>BNJU01004660.1_pt1 | contig 157206 bp, 293 predicted proteins | sample 8539281 | NCBI WGS metagenome assembly BNJU01 (sample SAMD00202456, study PRJDB9452) | human saliva metagenome | isolation source: human saliva | place: Japan
CGAAGCGTATTGGTTAGGCGGATGCAAATGAGGGTAGAGAACGAAGAGCGAAGTGCCGAAGACCGATGACGATCAAGGAAGTACCGATGACTGAGTCTCAACTGTGATTCACTGACATTCGTCCCGACAAAAGGTGCGAAGGCGGACGAGGCAAAGACTCCGACCACCATCGCTCATCCCTAACGAGATCGAAGGCGAGATGCGGGTCCTCTCTGGCCCGCCACCTGGGAGGATTGCCTCCCGTCTGGACGAAAGCTTGGACGTCTCCGCGGCTCGGCTGTCATCACCGGAGCGAAAAGGCCGAGCGGGACACTGTGCACGCGTGGTCTCCCGGTCTTTGGCCTGGTCGGAAGGCAACCTCGCACGGAGAAGAAAAGCTTGACGAGCTGAGGCTCGCGGCGGCCTGACTCGCCTGGTCCATGTTCACTGCGGGTCGATGACGATCAGCCGGATGGCCAGCCTTTCCGAGGCCTTCATTGGCATGCAGTCTTCCTGGTCGACATCGACGCCTGGGCGACCTCGTCGGCCCCGCATCCAGGTCTTGCGCGGGAGGGATCACCGCTCCCGTGAAGTCCTCTGCGACGCCATGCGGGTCGCGGCTTACGGCTCTCGCCTCGGCCGGGCCGGATTGGGCGCAGCATCGCATCTGTGTTGGCGGTCCCGCAGAGCAGCAGCCCGCTCTTCCACCGTCTACAGTCAGCTTGGCTTCACGTCTGAAGGAGTTCCGGGACGCCCTCTCAGGACCAGGAGGAACCAGCGGTATCAGGACCTGGGGGTCCTGGGCACTGGCGGATCGAGTCTCGATCCCATCGGCTCTTGGAAGCGCTGGCATGAGGCCGATCATGACCAACCCGCATCAACGTAGCCCATGGCCCATGCATGAACATCTGGTTGAGATGCATAAGAAGCTCGCTTCTCATCAAGTCCGTGGCAGACATCACTTCGATGAGAGTCGAGTCCGGGTCCCCCGCAAACAGTGCGGAACCGCCACTGGATGGAGATTTCTCCCTGGACCCGGACGCAGGAGGACTTCTGATCCTTCACGTTTCTTTCGGCCACTACCATCGGCCCCAGGACCAAGGCCGAGCTAAGCGATCGGGAGGAGGAGGCCGTGGCCGAGGAGATCGCCCAAGAGATTCTCGCCCGGCTTCCCTGCCCAGCGAGGCCGAAGAGAAGACACCGAGAGCCCTGGTGCGCGCAAGCTGGGCAGTGCCACGGACGGAGGAGGCGGAGGCAGGAAAGACGCGGACTGAGGAGGCTTAGACTGGCCTAATCTGGCGAAGGAGTCGGCCTGGAGAGGGCTTAGCTGACTTGAGACCGCCTGAGACTGGAGGAGGAGATACGCCACGAGGATGCAGAAACAGTCGGACATCTGAGCAGGACGAGGCCCAGAAGCAGGAGGCGGACATGAGCGCTGACAGACCTTGGGATCAGTGCACGAGACGCAGGCCGGAACTTCTCCTCTACCACGAGTGCGCGACGTCATCAAACTCTTCACTTGCGTGAGTGGAGACGGAGCTGCCGTTTCTACTGGCCAACTGTGGACTCATGCCTGCCCGCTCCTTGAGCAGGACGCTCCGCTTGACGTGACAGCTGACCGACGCCTGGGTCTGACGTCTACCGGCCTTCCTGTTTCGTCAAAAGCGTGCGCATCGTCACTTTCAAAGACGTAGATCGGAGGAGAATCCAGAAGTCCGAACATCGGCATGTTCTCCCACCATCCGCCGGAATCTAAAAGTAGCTGTCCGGCTGCACTTTCCTCGCCTCCCGATCCTCCCTTGTTGGCCTCTCTGTTGGGAATTATTAAGTTGTACCTAATACCAGATTCGCGTAGGGAGGAAATGTGGCAGAGAGAGAGTAGTGGTCGTCATCGGTGGCGGCCTGCTGGTACGGCGGCATGGAGACAGTCAAGGATGATTCCCGGAGCTTACGATGTGACTCTTTTGCAGAGCGACGAAGGAATTCGGCTGGTCCGCAACCGCTCGCTATTAACGGCAGCCGTGATGTGATATCGGCGCCATCGTTTCTTCTCCAAAGACGACCGCATCATGCAGTGGTGGAAGGAGATCCTTCTGCAAGGCGCTCCCTCTTATGACGATGGAAGTTGGGCCGGTGATCACGACTCTGGAACCCGGCGGCTGGACTGAGAAGAGACCGACGGTCATGCTCAAATGCGCCAAGTACTCGCGTGTCGCATCTTCTGGAACCAGCACTTCCTGGATGCAGTCACTTTGGAGTGCTGACACCCTCAAGGCCATGGGTCCCAAGATATCGCCATGCAGGTAGGCTTTCTGCTCACCTGGCATCTTCCGTCCACAAGCGGAAGACAATCTGGAACTTCTATATCAACCGTTTTCCGCTAGCTTACTCCATGTTCTTGGGGACTATACGGAAGCTCTGGGACTGTCACCTCAAGATTTCCGCCGGATTGGGGCGTGGCGAGTCAAAGGGCCTGAGGCATCATGAACGTGCTCAAGAACGCCTTCCTCAGCTCATGCCCAAGCACAAGACCGACAATTCCCAAGGTGGAGACCTCCCTGATCGAAATTCTGGTGTCCCGAGCTCGGTCGGTCAGCTGTGGGAAGTAGTGAGAAGAAGGCCACCGAGTATGAGGGTCGGTGCTGATCAACGCTCACTGGTGACCAAGATCAGCCAGAAAGCCAGCAAGATCTCCTCCGTGGTCTATCAGGACGAGACTGGTGCCGAGCATACCTTGGACATGAGCGTCTTCATCTCCTCCATGCCGCTCAAGAATCTGGTCAGGGCCATCGACAACGCCAACGTCAAGGCCCCCGAAGGGCGTGAAGCAGATCGCCTACGGCCTGCCTATGCGATTTCTCTGTGCCATCGGTCTCCTGGTCAAGGAGCTGCGCATCCCACCACCACCAGCATACCGACTTTGCCATCTCCCCATCGTCCCCGATAACTGGATTTACGTGCAGGATCCCGGCTACAAGGTCGGTCGCTTCCAGATCTTCAACAACTGGAGCTCCTAGTCAACGATCCTGATGGCACCGTCTGGATTGGCCATGGAATGCTTCGCTGACGAGGCGATGACTTGAACCTGACCGATGAGGAAGCCACGGACCTGGCCATCAAGGAGACTGACCCGGCACGAAGGTGATCATGGCAGAAGGACGTCCTTGATTCCACCACGAGCGCGTTCCCAAGAGCTTATCCGGCCTATTTCGACACCTATCAGGACATCGACCAGCTGATCGAGTACTTGGATTCCGTCGGCAGCTCTATTGCGTGGGTCGCTAGGTAGCACCGTTACAAACAACCGGGACCACTCCATGGGCACTTCCATCGGGGCCGTCATCAACATCAAGTCCGGCAAGACCTCCAAGAGAACGTTTCGAGCGTCAACACCGAGTCCTGCCACGAGGCCAAATAGGCGATCACGGTGAGACAGAGTGGACAAATGAGCAACAAGTAAAGTAAATCGACGGTTTGCTGAATTCTCCACACGGGCCGGGTATTCTCACCCCCGCGTGTATAATGTGGGTCTGCATCTGTCAGTTCGGTCTACCGCATAAGGGCCGTCTCCCTTGGGTCCAGGATGGTCACGGCCGTCCGGACCGGCTGGAAGCTTGAGGCAAACCGCAAGCTGAGAAAAATTCAATCGTTGATATGCGGCGGCGATGGAGGATAGACATGAACGCCTCGAACGGACGTTCGAAGCAAAGCGTCTGCAGGACGTTCCCCGGAAGTCCCCGATTTCGCTTGCGTGACACCGTCAAGGTGAACGTCAAGATCCAGGAGGCAACAACTCGTATGTCCAGGCCTTCCAGGGGCGTGGTCATCGGCCGTCAGGGCAAGGGCTGCAGGACCTTCTGGTCCGCGAGATCAGCTTCGGCGTCGGCGTCGGCGTCGCTTCCCGTCTGCGATTCTATCAGGTCCATCGAACTCGTCCGCCGTGGTCGCGCGTCGCGCCAAGCTTTGCGCCGCAGCACCTGCGCGGTAAGGCCCGCATTGGAGCGTCGCAATAACACCTCAGAAGGTCGCCTTACATCGAGGCCAGTCCCAGGACTCTCCTGAGGACTTTTTCTAACCCAGTCATAACCGGCCATTACCTTATCTCCCCAGGTCCGGCCCGCTCCCTCCATAACTTCAGATTTACAAACTCCATGAGCTCTGACTCATAACTAACTCCAAACTTCATCGCTTGTCCATACTGTGGAAAGGGGACGCCAGAGGCATTCCCCTCCCTCTCTCTATAATTCAAATAATCATTGTCTATGATATTGTCATAACGAGGGATGTTTAAGGCAAAAATCAGGATGACGGACAGAACGACGCCACGAAGAGTGGACGCCCACCAGACCATCAGGCGCAGGTGGCCTTTTAGCATGAGCCAGGAGGATCTGCTCAGCCTATTCCCGGGACCATGACCCCAAGCCAACTCCAGCTCCGGCAGCTGCATCATCCCCCAGTGCAGCAAGGCCCGCGTCCAACAGGCCCCAGACATGGCTAGCCTCTCAGGACACCTTGGTCATGATCGTCATCATCGCCGTCATCCCTCATGGAATCCGTCTGTATTCGTCATCGACCAATTCATCATCCCTCGTCTTCCATGGAGGACACCTTGCCGGTCGGCTCCGCGTTCTGGTCAGCAAGCTCCGCCGGCGGCCGAGCTCCCCTGGCGAGGGATGATCGTCTTCACGATACCCATCAGTGGCTTTCACTAAACCGAGACATGCAGGGCCGGGGCAGCAGACGAGCTAAGCTTTCCAAGGTGAACAGGGGGTCAGAAACAGAACAGCTACCTGATCAAAGAGGATCATCAGGCTGCCCGGCGACTGGTGGAATGCGCCGAGGCGACAGCCGGTCATGGTGCAGCAGAGGCCTTGGACGAAAAGCGGTATCTGAAGGCGAGCCAACCCAGTGACTTCGCCTTCGGGTTCGGGTCAGTCGGCAACCTTTTCGTCATGGGGACAACCAGCCCGAACTCGGCCGATTCCGCTATCATGCCAACGACGGCAATCAGGGTCTGGTCCCCATGTCTTCGGTCGTAGGGTGGCCGTGGCGGTGATTTGCAGCTTTCTCAGTGGAAGCGCCTCTGAATGGACGCCAGGACCTCGCCCTGGCTTTTGCGGCCCCGGCAGGTCGGGACGATTCTTCTCCTTCCTGGCAGGTGGAGAGACGCCTTGCTCCAGGCAACGGACGACCGTCGGCCACGGTGGATCATCAGTTTGCAGATGAGGTCGGCCGGGCTGTCTGGCCGGGCCGAGTCATGGTTGGGCCTGCCTTTCCGGCCGGAGACATCCCCTCCCTTGCCCATCGGCTGGTCTCAAGACTCCCAAGCTCCTGACCCCAGCACGAATCCCTCCCTTGACCCTCTTCGCGCATGGGCGGCGGACGGCGTGGGTTCCTGCGACAACAGGGGAATTGATTCTTACGGAATCATGGAGGCTTTTAGGAGCGGCGGCCATCCAGGCCATCGACCAGGCCGTCTTCGGCTTGATCGGGGCCGGGGACAGGGTGGCGGTCATCCTGGATGGGCCCTATGACTACATCAGCCCCGCCTTCCGGTCTTTGCTGGCCCTCAGGCCCGCATCGACCCCGGACGACATGACCGTGACCACCGTGGTCAAGGGGGACCGGCGCTGCGCCTGCGTGCCGGGCCTCCGTGAGTAGCTAAGCGTCACCCGGGACCGGTATATGTGTAGATTTGGCCGACCAGCATCCTGAATGGGAGGCTTACAGCTTGGCGGAAGAACAAAGGGCCACGGTTCCGCTGAGCATCGAGAGCGATCAAAGAGCAAGGCCCAGTCCTGCTGATCATCGTCTTTCTGGGGATCTGGTTTACAGGCCGGCCCGGAAGCGCCCAAGATGGTACCGCTGGGAAGGCGGTCTACGCTACACTGACCAGGCCGGGCAAGCACAATCAAGCATGCCGATCACACAACGGCACAGGCCTACGCCTCACATAAGGTAGGAGCGGCGGGTCCTGGGCCCCGATGCCGCCTGGTTTCGTGGCAGAACTCGATGGCCATGAGGAGAGACGAAGGCCACCGGGGAGCATGTGGCGGTCGAAATTGTTGGCGGCGAGAGCATCATCACCCCCATGAGCAGGAGGAGGGGGAATCGCAGAAGGTGCTTTCCACCGCCGCAGGATGAGCTCGGCCTCCATGAGCAGGAGGGCTGCCACCACATAGAAATTTCCCCGGATGAGTCCAGCCGATCAGAGGCAGGTCCTGCAGGTCATCGGTCAGGTCTGCAAGCCCTTGCGCATCCAGAACCAGGGATTTTCAAGCCATCTCGTCTTGTGTCCAGCTAGGGGGTGCTGAGGTAGTAGGAGACGGAGGTGTGTAAGGGTTTTTGTCGTTGACGTCAGAAATAGCTATATCTGGCCAGTATGGCGTCGGTGTAAAGTGACTGGGTTCCGCCTGCCCAGCCAGCTAAAGCATGGTTGAAACTCTCCATGTCCTCAGCCGTGACCGTCTTCCACTTGTAGGTCTCCACTGCTTGCTGCTGCCCTGGATGACTTGACCCGGTCGGCGTCGTTAGAAGTAGGTGTTTCCCACTGCATAGCAGGCTGAAGATCGCTGGAGCTCCTGTTTGGTTTCAGGGGAGATGCATTGAGCGGTCAGCTTCACATGCCGGGCGATCTGTGCACCTGCACCCCTGCGGCTTTCGATGGGGTCCCCGTCATGATGGACTCAGTGCAGTGATGGCCACGTTGAGGCCGATTTGGAAGATGAGCAGGGGCCATAGGCCCGATCAGCCAGACCTTCACCGGGTCCGGTCGCAGATGAGGATCAGGACGATCTGGGCGGCGATGATGGAGCGGCGTATTTGGCGCTGACCAGCATGGCCAGGGAGCGACGAAAAGGCCGATGATCGTGCGGGGCTTATTTTCCGGCTGTTCGGGGTGGAGAGGATCTGATACCAGATGCCGAACCACCAAAGGAAGGCGTAAGCGAAGACCGGGGATTTGGTCAGGGCCCCCATGCTGAAGACGGCCAGGGGGTTCAGGGCGAAGAAGAGGAGGACGATCAGGCGGATCCAGCCCGGCCTCCTGCCTGATCTCACTGTTGACGGCCTGCTCACTTTTGGATCCCGGTAGACCTGGCGGGGCGGCAATAACGGAAGAAGCGGGAAGGTGACGCAGACGCAGAAGAGGGCGAAGAGGGCCTGAGCACGGAGGCGGCGATCAGCCCCCAATCCAAGGAGCCGGTCCAGCGGGAGGACATCTCCACCAGGAAACCGGTGATGAGGGTGAGGACGATGTTGTGTTGATTGGTCAGGTAGGTGGAGTGGTCGGCCATAGATAATGGGCGATGGGGTAGATGTCCGCGATGTTGAAGGAATCAGGTAGGAGGGCCGCCCCGTGCAGGAACCACATCCAGCGGTTGACTTCGTCCATTGGGAGATGGCGTCGGCGCTGAAGACGGAGGGGATGAAGAGGAAGACTCCCAGAACAAGCCGATGACCAGGGCGATCTGCCAGGGGACTGGGTGTGTCTCACGGACCAGACCTTCATCTTTTGGCAGAAGATCGCCTCTTCTCCTTGCTTCCCTCCTCGTTTTTCTTGTTCCTCCTATTCCCTTTATCCCCCTATTTATCACAGGGGAACTGGCTTGAGTTTTGCACGATCAGGAGCAAGGCCTTGACCGCCAGGCGACCAGCCTGTTGGAGGAGACGGAGGAGCTCGACTCTCGGGTCCTGCAGGAAGGCCTGGTCGCTCGATTCCCTCAGGCTGAGACCATGAGCCTGACCAGGCCAAGGTAGATTAGGAAAGTCACGATGAGGATGACCGCGTTTGGCCAGAGAAGGCGGCGATGGTGGAGTCCTTCCGGTAGGGGCCGACGGTCGTGCAGAAGGCCAGCCACAGGCGAGACCAAGAGACGAGGATCCAGCGCAGGACGATCCAGGCCAGACGGAAGAAACGGGAGGGAGGGACGGGCGAAGGTCCGCCTGCGAATCAGCTTCTTTCTTTTCAGGATGCATCCGCCACCTCCTTGTCGATTCTTGCCAAGACCCGCAAAAATGGGGAAGGCGCCATTCAGGGAGGCAGGTGTGGAGCGAACGACGGGAATCGAGACCCGCGTAATCAGTTTGGAAGACTGAGGCTCTACCATTGAGGCTACGTTCGCGATGTTTCCGCAGGCGAGTCACCAAGCCATCAGGAACAAGATTCGTATACATAGGCTCTGGAATTATCGACGTCGCCGTGGCGTGACTCGCTGCCAGGCTAGGAGGTCATGAACAGCGCGCCAGAGCAAGATGAATGGTGGAATCGGCCGAGAAATCCAACCTCGGTGGCCGACGTGCAAAAAGGCAGTCCCACCCGGTGCGCATCGGCGTCTTCGTCATCCTGACCATCTTGGCCTTGACCCTCCCTTTATGGCCTCGGCCGTCATCCCAGCCCCTGGAAGACCTCCAGCCTCATCCGTCTCGTCTCCGCCTACCGACCCCTCCAGTGGGGCCTTGCTCTCCTGGGCCATCACCACCTTGACCTTCATGGCCACCAGCATGCTTCTGGCGGATTCAAGAGGACCTTGTGAGGGATCATCACCTTGCTGGCTTTCAGCCTCCAGCAGTTCCTGTGCGGAATCGGCCTAGTCCAAGACCGGCTTCTGGCATGCCACCGTCGTCGTACTGGCGGGCGCGCGGCCGGTTACGCCAACGCCCTCAACATCGGGGTCTTCGCCTCCGGGGCAGGGCTGGCCTCTTTCTCATCATCTATCTGATCCTTCTTTTGGCCGTGAAGAAGACTTCATGCTTTGAATATCCTCACCCTGATCATGGATGGCTTTGCTCTTTCCTTTCCTGGTCGAAAGTCCTGGTCCTGCTCATCTATTGCCGGAATCGTGTCCATGGTCGTCTCACTGACCTCCTTTTGCCCATCCCTATGCATAAAATGAAGGAATCCATCGCGGCATCGGACCGGTGCTGCTTCCTGTTTCGACCGAGAAGGAAATCATAATGTTCAAAGGATTCAAGGAATTCATCTCCCGCGGAAACATGGGTGGAGATGGCCGTCGCCTTCACATCATGGCTCCGCCGTCACCTCATCGTCAACAGCCCTGGTCACGAGCGTGATCCAGCCCCTCATCGCCGCCATCTTCAAGATGCCGGATATGAAGCACGTCTGGGTCGTCACCCTCAATAATTCCCCGATCAGGTTCGGCCTCTTCGTCGGGTCCATCATCAACTTCCTCATCATCGCCCTTGTGGTCTACTTCTGCCATCGTTCTGCCCATGAACAAGCTGACCGCCTTGCTCAATCGCAATAAGAAGGACGAAGAGGAAGAGGGCTGGACAACGAAAATGAGCAGACCGAGCTCTTGGCCGACATCAGGAGCTGTCGCCCAGCAGGCTCCGACCGCCGAGTTCCAGGGCTCACGCGGTTGAAGAGGGATTGGCTGACCGGCCCTGAACTTTTCGGCTGATAGTTTTTCCGGCTGGCCTTTTCACCGGACCTTTTTCGAGCAGGCTCTTTCGGGTTTCCGCCCGCCAGAGCCTGTTTTTCGTCAGTCTTTTCCTTTCCGCCCCGCCGTGGTCCCGCTCAGTCGTCCTTTTATAGGGACCTGATGGTGAGTTGCTCTTCGGCGTGAGGATCGCCCGCGGATAAAGAGCGCTTCGGCATCGGGTTGGAGCACCGCGCAACGAATCAAGGAGGCCACTGTGGCACTCAGCAGTGCAGAAAAAGCAAGAGATCATTTCCCAGTACGCGACCCATGAGGTGACACTGGTTCCCCTGAGTTCAGGTCGCTCTCTTGACCGCCCGTATCAACAACTTGACCACCCACATGAAAGCAGCACAAGCACGATTTCCATTCCAATCGCGGTCTGCTTCTGATGGTCGGTGAACGTCGTCGTATGCTCGATTATCCTAAAAGGCAGGATATCAATCGTTACCGCAGCCCGATCGACGCCTCGAGCTCGTCACTAAAATTTTCGGCCCAGGTTCCTAGCCTGGGCCTCTTGATTAAGGCCCTTCATCAGGACTCCCGAACGCGGATCGCTCACGGATCGCCTCAAAGTCCCCGCCGCTGATGATTCGCAAGAGGGTCTTGCGAATGAGGTTGATAGAAAAATCAGCGAGGAACCGCATGAGGTCCTGATATTAAAAGCAGTGGAAGCCGTCATCGACAACGGCTCCTTTGGCAAGCGCGTTCTGCGCTTCGAGACAGGTCGTCTCGCCCAGCAAGCCGATGGGGCGGTAGCGGCTTACCTTGATCATGATTCCATGGTCCCGTCTACCACCACCGCTGGTAGCAGCCCCAAGGAGAACTTCGATTTCTTCCCCTGACCGTGGACGTGGAGGAGAGATGTACGCGGCCGCAAGATCGGCTCCTTCTTCCGTCGCGAAGGCATCCTTCGTCCGAGTCATCCTGGCCTGCCGGATCATTGATCGTCCTTTGCGCCTTTTCCCTCGCACACCTGCGCAATGAGGTTCAGGTTGTGGAGACCATCCTCTCCCTCAACCCCGATGATTCTTATGACATGATCGCCATGAACGCCGCCTCGGCTTCCACCATGATCTCCGGCCTGCCTTTCGAAGGACCGGTCTCCGGCGTCCGCCTGGCCCTCATCGATGATCGGTGGGTGCGCCCCCCGCTGGTCCGAGCGTGAACGCGCCGTTTTCGAGCTGGTCGTGGCTGGCCGGTCATCGACAACGGTGATGTAGCCATCGCCATGATCGAGGCTGGCAGCCGGCAAGAACGCCTGGAAGCTCATCTACGACGAAGGCACGACCAAGCCTGATGAAGTCGTGGTCGCCGGCGGCCTTGAGGCCGCCAAGCCTTTCATCAAAGTCATCTGCCAGGCCCAGAACGAGCTCAAGGCTCAGGCGGCCAAGGATACCAAGGACTTCCCCCTCTTCCCCGAGTACACCGAGGACCTTTACAACCGCATCGACCAGATCGCCCATCGACCTGGATGAGGCCCTGTCCATCGCCGAGAAGCTTCCCCGTCAGGATCGGATCTCCCAAATCAAGCAGGGCGTGGTGGAGACTTTGACCTCGAGTTCACCCGGCATGGAGGACGCCGAGAAGGAGAAGGAAATCGGCAACGCCTCGAGGAACTGAGCGTCAGATCGTCCGTCGCCGCATCCTGACCCAGGATTACCGCATCGATGGCCGTGGCCTGAGCGATATCCGCACCCTGTCCGCCGAGGTGGACGTGGTGCCCGCGTTCACGGTTCCGCCCTCTTCCAGCGTGGCGGACCCAGATCCTGGGTGTAGCCCACTGAACATGCTCAAGATGGAGCAGACCACCGACGCCCTGTCCGGTCCTGATACCAGCGCTATATGCATAACTGAGATGCCCCTTACAGCACCGGCGAAACCGGCCGCGTGGGCTCTCCCCAAGCGCCGTGAAATCGGCCATGGGGCTTTGGCCGAGCGTGCTCTGATCCCCGTGCTGCCTCTCGCGAAGAGTTCTCTCCGCCATCCGTCAGGTCTCCGAGGCCATCGGTTCCAGCGGTTCCACCTCCATGGGCTCCGTCTGCGCCTCCACCATGTCCCTGCTGGACGCCAGGCGTTCCTCTGAAGGCCCCTCGTGGCCGGCATCGCCATGAGGCCTGGTCTCCGGCGAAGTCGACGGCCAGATGGTCTACAAGACCCTGACCGATATTCCTGGGCGCTGAAGACGCTTTCGGCGACATGGACTTCAAGGTGGCCGGCACTTCCGAGTTCATCACCGCCTTGCAGCTGGACACCAAAGCTGGACGGCATCCCCGCCGATATCCTGGCCGGCGCCTTGCAGCAGGCTTGAGGGCCCGCCACCATCCTGGAAGTGATCGACAGGTGCATCGACGGCGTCAACGAGATGAGCTTACGCTCCTCGCATCATCACCACCAAGGGTTCCGTGGACAAGATCGGCGAAGTGCATCGTCAAGGGCAAGATGATCAACGAGATCCAGGAGAAGACCGGAGCCGAGGTCGGCATCGAGGATGACGGAACCGTCTCATCGCTTCCGAAGGGGAGGCCGCCAGAGGCCGCCCGCCAGATCATCGACCAGATCCTCGTCCTCACATCCCCGAGGCTGGCGAAGTATCAGGGCAAGGTCGTAAGACCACCAGTTTCGGCGCTTATGTCTGCACTGCGATGGTCTGCTGCACATTTTCCCCAGGTCCGCAACCTGGCAACGGCGATCGCGTGACGCCGTGGAGGGACGTGCTGCGCGAAGGCGACGCCGTTGAGGTGGTCGTGCAGGGCGTGGACGACAGGGCAAGATCTCCTTGGCTATCCCCGGCTTCGAATGAAGAGGCAGTGGCGGCTCCGCGGTGGTGACCGTGGCGGGCGTGGTTCCCATGACCGTGGTCCTCGCGGCGGTCAGGATGACCGCTCTTCTCGGGGTGACCGGGGTGACCGGGCCGTTCCATCCGCTATGATCGTGAGGATCAGGGGAGATCGTGACGATCGCCGTTCCGCTCCGACCGTTTCGACGACGAGGACGATCGCGATTTCGACGACCAGTCCTTCCTGCCCGATCGCCGTCCTCGCTCTTCTCGTGCCGACCGTTGATGATGACCGTCGTTCGACGATCGTCGTAAACCCTCGCTACGAAGAGGATGACCGTTCGACAGGTCCGATCGCGATGACACGCGACGATCGTGGTTACCGTTCCGACCGGGTCGTGGGTCCGCAACCGTCGTCGACTGGTCCGATCGCTCTGACCGTGGCCGCTCCGGCCGTGGTCGCGCTCACTTCGGAGGAGGATGAGAACTACGACAGTACCAGTGCCGCTCGTGAAGAGCGCCTCCCGTCCTCGTCGCCGCGTCCGTCATGATTTCCGGCTTCGACGACTAGGCCTGCCAAGCCGCTCGGCTTGACGCTCGTTGCAAAGCAGCGGCAGGACTTAGACGAGCAAAGCTTAGATGGCAGTAAGGCATCGGCAACAATATACGTGATAGGGCTGAATACAGCGATAAAAGCTGAAGTAATGAGGCCGATTCAGAACAAAGGCTGACTCGGATCCCGGGGCCAGCTCTGTTCTATCTAGAGGATTACTTTCATTGATTGTTTCACCGATTACTTCAAAAATCCCTCGCCAAGCTCAGCGAGCTGAAAACCTGCATGGGATCCTAATTTAGTCAAACTATCGGAACCGGAGGCTGACTACTCGTCAAGGCCTTGTCGACCACGGCCGTCGCCTCATCCAACACTTTGTCCAGGTCTCCTCGAACGGACTGCACATGATCATGGAGATGTTCTCCCAGTGCCCGGAAGGCCAGGCGTGGAACCAATTGTTCTTGGTGGTCTTTTGATCCGCCGATGCGGGTGCGCCGTTCCCCGGGCGCAGTGGTCATCTTCTGCTCGATGGGTTCGCCGCCGAGGTGGTGTCGAGTCACGGACTCGCTCAAGGAGCAGAACTTTGTTTCTGCTCAGGGGTGGTGGGCGTATCGATGCGCTTGTACCGGCTCTAGCTGAAAGCAGGGCCACCTGCTCTATGCAGCTGGCCGGGTTCTTGCCGGTCTTGGCGGTGATCTCGGCGGCCAGGAGGTCGAGGGGATGATCCGTCCTTGTCGGTGGTCAGACGGCCGTGGTGAAACGCAGGAAGCTCATGCCGGAGCTCTCTCTCCCGCCGAAGCCGATCTCGCCGTTGAGGCAGGTCCACGAACCATTTGAAGCCAGTGGGGACTTCACCAGCTTGGCGTTGATGGAGCTGCCGCGGTCGATCAGGGAGGAGGAGACCAGGGTCTTGCCCACGCCGGCGGCGGTAATCAGGACAGTTGCCTCCGAAAAGGTATTCCGCAGACGGCGATGTAATGGTTGGGGTTCGCAGCCCCGCTGCGGGCAGACGATCCCGTGCCGGTCGGCGTCGGGGTCAGTCCGCCACCAGGTCATACTGGTCCCGAGCGCGGCGTTCAGCGGTCGACAGACCCTTCATGGCGTGAGGGGAGGAGGTCCATGCGGATCTGCCGTCGTGATCGATGGTCATGACGGATCCAGCGAGGGGTCCTTCCGGGGTTGAACTGGAGGCGAGTGTTGAAGGCCGGCGTACTTCTCGTTGAGTCAGCTCCCAGTAATGCACGGAGCGCATTGAGGGTCGATGCTAAAGCGGACGCCGGGTTCTTGAGTCAGGTCCGGGGTCTGATGATGTTCTTCAGATCGTCCGTATATGCCACTGCGGTGCGTCCGAAACGCTCGATGAGGTCGGACTTGAGTGGCGGCTGCTCAGCAAAAGCGCACGGGCGCGTTCTTCCAGTTCAGCGTCTCGTGGGCGCGGGCGGCGAGTGGCGTTGCGTCTCGGCGCCGGGCCGCCGAGTCGGCGGGTCGTATCGCAGAAGCCGCCGTCGGTGGGCTGATTATGCGAAGGGTGACCACGATGCCCGTCAGCCAGGTCGTCCCAGTGGGCGGTGAGACGTTGCCGTCAGCGGCCGGTTGGGTCAGGATGCGCATGTGGGAGACGGTGGGGGTGGGGGTGGAAGTCGTCGCGGGGTCGATGCGCACGCCGTTGGCGACCAGGACTTCGATGGCGATTCTTCCGTGGGCGGGCTCGAGCATGGGTGTCGCGGCCCAGTAGAGGCCGGTGGTGCTGCAGCAGCGTGCGAGTTTCGGCGATGGCACTGAGATCACGACGATGCGCTGAACAGGAGGTGTCAGGCTGGACGCGCGCGTGTCGGAAGTGCCGAAAATCACACGCTCTTCTGGCACGTTCACATCGGGGACAAGGTCATAGTACTCTCCTAGAACCTCATCACGGCCATTGATTAAGATCTTCCTGGGGTGGCAGGCATGCGTCTGTCTACCCTCCATTGTGCCGCCAAGCAGACGCTGATGGTAGCGGTCACTGGCGTACGCGAGTGCGTTTTCGGTTTCGAAAGACAGTCTAAAGGCTCACGTCACAGTGGAGGCTTCTTTGCTGGTCGAGGGGACCGTTATCGCGAATCAGTGGTCCGAGGGTGGTTCTGGTTCTCAGGTTGGCTGATCGAGAAGTCGCTTTGGTAGCCCTCCTCTGGGGTCTCAGGGTCTCTCCCGGGTTCCAGTGCCCTCCTGAGCCAGACCTGTCCCAGCTTCTGTTGGGTTTGCGCGCGGACGGTCAGGGCCTGGCGGGTCCCAGGTGAAATGGATGTGCTGGGTCTTCTCCAGAAGGTCCCATCCACTTCAGCATAGGCAGGCTTCCCTCAGCATGAGTCCGGCGCACGCGGAGCTGGTTTCTGCTTGCGTGGAGATGCTTGGTGATCGGGCTTTGCTCCAGCCTTGCAGGTCACCGTCTGATGGATCACGTCGATGGCCAGGTTGAACCAGCGAGCAGCCCGTGGTGTCGTGTCTCAGGGTCATCGAAATCAGCGACGGCCGTCGTCGAGGCGGCGTCGGGCATAGTGAAGCCGAGGGATGCGCCCGCAATTGCCGCCATCAGGGTTGCAGGTGCTCAGCACGGTTTCGATGGATTGGACCCATCGTTGCCTTCCGCAGGAGTGAGTCGACCCGTGGATGCGGGACTCGGAGCAGGTGGCTGATCGCTTCCCAGAGTAGGCCATCAGCTGATGGCTTTTTCAGGTCGGAGTTGGTATCGTCGATCATCTGGGCGTCGAACACGGCGATGATCAGGAAACCATGTTTGTGCTCCAGGGTCGTCGGAATCCAAAGGCCGTCGTCCCATGTCCACCCGGCGCGAGCCGTGGGGAGGTGGCGATGGTCATGGCGGCCTCAGGTTGTCGACCGGAATGCCCATGTTGCGGGCGAAGGGTTGCGTGCCGATGGGGAGGACGGTCGAAGGCGTGCGAAGTCCGGATATGGCCGATGCCGCCGTGCGCACGGTTCCGTCGCTATGCAAAATATACCACGTCACGCGTGGGCCAGGAAGCTGCTGGCGCAGGCCCGGCCATCTTTATCCAGCTGAGTCATTGATGAACATGATGTCGCTGATGTGATGGTCAAGGCAGGAATTTCTTGATGAGCGCGTCTCTTCGGCTGGGTTTGGAAGGGTTGATGATGAAGGCGGCGTTCGCTTATCTCGTAGCGCTGCTCGACACCGCCAGTGCCGCAAAAGCGCATGACGATCGGGCCCACCAGCAGCGGCGATATCGGTACGCCGCTACCAGCAGACGATGATCCATCACGACTCATAAGTAATATGCTACATGGAGTTTTTCGTTTTCCTGAGACGCTCCAAAATATTTTCACGATTTTCGCACGAAAGAGCCGCTGTGGGCGGTCGCTCTGCTCTCGCGGTCCCCGATGTTCTCCGGGCCGTCATCCGTGTTTCCAGCTGTTGCATGCAGCCATCGCTGATGTGAGCTATCCGTAAAACGCGAAGTCGTGAAGGAATCAGCGCATGGCGAAGATCCGCCGGACCTGGTGGGTCGGGTCGCCAGTGCAAACCGTCTGCGTCGTGACACTGGCTGATTTCTGGTCACCCGGGCGAGACAGAAGAAGATGGGCCAAAGGCCGTGGCCGCAGCTCGGCTGAGGCGCTCGCCATCGTCGCGGGCAAGGAATTGCGCAAGGATCATGTCTGGGGAGACCGCCGATATTCGACGGGCGAGGGATGCACCACCGCCATGCTGGGAAGCTGTCAACGTCGGTGGAGCCGGAGGCTCCCGAAGGCGGCGAAGATGATTACGTGGTCGTCAAGGAGTTGTGGATCAGTTTCGCGGCCGAAGGTTTTGGTAGAGCCATCTGGAATGGGCGAAGGTGGCAACATCGACTGAAGCGTTGGCGTCAAGGTTTCTGGTTCCATTCCTGCATAGGATGTAGCGCGGGCTGACCGCTACTGTCGCCGGGCGTGGACGACCGGACGGCCATCATAGCGTGCCCGACCCTGGTCCGCTTGAAATCGCGGGACCGGCTTCCTCAGCTCACGCGGAGATCCGTCTGCGACCGGATGGCTGGTACCTGGATGTGGCATCCAAGTGGCCTTGGCCACCGGGGATGAGATTGGTTCTCCCGCTCAAACTGGTTGGTCTTCCTGCACTATCGCAGCGAGGCTGGCGCCGCGCTGGCCAAGGGACACCATGGGCATCATCCGCGTCACCAGTTCAACAAGGTGGGATGTTCGTCACTGCAAGCAGGAGAATCCTGACCAGCACCAAGCGCTGCGGCAGGAGACGGATGCTGGGCAGGTCAAATTGCCACCGCCAGCACATGGCGATCGATCTTCCACCGCCAAGTTCGATTGCGAGGCCTGGGTCCCCACACCCAGGGCATGCATGAGCTGGCTTCCTCCAACTGCACCCGAGTATCAGGCTGGCGTCTGAACATCCATGACATGCAAGGACGGCTCACTCGCATCCCGTTTTCTACTGAATGGCACCCTGGCCACCACGCTGGCTGGTCGCCGTCTTGGAAGACCATCAGCAGAAGGACGGATCCGTGGTCACATTCCCGCCGCCTTGCATCCTTACGCCGGGCAAGCCCAGGTGATCGACCTGCGGGTGGGCTTACAGGGCCTGGCGCGCATACTGGTCTATCTATATGCATCATACATACCATGAATGGTGCACACAGGCCTACATACAACCCTACTTGCAGGCCTGTATCAGGTGTGCGTGTCGACAGCCTTCGGTAAACTTTCAGCTATAATTGAAACCTGTGCATGGGAATGGACATGAGCCTCCTGTTTACTGGACTGAGTGTCCCGAGCGGTCCGAAGAAACGGTCTTGAAACCGTCGAGCATCCATGGTTCAGATCCCACTGTCTGCCACAGCAACACTCGAGAGAAAAGACCCTCAGCTCAGCCAGGAAACCGACGCCGTCCTTTAATGGGGCTTCCTGAAACTCCTGGGGGCTAACCATCACCATTGTTTTATCCTTGAGTCAGTGCTTGATTCATCGCTTGTCGTTTATGACCATCGCCGTTCAGTTACCTGTCATGTCCATCAGCACTTTAGGTTTTATCATATCCAGAGTCGCGGTGTCGCTATAACATTTCATATCAACATATCAATCATATTCCAAGCATCTTCGAGGAGGCAACCATGGCTTCGGTTTCGGACGGGCATCGCTTCACGAAAACCGGGCCGCTTTCGCGAAAAGGTCACGCTGTTCGAGCTCTTTTGACCTTGTTTTCGTCTACATGATTTCGCGGGCATTAAGGTTGATCCATCACCTGCATGGGGCAATCATCAGCCCACGCTGGCCTTGGTCACCTTCACCATCGTCGTCATCGTCTTCATCAATTCCTGGATGGTCCAAACAGTTTTCGCAATCGATATGGTAAGTCATCGGTTGACGCCCTGTCCCTGCCGTCGACGCCGGCCTGCTGCTTTACTTGTCAGACGAAAGCACTACACCGATGTAACGTTACCGGCGCGCTGTCCTGGTCGCCCGGCCTGCTGTCCTGACCTCTTCGTCAATGACCGCAACCTATATCCTCAAGAAGCGGCATGACCGACAGTCATACAGCCTTCTCCGGAATTCTGCTTTTTCCGCAGCATGACCCTCTTGGTTGTGAGATACTCAATACACCATGACCGGCCTGATCATCGCCCTGACCAGCATCTCCCTGGCTGGTGGCGCCCGCCCTGACCAAAGCAAATACAGTCAGCGTCCGATCATCTGTGTCTGCTGGACAGTGACCTTACTTTGAGCCATCATCACCTTCGGGAGACCATCGTGGGGATCGCCGCTGGCTACGCTCAGAAATTTATCTTGTCCATTATCGTCTTCCATGTGGTGCTTGCTGCAATCTCCTATATGAGTCAGGTTCGACCAACTTTGGTCGATGAGCATACCAGGACAGGGGAGACCAGCAGCATGGTTACCTGCATTATCCCATCCTGTTCCGGGATCAGCACGGTGACCATTCCCTCAATTTCATCAGCGAAGCGAAGTATTGTGGACCTCCCCTCGCGGCCGTTTCCTACCTTTTCTGCGGGATAGGGCTGTTTTACCTACAGGGGTTGGCTGGCTCACCAATTTACAACCAAACCCAGTGTCCTCCCACCGGCAAAGAAACTGGCTGATGGCCCGCTTCTGCTGGGTGGTTTGCTTTGAGCGAGGTACAGTCAGCTCAAGAACGATGCTCGCCATAGCCCGCGTTGCCGCCTTCTGCACACCAGGGATCAGCGGCGTTATTCTGGGGACTTGCAAGCCGATCAAAGTGATGTATCCTGGTGCGGATAATTCCAAGTAAGAATGGTGCTCGCATTTGCGAGGTTGTCATTTGAATTCTCCGCATTAGCTTTTACTGGCTTTGCAAGGGTGAGGTTCGGCCTCACCCTTTTTATTCCTTTTTGTTATGAATTCATAATTCTTATTTTATCTCTTTCCACTTAGTAAATGTCAAGGCATTACTATGAATATTTTATGCATTCTCCCACGCTCGTGTTTTAAAGAGTAATGTACAAACTATAATTAAGCAAGCTCAATATTAATAAATAAATTGTGGACGTTGGCCTCCATTCAACAGATCTGGCGATTGAAGTCGATGATGATGAATTGCTCCCATCCAGTTTTGAACGCCACAGGCGTCATCCATGATGGGGTGTGATCCATGAGAAAGCCGATAGCAGACTTGCGACGGCTGGAGTCGCTCGACGAACGAGGAAGGATGCACTGAGCGCAGGGCTCAGCGTCTTGCTCGGCTTGAAGACCATTTTTGAAGAATTACGGGTATACCGAAGTCGAGCCTGTTCTGGAAGAACCTTTTGTACTGGTTTGTCGTGCGGAGCTTGCGGATGGATTCGTCGCTGACGATGAAGAGCGCAGGAGATGATTGGGCCGCTGTCGGCCATATCGCCGCATCAGGGATGGAGGAGTCCTTACCAGAAAGGTTCGGGCGCTGCTCAATGTTGGAGAGGACGCCTTTCTGAAGAATATGCTAATTTGAAGAACGCGTATTCGATGAGTCTATTCCTCTTTAGGAGGCGGATTATGAGAATATCGATCAAGTTCCTGATTACCGCCTGCCCAATTGATTCGTGACTATCTGGATAGTAGCCGTCTGCAGAGTTCGTGCGGTGAGGCGGGCCCTCGTAAAGAAGCGATATGATGCTGAAGGCATCACTCAACGGATACGGACAAATGATTACGCCTACAGGTTGAATCGGATTTTCTCCATGCAAAAGTGGATGAAGACGAAGCCAGGGCAATCAACAAAGCCGTGTTCAGCTAAATCTCCAGGGTTCAGAGCGCGTTGGCAAGGACCTGCACAGTGGATAAGTACTCAAGCATCTTTTGGCTTTCAGCCTTCTGGGATTCACTACATTGCAAATCTAATGATTGGGATAAGGAGAAGGGAAGCGGCGTCTTTCATCACCGAAGAATGATGTTTATAATTATCTCATCTCATTCAGAGCGATGAAGAATCTCCGACTTGGCAGGATATCATAATGATACTGCATATCGAACGGTATCAGTTAGTCAGGGTTAGCAGACTTTTGATAGAGGAGAAAGGCGCGTATCTAACGTTCTGATCTTGCAGAGCCATCGTCGCCATTCTGAGCTTTCTGATAAGAAGCTGCGAGAGAAACGATGTGGTGGGACGCTGCTGATGATGGTTTCTCATGAATGCGTTATTGAGCTGTTGGTAATGCGGTGGACATTAAGCCGCATTGATGAAAACAGTGAACGTTATGCTTCAACCTTGGATTTCATCGATGGACTTGATGATGAGGAACTGACAAAACTGGATGGCATCAATCTCCTTCGGGCAGGGCCATACTCGGCTGAAGCTTTGACCAGAGTTGACCAATTGCCATGCAGATACAGATGACAGCAACACTGAAGCGCGCCAACGGATTTATCATGTGAAATGACTGGCCACCGCCAGCTTCTGATTGGCGACCGTTAGGGAACCCGGCTGTTGACGGGGTGTTGAAAATCGTTAATCATTTTCATGGAAGTTGTTTGAAGCTGAGGGGCAGCCAGCGGTCTCATCGAACATGGCGGCTTCACTTCGGTGAAACAAGCACGGGGTATCGAAAGAGACCGATCGAGCGCAAAACTCGCGGTGGATTATTCAAGAACTTAAGCACTGTGGACGGGCGTTCGCGAATATGATGTTCGCAGGTGGGGTAATTTTTAGAGGCAAAGGTGCCAATGTCTTTTATTGTGGTCATGAAATCACTTTCAAGACGTGCGAATGGACCATATCGTTCCTCGCAAGGCCCTGGATCGACGAATACTCGAACAAATTTGCATGAGGTCTGTCCCAGATACAATAGGTTGAAATTCAACATGCCGGTGATGCATGACCTGGGCGAAGACCGGAGCATAGCGCAAGACGTCTCGCTTGTTCGAAGCAAGAGGTGAAATTCTTCCAGTTTCCTCCGGGTGAGCACCCTAATGAGGAAGCTCAGCATAATTTCAAAACGCAGTGATTCGCGGCTCAGAACAAACCACCGTCGCCGATGAATAACTTGACAATCGTTCCATCAGATCTGTATCGTGGATGGCTGATGAACTGCATCGACGCATCGACTGGTATTTTAACCATGACCGATACGAAGAAAGAAAGCTGAGAGGCCCCAGCTGATGGCCTACCGGAGACGGTCGCTGTTTATCCAGGTTCTGTGACGCTTCGCTCGTCATGCCGCTGGAAGCGGTGGCAATATCCGCCATCAGGCTAGGTATAAAACCCGTCTTGATCGCAAGCATCATGCTGTGGACGCTTGCATGATAGCAATCATGCGGCCGGGCATTGTAAACTCTTGGCAGAGCATGAACAACTGAGGGCAATCCCAACGGCTCATGGAACTGGAATTAGACCGGATGAGATGAACTGGAAGGATTATCCGAATGAGAACACTCGGTTTCGAACTTTTGCCATCTGGCGGGAGCAGGCTCATGCCTTGATGGGATGATGCCCTCAATAATGATTGGATTCCAATCACTCCTTTGGCAACAGTTGCAATTGGGTAACAGCTCACTTGCTAAAGGCCGATTCATCCCTTTGAAGAGGTTGAACTTTGTGACGAGATATCAGCCTCAGGATATACTTCATGCCGCTTCGCCTGGCACATATGAGGCCCTGATTGCTTCTTGGATTACAGTCAACCCCAGAGTTCCACAAAGCTGATCGGGAAATCAATGTCCAGTGGCAAAATTGATTCAGGTTCAGTTGATTCCGATTTTTGAGTCTAATGCTCCGTCGCTGTTCAAAATGAATCTGCTGAGCTTGTGACCTTCCATCAATACACCAGTTGCTGTTGCTGGACCGTTTCAGAAAAATGGCAAGAAGATTTTCCTGTGGCATGGTTCCGTGTTTATCAGCGCTGACTTGTTGAAGGCGAAACATGAAGATCTCTTTTACTTATCCCTTAAAGAGAGATCCACTGTTTCCATGCGCTATACCCAGGCCGAAATCATTGTGCCATCTATACCGGAAACGCTACAGATATCTTGGATCGATTTGTGTGGGCGACGAGCTCGTTATGAAGCCTTGCTGGTACTGAACAGACCGGACAAGTAGGCGATTTCTGCAAAGCTTTCGCGAAGACGCTTCAGTCAACCAGCCGTCGTGAATCGATGGACGGTTGATGGGTTCCCAGATCCTTAGCTGCGGCTCCGTCCTTCAATGCTTGCAGGGAAGCGAGAATACACCTGATTTAAAGTGAAAGTTATTCTGATTCTCTAGGGGAAAATGATGAATGATAATGGGTGGCGTCACAGTGAATGTTTTAGCCAAGTTGGGAGTCAAAGTCATTCGTCATGCATTGCGGGCGGTGCAGTGGAGATCGCATACGCATCTTCCAATCTCCTTTAGATGGTCGGATGGTATATCAGAAATAAATGGGGTGGTGTAAAAGCGCAGGTTATCGACTGTACGAATCTTGATGGACAGTTGAAGCGCCCATGGGCGCTTGATTAATCCACAAGTTGGTTAATTGAAGATAGAGTCACGGATCTTCCTAGCCGATATGTGATACTTCTCCATTGGCTCACTATGACATTCGGCTGACACTGCATCCAATGCGCTGAAAATGGAGTCTGCGTGATGGTTTGCGATTGGCGAGGTGCCAATCGCAGCTATCACATTCACAGGCCACGACATACGGATCACCTCGGCAAAGGCACAGGTTGCCAAGCAATTCCTCGGCAGAAAACGCACGGGGAAGGATTGTCAGAATAGATATTCGGTCAAAGCCGCCACTACTTGGATCTTGGAATCGGTGGCAACTCTCTTCGTGGGCTTGGAGAATCCAATTTAATTGGGTTTGGGAAATGTGGAAGGTCATTGCCGCCAGAGGTATTATGAGCGAATGTTTCCTGGGGAAAACAGTTTTAATGGCTCCCCAGCTCCGGGGAAGGTAGAGACGCTCCAGCTCGACTACGGCTATATGGTTTTAAGAGGATTTGCTACGAAAGCGAGGTCATTTCTGCAGGTCTAGACCCCATCTTTGAGAATTGAACCATCCTTAGCGGAGACAAATTACTTTTTTGTCTGGTCGATGATCTGATTGAGGTCTTCCGCCCTACGGTAGATGTAAGGAGTCGCCCGGTCGTAGCGCAGCAGTATGGATCAGGTTATGATATTATTTGGTGGAATCCGTCAGGCCAATCAGTTTAACGGCTCCGGGGTTCACTATTTCTAGATTCTTAATGACTTCGCCCAACAGTATGGAATGTACGGAAGGCAAAATCGAGTAAGTACAAAGTTCCACTCAATTCGAGGAGGAATGGAAAGGATAGAAGATAGCAGCGGTATGTGGTGCCTTGTCATGTTTGGTTACCGGTGAAGACGAAGAAACAACGGCATGATGCTCACGGGTTTCGTAACGTTCTGTTGGATTTAGGGTACTCGATGGTTCAGTTCCTCGTATACGCACGATACACGCCAACGCGGTCGGGCAACAGGACAACAGTTCGGTGATTAAGAACTACCCCTCAGAGACTGGTGAAATTGCGTATTAGCGATCACCAATGGGCGAAATTTCGATAAATCAATCTAAAACTGACAAGAAGACCCCCAGATTTATGTGCTTTTTTGAACGTAAAAGCGTAAAAACAGAAATTTCCCCTCTTGAAGGATTGCTCCATTTTATCAAGGGGATATTCAAAAGCCGGCCGGCGGCTGACCCGGCGCGGACCATTTTATCAAGAGAAGAGGATAATTCAAGCTGTTGATGGTGTAGAAATTGGTTGGATGGGCCCCATTTTTATCAAGAGGAAGAGGATAATTCCAAGCCAGCCCGGCATCAGGCTCCAGCGCGGACCATTTTATCAAGAGGATAATTCCAAGCAGAGCCGTCGCAAACCTCGCTAGAACGCCATTTATCAAGAGGGAAGAGGATAATTCCAACCAAGACCCGGCAGTCCATCAAGGACCTGGCCATTTTATCAAGAGGAAGAGGATAATTCCAAGCATGTCCCCCGCCAGCCTTGTCCATGACGCCTTCCATTTTATCAGAGGAAGAGGATAATTCCCAATGGCCTTGGATCCGTGAGAACTCCTGTTTTATCAAGAGGGAAGATTGATTTTCCAAGCTCCACCGCGCTCCACATATGCACCATTTTATCAGAGGATGATTCCAAGCTCGATGACGAGCAGGTCGTTCTAACCCCATTTATCAAGGGGAAAGAGGATAATTCCAAGCACATTAGACCGGTTCAGGTCAACGTCAGCCATTTATCAAGAAGAGGATAAAATTCCAAGCAATCCCTCAACCCCTACAAACATATCATCCATTTTACACTCAAAGAGAAGAGGATAATTCCAACATGATGTGTGATTTTCGAGATCTCATCCATTTATCAAAGAGGAAAGACAATTCCAAAGCGAATACCGTGGCGTGAGGTCTACTACAACCATTTATCAAGAGGGGAAGAGGATAATTCCAAAGCTCACCATTTTGAACAGCGGATGGCCTCCCATTTTATCAGAAGAGGATAATTCCAAGCTCGCTGTCCATCATCGACAAGCTGACAACCATTTATCAAGAGGGAAGAGGATAATTCCAAGCAGATGTTTGAAAAGCACGTCCAAAAAACCATTTTATCAAAGAGAGGACAATTCCAAGCGGAAGATTCCGGTGACGATATGACAGACATTTATCAAGAGAGAGAGGATAATTCCAAGCCACTTATCTTGTCCCTTGAACACTTCCATTTTATCAAGAGAAGGATAATTCCAAGCACGCCACCCTGCGGGACCTCGACGGAGACCATTTTATCAAGAGAGGATAATTCAAGCCCATGATAGCTAGGGCTGACAAATTATTCCATTTTATCAAGAGGAAGAGGATAATTCCAAGCAAGCCTGCATTGGTCGTCCAGGCTTCCACGCCTCTGAAATGACTCAGGACCTGTCAGTGGAGGCAGCTGGCACAAGGCATCAGTCCAGTCGATTACAGAATCGCATGAGTCAGGTCGGTCAAAGGGGTTGAGATGGAACCAGGAAAAGCGGGAGGGATTTTCGCTCTCTCTTTCAGAGCTTTCGCTTATGAGACGGCAGATTCATCCATGATGGAGTACTCACCAAGCGGCGAGCACATCAACATCCGGCCGGTCATTACATCTCCGCGTACGTTCAGGGTCTGTTTGGGGCCTGATCCTGGTCTTCGGCCAGCGGGTAGGCCAAGAAGAACCTGCTCATCTCCTTCACGGGTCATCGCCTTGATCGGCGACCTTATAGCCGCCTCGGCCCCGAATTTCGCCCTCCTGCTTGCCGGCCAGGATTCATCTCGGCCTGCCGCATGGAGCCTTCTTGGACATGACCATCATTGACCAGCGGCTGGCGGCCCCCGGCAAAGGCGGGTCGGTTTCCCTCATGGTCACGGGGCAGACCGTAGCCAACATGATCAGTGCCCCGACACTGGGGAGAAGGTCTCTCCTGGAGGCTGGCCTTCAATGATTCTGGCCTTGTGGGCGCGGCGACACTTGGTCCTCATGCTAAACCTGGATCCGCAGCTGGGCGATTCCCGGCAGCAGGACTGAAAGAGCCAGTTCCGCTTCCTCAAGTCCCCTAGGGCAGCTGGTTTTGGGGCAGGTGCTTTTCGAGATACAGGCATTTTCTGCTGGTGGGTGCGTTTCCCCTGGCTGACCATGGGCACATGCTCCTCGGCATGATTGCCGGCTTTGATATGCAGGGTTCCAGCGTGGTCCTGGGCGGGCTGATAGCAGGAGGTCCGACCATGGGTCCCAGGAGGACAGCCGCCTTAGGGCAGCTACAGCGACTGCGGCTGCTGGTCATCAACACCGACAAGGGGTTGGCGATAACCAGCGCCCTCTTGACTTTCGACCCTGGCTTTCGGCATGTGTTTCGTCTCACTCCCGCAGCAGTATCTGATGGTCAAAGGAGTCTGAAGGCGGTGGCGAGGATGCTGAGCCGCCTTGGCACAGATCACTTTCAACCTGGGCAGATTCCTTGAAAGGTCAGTCATCGGCGGCTGGGCGCTGATGGCCTTCATGGACTATCATTCCATAGCCTTGGCGGAGCCCCGATAGACCTAGACCGCCGTCTCATCCTCCTCGGGGTTTTTCAGCGCCAGGTAAAAACATAAACGGCTGCCTCCCGATACCGCGGGGTCGAAGAGGTCTGATCATGGATTTTTACCTCTGGCGTCAGCTGCGCACAATGGGACGAGAGTCCTTGTGCCTTCCGCGGGGCCGGACCAGGAGATTCATCCGCCGGAATCTTGGATCGGACCGAAGATCTTTTGCGTGACAGTTTTAACCCCTTAATATTAATTCCTCCCGGCCTCATGAAGATCAATCGGGCGGCAGGCAAGCATCGGTCGGTCGATTCGCCCAGCTGTATGATCTGATCAAAGTCAGCCCGTTTCCGCAGCCTCTCCTACCCGGCGGAAACCTCAATATCGCCATAGGGCCTTAACCCAGTCAAACTGTGGCATATGGTTTCATGACGCCCCACATCCCGAAGACGGGCCATCGCGAACGATTGGCTTTGACCGACCCCTCCTGATCATCTGCGATGATGACAATGCGGCGGACAGTTTTCTGGAAAGGAGGGATGAGATCGACCTCGCTGTTTTGGCCGGATACATCGGCACGATCTTGTGGCGGGCTCCTCCTTTCACTCAGCCTGCGTTCAGCCTTGCTGGACACAGGCGGGAATATCATCACGATCTGGGGAGAAGATGACGGATTCAGAGGTGGCGGCCTTGTGGGTCAGTCGCGGGACCGGGTCGACGGAAGGGTCTATGAGCGGGTCATCGATCTTCCGAGTTCTGGGAAGTGAGGGTACAAGGCTTGGTAGAAGGTGAGGAACATGAGACTAGGGAAGGCGTAGGATTCCTACAGGGGCCGGAGGAGGATGCCAGCGGTGGGCCTGTCACTCAACTCGGTCGTCACTTCGAGGGGTCTGCAGGCGGAAGCTGGTCGTCGGAGACAAAGCTTCCGCCATATCATCGATCCGGAAACCGGCCCTTGCCAGAAACGGATATGGGGAGTCATGTCCACCATCGGTCCCGCAGGTCCGTCGACAGGGAATCTGGGCGAGCATATATTTGAAATCGGACCGTACCGCCATGGATGTTACGCCACCCATCAACCAGGCTGGGCGGCGGCCTGTCTGGTCATGGGAAACCTCACGTAAATTGGGACCTGTAGTAACAAGGGGATACGTGAAGTCGTCGCCATCATAGGACCAATAGACCATCGACCAGCACAAACTGATCGATTACATCACCGACCGGTATCAGCGGTCGGAAGCAAACGAACGGGCCGGAGGTAGCTTCGGACCACGGACATCCGCCAGCCTGCCGATCTTCTCCCAAAGTGGCCAGAAGGGGTCCCGCCACAGATTGGTTCTTGCATGCATCGAATCAACGATGGCGTGGTCTTATACCCGGAATACGACCATGCGGTGCCCGCCGTCCTCGCATGAACATACAAGCGCAACTCCTCACGGAATCCACCACTTTCTACAATAAGCCGGTCATGATCGTCGCAGAACTTCGTATGGGAACCACAAACACTTCCGCCCAACTGCACCTACCGCCGCATCCTGGATGCCCACGGAACTGCACGCCTTCGTCGCACAGCTCAGAGTCCTAGTCGACCATTCCTTGCAGACCTTCGACGATGATGAACCTGATCGATTCGGACAAGTGGCCGACTGGATTCCCCTCTTCGCTCATCACCAGGTTTGTAGCCAATGGGCGTGACCCCGCGCTTACGAAAGGAGAGATGAAGCGCTGTGTGTCTCGACCTGATTCCGGTCTGGGCGCTGAGACAGGGGGCCATGGCAAGACCATGGCTGGCGGCGAGTGGCGCCTTAACGCCTCCCTGACCGAATCGGATTTGAGAGCTTGGTTCGACGATCAGATCGACGAGAAGGCGGGCTGGCGACAATAAGCCGATAAGTCGGCGCATGGGTCAATAACCGAGGTAAAACGAATCAATGAACAGACCGACAACAAAACGCAAAGGAGCGATCTGACCTTGAAATTCGGCCATCAGCGGATCCATCGACGAAATCTATAACGCAAACTGCTCATATTCGCGGCCAGCCATTTCGCCAAAAGTACGACCTGGATCCTCGACATCAGCCCAGTGCCGATTTCAGCGTCCGAAGACCTGACGAGCGATCTCCGCAATACCTGGCCTTGCGTCATGGCTCAGGCAGCGATCCTGGCCACGCGAGCACGTACACACCACGACCCAGCCGCCAGAAGAGCATCCTCGAATGGATGTCCTACAAGCTTCTGCACCCGTTTGTGGGCAAGCCCGTCCTCCTGGTCGGCGCCTCATGGACAGACAAAAGGTCCTCCGCGCCCAACTCATTCAAGTGCTGGAACCACAGGCATCAACATGGGCCAGTCATGCCAGGGACAGAGTTCTGAACGCTCGGTGAGAACCACTGCCCGACGAAGGCGGTCCTGCGCGATCAGACCGTGATTCCTGACCACCATGCCGCGATTCTCTCCTGGAATTGAAATGCCTGGGCCATGAAAGGGAGGAAGCGGAGCGGGCGGAACTGGTGTAGGTGCCAGTCCAGCGACTGCCGGTTCCTTCGGTCAAAAGACCTGGCCGCCAGCCAACCGATCGATACCACCATCGAAGGGGTGGATATGAAGGCCGACGACTGGGTGGAGCAAGCCGCGGAAAGGGCCCAAGCCGCCCACGGATCGGACTGCGTGATGCTGGATCAGGGCGCCTGGGCGTCCCGACCAACTCAACTGGTTCCTCAACTATGTAATGGAACTCACCCGCCGACGACAACATGGAACCTCACTATAACCACACGGCTGGCTCCAGATACTCGCCCACGACCCCAGCCAGGCAGGAGACGCCATGGTGGACGTCACCCCAGCCGCGCCATCCCCGGGGTCAAGCGGGTGGTCCACCTTTGCGCCGAGACGACCTGGTGCTCATGGCTGTTCCCGGTAACAAAATTAGATCAGAAACATCATGCACTGCTACAAGGCCTGCGGGATTCCGATGGGCGATATGGGGGAGTGAACGAATGGGTGCTGGACGTCTGGCCGATCGTCTGACTATCTGAAAGCACGCCGGACAGATGGTGACAACAGACAGGCGCATCGTTTCTCCGAAAGGAACGCTAGGGGCGGCTTCCGTACCTGGCGGAGTAGGCTTCAAACTCCGCTGCTGATGCCGACGCAGGTTCTTCCCGCTAGCACCGGATCCGATACCGCCTCCTCTCCTGCCGGTTCTTCTCCCGCCGCCTCAGCTCTGTACGGATCAGCATCCCGGCAGATCAGGGTCTTCAGCTTCAGCACTGATCAGCTTCTGTCTTGTGGCGACTTCCGTCTTGTGGCTTCCCGCGAGACGCCGCTTATCGCCAGGCATAAGAGGCGTCGCCCCATTCCCGTCCCGCCGCCGGCGCGGTCTGGAAGTGGAGCTTGGCGATGCCAAATCCACAGGCTGAAATTCCCGGGGCGCTGAGCTGGACTGGCTGAAAGCCCGCACAGATCGTTGCCGGGATTGAAGGTGAAGTGTGTCAGCTGGCGGTTCATGGCGGACGAAGGGCCTTCTGCAGGTTTATCCCGTCGAGGAACCAGTCGACGGGGAGCTTGAGCATCATCGACCACGCTGTAAAGCTCTTCCAGCTTTTGCTGGGGCGATGCGACTGCTGCTCAGCATCTTTCCTCATACGACATTCACTTGGGCGCAGGTCATGTCCTCCTGATAGCCGATGGTCGAAGCTTGGTACAAGCTTCGTCGGGTTGATGGCACTGGTGGCCTCAGCGTATTGTATCGGTTTCAACGACAACCGGTCTACAGGCCGGACAGTCGCCAGACAAAGCCAGGCATCGCCGGTATCCCAGCATTTCCAGGCATCCATTTGGTCTTTCGGGCCGGCGGGGCAGTGAAATTCCGGGCGTTGCGCAGATGACCGGGTATTAACCTCAGCAGAAGACCTCAGGATGCCACTTCGATCAGCTGAATATACAGACCGTCTTGATCGCGTCAATGTTTGACGCAATGACAGCTCAGGTCTCATCAATCGGCCTGTCCTCATAGAAACAGACAGTGATGCACATCAATGGCGTCCAATAAGGAGTGAAAATCCTCACCAGACCTATTATAACCATTTCCTTTACCCTTCCGTTTCTTCCTCAACGTTCCTTGATGTTCCGCCTCAGTGGTCAGCGGCCGTGATTTTTGGGGCGTCGCCCGGCGTAAAATCAGACAATTAGAATCGCAGTCAGGGAGGATCATGGTCAAGGTCGGCTCAAGCTTTTTACAGCGTTGATATTGTGACTCCAGCATCTAGTGCGCCAATGAAGCCTGTACGAAGGAAAATTACCGCGGACGAACGTGCGCATCCCACCAGGTTTCCACCCCGAGGCCGTGGCTGATGGTGGTCAGCAGATCTGGACCACTTCGATAGGACGGAACTCCATCAGCATCGCCTTCCCTGCACGCCAATCAAGCCCAGCAAGCCTCTGGACTTCATAGTAATCTGGATCAATCATGGAGATCTTGGACATCAATAGTGTCTGAATAGACAGTCCGTGATGTGCTGACGCCGCCGGTCTGGCTGAGGCTATTCAGCGCAATGAGGCGAAAAGGTCTGGTGTCGCCTCAGGACCGGCATTGGAACCGCCTGATCATGCATGGGGTGCTTGTCCCTACTAACACAGGTTAGGCCGCTTGATTCTTGATGGCAAGGACATAAAGAAGTATTGCCTTGTTCACTTACGTTCCATGAGAATTTGACACAGGAAGAAATGGGGCAAGCGGCTGACCAAGTATTACAAGCTGCTACTTGAACTGCTTTATTGACTTGTTTCGTGGTCGGCGGTGGCGTCATAGGAAAACGACAAGTTTCCCCTTCATCAGATTCAGTACCCCCATTGTTCCGCGCAGCTCCTGAACGATGCCAGTATAATCGGCACCGCCTACTTCGCCTCCCCAAGCGGAGGGCAGCGCTCTGGTCGTCGAGGTTGCAGCCCGGATCCCTTGGCGGCTCGGGATGCCGCGCCTCGGACTTCCAGCGCCTTGTATCCTCGTGCCTCGCGTCTGCCACGCCTTGGGTATCAGAGTCGCGAGTTCAAGCGCAAAACCTGATGAGTATCATAGACATAGATGAGGTAGCGCCTGAACATGGATAGAGGTGAGTGCCAAGGAAGCTGAAAGTAAGGCGATTCCGGTGAGCTGTGGTGAAATTGCTTGGCTGAAAATGACCAAAACGCCCCTCCTTTTTCTTTTATCCCTTGCAAATCTTTCGCCTTTTATTTTCCTCTTTTGCCTTTTCTTTCCCGCTTCCTCCTCTTTTCTTTTCTCTCTTCTTTTTCCTTCCTTTCCCCTCATCCCCTTGCGCTCTTTCAATCTTGACTTTTGCCTCCTTTTCATTTTGTAATTGTCCGGAATGGGAGGTTTTGGTATTTAGCTGTGCTGCGCCATGAATTTCTGTTCTGAGTCATCAGGTGTGGACTAACAAAGTACAGAAGATGGGCTAAAACAAGAGATGTATCGATAGATCAAGTTAAGTCCACACGCGGTTGGAAGAGGAGGAGGAGCTGAAATAGCTGAGAATAAGGGCGAAACAAGGGAAATTCGAGGTGGGAGATGGCGGAAGCATGAGGGGAGGGAAGGGTCTGGTCGGCTATAAAGTTAGACTGTTCTGGTGACCTGTTTTCTCCCATCATTGTGGTCCCCGCTTTAGACCCCATCCTTGTGACCCTTATTGAAATAGGCGAACATCGACAACTCTGATTCAGATCCGACGCATTTCGGTCTAAACTCTTGTTCTGCCTGGGAATGCGGCTGATCCACGGGGAAAGGGCGCCAGGGGAAGGTTATTTGGTTCAGGGCGAGGAATGCAGAAGGGAACAGGCCGGAGGTCTGGTAGGGCGCAGTGCAGTCAGGCCAGTCGGCCAAATCATTGGATAGTCTATCTGCTTAGCTCCACGTCCCAAACCTACGCCTGTTTTCATGCTCCTGTACAATCCAGGCGATGTGAATTCATGGGGCCCGAAACCAGGATACCCACTGAGTCAGATCGTTATCGCCTCACCCCCTCTGACCCAGCGCGGTTCCCGTACTCTTTCTATGACGGTTTTCATGGGCGGTGATGCTTGGAGCACTTGAACGGCCTGATTGACGAGCAGGAGTCGGCCGGCAGGAAGGTCAAAGCCTTGGTGCTGATCAACCCCAACAATCCCACGGATCCTACGTGAAGAGCGAGGCAGCGGTCCCTAGTGGATCTGTGCCGGGAACTTGGGATCCTACATCATCAAACGAGGGTTTTCTTTGATTATGCTTTGGACCCCTTCCCGGACGTGCCCGTCGCGGGCGAAAAAGAGCATTCTCACTTTCGCTTTGGATGGCCTGTCCAAGGCTCTAGCCGCCCCGCATGCCAAGGTCAGGTGGATCAGGTCAGCGGTCCCTGGGAGGAAGTGGATGAAATCAGCGGCACTGGACGTGATCGCCGATGTTTCTTCCTTTCTCCGATTTCCACATTCGCCTTTGGGCCCTGCTGCGGGGTTCCGGGCAGACGGACCAAAGTGAGGGAGAGGGCTCCATGGAATCTGGCATTTTGAAGAAGATGCGGCGGACCGCCATCACCTCGATGCCTCTTGAGGCGGAAGGAGATTGGAACGTCTTGGTCAAATTCCCCTCCAGCATGAATGAGGAACCGCTTGTCGACGATCTTGTGACCGCTAAAAGGTGTCCCAACCCGGATATTTTTCGATATGCCGGCGAATGGTTATACGACTCTCCCTGTTGCAGTGGATGTTTTCCGTCAGACGTGGCGATTCTGATGGAGGCAGTGGCGGTCTGCTAGGTGAGGGGTGAATGAGGCGCGGCTGAATGAGGTAAATAAGAGTGAATGATGGCGCGCCTGAACAGAGGGACGCATCAAGTCAATGTGTCAGAAATGGCTGATTCAGGCTAAACTGGCTAAAAGCTTGGCCGTTTGTTGAGTTTGGCTAAAATATGGATTTATTGGTTGGCAGGCACAGCTAAAACTAACAATCAGGAAGACGCTCTTCATGGCGGCGGCCGGACGGACAGGCTGACCGCCCGGCAGACTATGGGCCCGCGGTCGAGATGGTCAGACGAAAGCCAGGGGTTCGAAAGGGACAAGACCAGGATCACAGGGCGAAGGAAGCGACGACCGATCGCCTTGCCGCCTTGATTTGCCGATGCCGGACCGGTTTCCTGAGCTGTGCGGCGGAACAGAAACGGGAAGTGAGCAGGACGAAGACGGGCGAGGCCGGGTGATCAGCCAGGAAAATCGTTTCTTAACGCCAATTAGTTACACCCGTGAGCCACTCCAGATTGAGACCGAGCCAGGCCAGGCTGAGCCAGAAGGGAAAATTGGCTACATGGAGCCCGCGCCAGACGCCGGGAATCACGACCTTGGATCAGCCAGCAGAGGCAGAGACGAGCGAATCCAAATTTATCGGGAATACATCCAAGGGCGGAAGGTCAGGGCGTAGGAGTTGATGAAGGAAGGCAGATCAGGCGTGGGTTTGGAGGGCGGTGGTCAGGAAGCCTTGGACGACCAGCTGGGGAGACATAGGTGGTCAGATCCTCCACGGTCATCTGGGTATTGCTGCCAAAAATCAACAGGGGAGCCAGATTCAGTTTGTGGAGATGAGCACCGGGGCCATGGCGATGAGGGCTGGGATAAGGGCAGTCAGGTAGGTCGGGATCCCAGCTGGACTTGCAGCCGGTCTTCCAGCAGCTGAACAGCGACTGAGGAGTTAAGTGGGGGATGAGCAAGAGGTGGAAAGGATGAGGGTCAGCAGCCGAGGGCGAGGCCATACAGAAGGATCCCAGAAGATACAAAGGCTGATGAAGGTGTGATCAGCAGTGACAGTGTTCCCAGCAGTGGCGGTGTTTTAGTATTGACAGTCTTCGCGCCGCCATGGTCTCGACTTTGGCATAGTTTCAGCGCCAGCCATTTTTTTAGCATCGGCATCATTAGCGTCCACCCTGTCACATCCGATGCCGAGCTTTGGATCGTAAATCCGCCTCGCCCCAGCGTAAAGCCAAAGCCCAGAATAGTAATGATGTGGCGCTGGCGGTGGGGATGCAGTAAAGCGAGGTTGGTCAAAGGAGATGACAACCTTCCGCAGGCATAGCGATGATGGCCAGAATGGTCTGTCCCGGGGCTGATGGAGAATACCGTTGGGAAGCGGATCAAGGCGGTCCCGAACAGCATGGCCGAGGCAGAAGGAAGAAGGAAGCCCGGTGATGGAGTTGAGCAGAGGTCCGCCGGATGCATGCGGGTGAGGGTGGAAGGAGGCGGGAAGGACGGTGAAATGGGAATACCAGTGCCCTGATGAAGGCCCCATGGTCCCAGTAGATGGTGGCGCACAGGAAGCAGGTGGTTGCGGGTACGGAAGTGCGGGCGTCGCACAGCCAGAAGGGGTCCGGGCGATCGACTGAGGCTGGCTTTCAGATCTTGGGCGGACTGGCTGATACTGGTGGAAATTGTAAGTGTGAATCAGGCGTCAGATGGTAGACTCCTTCCCAGTCTGCAGGTGGCCTGGCAGTCAACGATCAAAGCCAGGCAGGGCAGGAGGATGAACAGGCCGAAGCGGTCTTTGCCCGCGGGAGGATTCAGATAAATGCAAGTTCGACTGACACGGGGCGATCAGCAGAAGGAGCAGGAGGCCGACCCGGATGCCGTTGAAGAGGGGTCTGCGGGTTGACTTGGACGGATTCAGGAGTTGGCTTCCTTTGGGTTCGCTGATCCAGATGCACCCAGGGACGATGCCGCGGACGATGCCGAGGGAGGAAGGTCAGATGAGCGGTCACCCACGGATTTGCGGGCTGGTTCAGTGTTCGTTTATGGCTGATGAACGCGGACCGGGGTTGTCATTGAAGCCAGAGAGAGTCTATCCTCGCTTTGTTCGAATAAGGGTGTGAGATGACGGTCTTGGGGACAGGGATATAAATATATAGGAGGGAATCGGTGACGGTCCAGGGTACTGAGACCGGTTTCAAACCGCTGCCGGTGGTGGCCAGAGCCAGCTGGGCAATGCTGTAAGAGGGGAACAGGGAATTCGAGGAGGAGGCGGTCTTCCAAGGAGAGGTTGAAGACGGTCGCCTCCAGGCCAGAAGCGTCACCACCAAGGCCAGGAGGATATAGGACAAGCTTAGAGGTCTTTCCCGCCGGTGACATCGTGGGAGTCTGTCGTATCCGTTTTCAGCCCTGAACTCATTGCAGTGCCTGCCTCTCGGCTCGTTCGGCCAGGGCGTACGCGCCTTTCACGGCAGGTGTGACATGTCTGAAGGCGAAATCCGCCGGGAAGTTGCCCCAGCCTTAAAATGGAAGGAAACATGACATGAGCGCTGATGGCCCGGACGGTTGGATTTTCGATGGAAGCATAGTGGGCTTTTACTGTACGTGAACGGACGACGAAACTTTGGGACACACGGGAATCGGGTTTAAGGTGAAGCATTGGATCCACACGACGATCCACATGAGTGGGAGCAGCGGGGAGGTGGCCACGCAGAGCTGAGAAGCCGAAGCCCCGGAAACCACGATACCGACCAGGACGATACGATCAACCTGACTGGTCTCTGACGCTTCAAAGGGAACGAATGGGGCCTTTTTCCATCCCGTCGGACATGGACCGGCGGATCTTCGACAATATCCTATAAGGACCGGTTCTTCCCAGGGATCGGATGGCTGGACGACCGCCGATGACCGGACAGAGGCAGCGACAGGGCGACGCGCATGCTTTTTTCGCCAACTTCGGCGTAGTGCCGGTCCGAATTTTGCGACGAGATGGGGCAGATCACCACACAGGTAACATCTTCGACTGCCATTTAGGCGATCCCGTGGTGCTTTCGGAAGGACTCCGAAACTTCGGCTAAACTATAGCTTCGGATCGGCGGCGACAAGCGGTTCGACGCTATCAGTGAGCCTGCGCAGAACATGCCCCCAACCCCGCGTACTGACCCACTTCCATTCCCCGGGCATTCCCACCAGAAGTTTATGCCTCGCAAGGAGGATCTTCACCCGCTCGGCGCGGACGAGCCTTTCGCTGGACGGCCGGCTGGCTGGAAAGCGACGGGCTTTTCTGTCTGGAACAGACCTCATTCCTCTGCCGGACCACCTGAAAGACGATCTGCTGTAGGGGACGCCGCCGGCGGGTGGCGTAACCCTCATCATACTTGTCCCCAAGTGCGGCTATTTTGAGCCGGGGTGGGCAATCCTGACCACCGTTTGCGGTTCGCGGGCCCCGGTCAATACCTTCCGGACCATCCATGGGGACGTTGCCGAAAGAGATCAGGGCCTGTCGTCTCGGGGATTGAGGATTATTTCGTCTTTAGCAGGCCAGGACGTGATGAGGGTATCGCGGGCGCGAAGGCCGTCACAGGAAAGAGCCGGTGCGGGCCTTTTCGAAATCAAGATTAACTCATCACCGCCATTTGGGATGGTTTGGATACCTCTATCGGCCATGCAGACCCATTCGGATGGAACCGCCGTCAACGGATTCATGGTCCTCCGGTTCGTGGACGCCATGGATACGACCGGCTGTCCAGCCACCCAAGCTTGAGCTGGAGCCAGGGCGGATCACTTGGCAGATATGGCCTTCCTGACGCATCAGCCCCTGGGGTCTGGTTCCCTGCCGCCAGCCTGCCATGAGCGGGGCGACCTGAACTGTGAACCCCATTTCATAAGTTCCTACCCCTTCGGCCTCACCGCGCGACAGGACTGCCGGGCGGGCTCTTCCCTCCGCCTCCACAGCTCCCGCCGTTGCATGCTTAGTTGACCAGCCCTGATTTTGCAGGAGGGCGGAGAGCCGGAGGTCGACCATCTGCTGGGAGGCTGTTCCATCGCCTTGATTGATGGGCAAAGGGTATCTGGCTGATGCCGATGGGATGGATTCCAATCAGGAGAATGAAAACGGGGACAGGACAGAGCAGTATAGGGATGAGACCCAGGGCGTAGCTTGTGCACTGAATGAGCCACCATCGAGGCCTCAGCCTTCTCCTTGTACCGCATCCCCTTCCGCTACGGCAGCAGACTTCACTCGAACACAGGATCCCGGGTTCGGTAGTATGTCGCCTTCCTTCGGTCGCTCAGCTGGTGCCCGTGAGCCGCTTTAGGTCCAATGGGTGAACAGCGGGGGACCAGTTGGAAGGGAGCGCAAAGCATAGCTGTAACCTCTCTTTGAGGTTTGATTTTCGCCGCTTACGCCTTCCGGCCTCGACCCGATCCAGTCCGTCTCCATCGGATTGATTCCTTGGGCTGGATGGGAGGCGTGGGCATTGACCGGGCGTGACGCATCATATGACCTTACGAGAATCGATGGCGCGGTCCGGCATGTGATCAAAAGCAGGGGCTTCCTATCCATGAGCTGAAACCCGCGGCGGAAGGGACATAAGTCAGCCCAGACGAGGATCAGCACGGCCCCCGTGGGTATGATATGGCCCTGCGGCAAATATGGCAAGGTCAGCTGTCAATTCATTCTGCATCCAACCAGTCCAATCACTCAATCCTACTCCTTGCATTGTCGCCCGCCCATCAGGTCAGCCAGGGGTCAACAAGGGCCTTTTCCAGCTCATGGAGGGTGGACCTGGGTTCCATGGAAGAGCACGCCAGGAGGACAGGCTAAGCCACTTCCGGGATGGCCGGCGAGCCAGCCAGCAGGAGAGATCCAGCGCGTCATCGAGAAAGGGACGAGAGGACCGAGTCGGGCGAGGATCAGGACAAAGATTCTAAAGCGGCGCGGTCGGGCGAGGCCCTGGATGAGAATCAGCCTCGGACCCGGATCCAGACGAAGGACCCGGAGGGCAGGGCCTTCTTCCCCTGCTTTCATTTGATGCCCCGGACCCAACCTTGGCCAGGCCCATCAGCATCGACATCCGGCAGACAGGCTGGCCGTGACCCCTCTGGTGCATCACCTTCACCGCCAGGGTCCGCGACGTCCTGCCTCCGCGACAGGTCAGTCCCCGTGATCTGGTGTTGAGCGCGACCATGAGGAGGGCAGGGAGGACGGGTCCCTACCGGGAGATCAAGCCGGACTTCGACATCACGACGACTGTTTACCCTCGTGGGGCCCATGAAGAGCCGGAAATGGCCAAGCCGGGCTCTGGACCCACGTCATAGACCGCAGACGCCGAAGGCGACTGGCCATCAACGCGAACCTGCTGCGTTGGGCGGCGATAAGAGATCCACTGCAAGATGCGGACAACGCCCGCATATCACCACCCAAGGCCAGAGACCGTCATGTCGTACAGCGAACGCTGATCGAGCTGAAGAGAAGGCGGCTGTCGACTTCGTCCTCACCGACGGGGGCCCCGTCCCCAGAAAATCCTTCACTTGGGTGGACCACGTTTGAAGCCAGAATCAACGACCTTTTCAGGCCGGCCAGTTCCAGCAGGCGTTCGCCAATCAGGAGAAGGCCGTCGACAACTGGACGACCTGCTTCCATCAGGCCTGGTCCTGTTAACGCTTTCAACTCCTACCGCCGGCCGGGGTGCTTTATATGGCTTTTCGCCACCGGAGAGGACAGTCCTCATTCCAGATCGTGGCCACTGCCGTCAGCACAGCGCCTACATGATGGTGCACCAGCCGGAGAAGGCCGCCGGCCTAGATCAGGCGATCCTTACGCGCTTCGCGTTACATTTGCGGCGGGCGAGCAGGCACAGCGCGGCTGATGATTAGATGGGATTTCGCTGCGCGTCGCATAATCTCTCTTTGGCCCAGGACGGGAGGCGCATCTCAGCTACTATCGGATGGCCTTCCCGCCGCACGGATGAGAAGGGATGACTTCCGGGTATGCAGCTATCGTTGAGCTTGGACATCAATCATCCGTCGCCGACCAAACCTTCGGCCAAAGTTGAGTTGGGCTACTCCTCCCAAGGGTGGCTTTGCCGACGACCGTCCAGGAGGCTTATTGAATGTCTTGTCCACTGCTGAAACTCCCGGTCTGGCCAAATCCTCCAGATGCGTTATCATTTTCAACGCTTGGCCCAGTCTGCGTGGAGACAAACGCAATCCCTTAGACTTTTGCTCTCGCTTGGGCGGATGGATAAAGACAGCGTCGGCGTCTCAGCAATTGCAGGTTTGGGGTCTTCCAGACGCTGACAGGTGGATTCTGGGTCCGCACATGGGCGCATGATGGGGTGTGTGGCTGCGCGGTCAGAGGAATCGACAGCCGGAAGGCAGGTCAGGAAGCGGACGGGTGGGCCTGGCCTCCATCACGTTTCCTTACAAAAGACCGACGCCGACATGGGAGTGGAAGATCGACCTGATCCCCGCCTCCAGTCGATCTGGCGCCTTGTCTGGGCCAAAAGTAGCCTCCTGGGTGGAGATGACAGATCTTCTCGTCAACGTGCGGTCTCCTCCGACTCGGCCTACGACCAGCTGGTCATTACCACAACAGTTGCAAATTTGGTTCCGCCTGAACGCTGATCGCCCACGCATCGGGTCAGGGCTTTTCTCAGCAGTGATTTCACCGGGTGAGGCATCCTTCCCATGCTTTCATGGGTGACGTCTTTACTCCTGGAAGGCTGAAAGACTGGTATCAAAGCCTGGTCCGCGACCTGGTTGAGGCAGGCAGCCCCTGCCCATGACGTCAGGTGAAAGTGTTGGCTGGCCTGAACTGAGATGCACTGCAAGCATGGGGTCCTGGAACAGAGGCCTGACCAGGGCGACCGAGATGGGAGGCATGCCTTGAACGTGGGGACCACCAGCAGCATCCCCTCACGGCTGGCTGGTGACCCGGCCGGCAGCCCCGACTTGGTGGAGATCATGGCGAGTCTTCATGCGTTTCAGTGATTTCCGCAAGCTCAGCAGCCAGGCGGGGCGAGATGGCCCACTCGCCAGCCCCACTGGCGCGGCTGCCCAGATCACTTGAACAGAGGACTGTCTGCTGCCACCATGTAGGCTCAGCTTCTACATATGGGCAGGCATTCTCGGTGGGGACCCGCAAGCGGGTCCAGCATCCAGACATCGAACGACAGTCCCAGGCTTGACCTTTACCGCACTGGCAGATCCCCGCCCCCCCATAATCGTTGAGTCCAGCTCCTGCTGCAGTCTTGTTGCAGTCTCTATGCAAGAGACACAGGCATCAACATCTCTATGGATGGGATCGTAGTCAGGATGGTCCAGCTCGCCCTCAGCATAAACTCGGCGCCACCACCCGCGCCCCGGTGAGCCATAGCCTACAGTATCCCCCCGGAGGAGGTAGACACCGGACCTGCTCGACATTCGCATGCAGGAGTCATGGGCGTTCGGCCAGGTGACTCAGTGCCACACCAGACCGGTTCAGGTGGGATCACCGTCATGCCGACTGCTGTTAATCCGTCAGGAGGTGAGAAGCATAAGAGGACCTCATCGGCGCGACTTGGTGGTCATGCACTGGGGCCAGGGGACGATCCCCGAGCTGAATAGACTAATGGCCCGCCCGCCCGGAAAAGGGAAGGCCAGCTCACAGTGTGTGCCCGACCGTTGCCGCTTCCTGCGGACCGAACTCGCTCCGGAAAGGAGGACAGGATTGGCGCTGTCCGAATGTGGGTCCTGCCCGGCCCAGTTGGCCCAACGGGTCCTTCATCTGGCCTCCCAGCGAGGCTTTCACGACATCAGGCATCTGGGGAGACAGAGCGCGCCAGCTGGCCAACCCGGAGAATAACCGGCTGACTCCGTGGACAGGTACTGCCGATATCAAAGGAGATCTGATCCCGAGGAGGAGGGCTCCGTCTACCTGCCGGCGGAGACCTGCGTCACCTCCTGAACAGAAGCCCGTCGTCCGGTCAGGCGGACCTCTTCATGACCAGGCCTGGGTGTGCCTGGAGGAGATCCCTGAGTGGAGATCAGCGAGGACGGATCCCGACACAGGCAAAAGCGGATCCGCAAGAACCAAGGCAGCTCCGGTCTGTGGACCAGGTCCCGGCTTTTCAACCTCCCGAAGGGGCAAAGCTGGCGAGACGCAACTGCGTCAAAACCACCTGGCATGGTAAATTCCATTAAAAGCCCGTCAAACGTCTGTGGGTCTGGTCCTTTGTCCATCCGCGTATGGGTACTCCGACCGCCGCCCTGATCGCTGGCATTTCAAGACTTTGTTGCCATCTCGGGCGTCAGAAGTCCTCGTTGACGCCATCAGGGATAAATCGCCGAAAGCGTCTATCAGTGGTTCGCGAGCCCAAGACCCTTCCAGCTGGCGGGGCAGATCCTTGCCGCTTAGGCGCGAGGCGGGCATCGGCCGGAGGCAGCCGAGACCGTCACCGATGAACAGACCTTGGCTGAGAGAAGCAGTGGTGGTCACCGGCACTTTAGGAGATTTCTCCATGAGATCGTGAGGTCATCGAATCCAGGGAGCCAGAGCCGGGTCGGTCAGCAAAGACCTCCTATGGTGGCGATCAGGACCCAACGCCATGATTCCAGGCCAGCAAAGGCCCAGGCATCCCATGTTGGACGAGGGACCAGTTCAGACCTTGTTGGAGACAGGGCGGTTCAGTTGACCGCTTCCACGGAAACCGAATCCGACTCAGCATCGACTCCCGCCCCACCAGACCAGAAGGGGCAGAAGGCGCAGTCAGATCCCGCATGTCGGCAGGAGAAAGCAAATTCCGCCAAGCAGTCACGATGATATGATGACCCGTTTGGAAGCCGATCATCGACCCGAACTCATCACGATGGGCATGGTCGTGGGCCTGGGGAGATTCTCCGCCATCGAGGTCAGCCCATCTCGACGACCTTGGCCCTGAATCCCAGCAAGGCCTTCTTACAAAGTGACCGTCACCTGGAGCCTGACAGTGCCGGGCTTGCCCCTTGAGCGAGACCATCATCGCTGGCATCAGCGATGACCAGCAGCGATTACTATAGGCCCGTCTGACCACCAGACCGTGGTGGACACCGCGAGCAAGGAGAAGCGTGGCCTGGTGGCGGGTGCGAGGAAGCCGGGCGGAAGAATCGCTACAAGAAAGGTCAGACGCATCTTCGCCGTCGCCTCAGGCAAAGGAAATTGGGCAAATCACCATTCCCGCCAACCTCGCCGCCACCTTCTGTATGTGGGTATTCCGGCCGCATCGACACTTACGTCTCTGACACCGCTTCGCGGCACCGGGGTTGCATAGTCCAGCCGACCAACCTGGAATGGCATGCTTTATGCCGGTGGTCCTGGGGTCAGCTCATATCTGTGATCAGTGTGGTGTGAGCTAAGTCCTCCTCTTTTTCCCGGCCGTCCGGAAGGTCATCTCCACGAAAGCGGCCTTGGGCGGGAAGCAGGAAGAGCTCGCGGTGGTGGGAGCAGTCTTTCACCCAGGTGGCGGCCTTCCGACCAGACCGTAAGTAATTTGGGTCCCCACGTGGAAGGAGAGGCTGTCTGGCTGGCAGTTGAGCCACCCAACCGCACCCCTTTTTCGCCTGGGCGGCCGGTCAGCGGACAGACGTCGTACTGGAAAAGCCCCGCCCGTGAAGGCAGGGTCAGATCGGCCGTCGCGGAGGACGCTCTTTGGGATCCGCTAGACCCGCTTGCGGGCCCAGATCCACCTCCGACCCGATAAGCACGAATTTGCTTGTCCACGGGCGGCCATCCTGTTTTCGGCTCGATGATGACGGCCCCTGAACATGCCGTTGGCTATGTGGTTGCTCATGCGGTCGAGCAGTGATGCATCCAGATGCTTGAGCAGGGGCGCGGAAGGTATAGACCAAGGTCGACCGGTTCGATTGACTTCATGGCCTTGTCCGGAGCGGCGTCGTCACCGGCGTGGAAGTCGATGGGGCCATGCTCCCTTTATTGACCAGAGTGATGCGAAGATAGTCGTGGCCTTCCCCCTCAATATCGGCGGGGCTGGTCCGTTGTAATGGATGACGGTCTGCTGCTCCTTCGCGATGGTGGTCTTGGTTTCGGTGACGGTCTGGTCGAGGCGGACCATCCGCCGGAATCGGTGGGAGTATAAGAGGGCAAGGCAGGTCGTGGGCTTGCTGGTCGCCGACTGTTTCTTGCAGTTGCGAATAGGTGGGGACAGGGACGTCGGAAGGGTCGGTCGGATGTCCCCGTCCCTGAAGAGGATTCCGAAATTCCCGAAGGCCGCCTTGCTTCCTCGCCCGTTGATGAGCCCCCGCTTCCTGGCCTTGGCTATTGACGGCGATGATGGTCAGGTTCATCCCCACCCTGCCGGTGGCCGGCGATGGAGCACCAGCCTTCCATGCTGTGGCTACGATCCCCACATCCACGGTTTCTTGTCCCCGGGGTGGGGGCCGGTGGAAAGACCATTATCCAGAACCAAATCATGCGCTCGGTCGCCGGTATTGTCGAAAGTGAGGTGAGCTTGTCTCCCGCCGGGACCGTGATCTTCGAAGGCTGAAGGACATGCCAGTCCGGGCCGACGGACTAGACGGATCGCTTGGTCCTTCCGCTTGGTCGGACCGATTCCTGGCTTTGGGGCCTTGGGAAGGAGGCTGGATCTGAGCGGGCTCCAGACCTCCTGCCAAACCCTTCGGCCGATCGAAGGAGGTGGCTGAGGCCCTGAGGCCGACGTGGCCAGGGTGGAGGCAGCCAAGATGAAGGTGGCCGCCAGCAAAAGCAGGATGGTGACGGTGACCGCTGGAAGGCCAGGCGGAAGAAGGCTGATGGGATTGGGCGTGACGGGAGACGTCGAGGTCGTCATCGCTGACTCGGTGGCGGACCCGGTCATGGCTGACCTGGGCTGTTTGCGCCTTACGGACTGCCAGGGCCTCTTTCCTCAGATCTTTTTCCTGGATTTTGGATCACTGTCGTGATTCTGGCCTTGCCCTCTTCTTTTCTGAGCGATCCTTGCTTCTTGCGCTTCAGGCCCGCAACGACGTTCATCCCCAGCACGCAGGATGAGGACGAGCACTGAGGTGGCGGTGACGGCGTCACCGACTTTCCACAGGATCGTCCTTTCCTGGATATCAGAGGCGGAAGAGGAGTCCCAGATGAAGCAGGAGAAGGGGAGCCAGAGGACGGGTTATAAGGCATCTGTCGCCTGGTGATCGAGGGATGATGACGCAGTGCATATCACCATGGACATGGCGAAACCCAAGGCGAAGGCGTGGATGCTCAGATGGCCCCAGTAGCACTCGGTTCGCCATCGGTCATCCACAGGAAACTGGCGGCCCAAAGTACAGGTAGCCCAGCATGCAGATCCCATGAGCCGGTGACTCCCGCCGCCTTCCAGGTCTTGATAGCCGTGTCATTGAGCAGCATGGTTACACAGCAAGGCGGCTAGGGCGATTCTGAAAGAGGATAATCGGCCACGGGCTGCATGATCTGAACCGGGACGGCACGTGGCAGGATGCTGGACCGATTAAAGTCGGTTCCACGTATCGGCCGACAGAAGGAGACATGGGCCAGTTCAAGGCGCTCTCACGATGGTCAGCACTGGAAAACCATCCATGAAGGGCCAGGATGGCGGCGTCGATTCCATGGGCCCAGGCCTATCCCACAGGCTCCGATGAGCTGACCCCAAAAAGCTGGATGAGCAGGAGACCGATTGTTGCCGCGCTCCAGATGACGGCGTATACGGCGGTCAGGAGGATCATGTCGGCGGTCCATAGGCTTCGGGCGGGCCAGCCACCCAGATCGTCAAAGGGATGAGGCGGGTCATCAGCAGAATCATCATGACCATGCCGACTGCGCCGAAAAGCGGAGAGAATCCCCATGTCGCGGTTTTGCGGGGATCCGGCGGAAGCGACCCGCGTGTTCAGACTGATGGCAGTGCCGAGAGCCGAAAGTCATCAAGGCTCCGTGGGCGTCAGCCAAGGCCCTGACCAGGAGGAGGTTGGACCTGTCAGACGGCTGCAAGCCCGGCCAGGCCGCCAGACCTACGAAAAACGAGGAGGAAGAAGGCGGGACCAGGAAAGGCCTGCCTGCCCGGACGGGCGAGCATGTGGTCCTCTTCGCCCGTTCGCCTTGTCTTCAGCCTTTCCCTCGGCTGTCTGCGGCTGTCCGTTCCTGGTCCCCATTTTCAGGTCTTTCCTTCCCCGAGTGACGATCCGATTTCCCTACGAATGCAAGCCTACCCTCTTTCCCAAGCTTAGACGAGGGATTTTTGCCATTGAGAACAAGAGACATCGTTCGGCGAGTATATTGGATTGGCTAAAGCCGCTTAAGGATCAAGTCGTTGAGGATAAGCCATTTGGGACAAGTCGTTTGGCCAATAATCGGATAAATGACGAATGACGGATAAAAGAAAAGGGCAGGCCTCAAGGAAGCCTGCGGAGGCATGCTGGATCCTTTACGGACCTGTTCAATCAGGTCTGATGAAGGATCCGATCAAATCAGATATGGAGTGAGGCTCATACCCAAAGGGAGTGGGAGACAGACGCTGCATATCGATCTCTTCGCGCTGATGTCGACGCGGTCTGGATCAGAGTCATCGGTGAGAGACATCGCCTTCGCCCAAGAAGTCGTGATCCTCTTCCAAAGCGCAGGGCCTCATCCAAAGAGAAAGGAACCTGCTTGACCTTGTCATGCTCTTCGGGAGGAAGCTCAGTACAGGTCCTTGTCGATGGGGGCGGGAGGCTCGATGTGGTTGACGATGCCATCAGGCCGGCCATGAGCTGGGCGGAGAAGGCCAAGAAGGGTTGCAGGATGGGTCAGGGCGCGGAACTCGATGCGCTTGGCCAGCAGCGGTTCCAGCCAAAGGAATGCGGATGGCGGCTGAACGGTTGCAGGCCGAGATAGACCAGGTTGACCAGGGCTTCGTGGCAGGGACCAGGCGCTTGTAGGAGTTGAGGGAGGGTTGGTGAAGGCAGAGCACGGAAGAAGAGTGCTGATCAGGCGCCGATGCCACCAACGGGCGATGTCGGACAGACCGCCGTAACCGCTCTCGGAGTAGAATAGCGGGACGCCGTCGCTTCCCACAGGGGACTGATGGCGGTGCATGCCGGTGCCGTTGTCCCCAGCCAGGGCTTGGGCATGAAGGTGGCGGCCTTGCCGGCCCGGAAGGCGTCTGCTGGACCACGTACTTGTGCTTCATCAGGTCATCGCCGGCGTGGGTGAGGGAGTTGAAGCGATAGTTGATCTCCTGCTGGCCGGCCGCGCCGACTTCGTGGTGGGACCGTTCGAGGATGAGGCCCACCTTCTGCAGGTTGGCCACCATGTCGTCACGCAGGTCCTGGGAATGATCGATCAGGGGAACGGGAAGTAGCCGCCCTTGACGCGGTTCTTGAAGCCGACGTTGGGGCGCGTCCTCTTCGTACTCTTCGCCGCTGTTCCACGGGGCCTCCACGGAATCGATCTCATAGAAGGAGCGACGCATGGAGTTCTCGAAACGCACCTTGTCGAAGATGAAGAACTCGGCTTCCGGAGCGAAGGAGGCGGTATCCGCGATGCCGGTGGAACGCAGGTAGGCTTCGGCCTTCTGCGCCACCTGACGGGGGTCGCGGGAATAAGGCTCATCAGTGATGGGGTCCACGATGGAGAAGGCCACATTGAGGGTCTTGTGCTTGCGGAAGGGGTCCAGGTAGGAGGTCTGAACATCGGGGATCAGCTTCATATCGGACTGGTTGATGGCTTGGAAACCGCTTGACACTGGAGCCGTCGAAGGCATGCCGTCGGTGAAGGCGTCCTGGGGAAATCGCTGGCGGGGACGGTGAAGTGTTGCTGCACGCCGATCAGGTCGGTGAAGCGAACGGAAACGTATTCCACGTTTTCCTGCTGGATAAGGGCTTCGGCATCCTCTTTGGTCTTAATATCGGTCACGAGACCGCTCCTTTCGCTATGCCATGGGGCATGGCGTTTTGTATCACTAGGACGTCCCCCAGTCTAGTTCAGGGGGTTCATATAGGGCATGGAAAACGCCCGGGAAGCTGGAAGAATCCTTGAATTCTTGGGCTGCGGACGTTGATGTCTCATTATCCGAAATCCGGTGAATAAATCTTCGCTTTCCCCGGTTTTACTTGCCCCGCATGGCCCTGCGGGAGACGCGCTGCATACGGTAGGGATCGACCCCTTTGGGGATGGGCAGACCGGACTTGGTCTGCAGGGTGCGCGAGCGATCGTTGACCTGTTCCAGCTCTTCCATGGTGAACTTGATCTTGTGGCGTTTGCGCAAGGCCTTGCGCAACTTGAGTCAGAAGGGTCTGACCAGCGCCTCTCGCCCACAGCAGATGCGGTAGATGGGATGTCGGAGCCGGGGTCACGTGGTGGATCTTCTGGAGCTTCTTATCCATGGCCTTGTTGATGGCGTCCAAGAGGCCTTCTCCATCAGGTAGACCCGTGGACGGACGTTCCGCGCCAGATGGCGTTCTTGGTGCGGTCCCACCCAGACAGGGCTGTTGGGTGAACGGTGACCCGACTGGAAAGCGGCCTTCGTTGATGCTTTTCGAGCACGGCGGTGGCGCCGGGTTGCCCTTCCAGACGGCGGTAGCCAGCTGCCTCGCTGCAGTTGGTCAGGACCATGGTCATGACCAGGATTCCCAGCATGATGGCCAGGACGACATTGAAAATCCATCCGACGACGCCGTTATGGAAGACGAAGCCCAATGCGATCACGATCAGGGCGGGAATCATGAAGGCGCCGACCAGCCACCCGGGTGATGGAAGGTCTTCCTTCTTGGTGAAGCGGTGAGATCATGGCCACTTTGGCTGAAGATGTTGCGGCGAGCGGGCTGAATCCTTCTTCTTGCTCTGGTTGGAGACCGGCCATGAGCTTCGCGGAACCAGCTTGGCGTTGATTGCGTGGCTTGATGTCGGCCATGGTACCTCTTGTCTGTTTGTATATCCGTCGATGGTTCGATCGGTGAGATTCGTCGAGGACTAACTGGAACCAAGTTCATGGGGGCCGGGAAGTAGGAGGGCGGATGAGTGCTCACCGCAGGTGCAGGGACGCCCGTCCGCTGAAACAAAGCTTCGCGCAAAGATTCGCCGATCTGTAGGGTGGGGGTGGATGAGGGTCTGCCGCAGCAGATGGAGGATGCGGTTGGCGATGATCTCTTGGGCTTCCGGCGATCATTTCGCTGGCCCGGGGACCAGCTATATGGGCTCCCAGAAGATAAACCATGCCGGCCTCTTGGCCGCCTTTCTTCGCAAGTCAGCTTTCCCGTGACCAGGGTGAGGTTGCCGGAGGCTTGCTCCATGAGGACCCGGGAATTGGAGAGCAGGGGATGGCGGTCTCTGGACGTCGAAGAACTCTTCGGGCGGGCCATCCCTTGCGTCTTTCGTATAGCCGACGGATGCGTATTCGATTTCCGAATAGACCACCTGGGATGGAATGCTCGTCCACCGGCCGGGGAGGGCGGGAGAGGAGGCCGCGGTCGAAAGCGATCGATTCGGCGACGGCGAGCTGTCCGAAAGCGCGGTGGGCCGGATTGATGCAGCCTGCCCGGATGTCGCCCACGGCCCAGATGTTGCCTTGGTCGGTCCAGTCCATAGTCGAGTGAGCACGAATCCGTGAGGTCAGGCGGACCTGTGTCAGGTCCAGACAGGAAGGTCGGTGCGGGGGCTCGGCCGAGCCGCCACCAAAAGAGCGGTCGACGGTCAACGACTGTTCGTGCGAGGTCGTCGGACGGTCCGTCCGCCTGGCCTAGGACTGCATGCAGGACTGTCCATCAGACTGTCCGTAAGTACAGTCAAGGCGGGAATCAGGCAGAGGGACAGCTTGGGTCACTTGGGCGTGAGGATGAAACGGATACCGCTGGGTCAGGCCCGCATGACGGCCAGGGCGGTCCGCTTGTCCCCGTGGAGAGCGGCCGGTCCTTGCGTGGAAGACGGTCACCTCGGATCGAACTCCAATAGGTGGCGAACTCCAAAGCGATGGCCCCCGAGCCGACGATGGCCACGCGGCCACGGATCGATTCTTCGGCCAAGGCCATATCCGAGTCCAGAATCGGTCCGCCGAAGGGGAGCCAGGGGAGTTCCACAGGCTGGGACCCCAGGGCCAGAACGATCTGGTCGGCCTCGATGCGCCGGTCCTTCACCCCGCATGTATGAGGTCCCAGAAGATGAGCCGTCCCTGGATTCGGGCGATTTTCCTGGCTGACCAGTCTCTCAAACCGGAGACCACTGGAGGAGACGAGGGCGCTTCCGTTCGTGCAAGGCCGCCGTATCAAGACTGATGGCCGAAGGGTCCACCGCGATCCGAGAAATCCGCCTGGGTCATGTTCCGTCTGGCATGCCGCCGTCAAAAGGGCTTTCAGTGAGGGATGCAGCCCGGTTCAGGCAGGTCCCGCCCGGATGGGGTCTTTTCTCCACCAAGGCGACTTTCAGCCCGAGCTCGCCGCCCGCAAGGCGGTGCGAATAGCCGCCGGGCCTTCGATGACGGCCGGTCGTAATCGCTAGGTCCTTGTGAGCAGCCTCTGACAGGGGTCATGTCTCACAGGCCTTTCTTCACGTTCTTCTGACGCCACTGGGCGTAATCAGCCCGCTTCTTCCAGGCGGGGATGGAGCAACCGCCACCGGCGGATATTCATGCCCGCTGGGTGAGTACGCGCCTGACCTCATCCGCTTATCCACGGACGAGGGGCCGAAGCGGTCGACCAACTGTTTTTCAGGTCATGCCACGGACGAAGAGTCGACGATGGCACACCACCATGTAGACGTACATCGCGGCCGCGAGCCACATGGCGGCGATGGGCGAGGGTGACCATCACGATCGTGGAGATGATGAGGATGACCAGCGGCGGGCAGGAAGTATTCGGCTATATTGAGCGGGAATCCATAGTCGGATGTAGCGCGGACCGGGATGCGCTCGACGCTGAGCATATGGACAGTCCCCCGCTTTTCATGGCTGCGTATTCGGCGTCCTGGCGCTTCCTGCGGCGGATCTTCCGCCTTGCGGCTGGCTTTGCGGTCTTTGGGGACCAAGGATGATAGTTCTGGATTCCGCTTCGCTTCGCTTCGGAGTCGGCCCTTTCTTGCGGCCTGAGGAGGGGTCCGTCGCCTTGCGGGACTCGGCCTGGGCGGGTTCGGCGGCCCGCTCGTTTTCCTTATCGTCTCTCTTGAAGAGGCTCTCACTGAATTCAATCCATGAGGCCTTACCATACCGTCAAGGCCAGATGAGACAAAGCCTTTCCCCACGCCTTCCCTACGCTCCAGAGCCTCCCCAAGTCGGCCTCCTCCTTCCCTTGTCAGCTGAGTGGCATCATGGGAGGTGACACAGGTGCTGCCTGACCGGATCGGCCGGGCGGCTGGAGATAACCGATTGAACGTTACCGCAATGCCGGCGCACGGACCATCATCTTCTCCCGTGCTTTCGAGTAATCATTGCACGAAAGCGCATCATGAACTCGAACACCCTTCTCCCGCATCATTCGAACCATTCCCCCAGCCTCTTTGCGCTGGAGGGTGGTCAGACATCATCGTCGCCTGCGTCGTCAGGGTCGTCTCCGCTTTCGTCTTCTGGGCCCGGCGCCTGGATTTATGAAGCGCTCAAGCCTGGCTTCGCTTTCATCCCAGGACTGATCGGTCTGGTTAACGGGATCTTCCTTTTCTGCCGGCCCCCTTGGCCCGCCGTCATCGTGCGTAAGCCGGGGCCGCCTCTACGCGGGATGGTCGCCCGTCCTTTTGGAATCCCTCCTGGGGAATTCCTGGGGAGGGGCCGACAATCGTCTCCGGCCTGATCAGGCCTGGGGGCGGAGATCGTCTTCTGATCCTCTTCTACTGGGTCTGGACTTGGTGGTCGACGACCTTGTCCGGCCTCGTCTCCGGCCTCTTCGCTTCGTCGGCTACGTGATCTTGGGCTATCAGCAGGACAATTCTTTGGCCAAGAACGTGGAATGCGTGGCACGGTCGTCTCCAGGAGCCATGTGTGCCAGCTTGCTCATGTGGTTCCTCTATAAAGCCATAGCCAAGACAGGCGCTTTGGACCGTTTCGCTTCCGGCCGCCTGGTCCGTCAGGCCGACGCCGCTCAGAGGCAAGTGAAGGCGGGACCGGCTTTATCATCCCCATCTTCCTCATCCTCCTCGGCTTCCTGCCCGGAGGAGCCGGTCTCGACAGTCTCGATCGATCTGCACGATTGGGGCTACCATCACTACGTTCGACTGCTTGCGCCACCTCTCCTCCATATAGACGCCGGGCAGCGGGTCCTCCTGCTCAGCGCTCGGGAGTGGGTAAATCCACCCTTCTGCAGGCTATGGCCGGGCTGCTGGGAGCCGCTGAGGCCCGGTCAGGAAGACGAGGAGGGGCTGAGCGAGCGCCCTCCTGGTCGGCGGGAAGCCAGCCGGGCAGACTATAGGCTCTTCCGGTCTGCTCATGCAGGACCCCAGGCAGACGATTTTCGAACGTCTGGCTGATAACGGCCTTCGGGCCGGAGAATCTGGGAGTTGAGCCGGCTGATATCACCAGCCGGGTGAAGGAATGCCTGGGCCAGGTCGGTTTGAGAAGACTTGCAATGGCACCGTTCACCGCCCACTTGTCCGGCGGCTAAGCCCAGAGACTGGCCTTGGCCGGGGTTTTTAGCCATGCGGCCGGGTCTGCTGCTTTTGGACGAGCCGACCTCATGATCGACCCACCCGGGTCCGGGGACTTGGTGGAAGCGGTAAGCCAGGTGATGGAGCGGACCCATCCGACCATGGTTTTGGTGGAGCATAAAGGCGGACCTCTGGCTTCCCTCTGATCGACCAGGTGATTGTTTTGGCCCCAGGCCCTGATGAGCAGGACCCGTCCTCATCCAGGGTCACCGGGGTCGTGGCCGATGGCAATCCGGAGCAGGTTTTCAAAAGGCCAGGCCGACCTTGTGGAATCCTTGGGCATGGATACCTCGCCTTTACCGGAGTTCGTCCAGTTCTGCATCCGACCATCCAGCTGACCTCGCAGGTCGATCGGACGACCCATCAATCGCAGGCGGAAGGAAGGACGGCAAACGACCCGACTTTTATCCGTCAGAAACCTGGCCGTCGGCGCATAGCGACGAACCCATAGCCCGAGGGTATCACATGGATTTTTACCCTGGCCAGATCACCGCTTTGGTGGGGCGCAACGGTTCGAAATCCACTCTGGCCTTGACCTTGGCCGGGCTCCTACGGCCGCGATCCGGTCGCGTGACCGCGGGGAGGACCTGCGAGGGCGGAAGGACTCGAGTGCGACCACAGGGACTGGTCTTCCCGGCTTTGGCCGGTCGCATCCAATACGTTTTTCCAGAATCCTGAGTATCAATTCGTCACGGCCTCCGTCCTCTCCGAACTGGTCCAATCTTTACGGACGGCTGATGGCCGGCCCGGGCGGTCGGGCAAAGACCCCAGTGAGTCGGAGATTCGTCAAAGCCCGCGATTTGATGGATACCTACCGTTTGGATGGATTGGAAAGCGAATCCCCTACACCCTTTCCGGTGGGCAAAAGCGCAGGTTGACGGTGGCTTCGGCCTTGGCCGCCAGCCCTCGCGTCCTCATCTTGGATGAGCCGACTTTCGGACAGGACCGGGCCGCTTGGCTCTCTTTGGTCTCCACGATCCGGCGTCTGGCCATGGAAGGCCTCCCTGTCTGATCGTGGTCACCCATGACGAGGATTTCCTCAAGGCGGTGGGGGCCAGGATCGTGCGTTTCGAGAAGAGACCGATTCCGGCAGGGGAGAGATGCAAATCAAGGTCAGCCCGGACTCGCAACGGAAGGAGGATAGAAGCAGTCGAGCCCTTCGGCCTGATCTCCTCCCTCAATCCCGGTTTCCGTTTGCTGGGGGCCATCATCCTCTGCCTGATCATGGTCATCAGCCTTGACCTTCGTTTCAGCGACAGTTGCATGCGTTTTATCTATAGGTGGACTCCTTCTATGCGGTTATCGCTGGTCTCAGATCATGAAGAAATCCTGGATCATTTGGTTTGGGATCATGGCGTCACGCCATCTCCGTCGCCCTCTACGGGCAGGGCTTCCCAGCCGGGTCTTCCTTCACTGGGGATTATGAAGTCTCCAAGGCTCGCTCCTCCTGGCGGCCGCCACTTCTACGCATCATCGCCATCGGGGTCCCCGCTTTTTGCCTGGTCATCGGCATCAGAACCGACCGACCTGACTGACTCCTCTCCCAATGCTTCCATATGCCCGACCGCTTCGTTTCGGCGGGTTGGCCGGCATGCCTCTTCTCCCTCCTCAGGATGATTGGGTTTCCCTGTCCATGTCCCGGCGGTCACGAGGGGTCCAAAGCCGTTCGAAAGTGGGGGATTTCCTCTCTCAATCCTTCGCTTTGCTGGTTTTGTCCATCCGCCGTTCGTCGAACCTCGCCACGGCCATGCAGGCCCGAGAGGCTTTGGGGAGACTCGCAGAACGCACCTTTGGCGGGAGAGCAGGGGATTGCTCAAAGACGGGCTTTACCTGCTCATCTGCATCCTCATCCCCGCCATCGCTCTGATGGCCGCGGCTTGGGCCGGAACCTTCCGCTTCCTGGGGCATACAGCCGCCTGATAGTCGTAGGTCATAAGCGAAGAAGAAAAGAAATGGGAAATCGGAAATCTCAGACAAGCAGATGGGCCAGGCCCAGTAGGATGGCCAGAAAACCACGTTCATGACCGTATAGACGCGCGGTAATTCCGCTTTTTCTCCGGGTATCAGGGCGGTCACGGCCTTGAAGGAGACCAAGGAGGCCATGGAGGCGATCAGTGCCCATGCCGCCAGGTTCGTGCCCACGATGAGGGCATGCCAGTTATTAGAGCTGGCCAGAAGCGGGGTGGTCAGGACGTTGGAGATGAGCTGGCTGGATCCGATCAGCCACATCCAAGGGATCAATCTGCACCAGATTGGCCGCCAAAGTATAGAATTCGGGGACGCGGCGCATGTTTGCCGATGAAGATGAAGAGGCCACGAAGGTCAGGGGCGGACCCCAATCCATGTTTGAAGGCCCGACGGTCGGTGAGGAAGAAAACGCCGAAGCAGACGGCGATCGCGGCCTGAGGGATGATGCCGCTGACGGCCAGGAGGCGAGACGATGAAAGAGGGCGATGTAGACGTGAGCCGCCAGGCCGCCGTAGCCGGCGCCGTAGCCAGTGATGCGGATTTCGTCAGGCTGTTCCTTTTCGATCTCCGGGGCCAGGATGTGACGTTCGATGGTGTCGGAATCCAGGCCTTCGAAGCCGGGGATCTGCTTGTCGAGAGAAGAAGATGAAGGTGGCGATGATGAGCAGGATGGCGGCCATGCCGGAGTAGGGGATCATGATGAGCAGGGAACTGGCCGATGGGCATCTCCGTCTTCGCGGCCAGATACAGGTTGTGGGCGTTACCCACCGGGGTGAGCATGGAACCCGAGGTTGGCTCCCAGGGTCATGAGGGTGACGGTGATGACCGTCTTGTCTTCCCATATGGGCCATGATGAGCACGGCGATGGCGAAGGGGACGAAGGTGACCAGAGCCACATCATTGGTGATGAGCATGGAAGGAAGAAGGTCAGGCCGATGAAGATGAGGACCAGGAAACGCGGGGTGCGGGCGTGGGAGAGCATTTTGGCGCCGATGATGCGGAAGACGCCGATGCGCTGCATCCCGCGACCACCAGCATGAGGCAGATCAGCTGGCCGATGGTGTGGGTGATGGATATAGCCGAGATATTCCTTATCGGGGTGGACGATGAAGCAGGAAACGATAGCAAGGATGCTGGCGATGACGAGATGGTTTCCCGCTTGAGTCTGAATGACCAGCGACGCATGGACATCTCCCATAGAAAGGTATGGTAATTTTCGCGTGCTAGGGCATCCCTGGCGACTCATGTAACTAATGAGATTCGAACTCACGACCTTGAAATTAAGTTTCCTGCTCTATCAGCTGAGCTACGGGGCCTTGCGCTTGGCGCGCCTCCCACCATACTAACAGATTCGTCACCAAAACGAGGGATGGCTTTGTTTCGTGGGAGATCCAGCCTCTCTATGTTGCCATGACCCTTTTGGATTCCTACTACCTACCTGGCCTTCATGTGGAAGACCACTCCCTGTCCGTCCCCCTGGATTGGTCCCGGGCCGATTCGCCCCGCTTCGACCCGGATCTGAAGGATGAGGTCACAGCAGGGCTTTACCAGTCTTATCGGAAATGCCGGTCTTTGCTCCCAGCGAAAGGGAAGCCAGACCGGGGAGGAGGATAGGGACATCCGCCTTTCTACCGGCTGGTGACCCGGGCCGATCAGATGGGTCGGGATCTTCCCCTACTGGTCTTCCTGCAAGGCGGCCCCGGGGGAGCGGGACCTCGGCCGATGAGCTTGGAATCCATCCCTTGGCTGGAAGAGGCCAGCAAACACTACAGGATCGTTCTGCCCGACCAAAGGGACGGGCGGTCCACCATGTGGACTCCCATCGGATGGCCGTCTTCGCCGATGATCGCATGCGAGCGGCGACTACCTCCACCACTTCGCTGACTCCATCACTCAGGTTTCAGATCATCTTCGCCGCACCGAATTCCGCGGAGCCAGTGGATCACCTTGGGCCAGTCCTGGCGGATTCCTGACCAGACCTATCTGTCCCTGATCCACAGCCTTGGCCGCCTCCTTCGTGACCAGCGGGTCATGCATCCCCGTAATGCCCACGAGTTGTATGAGCATACGGTTCCCCGGATGCTGGCCAAAATGCAGCAGTTCTACCAGCGGTACCCAGGGACAAGACCGCCTGGCCGCCATCGCCGACTATGTGGCGACCCACGAAGTGACCTTGCCCAACGGAGACCCCCTCATCGTCCGCCGTCTGCAGATGATGGGCGGCGATTTCGGCATGAAGCCCAGCTTCGAACGCATGCATTGGACCTTGGATTCCGCCTTCGCTTCGGCTGATGGCAGTCTGTCTGCCAAAAAGTCAGCCAGGCTCCCAACAGGAAATCCTCTGACCGACGGATTCCTCCAGGAAGTCATGGATCTGACCTCCACCTACGGCAATCCCTTGTATTGGACCCGCGTTCATCTCGCCAACGAAGACTGCGGTCCCATCGACTGGGCCGCTCATGACGTGATCGAGCACAGTCCTGAATTCGCCGTCGATCACCGGCCCTTGGTCTTGATCGGGGAGGCGGCCCTGCCGGAGATGTTCCGTGAGGACAGCTCTCTCAAGCCTTTCCACGCTTTTGTGGAGAGATGATGACCGACACCGGTGGGGAAGATCTACGACCCCGACCAATTGGCCACTACCAGGTCCCAGTGCAATGTGCCGTCTATTTTGACGACATGTATGTGGATTCTACCCTGCAACTGGATACCCTCAGCCGTCTGTCCCATTCCCACGCCTGGGTGACCAACCAGTACGAACACGACGGGGTCCGCTCCGGCGACGTCTTCGTCCACCTTTTACGAGGCCCTTCGTCGCGGGATTTGGACCACGATTTTCAGGAAACCGTGGCCGCGCGGAATTCCTTCGAATCCCGGCGAAAGCAGGAAGGCTGAGTCATGCTTCTTTCTACACTGGGACTCATGTCTTTGACCATTGGAATCGTTGGTTTGCCGAACGTTGGCAAGTCCACTCTTTTTAACGCTTTGACCCGGAACAACGTGTTGGCGGAGAACTACCCCTTCGCCACCATCGAGCCCAATACGGGCATCGTCCCCCTGCCCGACAGCCGTTTGGCCGTTCTGGCCAAGCTGGTCGGCACTGAGAAGATCGTGCCCGCCACCGTCACCTTCGTGGACATCGCCGGCATCGTCAAGGGGAGACTTCCGAGGCGAAGGTCTGAGGCAAGCCAGTTCCTGGCAAACATCCGCGAGGCCGACGCCATCTGCGAAGTCACCGCGTCTTCCAGGACGATGACATCGTGCATGTGAACGGGAAGGTCGATCCCGATTCCGACATCGATACCATCAATACCGAGCTGATCCTGGCTGACCTGCAGACCGTGGAGAAGGCCATTCCCCGGTTGGAGAAGGACCTGCGCGGCCGCAAGATCAAAGCAGACCCTGTTCGACGCCGTCAAACAGGCCCAGCAGATCCCTAGAAGCCGGCGAAACCATCGACCACGCCGCTTCCGAAGGCAAGATCGACAAGGACGCGGTCTATGATCTTCATCTTTTTGACGGCCAAGCCCTTCATCTACGTTTTCAACATGGACGACGACGAGACTGACCGATGAGGGACCTCAAGCGGAAACTGGCCGCCCAGGTGGCGCCGGCTAAGTCCATCTTCCTCAACGCCCAGTTCAGAATCCGATCTGACCAGAGCTGGACGAGGCCGATGCCCGGGAGATGCTGGCGGACGCCGGTCTGAAGGAATCCGGGCTGGACCAGTTGGCCAGGTTGGGTTCGACACCCTGGGCCTGCAGACCTTTCTGATCACGGGAGTCAAGGAAGTGCGGGCCTGGACCATTCTAAAGGATGGACCGCCCCTCAGGCCGCCAGGGTCATCCACCGACTTCGAGCGCGGCTTCATCAAGGCCGAGGTCGTTTCTTACGATGACCTGGTCGCGGCCGGCTCCTACGCCAAGGTGAAGGAGGAAGGCAAGATGCGGCTGGAAGGCAAAGACTACGTGATGCGGGATGGCGACGTGGTCGAATTCAAGTTCAACGTCTGAGCGACGCCCCTGACGATGGTTGAGTGGTCATGCGCATAGGTTTCGTTTTCGATGATTCCCTGGACGCCCCCGACGGCGTCCAGCAATACATCATGACCGTCGGCCGGGAACTGGTTCGTCGGGGTCATCAGGTGGTTTACCTGGTGGGGGAGACCGCGACCCACCCGGTGGACGGGATCGTCCCCTTCTCGTGGAACGTGGCCGTGCGCTTCAGCAGGAACATCATGCGCATCCCTGCCCGCACTTCGGGAGAAGATCCGCCAGACCTTGCGCCACTATGATTTCGACGTCCTCCATGTGCAGGCCCCCTACAGCCCTTTCATGGCCGGACGGGTCATCGACCAGGCGAAGAAGGTCTCGCTCCGAGCCCGGATCGTGGCAACTAGCCATAGCGCCCCTATTCCGGCCTGGCCATGGCCAGAAAGATTCTGGGCTGGCTCAACGCTTCCAGCCGGCGGAAGATCGACCAGATCATCGCCGTTTCCACGGTGGCCGCCGACTACGCCCGTCAGGCCGAAGGGGTCGCCCAGGCGACCGTCATCCCCAACCCGGTGGACTGCCTGGCCGTCCGCCAGCGCTTGGAGGAAGAAGGGGAGCGGGACCCCGACCGGCCTTTCGACCAGGTCCACCACCGCAACCATGTGGTCTTCCTGGGTCGTTTCGTTGAGCGGAAAGGGCCGTCCTCCTGTTGGACGCCCTCAGAATACGCCCAGGCCCATCCCGACCAGGTGTCTTTCCCCGACGACATCCACGTTTTCCTTCGCCGGCAAAGGGCCCTTGCTTGAGGAAAGCAAGAAGCGGGCGGCGGCTTTGAAGATTCCCACGGATTTTCTTGGCTTCATCGACGAGGAGGAAAAGCCCCTTATCTAGCTTCGGCTGACGTGGCTGTTTTTCCCCAGTAAGGCGGCTGGAGTCCTTCGGCATCGTCCTCATCGAGGCCATGGCCGCAGGCAGCAGGGGTGATCCTGGCCGAGGGACAATCCGGGTTATCATTCCACCATGCTGGGCAATGAGGAGATCCTCTTCGACGTGACGTCGCCGGACCGGGCCTGCAGCTGGCCGTCACTCGCAGTAAGGCCCTCAGCTGACGACGTTTGGGCACGAAAGATCCATTCCTGGCAGGAGAACTGATCACCCGGTACGATGTAAGGACGGTGGTCGACCAGCTGGAAGCCGTTTATCGGCCGCGATAGTGATGGATGCGATGAATACAATGAAATGACTGCGATGCCTGTGATGTCTGAAATGGATGCAAGGGATGAAAAATGACTGCAAGCACTGAAAAGAAAAGAGTGCGCGGTTGGGCTGAGGCTTATGAAAGAAGGAGAGAAGAAAGGTTTCAATTATCAAGGGTAAAAACTCTTGACCAGCTCTTAATTGAACCGGTACCTATCATTGAAAGACGTCTTTCCTGAATGTTTGGTCGGCGTTTTCCTGAAAATAAGCTGGGAAAATGACCGAACGGCCCCTTCCTCCTGCCGGGCCTCCTTCTTCTGAGGGTCAGGATGGGACTTACGGCGAGTTTTGAGGGCCGGTTCGTTAAGATGAGGTGCGGAAAAATTCGAGTCGGAAAGCATAGGCGGATATGGCGGATTTCTGGTTGGTCGTCGGTTTGGGCAACCCCGGCAAAAAATACGAAGGCACCCGGCACAACATGGGTTTCATGTGCGCCAGACCTCCCTTTCCCAGCGGTGGTCGGTCTCTCTGAGCGACCATAAAGGGCTGGCCCTGTCCGGCAAAGGGATCATGAGCCTGTCCGGCCGGACGGTCAAGTTCTTCCTTGCCAAGCCGATGACTTTCATGAACGATTCCGGGATTGCCGTCGCTTCCCTGTGCTCTTACTACGGCATCGGGGCGGACCACGTCGTGGTCATCCATGATGACATGGACTTGGACTTCAGCCGGATCAAAAGGTGAAGCAAGGGGGCTCGGCCGGAGGTCATAACAGCATCAAATCCATCGACCGGTCTTTGGGGACACAGGACTATTATCAGGTCCGCCTGGGCATCGGCCATGCGCAAAGGGAGCCGCCGCCGCTGACAAGACCATCGATTGGGTATTGGGCGGTTTCAAAGGATCCCAAAAAGTCGGAATTGGGCGATTTCCTGACCGATGGGGCGGATGCGGCGAGACCATCATCTTCGAAGGGATAGATAAAGGCCCCAGACCCGCTACAATTCGCGGAAATAAGACCGAAACAAGGACCGGATGAGATAGGATGAGACGGCAGACATGACTGATACAGCGCGACGAGGAAGGCGGACGCAGGCGGGCAAGGCGCCGCGCCTGAAATCAAGCTGGACGGCTCTCTTTCCTCCTTCCTTCCGGGTCTGAGGGAGGATCCGGCTTTCGCCGATCTGGTTAATGACGGCAGGGGTGTCCTTGGTGGGAGCCTTTGGGCATTCGTCCCGCCCTGGCGGCGGCGACGGGGAGAGCCGGCCGGTGGTCATGGTCGTCCCCTCCGGCAGGGACGCCGAAGACATGGTGGGCTCCATCCGTTCCTGGTATAGGGGGAACCCGGCCGACGTGGACATGATCCCGCTTGGGGAGACCCTTCCCACGAACGTCTTTCCCCAGGCGGACACGGTGGCCCAACGCATGTCCGTCTTCCACCGCCTGGCCCATCCGGTGGAAGGGTCCGACCTTTTCGGGCCTTTGAAGATCGTGGTGGTCCCGGTCCGCTCCCTCATCCAGCCAGTCGTCCGGGGAATCCAGGACATGGAACCGGTGGTCTTCCAAGTGGGCCAGGAGATGGACCTGTCCCGGTCCGCGGACCGGCTTGTGGAGAACGCCTACACCCGCACCGACCTGGTCATGGACAGGGGGGAGTTCGCCCTGCGCAGCATCCTCGACATCTTCCCCGACAGCCCCGCATCCCGGTCCGCATTGACTTCTTCGGGACGAGATCGACAGCATCAAGCCTTTCCACGCTTCCGACCAAAAGGTTTCGCCAGGGCCAGGAACGGTTGGGCCCCGACCTCTGCGGAGATTCCCCTCAACCAGAAGGTCCGTGAGGAGGGCGGCGGCCTTGGTCGGCTCCATTCCCAACGCCGATGACATGCTGGAATCCATTTCCCAGAGGATCCCTGTGGAAGGGATGGAATCGCTGATTCCGGTCTTGATCGATGACGTCATGCCGGTTTATTCCTCTTCGACCCTCAGGCCGTCATCATGTTTCTGCGATATGGAAAGGCTCCGCCGAGGGGCCGATGACCTGACCAAGACGGCCAATGAATTCCTGGCCGCATCCCGGCACGTGGCGGCGAGCGGTCACGGCGCAGGCGCGCCCATCAGCTCGACAAAGTCCAACTTCCTGATTTCTCCGAGGTGCGCAGGTCTTTGGAATTGACGTACCCGGCCACCTGGGACTTGTCGAGCTTGGGCGTGGACCCTTCCGCGGATGGGGCACGCCCGGCTCGCGGCAGATGCCTCCGGATGAGTACCGGGCGATGAATCCAAAGCCACTTCAGGCATCCGAGGCACTGCGCGAGCGCGGCTTCGCCGTCGCCGTGACCGCCGCCGCACGGGGACCCCTGTCCCGCCTGCGGCGAGTCATCTCCTCGACCGGCGTGTCCGGGGTCGATTTTCGCCTGTCCTCGCTCCGACGGATTCATCGGCGACAAGGCCCATCTGGCCCTCCTGACGGAAAGGGACATCACCGGCCATTCGTCCGTGGCCGCCCAGGCCAAAACCCCCAAAACGCAGGCGCAAGGCCATCGACCTGGTCGAGCTGAAGGGCGACTTCGTCGTCCATGAGCAGCATGGCATCGGCCGTTTCGTGGAGATGGTCAATCGTCCCGTCCGTCCGTCAATACCAGGACCGAGGGTCTGGCCTCCTCTCGGGGCGCTGCCGGCGAGCCCTTCGGACCAGGCCTTCCGCGAGTATCTGGTCATCAGATACGCCCTTCCAAACAGGGGCTCCGCCTGACCGCCTTTACATCCCCACCGATCAGTTGGATCAGGTGAGCAAAATACATAGGCTGCGAAGAACCCAAACTCAACAAGCTGGGCGGCTCCGACTGGTCCCAGACCAAGGCCAAGGCCCGGAAAAAGGTCAAGGAGATCGCCCAGGACCTGGTCAAGCTTTACGCCGCCCGGCAACGGACCCGAGGGCTTCGCCTTCAGCCCCGACACCCCCTGGCAGCGCTGAGCTGAAGAGGCCTTCCCCTACCAGGGAGACTCCCGATCAACTGACCACCATCGACGAGGTCAAGGCGGACATGCAGAAACCCATCCCCATGGACCGGCTCATTTGCGGGGACGTGGGCTTCGGCAAGACCGAGATCACCGTCCGGGCTGCCTTCAAGGCCATCCAGGACTCCAAACAGGTGGCCGTTTGGTGCCGACCACTCTTCTGGCCCAGCAGCATTTCGAGACTTTCACCGACCGGTACGAGGGTTTTCCGGTCACGGTCAAGATGATGTCCCGCTTCCAATCGGCGGCGGAGAACAGGGAGACCATCGAAGGATTGCGGGACGGGTCCGTCGGACCTGGTCATCGGCACCCATAAACTGCTCAATCCCCAGATTAAATTCAAAGACCTGGGACTGGTCATCATCGATGAGGAACAGCGTTTCGGTGGAACACAAAGAGACCCTAAAGAAAGCCTTGCGTGCCAATGTGGACGTGCTCAGCCTGTCCGCCACCCCCATTCCCCGGACCCTGGAGATGGCCGTCACCGGAATCCGCGAGATGTCACCCTGGATACTCCTCCGGAGGACCGCCTGCCCGTGCTCACCTATGTGGGGGCCTCGAAGACACCCAAGTGGTGGCCGCCATCACGCCGCGAGCTTCTGCGTGGGGGCCAGGTCTCTTCGTCCTAACCGGGTGCAGGACATCTCTCAAGGTGGCCGCCCACATCAAGGACCTGGTGCCGGAGAATGAGATCAGCATGGCCCCACGGCAAGATGGGGGGAGAAGCAACTGGACAACATCATCCATGATTTCTGGCATCATGACATCGACGTCCTGGTCTGCACCACCATCGTGGAAACCGGGCTGGATATCTCCAACGCCAACACCCTCATCGTGGACCGGGCCGACCGGTTCGGCCTCTCCCAGCTGCATCAGCTTAGGGGCCGGGTCGGGCGAGGACGGGAAAAAGGAGCTACGCCTACTTCCTCTACGATCCAGCCAAGCCATGACCCAGACCGCCCATGACCGCCTGTCCACCATCGCCCAAAACACGGCGCTGGGGCCAGCTGACAATGGCCATGAAAGGTTTGGAGATCCGCGGGACCGAGCAACCTCTTGGGAGGGGAACGGTCCGGCCACATCGAAGAGTCGGCTTCGACCTTTATGTGCGGATGGTCTCCGACGCCGTCCAGGACTACAAGGAATCGGGCGGACCGACGCCGTGGCCACCACGGTCGACCTGCCGGTGGAGGCCTCATCCCGCCGTCCTACATCGGTTCCGACAAACTCCGCCTGGAGGTCTACCTGAAGGTGGCCACCGCCAAGGGGAGAAGGACTTCCAGGAGATCAGGACGAGCTGACCGACCGTTATGGCAAAGCCTCCGCAGGCCTTGGACCTGCTTTTTCGCCGTCGCCCGGCTGCGCTCGCGGGCCAGGCCATGGGGATCACGGATCTGGTCGCCCAAGGCAGGAACATCCGCGTGGTCGGCCCGGATCCGCAGGAATCCATCCTGATGCGTTTGAAGCGGATCTACAAGACGGTCCAGTACCGCCCGGTCACCCATACCCTCATCATCCCCACCCCTTTCCAAGGCTCTTTCGACTCCGACCCCATGGATTCAAGCAGGGTCCTGGAATGGACGGATCTCCTCCTGGACGACCTCACCTGGAGGGTAAAAAGCCTGATTCCCATCTGGGGAATCGTCCATTAAATCAGGTGGTCTGGTGGTGTTCACACAATGACAAATAAGGAGTAATTGTGGCAGTGTTGAAAGCATTTACGCTCGCGAAATCCTTGATTCCGCGGCAGCCCGACCGTGGAGTCCTGCTGGAAACCGATGATGGCGCCTTGGGCCACGGCCTGGTTCCTTCCGGCGCTTCCACCGGCGAGCCGAGCTTGGGAGCGTCGCGATGGCGACAGAGTCCCGTTATCGGGGCAGGGCACCCTCAATGCCGTCAGGCCCGTCAGCGAAGAGATCGCTCCTAAGGTCATCAGCATGGACGCCACCGACCAGCGCGCTCTGGATGAGACCATATGATCGAGCTCGACGGCACCCCAACAAGGGTCGCTGGGACGCCAACGCCATCCTGGGCGTTTCCTAGCCGCCCTCTACGCTTCCGCCGAGTCCGCCGACCTGCCTCTTTACCGTTACATCGGCGGCACCAACGGCCATATCCTGCCCGTTCCCAACATGAACATCATGAACGGCGGCGCCACGCTGATTTCGCCACCGACATCCAGGAATACGCGATTTCCCCTACGGCTCGATTCTTATCATGAGGCCCTCGCGCCGGCGTCGAAGTCTACGCACTTTGAAGAACGTCCTCAAGAAGGATGACCTGGCCACCGGTCTGGGTGATGAAGGCGGTTTCGCTCCTAAGATGAAGTCCAACGAGGACTCCCTCAAGTACATCATGGACGCCATCTCCGCAGCCGGCTATGAGCCTGGCCGTCAAATCGGCATCTCCTGGATGTGGCCTCCTCCGAGTTCTACAACAAGGAGACCGGCAAGTATCGTTTCGACGGTGAAGAGCGCGACGCCGCTTACATGCTGGATTATTACGAGAACCTGATCAACGAGTACCCCATCGTCTCCATCGAGGATCCTTTCCGGGAAGAAGGCTGGGATGACTGGGCCGCCATCACCAGAAGCTGGGCGATCGCCTCCAGTTCGTGGGCGATGACCTCCTGGTGACCAACCCCGCTCGTCTGGCGAAGGGCATCGAGCTCGGCGCCGCCAACTCCCTCCTGGTCAAGCTGAACCAGATAGGCACCGTGACCGAGACCTTGGACGCCATTGAGCTGGCCACCGCCAACGGTTATACCTCCACGGTCTCCCACCGTTCCAGCGAGACCCCTGGACACCACCATCTCCGATCTGGCCGTCGCCAAGAACGCCCGTCAAATCAAGACTGGCGCCCCCAGCCCGTGGCGAGCGCATCGCCAAAGTACAACCGCTTGCTCGAGATCGAGGAAGAGCTGGGCTCCACCGCTCAGTACGCCGGCTACAGCGCTTTCAAGGCCTGCAAAAGTACGTCGAAGTAGTTTCCTGCTTCGGCTTCCGCGGTCTGTTGACCGCCTGAGCCGCTAGGGCTGATCTCAGGCCCGGATTCCGACAAAGCATGAATTCTGCAAGAATCCTCGCCCGCCATCCTTTCTTTCAAGGGTGGCGGGTATTTTTATCTATGACCGTCCGCATGCCTTCCCAGAAATCCTCAAGAAGTCCGTCAAGACCTCCCCGAAAGGTAGGGGGACGGCCTGGTGGATGGCTTCCGGAATCAAACAGAACAGCCCCATCGCCTTCTTCATCGCCCTCATCATCATCCCTCGTCGCCTTGGCCCAGTTCGTCTCGACCATGGGGACCTACATGCGCAACGCGAGCAGGCTCAACAGCCTCAAAGCACAGGAAGCGAGCCTGATCGCCAGGAAGGAATCCTTGAAGAACGACATCTCCCGCTGGGATGACGACGCGTACGTGACCACCCAAGCCCGGGAAAGGTTGGGCTTCGTCTATCCGGGGAGAAATCCGTCACTTTGAAGAACTCCCGGCACCGGAACAAGACCGGCTCTGAGTCCTCCTCCTCGCAAGGCCAGGACACGACGAGGCGGCAGAAACCCCTGGTACAAGGAGATGTTCTCCTCCTTGCAGAAGGCCGACAAAGGCAAGTCCGACCAGAGTGGTGAATCTGGGACCTCCCCACGCATCTCATCCGACAAGGAACAGCAGAAGTGGGAGAAAAGCCGGCAGTACCAATGACGGTGGTTGATGGCATCGGCCGATGAGGACAGACGATGATAACACCAGCAAAGACACCAACAACGATACCTGTAGAATGAAACCATGACACCCAGTCCCTTCCACCAACACAATTTCCGACCTGTTGGACGCCCTTTTGTCCTCCGCCGTCTCTGCCGAAGACATAGCCGCCGTCCAAGCCCAACTGGGCCCGTTACCCTCTGAGGGGATGGTGGCCGTCGGGAGCCGGTGCGTCTGCGGTCAGCCCTGGTGACCGTCACCGTCCTCTTCTGGATGGGGGATCCCTTCCGACGACCTTCTACCTGTCCGCTCCAGTCGCGACCAAGGCCATCTCCCGCCTGGAGGCTTCGGGGATAATGACCGACCTGACCGATCAGGTGAGGACAGACCTTGAAACCAAAGCGGCTTACGGGCGGGCGCATCTGAGCCTATCTGGATTTCCGCCGTCAGCTGGCGCTGCGTTTGGGGGATAGCGAAGACCATATCGAAGGGGTCAGCGCGGGGGCATGCCTGAGCGGGTCAAATGCCTGCACGCTTTGGTCGCTGAGTCCTTGGCCATGGGCCGGAGTCAATCCCATAGGAGACAAGGCTTTGGACATGGTCAAAGATGAATTCGACCCAGCCGTCTGCCGCTGCGCACAAGGACGGGACGACGCTCGGTCCCACGAGAGAGAATCATGGCTGTAACCGTTGCCGGTATCGATTGTGGAACGAATTCCATCCGATTGATGGTCGCCACAGTGAGCGAGAAAGGGATGGGCGATCGTCCCCGCGTCATGCGCGTCGTCCGTTGGGGCAGGACGTGGATAAGACCCACGAATTCAGCCCGGAAGCCCTGGCCCGGACCTTCGCGGCCATCGACGAATTCGCCCGGATCCTGGAGCCGTATCAGGGTGGATGGGATCCGCTTCGTAACCACCAGTGCCACCCGTGACGCCCGCAACAGGCGGGAATTCGAGGACTACGTCCAGAAGAGACTGATGGTCCGGCGGATGTCATTCCGGGCACCGAAGAGGCCAGCTCCAGCCTCCTGGGGCCACTTTCGGTCATCGAGTTCCGCCCTTCACCATAGCCCCCTTGCTTGGTCATGGACCTGGGGGCGGTTCCACTGAACTGGTCCTGGGTGGGGATGGGGTCGCTTCTCCCGACCACCAGGTCAGAGCGAGGCCTATTCCATGGATATGGGGTCGGTCCGGGTGTCCGAAGGCATCTGGTCAGCGATCCTCCCCGGCAGGAGGAGATCAGGCGGCCACCGAGGATGTGGATCAGGCGATCGACGAGGCTTGCAAGCAAGTGGATCTTTCCGCCACCGGCATCTTTCATCGGGGTCTCCGGGACCGCCACCACCATGGCCTCCGTGGCCATCAGCTGACTTCATACGACCATGACGCCATCGACGGTCAGGGTGATCTCCTTCGACCGAATGGAGGAGGCCGACGACGAGGTCCTCCGCATGACCCGCGATCAGCGGGGACGGTTAGAGTCATCCATCCCGGCCGTCTGGATGTGATCGGCGGGGAGCCTTGGTCCTGACCGAAATCATGAAGCGGATCCGGAAGGATACGGCCGCAGCCAGGCATGAAGTGGACCAGGTGATGGTCAGCGAACATGGTTTGGTCGAAGAGATTGTGCGCGACCTGGGTCTGCGACTGCTGCAGGCTCAAGGCTGAAGCTTAGAGCTGATGCTCAAGACCTTAGGGTCAGACCGGAGCTCCTGGTCAAAGCTGAGGACCAGCTTGGGGTCCAGGCCCAAGCTGAGAGGCTTATCTTCCTTAAACCGATTTGTCTTTCCTAGACATAGACCTAACCTTGTGGCATAATGAAGAGGTTGCCAGACTGCCGGCCGCTGAAGACCGTCGTCGGCAGCCGCCTCGATAGCGAAATGGTAGACGCAGCGGACTTAAAATCCGCCGACTTTATTGTCTTGCGGGTTCGAGTCCCGCTCGAGGCACGAATGGAAAAAGGAGATTACATGACCGTATCTGAGATGCCGGAAGTCAATGCCGAATTTGGCGCCGCCTCAACTTGTCTTTCCCCACCGAACATGCCCTGCCGGGCTGAAAGCGTGGAATTGGTGGAAGGGATGGCCCTGTGGTCCGCAAGGGCGACGTGGTGACCGTCAACTACCATGCGGGGTGGTTTGGGGCAAGGAGACCCCCTTCGACTCCAGTTTCGACCGTCATCAGCCTCCGACTTTCGCCATCGGCGTAGGCAGGTCATCCGTGGATGGGACCAACTGGTCCCGGCCACAACGTCGGCTCCCCGCCCTGGTGGTATCCATTCCGCCTGAGTATGGCTACGGTTCCCGCGGCATCCCTTCGGCCGGCATCGGTGGTGGCGATACTCTAGTCTTCGTCATCGATATCATCTCCACCACTCCAGGGTGTTGAATCCCCCGCGGCTGAGCGCCTCTGGCACCGTGGAAGGAGCGCGGGGCCAGGCGGACGGCCGGGGACAATCATAAAGTCGTAACGCAAAGGAGTCATTATGGCTGAAGAAAAAAGTCTGTTGCTGACGCAGGAAGCGTCTGACAGAGTTGAAGGAAGAACTGACCTATCGGGAAGGGGACTTGCGCGAAGAGATCAAAGCGAAGATCGCGCGGCCCAGGCCGAAGGGAGTTTGAGCGAGAACGGCGATTATCAGGCCGCTCGCGAGAACAGGGGAAGAACGAAGGACGCATCAAGAGCTGACCGTCAAGCTCCGCGATTCCCAGATCCTCAAGGCGCCCAAGGCCGGCAAGGTGGGTCCGGGGTCTTTGGTGGTCTTGAAATCGCTGGAAACGAGATGACCTACGTCCTGGGGTCCTATGATCTGGCTGTGGCCACCGATTTCGACATCATCAGTCCTGAGTCGCCCATCGGAGCGGCCATCAACAGGAAGAAGAAGGGGATACGGTGACCCTATGCCGCCCCCAATGGGCGTGAGATCACCGTCATCATCAAGAACGCCAAGCCTTTGTGATCGGGATTGCGGGTTTCTATACTGGCTGATGGCTAGCTGACTTGATTTCTGTCTGACGCCTGATACCCGCTGGCTGATAACCGATGGCCGTGGCTGATGTCTGACTGCAGGCTGCCGGTCCCGCTTCCGCCCGCTCTGGTCGGAAACCCTAATGGGCGAGCCCTGCATCAAGAGAGACGATCACGAAAGTAAATCGCCACTACATGGCAGGCATAGCCGAGGACCGTCCGGTATGGAAGATCTCATGGAAGCCGTAGACCATGGGCCAGGGGTCCGGCTTCCGCAGGCCGTAGACGATGGCTCCCAGGATGTGCAGGCGCCGCCGGCGACAATCAGCCAGACGACGGCTGGACCCGCGTGAGGCGACCGCCAGAAGAGGTCCAGGAACCCCACTCCGGAGACCCCGAAGACGATGTAGATGATGGTGTAAAGCCAGCGGGGGCGTTGATCCAAATCACGTGGATGATGAGGGCGATGGCGGTGAAGATCACATGCTGGCGATGATGATGACGCGCCACCGTTCTTCCAAAGCGAAGGAGACCGGGTGTAGGTCCCGGCGATGAGCAGGAAGATATTGACGTGATCAATCCTGCGAAGCACGTCGGTTACTTTTGGGAGACCAGTCGCCCACGGTAGATGGCGGAATTAGTGAAAAAGGATGAGGAGCTGGTCATGAAGACGGCGCAGGCCCATTTCGTCCCAGCGTTGGGAGCCAGGCATATGAGGACGATTCCGGCGGCCAGGGCCAGGGGAGCCGTGACCAGGTGGATCCAACCGCGCATGGCGGGTTTGGGCCGCCCGTGGACATCAGACGGACCTTCTTCTTGTAGGTGCCGCGGGCTTTCTGTTCGATGACGCTGGCCTTGTACTCGCCTTTGGCTGAGATCCGGTCCGCCTTGGCCCGCGATTTCATGCGGATCGAATCCGCTGGCCTGGTCTCTGGCCATGCGGGCCTTGCGCACCTGATCCACGGCTTGATCGCTCACTTCGGGGAGCGAGGCCTGCGGACCGCTGCCGGAGGCCCTGTCTGCCTCCCCTCGTCCTCAGCCTCTTCATTGATTGTCTGATTCCGCTTATCGACCATCCGAACTTGTTTATCGACCATGCCAAGCCTCCTGCCAGTGATTGCGATGAGTGCCGTTGATCACCGTTTCTTACTTTTTGGTTCCTGTTGATTACCGTTGATTCCTGTTGTGGTTATCTTTTGATTGCCTTTGAGCGCCGCCTTCTTCCCCTAGTCTATCATCGACTTCCCGCTTTGCCAGAATGTCCTCAGCCCTGCCTGTCCATCTTCCGCGACGGCGCGTCATGTCTTGTCCCTCGGGCACTACAATGAGACTATGACAGATTTCACTGACGTATTCGCCCGCAGCACCAGTTTGGAAGACGAAGACAAAGCTTGGCTGCGCAAGCTCATCGACGACTGGCAGGTCATGGCCGATTTGAGTTTCGCCGACCTGCTGATGGTCATCCCGATCTTCCACGACGGCAGGGACGGGCTCATCATCGCCGCTCAGTGCCGCTCTTCGACCGTCGTCTCCCGCCAGGTGGAGGACATGGTCGGACAGGTGTTGCCGACCATCTTGGACCCTCTTGTCAGGGACGCCTTGAGCGGGAAGGACACGACGGGGATCGACCATTACCGGATGGTGGGCACGGCGACCGTATGCGATGACGTCGTCCCCATTCGCAGGGATGAGAGGATTCTGGGCGTGCTCATCCGCGAGACCAACATGATCACCCGACTCGCCAATGGGCATTACGAATCGGAGAGCATCAGGGTCGGCTACGCCCTCTTCGACATGGTGGGGGAAGGGTCTTTCCCTTATAAATGCGATCTTCTTTCCAAACAAAGGCATGATCCCCGCGTCTCCGACGGCTTCCTGGTCCTGTCGGAGGAGGGATCGTGGAATACGCCGCCCCAACGCCGTCGGTTGCCTGCGGCGTCTGGAAGTGACGACCGATATCGGTCGGACGGTATCTCAGCCAGTATGTGACCGACCAATTCAGCAAATCGGACGCCTCCGAAACCTTCACCGAGGCTCTGCCGGGAGTCCTGGCCGGCAAGTTCTTCGCCGACGCCGAAATCACCACCAGGAACAGTTCCATCGCCATGCGGTCTTTCCCCCTCTACCATCGGGGGAGCGGACCAGGGGCCGTGATCCTCTGCCGGGACGTGACCGAAGTCCGTCGCCGCGAACGGGAACTGGAGACCAGGACGCGACCATCGCCGAAATCCACCATCGGGTGAAGAACAACCTCAGGCCGTCTCCTCCCTCCTGCGTTTTGCAGGCTCGGCGGACCTCCAATCAGGAGGTGCGCAAGGAGCTGCAGGGAAGCTATGCGCCGGATCAGAGACCATCGCCGTCGTCCATGAGGGGTTGAGCAAGACCGCTGATGAGAACGTCGACTTCGACAAGGTGATCGCCAACCTCTTGCATATGGCCGTAGAGGTAGCTTCGACCGATGAACAGCACATCAGCATCTCCTATCTGGGCAAATTCGGCACTATAGCGCTCAGGACGCCACCCGCTCTCCTTGGTCTGACGGAGCTGGTGACCAATTGCGTGGAGCACGGTTTTCGAGGACCGGACGGAGGGCTACGATCAACATTTCGGTCGGGAGGGCGGGAAGAAGCTCAACATCCTGGTCGAGGACGATGGGAACGGTTTGGGGTCGGAGACCGACGAAAAAGGGTCGGCGCGCGGTCTTCAGGGATCCGGTCTGGGCACTCAGATCATCAACACTTTCGTGACCAATGATTTCGATGGTTCGATTACGTGGGAATCCAACTATCCCCATGGGACCCGGGTGACCATGTCCATCACCTTGCGGGCGACGGAGTGATGGGTGATGGGCATCAGATAGACAGGCGCTAGCGGATAAGCGCTGGGGACCCGGATAGGAAGCGGCTACCAGACGGGCGAAGAGTGGAAGATATAGGGACAAAAATGCAGGAGAAAAGGCGCGGAGGAGAGATGCAGGAGGAAAAGGCGCAGAGAAAAAGAGCGCAAAAGACAAAGAATAAAAAGAGGAGGCTTGGAATCATTCGGTTCCAAGCCTCCTCTTCTGATCTTTTCCGACATCGCGGCGATGAATCATGATGATGAATCGTGATAATCATCCGATGCCTGTCGTCCGTTTCATCTGCGGTCCGGCCGTCCGCAACGCGGTATCGGCGGTTGGCGCCTATTGCCTGTGCCTGCTTGAGGCATACGCTGTCGTTTGCATGCATACGCATGCCGCTACGACAGGCCCTCATATCTTGCGCTTCAGGGCACGGCGCTCATCTTCGCTATATCCGCCCCAAACGCCATAATCCTGGTTGGTGTCCAATGCGGTCTTCAAGCATTCATCGACGACAGCGCAGGTACGGCAAACGGCCTTGGCCTCTTCAATCTGTTGAAGGGCTGGACCAGTGTTGCCGACGGGGAAGAAAAGCTCGGGATCCTTATCGCGGCACGCCGCTTTCGCCCGCCAATCCTAGGAACTGCTCACGGAAGCCTCCTCTTACAGTAAATGTCCTATATAGAGATAAGCACGAAATGAGCGTTTTGGCAAGCCTTTTACCTAAAAAAGATAAGAAAAACGGGAGAATCCCTCTTGCGGATGAGTCGGGAGGTGCCCCATCCAGTTGGGTGAAGAGTGGACGGGATTGAGTCTCCTCCCAATAAAACCCTCTGCCGGGAATCCGGGGATTTTCCCTAGGTAAGTGTCCGATAGGAGCTCGGAAGGCAATCCTCAGAGCAGGTCTGTGGCCTTGTCCCGGCTGGGGATGATGATGCGAGCTTAGCAATTTTGCGGATAATGGACAGATGGGCCTCCGAAACAGTGTAGATGAGGGTGGTGTGAGGTCCCGGTCGGCATGAGGTGAAATCCTGCGGGAATGGATGAAGGATACGCCCGGGCAGGCGACAGCTTCTTTCAGGTCTTGCGCCAACGGGGGGATGGGACTTGCCCGGTCCCTGATCATTCAAAGAATCCTGGCTGAACTTTCCGAAAGAAGGTCCCGGAGCTTCGGGGCAGGCCCACCAGCGAAGGGGTCAAGGAAGGGCTCGGCGTCGTCGCACAAGGCCAGACGGTTCGGCGGAGGCCCCTGTCCGCTGTGGAGCCAGAAAGGAGCGGAGGATGATGGCGAGAACGGTGCTTTTTCCGCACCCTCGTGGGTGCTATGACGGCAGGTGCGTCCGTCCAAAGGGAGGAACCATGGGCTGGTGACGACGCCGTCATCTTGGGGACGCCAGTAGCAGGGAAGAGAGGGCTCTTTCGCGGACGGGAGCTCTCGCCACGGCAGGACCGGGGAAGGGACGGCTGAAAAGAGTCGGATGGTGGGTCTCTCATTTCCTGGCGCAAGCCATGAATCGGCGGCGGCCTTGATTTCGGATACCAGCGCTGGCTTTCATGGGGCTTCGGTGGAAACGGAAGGAGAACAGGAATCGCCATCGTTCAGATAACCGATGCCCGGCTCCTGAGGGCTGATGGATGCGGCCAGGGGAGTGGACAGGAGGTCGATGGATTGAGTGGGTCGCGCGCAGGCGAATATGGAGGAAAGGTTCGCCTTCATCTCGTTGCTGATGGCATATGGGGCTTTGGGTGCAGGGCGATCAGATGCATGCCGAGGGAGCGTCCCAGGGCGGCGAGGAGACCAGACGGGTATGTAATCCGGCAAAGCCTCCTTTCAAAGCGTGGAATTCGTCGACGACGATGATCAGACAGGCGGGCGGGTCAGACAGCTGGTCGATATTCGAACACCGCTGCTCTTGGATCGAGGGTCTCGGCGCTTCAGCTCTTCTTCGATGGCGAGAAGGGCCCGTAAGGCATGGGCGATATCCAGGTCGGACACATTGCCGACCGTGTGGGGCAGGCGGCGTAGGGTTTGGAAAGTGGCTCCGCCCTTGAAGTCAAGAAAGATGAAATGAAGTTCCTGAGGGGAGTAGTGACAGGCGAGGGACAGACACCAGTTCTCCAGGAAAAGGATTTGCCGGAGCCGGTCGTCCCGGCGACTCAAGGCATGAGGGCCTTGACGGTTCAGGTCTATCGCCAAAGGCGCCTTCTGCGGAGCGTCCTTTCCCGGCAGGAGGCAGGATCCAAGGATGATGGATAAAGATGAAGGTGGGGAAAATCGGAAGAATCGACTGTCGCCGAGGCATCCGACTTCAACCGCATCCGAGATGGGTCGTGGCGCTTGAAGAAAGGACAGCCGCGAGGAGATGAATCCGACCTCAGCCGAGGGCCACAATCCGTCTCCAGTTCAAACTATCGGCCTGGCCCTCCTTGATTCGGATACAGGATTCCTCCGCTGGAAGATATTGCCCAAGGCGTTGGCGCTGACCTGCAAAGGGTCTCCTGGAGAGGAGTGCCTTCCCCGGGAAAGGGGAAGTTCCGGGGTGGTGAGGGCGGAATCGCACTCGACTCGGTCGGTCGCCAAGACCAGCTGTTTTCTTCTGCGATTGAAGACGGCGTTTTTCTTCCTCGTAGCGGACCACAATGATGAAGACGAAGGCGAGTGAGGAGATGAGGCCGGGGACTAGGAAGACCAGGTAGAGGTAGTTATGGCCGACCAGCATGAAGACGAGGCATGACCCCTGCCCAATTACCCCAGCCAAATTGGGCAGGAGGGAGGAAAGGAAGTCCCATCGGGCGGTCCTTCTGACTATCTCGGGTTCCGTATTCGTGTTTCGGGAACGTGCTTTGCTCATGCTTCCAGTCTGACAGGGAAGACTCGGCCTGTCCATCATAGGAAGCGAATGGGGATAAACGTGAAACACGCCGGAAAACATTGGCTTTCCGACGTGTGGATAAGTGACGGAGGGACTGGTGAAAATCCAGCAGGCATTGTCAGCCGTCCGCAGTCGCCCATCACCGCGGGCTATGAGCGGGACGGACGGTCAAATCAGGAGGCGGATTGGCCTCCCACCGTCCCCGGAGCCTGCTCGCCCCGGGCCAGACGGGAGAAGAGGTTGTGGTTGTTGGTGGAGTCCAAGAGGATACAGGAGCCTATCCCTGAGGCCGGCTGATAATCCTGCGAAGTGTAATAAACGGTGCCGCTGACGCCTTTCCTCCTGTCGCCCTGCACGGAAGGCCAAAGCCATATCAATCAGGGTGAAAGGAGAGGTCTTCTGGTCGACCGTCATGGACCCGAGTCCGGCCTTCAGGACCCGCTGGAGTCTGATGGGGTTGAGAATCAAGGCGGGGGAGGATGCTTTCTTCATGATGGCAGCTATCACCATCCGTTGGCGTTGGGTGCGTCCGAAATCGCCCAAAGGATCGAGTAACGCATGCGGACATGGCCGAGCGGTCTCGTCCATCGGCCGCATGACAGCCTGCCATCCACTGGAGACCGGATTTTTCGTCGTTCACCGTCCGGTCATAGCAAAGCTGGACGCCTCCCAAGGCGTTGACGATGGTCTCCAGCCCGCCGAAACCGACTTGCACCACATGGTCGATCTTCTGCCCGGTGACCCTTCCGACTTCGACCAGTTTCTCATAGCCATACAGCTCCGCCACGGCGTTGATCTTCGAATCCTGGCCGTTCACCTGAACGTAGGAGTCGCGCGGGATGGAGATGAGCGAGGCAGGGCCATGGGCGGGCTTCGTCAGCACCATGATGGTATCCGTCCTGAATCCCGGCACCTGGTCCGCGCTTCCTCCCGTCGTGCCATCGCGGGCGTCGGATCCCAGGATCAGCCAGGTCGACCCTGTGAGTCGGCTGCGGCCGAAGAGGTAGTCTATGGCTGAGGTTGAATTGACCACCCCGAAAATCCAGAGCAGATAGACGGGAAGTCAGGGCCAGGAGGGCGGCGATGACGCGGATGGCGATTTTGCCAGGTCCGGCCTTTTTCCTCCTGGCGGCCTGCGGGCCTGTTCCGGATGGGCCAGCCGGATTCCTTCCCGGGCCTGCGGGAAGAGGCGATGGGGAGGGAGGGATGCACGGAGACTTGGCCCTGCCGACCGCCGCTCCTAGTGGAAGAGGGGATCAGCGGGGGATGACATTGCTGCCGGATGCGGCTGTGCGGGCTTTGCGGCGAGGGGATCGACTGTGGTTGGCCCTCCGCGTCCGTCTGCGGTCGACGGCTACGTCGTCCGTGCGGATTGCCCCGTCTGTCCGGTCTGCTGCAGGCCGCCCTGCCTGCGTGGACGTCTGCGAGGGGCGAGAGAGGTCTGCGAAGGTGACGAGGCGGGCTGATAGGAAGGAGGCAGACCTTGATCCGAGGACGCGCCTTTTCCCTTGTATCCCGTATGCCCTTTGCGTCCGTCCGAAGATGCGGATTGGGGGACGCTTTCCTGGCGGAAGAGCTCGAGAAACTGGGGAAGGGAATCGTATTCGTTATCGGTCAGTCGTCATCCTTCACTGTGCTCGAGGGACTTCGCTGAGCTGGGGAAAGCCGCAAACTCTCCCTTCATTCTAGGGAGAGAGGCAAGGGATGACGGACGAGGGCCGGAAGTTTATACAAAAACTTTTATATGGGTCCGGGTCAGCTTTCGATCTTGCAGAAGGTGTAATTCACGTACTTCTCTGAAGCCGATGCTTTACCAGCCGGTAGCCGGATCGCTGATGACCCGGAGTCACTTGTCCACCGTGCCCCCGGTCTCGGGATCGATGAGGTACCGTCGGCCTTCTTCTGCAGGCCGGTGTGGGGTTGACGGGGAGAGAGAGAGGACTGGAAGCTGAAGAGAATCGCCTTGTGAAGGGCTGCTTTCCGAGGGAGGAGGAAGCGGAAGGAAGGCTTCTTCACGGAATCGTCGTCACTGAGCGACTTGTCATCCTTGAGCCTGTCCCAGACGGAGGAAGCCGCCTGTGTCCATTGCACGCGTTGGGATCATGCGGTGGAAGTCTCCACCGGGATCGTCTGGGGTAGATGCCGTGGCCGCGCTGTAGCCGCCAATCCCGCCAGACTGGAAGCCAGGCCCATGGGACGTCCACCTTTAGCGGGCCTTCGCTCATGCTCAAAAGAGTTGATGGCGGGATTTGGCCCAATTGGTGAAAACTGATTGGTTTGGGTGAAGAGGTTCTTGTTGTGTGGCTTCGCACGCAGGAGCATCTTGATCAAGTACTGTTGGCGGACGGTTCGCATCACGTCGGATCCGTCCCGATCCATGGCGGATCCGGGCGAACTGGGTGGCCTTGACCCCCGTCCAGGTGGTGGAGGCCGCGTTTGAGAGACAGGTTGGTATAGAATCGCTGAAATCCTGGGGGACGCAGATGTCCACCCCGCCGAGGGCGTTGATCGCGGTGCCTCATGCCGGAGAAATCCACCACGATGAACTGGCTGATATCGAGCTGATCAGGCTGTTGACCGCGTTCAGTGGTGCAGCTGGCGGCCGACGACGTTGTTGGCCATGGTGCAAAGCGGTGGCGAAGATGGAGTTGAACATGATGTTGCTTTGAGCCGGTATGGTTCCGGCGGTGGTGGTGCAGGCGGGGACGCTGACCAAGGAGTCCCGGGGGATGGAGACGATGTCGATGAATTTACGGTTGGCGGAGATGTGCACTACCATGGTGGTGTCCGCTTGGTGGTTGGAGGCGTCTTCGGGATTGTTGTCGTTGATGAGGGCCCCGTTCCTGCCGGCGCGGGCGTCCTGCCCGATGACCAGGATGTTCAAAGCCTTGCCTTCATTGGGGTCTACCGTGGTTTTCACCACTTTTCCGCCTTTGCCGATGACCGTCACGGACGACTCTTTGACGGCGTTGGCCAAATCCATGTAAAGCGCTCCGCTGGCCACGGCCAGAAAAGTCAATAGGCCGATGAGGACCATGGCGATGCCCTGCGCCAGCCTCTTGCCGGTGATGAAGTTAACCGAGTGCAGAGGAGGGTCGTAGGAATTGATTCGCAACGAGATGTGACGATGCTGGGAGCGATGGTGGTCAGTCACAGGGGTCCTTCCGCGAAGTCAGATAGTGTTCAATCTCATTGTAGACCAGGACTGGCATTTGCGGGATCCCAAACGGCGGAAAAATGGGCGAAAGGTAAAGAAAACGTCCGAATTCCGCCCTTTCTTCGCTCCCTTTCCTTTCCAACCCATACAGTGGTATTCGGAAACTATGCAAAGGTGGTGCTATGACGCAATCCTGAGGGATCAGATCAGGGAGACTCGCGGCCAGCGCGAGGTCGGCCGACCCCTGACCTTGCCGAGGCTCCTGGCGGGCTTTTTCTCCGCCGGCCCCGCCAGCTGCCGGCCTCTTCTCCCAAGACCTCGTCCGTCGTCTCCCTCCCTCGTCTTTCTTCAAAGAGTACCGATTCGAAAAGTCCGGAAGCCCGCCGATGAGGGCACTGGCGGGGTCCCCGATTTCGAATCGGAAGGTCTCGAATGGAAGATGAGGACGAGACGACCTATCTTTACGAAGAAGCGAGAACCAGGCCCTTCCTGTGGATCGACTGCATCCTCGCCGCCATGGGTGGAGCCATGGATGGGCGGACCTGGTCAGAAGACCAAGGGTGGAGTCCGCCGTGGCCGCCGTCATCACGGTGGAGGATGACAGCCGCTATCTGCCGAGGATCTTGGAAGCCCTCCTGAGCCAAAAACGTCTGCCTGGCGAAAATCATCATCGCCCAAGCGGCCGGAGGCAAGAGGACGAGGCAAAAATGGACCTCAGCCCAGGGCAGGGAGAGTCTGCCGTCTAGGCATCAAGAAGGCCATCCGGATCAGGAAGAGCCTTGCCGCATCCACGCAATATCGGTCAAGACGGCTCCTTCAGCGAAACGGTCGATGCGGCCCTGAACCAAGCCAGGGACGAGGATCATCTCCAACCATGTGACCGACCTCCTTCTCCTCCACGATGATTCTCGTCCGTGGGACCTCCTACCTGGAGGGCCTGCTGGAGACCAAGGAGAAGAATCCCAGCGCCACCGTCATCGGCACCAAACAGATGGATTGGGCCGACCGTTCTTTTGCGCAACGTCGGCTGTTCGCCGCCCCCGGCCATAAGGTGGCCAGCCTGGTCGTCGACGGGGAGGAGGACCAGGAACAGTACGACGACCGGTCCGATGTCTTCGCCGTCTCCCTGTCCGGGGCCTTGGTCAACCCTGAACCAGTGGCTCCACCTGTCCGCAGGGCCCTACCCCTTCAGCACCTGGGCCAGTCCGCGACTTCTGCCGTCAGGGTGTGCCACGCAGCGGGGAGCCGCGTGATCATCGCCCCCAGTGCGACCGCGCCATCAGGCCGCCCGCCTGGAAGGTGTCAGGGACTTACGGGGACGTCCGGGTCGATGATCCGGTCAACGAGCCTTCCACTTCTTACAGGGCTGCAAACCAAGGGCCAGGGATACGTATTTCTATTCCGACCTGCCCGTATGGCGGTGGATTTTCGCCTGGCTCGGCCGCTGGCTCTTCTCCCTTTACGCCTGCGCCCGCCTTTTGGGACGCAAACAGGTCGCCGAAGCCGGGGCGGAATTGACCGCCCCCTGGCGGGACCTTTTTCCCTGTTCACCATGATTTTCCGCCCGGATCCGGGTGGCGTCGCAAACCTCGGTCGCTTTGCGGAGCCTGGCTGCTGCAGGCTTCCGCGGCCAGATGAAGACGTGGAAGGAAAAAGCCTTCTCCGCCGCCAACCAGAACGATGACGCCCTTCTCAACCCTTTGGTCCGGGCCCATCTGGCCGCCCGCCGCCGGGTCCGTTATGGTTGGGCGGTATCAATGATGGTCATCGCCTCTGATCATGGGCCTGGCCGCCAATTTCCCCTCTTGCGTTCCTCCTGAGGCTTCCGAGCCCGTCTCTTTCGCCGATTCTGCCTGTCAGGGCCAGCCTGAGACAGGTGTGGCGGAAGCGCGACCACGTCATGGACCTACGCTCCGGTCTGGGTCTGCACCCGCCGCTCCCGCCCCTTCCTCCCTGCTTCTCCTCTGCCTCTGCGCGGTCTGCAGGCGGCCATGTAGCCATCGCCTATGACCTGATGTCCTCTGGCATTTTCGCGCTTTTGGGTTTCTGGTGCCTTGGCCGGAACGGTCACCAGGTCCAACTCCATCCCGGGTCGCCTCCTCCCCGGCCTGGGTGGGCCTGTCCATCTGATGGGGATCTACGGCCAGGGCAACCTCCTTGCTCATCACCACCGCATCTTCCTGCCTGCCGGGCTGGCTTTTCACTTTCAAGGCCTTGGGCATGTGCCGGACCGAGTACACTGAGCAAGCCTTTGCCTTCGGCCCAGCACTGGCCTGCAGCAGCCTTTGCCTCATGGTCGTCTGCCTGTGCGGAACCCCAATACCTACCGGCCTTCCTCCTGGCTTACCTGGCCTTCTTCTTGCTGGCCCGCTCCCATAAGTCTTTACCTGCTCCTCGCCCTTTGCCTTCCGTGATCGTCCTTTTGCCCACCGTGGTCGACTCTTTGACCCGCTGGGCAAATGAGGCTGGCGGCAGTTCTTCATGGATTCCAGGACCCCTGCTGTTTCTTCTTCAGGACGGTGACGGCAGGCGGCGCTTGATTGGGTCTCGCGGCATTTGGGGTGTCTGGGATCCTGACTTCAGTTCCTCCTCCAGCCTGACTTCAGGGCTGATTGGTCTGGGGCTTTCCTCTACTCGTCGCCGCGCCCTTGACGGGCCTGCTTTCTCGGATCGTCCTGGTGATTGTGGCCCCTGGTGTCCTTCTGGCCTTGGTCTCCCTTTCCTGCCTTTCGCCTTGCGGCTTTCGCGCATGGTCTGGACCTGCGTCATAGCAGGGGTGATCGTCGCCCTCATCGCCTCGCGGACCACGGTCTCTTTCGATGCCTCCGGCTCTCGGTGGCAGGCTCAGTCCTTCCGGTCTTTTGCTGGCTCTTATGGGCTTGTTGGCTGGGACCTGCCTGGTCGCTCGGAGCCAGGGGCCAGTCCTTCACGGCTTTGAGCCGCAAGCGCGATGACGGCAAGCGGGCCGGAACGGCGCAGCTCATTCCGTGGCTTTAGCCGGGCGTGGTTTGCTCAGCTTCCTGCTCCGTCTTGGGACCATCGCCGCCGTCTTCACTCGCATGCTCGCCCCTCCGTGTCGGCCCGCCTGACTCCTTCCAGCCCAGCTGCCCATGGTCGCCCAGGATTACCTGGCCGCACGACAGATCCACCGCATCCTGGCCGTGGACGCTTCAGCGGGAGATCTCTTATGCTTCCATGCGGACATCTCAGGGGACGTCATCGACCTCAACCCCAGCGCCCAAGCCCGGCTCGTCTCCTCTGGCTGACAGGAGACTCAGCCGCCACCAGTGGGGTGGGCGCTCAGGATGAGATCCATCGCCACGGCCCTGTCGATTGGCGGGTGAGGCCTGACTCCTCAGCGGTCGCTTCCCTGAGCGCTTTGGGAGTTCAGGAGGGGATCTATCTGGTCAAAACGAACCGGGGTGAAACAGCTGAGCTGATTTCCCACCTGGTCTCTCCGACGGACTGAATCCGTAGTGAGCAATGAGCAAGGGACCTACATCCGGTTCGCCGTCGACGACACCAACACCCACGGCATCAGCCTCAGCGGCTGAGCCGGGCGGAATCCTCGTTCTGGCGCAAGGTTTGGCTCTGGTCCATAGGGATCGTCGGCGCCCTTTGTCTTTGGTCGCCTTCCACGGCGTCATCGTTACAGTCAGGAGCGGGCGTGGTGGCAGATCGTTCGACCGAGAACCGCGCCTACCGTCGCGAGCGCCGAGAATCGTTTGGCGGGTCTTCCTGGGGGCTCTTTCAGGCCCATCCTCGTGGTGAGCTTGTTCGGTCTACGGGGTGTCGCATCCCCCTGCCCGGGCTGGACGATCAGCCTCCTTCCCATCTGCCGGCCGCCATCGGTGGCCCGACTAATCACCCAAGTGATTCCCGACCGGATGACCTTGGCGATCCCCAGGCCTATGGGAGACCTGTCGTTCCCAAGCCTCGTCCGGAGATATCTCGGCTTCGGCAGGCCGAACACCGCTCGGTCTCATCAATCTTCCGTGGCCGACGCATGATTTCCTCCGACCTTCCGCGGTCTCTTCAGACCCCACCGGACCGGGCACCCCTGTCCAAGCCGTTGATCGGTGCCGCCCAGGCGGATGATTCGATCTCCCTTTTTGTCCGACAGCATGGGAGTCCCCTTGGTCTTGTCCACCGGATGACTTTCCGACCAGGAGGGGACCGGGGCGGTCGCTTCCACCGTTTCCTGGGCGAGCAGGGTGATTTGAAAGGGATGGCCGTCGCCAGCGCCGTGGACGCTCAGCTAGGCCCAATCCTTCCTTCTGCCTTCCACCCAGACCGGCTGGACCCACGCAACTGGTCCCGGTCAATCCTTCTTCCAAAGCCACGGTCGCCACCATGAAGGCGCACGGTTCCCATGATGGGAATGCCTTGGCCTTGAGCGCCGACAGTTCGGTGACCGTGGACGCCCATTCGCGGACGATCGTCAACGTTTCCGCCACCGCTCCGGATCAGGAAGGTCTACCTGACTGTTTCCAGCTCCGTCACTGTCCGCCTTCGTCCGCGTGGTCCATATGGATGGGTTGGACCCCCAGGGGAACGATTTCGCCCTTCCGGTGGACTCCGCCCCTGCGAATTCCACCTCTCCCTTGCCGGCCCTGGCTTCGGCCTCTGCCGCGACCGTGCGGGTCTATTCGGACCGAAGCGCCCATATGGCCCTTCAATGGCGGACGAAGGAGGGGAAGAAGGAAGGAAGAAAATCACCGTGACCGGGGACAGGTCCAGGTCCTTTCCTTCCAGGATTTCCCGCGGGGAGCGCGAGGCCTGGCGGTGACCGCCGACCAGGATTTCTCCGTCAGCGCCGAGTTGAAGACCTCATCGGGGGAACAGGCCGATTTCGCCTTGGAAAACGGGCAGAAAGCCGGTCGTACATCGGCCTTGGCCTTGCCTAGGGATGTATCCGCCGCGCTTTACGCGGCCAATTCGTCTGACTCGATACTTCGATGGTTTTGCGAGGCTTTCGACGACTGAAAGGCAAGCTCATATCGGCGAAGACCTACCATTTGCCGGCGCATAGCGTGACGGCCCTGTCTTCCGCTTCGGCTTCCTCTTCTTCATCCTCCTCGAAAGAATCCTCCGCCCGTGCCTTCTGCCTGGTCCAGGGGGAGGGGACGGCCTCCATCTCCAAGAAACCCGCCGCGGTGACCCTGTCCGCCTCTCTAGCGGCCCCTTCTCTGAACAAGGCCGGGGTCAAGGCCTTGGCGACGGTGAATGGGTCGTCTCTGGAAGTGGTGTCCGAACATGTGTCCATCCGTCAGCAGCCCGTCCTGCGGTGACCGCTGGTTTTAAGAGCAGGACTCTAGTCATGGCTCTAATTCTTGATTGCCAGGCATGACTCCAATCCGTATGGATCGACTTGATTCGCGCGAATCAGTCTGATCAGCAGGGTCGATGTCTTCAGTATTCCTCCCCGTCAACTGGGCGAGTTGGCGGACAATTTCGTCGTGCATGACGAATTCCAACTCCCATCGACTGTGCGCGGCCATCTGGATTGGCAGACGGTAAAGCACGATGCGGGCGGCCTGCCCATGCTCGGCTGGGTAAGACGCCGACAGGGGGGCGATTCTCTCTTCCCAAGGCAAAGGATCGGAAGGGGGAACGTCCTCCACGGCGAACTGGGTGTTGGCGATCAGGTCCGGCCATCCCCGGGACAGGCGCCGCAGCTGCGCGGCGAAAAGGGCGTCGAAGGTCCCGGCCGCCGTCCGATAGTGGGGCAACCGCAGGTCGAAAGGAGGGCGTCTGGCCCCTCGGCCGTGCCGGTCCCGATATCTTCTTTTTCCCAAGGGATGTCGCTCATAGCTCTACTTTAGCTTTTCGTCCTTACTGGCTGGCTCCCATTGCATGGCTCTCACCACTCGGTTACTGCCTAATCCTTTCTGCCCCTCCCTTTTATTGTCTTCCTGTCGCCCTGTCGTCCTATCGACCCGTCTTCGCTCTTCCGATAAGCCGCCACCTTCATGCCCCTGCCTTCATGCCCTGACGAGCCACTCTGACAAGCCGCCATGGCATAATGAAAAAGCAGAACAAGTCGGGAATCGTAGGAAAAAGAAAGGTTGGCAGCATGGATCTTCCTCATTGGCAGACCGCGGATTATCACTATATCGCGAGCCGGGCCACGCTCATCGCCTTCGACTTGGACGGGACCTTGGCCCGGTCCAAGATGCCGATGAAGAGGAAGACGCCGAACTTTTGAGCAAACTCACCTATTCTTTCCCGGTCGCCATCATCTCTGGGGGCCGATGGGACCTGATCGATAGCCAAATCCTTTCGATGATCTCCTCCTCAGCCGACCTTTCCCGCCTCCACCTGATGCCGACGACCGGGACCTGGTACATATAGTTGGAATGGGGCGGGTTGGGTCTGCCAATATGAAATCAATATCGATCCCCAAGACCGGGAGCATGCCTTGGCTTCCGTGCGGCGCAGGGCCCAGGAACTGGGGTTCTGGTATCCTCAGGACCGCGTTTGGGGGAAAAGGATTGATGACCGGGGTCCCAAATCACCTTTTTCTGCCTTAGGGCAGCAGGCCCCCGTGGACGCCAAAGAGGCTTGGGACCCTGATGGCTCGCGTCGGCAGGCCTTGGCCCAGGTCATCCAGGCCGATCTGCCCGAGTTGACCGTGCGGGCTGGCGGGGCGACCAGCGTGGATATTTCCGTCAAAGGGGTCGATAAATCCCATGCCGTCCGCGAACTCGCCCAGACTTTCTCTTGCCCTTTGAAACAAATCGTCTTCCTGGGGGACAGGATGACCCCCGAAGGCAATGATTATCCGGCGGCGAAGGCGGGCACCTACGCCATTGAAGTGGCCGGGCCTCAAGATGAAAAGCTCGTTTCATCTCCCGCCTCTTAAGGGAATTAGGGCCGCTAATTTCAATCGTATTCGGAAGTCTCCGTCGAAAAACCCTCTGGCCGTTTTCAGCATGAGTGCCCTGCCCTGTCTTTCTGCCTTAGGGCGCGAAAGTGTGGCGATAGGCAGATGTGGATAAAGTCGTTTTCACTCGGTGGTCAACTGTGGATAAAAACCGGAATCGGCATACATTCGACCATGCCCCTTTTTCCGATTGATGGCTCCACTTCCGCCCTTTACGCTGGGCATATGACTTCCGAATTCCTTTCCGACATGAGGTTCCTCCTTTTTCCCGCGCTGCTGTCCGGGCTGTGGAGGGCGGACCGGATCTGTGCCCTGCCTGCTCGGCCGCCTTCTCCCTTTTCCCTTTCCCGGAACCTGTATGACCACTCGCTTTCGGGAGGGCCTTCTCTCCAGGTCCATTCCTGCAGTCTTTACCAGGGGCTGGTCAGACAGACGATTCCTGGCGTGGAAGGACCATGGGGATGTCGAATTGGATGGACCTTTCGGCCGTTTCATGCGGATTCTCCTTTACCGCTACCTGGCCGGGCTGGACCCTGTCTTCCGGACTCGTCTGAATGGTCTTTGCTTCCTGCCGACCCCTTCCCGCAAAGAGTCGTTTTACAAACGTGGTCGGTGGCAGGTAGCATCCTTTATGCGAATCCCTGGCGTCCGCCTGCGGGCGAGGTGAGAATCAGGGGCGGATTGGGAGCCGGCCTTGACCATTCGGGGGTCACTGCATAAGGCGGTGGAAAAAGAGCGATTGCAGGGACCGTTCCTCCCGCTTGCGGGGCATGTGATGGTCAGCCACCGAGCGCTTGCGTGGCCGCCCTTTGGTTCTCGTGGATGACATCGCGGCCACTGGTTCCACCCACGCGCACCCTGCCATCAGGCCTTGGAAGAGGCGGGCGAGGAACTCCTCGCCTGCCTGACCCTCAGCATGGTCCCGGATGAGCGGGAGCCGCGGTAAAGCGCGGTAATCGACATAGGTGCGGGAGTTGATATAGATGCGATAGTCGCAATCAGTGTGGGAGTCGTAATGCCGTAATGGGCGCGATAGGCTTTCGTCCCTATTCCCTAGATTCCCTAGGCTCTTTCTTGCTTCCGTGTTTTTGTTTTCTTCGATTTTTAGGCCTTCCTTCGAGCCCTAGACGTTTTCCCACTTTGTTTTCCTACTTCAGCTTTGACGACGGGCATCTCCTTCCACCGGGTGGTCGATCGTTCGGACAGCATTGCCTTTTCATGGACCAGTCGGCTCCGGTATCGTTGATTTCAACCTTTTTCCGCGGATACCCCCTAACCGATGCCGACCGTCATGGGCCCGAAGCGGGTGATGGCCGATTCAGGATTTCTCCCAGCCCTTGGTCATCCCGGTGGGCTTCGAAGCCCATCCAGGGTGATGAAGGAATCGGCGTCCGTCAATCCTTGAGGACCACTCCCTTGGTTATAGGGGCATGGGGTCGATGCGGCCGTGAATGGCTTGACAGGCGGCTTTGGAAATGACCAAAGGACTGTCGCTGGGAGTCCAGCGTCTGCGTGGACCAAACCCGGGAGCGTTCCTGTTCCCGGAAACGGCTGGTGGAACAGAAAACGCTGACCAGGCAGCACAGGCTGCCTTGACGTTTCAGCCGCCGGGTCGCTTTTTGGGCGTAGACGCTCACCGCCTGGCAAAAGGGTCTCATGCCTGGATGGGGGTGGGAGAACATGCGGGAACAAAAGGATTTGCTCCCGCCGGATTTCCGTGGTTGGCGTCCCCTCGTCATCATCCTCCACAATGCAGGGGTGCCGCGAAGCTCCAGGATCGTCTCTCCAGAGGCAAGGAGAAGCGCCGTCTCATGGCGACGGTATCGGCCCGGGCCAGGTCCGCGGCCGTCAGAATCCCCTGACTGATGAGCTTGGGGCCCAGCCGGCGGCCCACCCCCCAAAGGGCGGTCACCGGCACTTGCTCTAGGATGGAGGGGTCCACCTGGCTCCAGGAAAGGACTCCCTGGGTGTCAGGATGGTCTTTGGACCAATGGTTAACCACCTTGGCCAAGGTCTTGGTCGGGGCGATGCCAATGGACACCGGTACGCCGATCCCCTTGAAGATCGCCTCTTTCATGGCCAGACAGACTTCCCTGGTGGTCGCATTGTCATAGGGCTGGTCAGGAAGCTTTCATCGATCGAGTAGACCTCCTGCCCAGGGAGGAAATCCGTCATGATGGACATCATACGGGTGGACAGGCTGGCGTACAGCTCGTAATTGGAGCTGCGGGCGACCACTCCTAAGCGCCTGGCCTTCTCCTTGATCTTGAACCAAGGAGCCCCCATCGGGACCCCTAAACGTTTCGCTTCGGCGCTGCGCGCCACCACGCAGCCGTCATTGTTGGAAAGCACGACGATGGGTTTGCCTTGAAGGTCGGGATGGAAGACGCGCTCGCAGGAGGCGAAGAAACTATTAGCATCGGCGAGAACGACGGAGGCGGCGGTCATGGTTCACTTCACCGGTCTTTCCGTTTGAGCCCTTTGCCAATGGAAATTCCGAGGACCACGCCCCAGATGAGCGCATCACGCTCCCAATAAAGATGGATGTCAGGGTAGGAGGGTTCTCCGGGTGGAGAACGGGATTCCCCTCCTGGTCGATGACCAGCCTTTTGACCGTCAGCTCCCCATCGATGGCGGCGATGACCACATCGTTTTCCTGGGCGGGCAAGGAACGGTCGACGATGAGGAGGTCCCCGTCAATCCCTGCCTGCATGGAGTCACCCGCCACGGTGACGATGAAAAGATGTCGGGGTGAATGATGACGTTCTCGTCGAAGGAAAAATCCCATCGAAATAATCCTGCGCCACCGAGGGAAATCCGGCATGCACAGCTTCCAACGCCTTTTGGTATTAGCATGGCAATCACCTCTTTCGAACATTTGTTCGATTATTATGACAGGTGAATGCGACAGAAAAGGGGCCCGCAACACACGCGGAAAATCAAGCCTTCCGCTTAGTCCTCATCATCCTCGATATGGTATTTGGGCAGGATGATCTCGAAGTTGGCCCTGCGTCATCGATCCACCACGGACCGTCCCCGAATGCAGCTGGGCGGCCCATCGGGCGATGGACAGGCCCAGGCCGGTCCTCCGGAACTGGTCCCCGGTCTGCTCCCCTTGGCCTTTCACGTAACGACGGAAGATGTCGGAACGGGCCTCTTGGGGATCTGAGAACCGAAGTTGACGATGTTCGAAACGATGGTCCCATGGGGATGTCCTCGTTGACCTCGACCAGGATGGAAGTCCCGTCGGCCGAATGTTTGAGGGCGTTGGAGATGATGTTGGTGTAAAAGCTGACGCAGGGCGGTCCTGGTCGCCTTCCAGTGGTGATGTTGGCGGCACGCGCACGTTGATGATCGTGGCCGCCGTCGGCTATCTCAAAGGCTGCACCACGTCGTCGATGAGAATCGTGACGTTAAAAGCGTGCTGATCTCCAGGCTGGCGGCCTCGGCTTCCACCCGGGACATGTCTAGGAGGAAGGCGATGAGGGTCGCTGAGCCGGATGGGTCTGGTTGAGGATGCTTTCCAAGTTGGCGGGGGTCGGCTCCACCACGCCGTCGGCCATGTTCTCCACCTGGGCCTGCAAGGCGGACACCGGGGTGCGCAGCTCATGGCTCACGTTGGCGATGAGGTCCCGCCGCATCTGGTCGGCGTGCTCCAGCTCCTCAGCCATGGCGTTGAAGGAGCGGGCCAGCTGGCCGATTTCATCCCGGCTGGACAGGGCCTTATTGACGTGACCCGTGATAATGCCCTTCCTGCATCTGTTCGCCGCGTCCCGGATCCGCCTGGAGAGGGAGACAGGCCACGGGAGAAGACGTAGGTGATTCCCAGGGCCTACCACCAAGGTCGGAGCATGGCGATCCAGCCGCTCAGATGATAACGCGCAGGAACCCGAGACATGAGGAAGGCTGCAGCGGTCGCCATGGTGATGATGGCCCCCAGCTCCATTTTGAGGTGAAAATCCCGATGGGGCGGCTGAGGAAGGACCTTTTCCCGAGGAGGGAGCCGGATGGCGTCTCGCGATGAGGGGCTTTCTTTTTCCGCCTTATGCGGTTGCGTCTTCAGGTCGCTCCGGCCGTTTGCCACCCCGCCCTCCCGGCCCGTTTGTCGGAGCTGCGGAGTGTCGTACGCGGCCTTGCTGTATAAGCCGTGAGGGCCCGTATGATGCGGGGCCGATGAGGATGTCGCGGAGACGGAATCGGAGAGTCGCTTTCGCACCCACGACGCGCAAGGAAGTCGTAGGTGGATGCGGCGGAAGGGTCGTCGGAGGAAGCGGAAGAACGGGAGGAATCAGGGAATAGGAGAGGTTCGGAGGAGCGAGCGGTTCTCTCCTGACACGACTAAGCCTCAGGGGGCCTGAAGAGCGTAACCGACGCCGTGCACGGTCCGATCATCTCCGAGCCGAGCTGTGGCGCAAAGGCCTTACGTGGGAATCCACCGTACGGGTGCTCGAAGCGTCCACCCAGTCCCAGACCTCTCCAGGAGCTTCTCGCGGGTCAGGACCTGCTTGGGCTTGCGGGCCAAAGTGGCCAGGAGGTCGAACTCGGTGGGGGTCAGATGGATCTCCTCCCGCGCAGGACGACCAGCCTCTGGGCTGGGATCGATGGTGAGGCCGTGGAATTCGAGGACCTTCTCGTTCTCAGAGTTCTTGGCGATGACCTTGGCCCTTTTCCACCCGGCGCAGCAGGGCCTTGCAGCGGGCGACCAGCTCGCGCATGGAGAAAGGCTTGGTCATGTAATCGTCGGCTCCGGCGCCCAGACCGATGACCTTATCGGTTTCGTCGTCGCGGGCGGTCAGCATGAGGATGGGCACGGGGCGCATGGTCACGATGCGTTTTTGGTGGCTCCAGGCCATCCAGTGACGGGGAGCATGATGTCCATGATGATCAGATCGCCCATAGCGTGCGGCTAGCTGGACGGCGCTGGCCCCATCACCGGCGATTCGGGTGCTCCAGCCTTCCGACGCCAGTCGTTGGCCGATGGCGGTCGCAAGGGTGGGTTCGTCTTCAACAACGAGAATGGAGAACTGACCGGTTCTTCCTGAAGTAGCGTTGATCATAATGTTTTCATATCCTCATCAATATCGACAATACTGACCATAGTACAAGAGGCCCTCACATTTTCCTTCCACCTCTCCACTTTCCTTTAGGTCCAGGTCGGCCGTGATTCACGGAAAAGCCCGAATGGTCAGAAGCCACCCGCCGGGCTTTTCATATGGTCGGTCTGCCGTCGTCTATCAGGATGAAGGCAGACGAGGCCCCGCTTCTCAGCGGCTTAGTCTTCCGGCTCCAGGATGATCGCCCCCAAGGCGGGGATGGTCAGGTAAGTGGACCAGTTACGGCCATGGAATTCGCCGTCGACCACCTGATATCCTCATTGTGGATGTCCGAACTGCCGTACTTGGCGTCATCGGTGGTGAAGATCTCCTTCCACTTCCCGCCTTGGGACAGGGACCCGGTAGCTTTGCCAGGCGGATCCGAGAGAGTTGACGACCACGACCAAAGGCTTACCGGCCTTGTTGAGCCTCATATAGCTGAGGGTGTTGTAATCGGCGTCGTCGCTGGTCAACCATTGGAAGCCTTCCGGCTCGAAATCAAGCTCCCAGAGCTGGGAATGGCTCTTGTGAGGTCGTTCCAGGTCGCGAACCAGGCGTTGGACCCCGCGATGGTCCTCCCAGTTGAGGCAATCCCAATCGATGCTCCACTTCTCGTTCCATTCGCCGAATTGGGCCATCTCATTGCCCATGAAGGTGAGGTTCTCTTCCTGGATGAGTCCACCGATAGGCGGAAGAGGCGCGCACGCCGGCGAAACGCTGCCGTCGTCCCCAGGCATGCGGCCGATGAGGAACCCTTTCCATGGACGACTCATCATGGAGATGGGCAGGATGTAGTGCCGAATAGGGCGTAGACCAGTGGAGAAAGTGATTTGTTGTGATGCCACCCTGGTCCAGAGGATGCTTGCTCAGGTAATCCAAGGTGTCGCATCCAACCTGATATTCCCGCCGGAGGCCGAAGCCCAGGCCGCCGGAATCGGTGGGCGGTGACCCCTGCCAGGAGGTGGATTCCTCGGCGATCACTGCGATGCCGGGGTTGTTGCGCAGGAGGTGGCGGTGGCTTCCCTGCAGGAAGCGAGGTGGCCTCAGGCTTTTCGTTGCCGCCTACTTGTTGGGACGCCATTGGCCGTTCTCGCGGCTGTAATCCGGGTAAACGCCGGAGGAGACGGCGTCCAAGGAGGCCGTCCACATGGAATCGTCAGCCAGTAGGAGGCGTGTGACCAACAGTTACGCACCTCGTTACGGCCGAAGTTGAAGATGTGGGTGCCCTAGTCGGGATGTCGCGCAGGGGGTCCGGGTCTCATCATACAAGGTGCCATCAAAAGCGAGGCTAGAGCGAAGTCATCTTGGGGAAATGGGCGGGGGACCCAGTCCATGATGATTCCCTGACGCCTTCCTGGTGGCAGCGGTCGATCAGATAACGCAGGTCGTCAGGCTGGCCGTGGCGGGAGTCAGGCGCGTAATAGCCGGTCACTTGGTAACCCCACGAGCCTTCGAAAGGATGCTCGGCCAAAGGCATGAACTCCACGGTGAAAACCCATATCCTTCACGTAGGCGACCGTCATCAGCGACTGGCGGTAGCTTTCCCCACGCTTCCAGCTGCCGGCGTGCACTCGTACACGCTGACCGGACCCAGATGGGGGTTCTTCAAGGCGCGGGACCGCATCCATTCGTTGTCTTTCCACTCGTAGTGGGAGTCGGTCACGATGGAGGCCGTCTCCGGAGGAATCTGATGATACCTTTCCATGGGGTCGGCCTTTTTGCTTCCACTCGTTGTTGGCGTTGAGGATTTCGTACTTGTAACGCTCGCCGGCATGGATACCGGGGATGAAGATCTCCCAGACGCCGCTGGAACCCAGTTCCCGCATGGCGTATTGGCGTCCGCCCCAACCGTCGAAATCGCCGACCACGCGCACGGCATGGGCGTTCGCGCCCACACGGCGAAGGAGGTTCCGGTGACGGAGTTGCGGACGACCCATCAGATCTCCATGGGGTCCACGTGCGCGCATGAGCGCTCAAGACTTCCAGAGGCGCTCGCGGCGGCCTTCGCTGAAGAGGTAGGTGTCAGCTCACCCGGTAGGGCGGTAGCGGTAGGGGTCGTCCCGGCAGTTGGTCTCCTCCACTCGTACTGGTGCGACCCGGTAGTCGGGGACGGTCCAGGAATCGCCGTCAGCACGCAGGAAGGTCGGCCGCGAAGACCCCATTCCACCCGCGGGTCGCTTCATTCGCCCTTCGCGATGATGGTCACGGTGGCGGCGAGGGGGCGCAGCACACGCACGGTCGCCACAGGTCCGGTCTTTCCTTCTTCTCTCGAGAGTCGTCCAGATGAACCCCGAGCACCTCATGCGGATTGTAATAAACGCCGTTCGAAACCTGGGTCTAAAACGGAATGCGAGACGGGATTGGCATCGTTGCTCCTATCCTTTTGCTCCAAAAATAACATCTCCTGTATAAACGAAAATCGGAATAAAGCTAATCGGAGTGTTCCTGGAAGCCTGATTTTCCTAGACTTCCCTGTCCAGCCCCTGGCTAAAGCAGATGTTGACTTTACGCGTGTATATATATGGAATATAAAAGTTGGTGACACTGTCGTATACCCACGTCATGGAGCTGCCCGCATCGAGAGATCACCGAGCGACCTGCGGGTCACCAGGAGTTTATCTGCGCCTGACCGTCCTGTCCTCCGATGGCTGGAAATCAGCGTCCCGCCGACGCCGTGGATAAGGTCGGCGCGCGAAGTGGTCAATGGGGGTGGCCGTGGCCAAGGTCTTCGAGATCCTGCGGATCCCCCATCGTGGAGGAAAAGACCAACTGGTCCCGCCGTTATAAGTTGAATGTGAGAAAATAGCCACCAGACGTCTAATAAAATCGCGGGAAGTGGGTCCGTGACCTTTCCCAGCCGATGATGATGACGAGCATGGCCTTTCGGCCGGGGAGAAAGCGCATGCTGGCAAAAGCCCGCAACATCCTGACCTCGAGATCGCCTCAGCGGGGATAGACGACGACGAGGAGGCCCAGAGGTTGCTTGACGTCAATCTTGGCTATCAGGATCCTGAGCCAGGGACGAGGAGCACCATGCCCAGGTTCCTGAAGGCGTACCAAAACCCTTTTCCGCGTGGAGGGAAGAGAGGTCAAGGCCAGCTGCCAAGAAGGCGGCGAAAAGAGGCCAAGAAGGCGTGAGAGACGATAAAGATAGCAAAGACGATAAAGACAGCGTAAAGAAGATAAAGAGGACCCTGCTTCTGCCGGAAGACTGAGGTTTTGATGGCGTGCAGCACCGACCAGGCGGCAGGGGATCTGCGTTCGCGTCGCGATCGCTTCGTCGCCCAGCCGTCCTCGTTGCCTATCGATTGCGATTGCTTTTTCAGAGCCTGCTGGTTCTTGAATAGGCATTGCACCGCATCGCTGAATGTACCTTTTCCAATGAGTTGCTCTATTGAATCTGTGCTCTTTTCAATGTCGACGCGCGGAAGCCCCTTTCTTCACGGTTTCCTTCCATTTCTGGTGAGTCGTGTTCATCGGTTTCCATGGACGCCCCTTGCTCTCTTTAAATCAAATTCCATTGAATCAACGAGATTGCTAACGGAGCTGATGACGATACATGTCTGCTTGACATCGACGAATAATTTCTGCCCGCTGGTTGCTCCGTGTGATGAATTTGACCAATGAGAGATCTTACTGGACAAAGCTTTGAGGGCTTTCTTCTCATTTCGTCAGTAGATCCTGTGGTGAAGGACAAGCGTTCCATCTTTGGTAAAGAGATATCCACCCCACATGTGCTGGTTGATTTTTCTGCGTGAGGAGACTATTACTTGCTTTTTCGAGTCAATGCAAGTATAGACTGCATGAGGAGAATCTTCATAAACGTAGACTGTGTTGCCCATGTTGGGATCAATAGCCTGGTCAGGATGAATAAGCCATGACCTTCTTATCTGGGTATCCGAGAGGACAAGATCTTTTGGTCAACAAGTTATGAACACGTCCTGGTAGGATTTTGCTCTTTTTCCTCTGCGTCGCAGGTTTTTCGTAAATATTCGGCCCTTCATAAAACCCAGCACCGCTTAACGTTTGGCTTCATCATCGTCAGTGATGACGCATATTGTCCGTCCAGGAGCCTAATGAGTGACCGTAAACTCCCGAATTTGCAATCTGATACTTTGCCATTTCCTTTTTGAGGAAGGAAGAAGATTGTTTAAAACCTGTTAAACAGTGTGTATGCCGATCAATATGGCTGCCTAATCCGGAGTAAATCTGATCCTTCTACAAAATCGTTCCAACCCAATCAGATCTGCTTTTGATCCTGGAGAAGGATGCACTAGTCTGTTGTAATTGCCACAGCATCAGGACCTGTAACGGATCATGGACACGTCAACAGTTTCGCTTATCCCGTACCAGTCTTTTAATGGTGACATGCTTTTTCGATACTAATCATTATATTCTTCATGAGCAATTAGCATTCTTTTGGCGTCATTCGGTCATTGAAAGATATAAGACTTCATCAATATCACTTTGCTAAAAGATTACTATAGAAACTAAAATTTAATTGAGTATAATAAACTTAGACTTTGAGAGCTCTCTAATTAGTTACCACGATTTACAGGACTCAGCTGATTTGTTTATTTAGTAGAAAGATCATTAAACCTGGATTATGAATCCCTCCATTTTGGGACCGTCGTCCTCGATCTCGCTCTTAACGCATCCTCGACCTGTGGAGTCGCGCTGTTCCGTATACGTCACGCAACTTGACCATAGGTTCTACTGATGGGGATCCACTGCTCATCATGTGCCCGATTGAACCTTGTGAAAGGACTGTGCCCATAGCTCATTTGTGTAGTTTTTGGTATCATTGATTTACTAAAAGAGTAATCAATTTCCTCCCATGTTGTGCTTGATGTCAGTCTGTCCATCCGATAGGATTCGGTGATGAACCTGCGAGAGGTCAATGCATCAGCGCGGTTTAGCGGTGTTTTTAATGATTTTCCTTATTTTTGCCTGAGGTGGACTATCGGACCATTATCGCTTGGAAGGCTTTTCTCTTCTTCGAACGGTCTGGCTTTACCTTTATTCCGATGAGAGATAGCGAGCTGATGCAGATGCGCGATGAGGAGCTGGATCGGGAAAGAATCTTCCTTCTTTCCTTTGGACTGGCTGCTTTCTGAATTCGGACAACGCTGCTGGTCTCATGGAAGCAGTTCTTCCGTTTTCATTCTTCCCGTTTCATTGGCGCTGAGGGGCATAGTGAGGGCAGGCTACTCTTCCGCCATCTTCATCGTCGCCGTCGTTCGTCCAGAGGGAGTCTCAGCTCTTCGCCGGAAATCAGACGTGTCAGCAGCCATAACAGCGTGCTGAAAGTGACGATGACCGAAGCTGGGCGGCAGATTCAACATAGGTGGATACAATCCGGCCCAGCAAATACAAACCAAGCAGAGAAAGGTCGAAACGACGGTGACTCGGAAGGGGACTTGGTCATCATACAAGCCGTGGAGAGCCGGAGTAATGACCAAAGGCGAAGAATGAGCAAGGTTCCGCGCAGGTACGGCTGACGGTGGTGACGGCCATAAGGCCATGAAAGCACGTTCATCAGGGAGATGAAGGCGCGCCTTTGGCTCTCGGGCGACCTGCTCGTCGATCGAGGAGAAAAAGCAGGGATGGAAGATCAGGCTGATGACCAGGACCAGGAAGAGGTCGAGAGATGGCCGAAGCCTGAGAAGCTGATCTTCCGTGATGGTCGGATGGACCCAGTAGGATGTTCTGCAGCTGGCTTGCGTGGCTGGGAGGTCATGCGGGCGAGGCGAGACAAAGCCGGTGGCGGCCACCAAACGGTCCTATGCTTGGTAGCGCACTCCTGGCTGTGCCTTTCTTTCCTAAAGGCAGCTGATGGCCAGGCGCCGCTCAGCGAGAGGCCCCCATGCCGATAGAGATGGGGAGGCCCAAAAGCACCGGCCAAAGTGATGGCTCCCGGAAGGCCGATGGGCAGGGCATGGGCATGCAGTGCAGGATTGCCGGCAGATAGTGAACATGGCCACATGACCCTGCCGCGATGGCGATGATGCCGTGGCAGAAAGAGCGTGCTTCATGAAGCCTGTATGGTCTGGCAGCCGTCAAAGGACTGTGCTGGAAGAAAGTAATCATAGCAGGATCACCTCTGGTTTTTGAGAATTTCTTTTGCAGGAAGGATTGGTATGAAAGCTCGCCGCCTCGCTGGTCTGATGGATGTCGCGAGTGGGTTCTGGGAGGCCGGTTCCAGGTCGCCATCATGGGTGGCGACGACTATGTCGCCTTGCGGTGATCACCTCCACGCTTCGTCCCGTGCGGATGGGTCCAGAAGGTTCTGAGGTTCAAGACCCCGTCGATGGGGAGTAGTGGGGGTGCCGTCCAGGAAGGCAAAGCGGCCCAGTCAGTGATGGGCGGGAGCATGTTGAGATCGTGGAGACGCACTTGGATGGTGATGCCTTCCTGATGGTTGGAGCTTGCGCCAGAAGGTCGACCAAGGGGACTGACTGGCCATGTCCAGGTTGGCCAAGGGCCCGTCCAGCAGCAGAAGCTTCAGGATCTCCGACCGGGGGCTCATGTGCGATGGCCGCCTCGTTGCCTTTAGCGGAAAGGTCGGACAGCCGGGCGAGCGCGTAATCATGCACAGACCGACGAAATCGACCACTTGCGGCCTTGGCGCTTCTGCTCTTGCTGGTGTAATATGCCAGCCGAAGGAAGTCCCGGTCAAGCCAAGGAGGTGACGGACTCGGTCACGCGTCTGCTGTCCCCAGCTGCTTCGTAGTTCTGACGTAACCGATGCTTTTATTTGCTGCACTGGCAGATTTGCTGTTAGGACTTCCACCGATCCTCGGATAGGCGGAAGGCCTGAGGTTCCTGACAGCGATCATGAGTGGTTTTCCTGGCTCCATTGGTCCCATACGATAGCGGTGACGGAGCCGCGATGGAGTGCCTTGGGACCAGATAAAGGCACGCCGCGGCGTGCGCGTGCCCGGTGAAACCGGATGCAGGCTTTGAGGTCGGTTGCGTCATGGGTGCCTCTCTAGCAGCGAATATCGAGTCGTTTATCCAGAGGTTCAGTTCACGATTATCGACGATTATGAGGAAAGGGGAGGCCGCGCTCTCCTCCCTCGTCTTACCATCCTGTTTCCTGTTCTAAACGGATTTACTCCTCAGGAGTTGTTCAAGGACTTGTGCTCAGCTGGACTGGTTAGGGTAGCCGTGAATCCGCGCTGTTGGCGGTGGACATCTTTCCGGAGATGGTATTCGGCCAAGTCGCCAATCCGTTCGGTTTGCGTCTTATATTTGTCTGTGAACCGCTCGCGATCTCCACGGTGGGACTGGACCTGCTGCGATACCCATCAGAAGATTACTCGCAGTCGGAGGCTTCCTGGGGTTGGTGACCAGGGAAATCGATTTTCTCTCTCAATCAGGAGATTGGAAGTCAGACAAGATCGTTTGCCGAAGGTTCCGATTCGTTTTGGATGGCGACCATAAGCACTGAGGTCGCGTCCTTCATACCCATGTCGGCCAGCAGTAATAGGCCACAGATTCTGTAGCCACATAGGGCGGTCCTTATAATCCTTGGCGAAAGGCCTTGAGTTTCTTGTCCAAAAGAGGTTCCTTCTGCGACCATGCCTTGTAGAGCTTGGTGAAAGTGGCCTTTCTTGGGAGCGGGCATTGATGTAGCGTCGCGGATGGCGACAGCCATCTGTTGCAGACCTCGGAGGAGAACCAAAAGATGAGGTTGTCCCTTCTTTCGGCTCCGATAGTGGAGGCGGCGTTGACCGTGGTCACGGACTTGCTGGTCGACTTGGTCGCCCAGGAGTCGATAGCTGGCTCCATTCACCAGCAGAGTTCCGCCTGGGAAATAGTAGCCAAATCCGCTGGAAGTAGGGGAGAACTCGCAGGCATCGACCTTGGTGTTCTTCAGGATCGATGTGACTTTCACTGGTCTCCACCCAATTCCTGAGCCCAGGATTCCCCACTGATTGATGGAGGCGACCAGAGATTGGTTGGGACTCGATTTGTTTTGCCTCGCGTCGGACTCTTGTCTGAACGAGGAGTTCCGCAACCTGCTGTCGTCAAAAGCATGGCAGCGGTCATAATAGTGGCAGAGAGCCATCAGAAGCGAAGAAGAAAGACGACGACGATTCTTCTACAATGGGTCTTGATGATAGTGTGCGCATAGGTGCACTCTTTTCTACAGAATGATGACGGTAACCTTGTTGTTAAAAATGTCGCAATATCGTTCCGTCGTCATTCTCTGACCCATGGTAGATAATCGTAAATGCCTGAGTGTCCGATATGATGAGGGATTATCCCTGCGGGATGAAAGGAATGCTATGCCGCTGGTGCTGGACGGGAAGGCGACGGCCGCCAAAATCAAGGATGATCTGCGCGCTCGCGTGCTGAAGGTGAACGCCCGAGGGCTACGAACCGGGCCTGGCCACCCTCCTGGTTGGGCGCAAGACCGGGCTCGGTCACATGGCCGGGAAACATAGGGATTGCAGGAGATCGGAATCAGATCCTTGCGTCTGGACCTTCCTGAAAAACCGCTTCGGCCGGCCAGGTGATCGAAGCCATCGAAAAGCTCAACAGCGACCCCGCCTGCACGGGATTCATCGTCCAGCTGCCTTTACCCCAGTCCATGGACCCCGACGCCATCATCGACCACGTCAATCCGGCCAAAGACGCCGACGCGCATGCATCCTTACAATCTAGGGGCGCCTGGTCCTGCACACACAGGCATAGATGACGTCCCCATGCTTTTGCACAGGGTATCTCTCCCTTTGGACGACTACGGGGTGGACCTGGCCGGGAAGGACGTGCGTCCTCGGCCGAGGATCACCATCGGGCGAAAGCCATGGGCATGCTGCTGACCACCAAGGGGGTGGACGCACCGTCACCCCTGCCATTCAAGACCCGGGACATCGCCGACAAGACCCCGGCGGGCGATGTGATCGATCTCGGCCATCGGCCAGGCCCACTCATCCGGACGATGATCAAGCCAGGGACCGTCCTCGTCGACGTGGGCGTTTCCGCGTATGGGATGAGAGTCCGGCCGCTGGCATCAGGGATGTGGATCGACTTGCTATCCGCTTGTCTGCCACAGCCCCAACCCGGGAGGTGGGTCCCACGACCAGGCCATGCTCCCTGTCAACGTGGTGGATATGGCGATCGCAGAGGCTGCGCTGGTCGCCCTCGCCTCTCAAAGGTCGGGGGCGGCTCCGACGCCCGGGTCATCCGGCCTTTTCCGCCAGCTTTGTAGATGGTTTCCGGCTATCGCGAATAGCTTGACTGTATCCGTCACAGGGGCAGAACCGAGAGGGAATCCTCGCGGCATAAAACCTTCCGGCATAAAAGAAAATCAGTATTATCCATTTTACTATGAGAAATCATTCAATGACAGATAACAAGCGGAAGTCGAAAAGGTGGCGATCAACGACATCGGCACCGTCGATGACTTCATCAGGCAGATCAGATTCCACCATCGAGAACTTCGACGATGGTGACTTGGTCGAGGGCACGTCGTCAAAGAGATCGATCATGACAAGCTACAAGACCGACAGGTGTGTTCCTTCGAAAGAACTCTCCATCAAGAAGGACGTGACTCCTGGGGATGTCGTCGTAGTCAGCACTCATCGAAAGCCCTAGTCGTGACCAAGGAAGACAGGAAGGCCGTCCTCATCCTTTCCAAGAAGCGCGTCAGTACGACAACGCGCCTGGGGCGATGTGTGAGAAGATCAAGGGAAGCCGAGATGGCGTGTGGTCGAAGGTACACCCGTCATCAGGCGCCATCAGGGAGCGGTCTGATCGTCGATATCGGTCGCGTGGCTTCCTGCCCGCGTCTCTGGTCGAGATGCGGCGTGTCCGTGATTTGGCTCCTTACATCAGCTGAGAAGATCCAGGCCAAGATCCATCGGAGCTTGACAAGAACCGCAACAACGTGGCCCCGTCCCGCCGCGAGTAATCTGGAGAGATCAGTCTGCAAAGTCCCGTGAGACCTTCCTGCTCCAGCTGAAGAAGAAGGCAGGTCCGCGAGGTACTATTTCCTCCATCGTCAACTCGGCGCCTTCGTCCGGTCTTTGGCGGCGTCGATGGTCTGATCCATGCTTTCTGAGAGCTGTCATGGAAGCACATCGATCTCATCCATCCGGGTCGTGAAGGTCGGAGGCAAAGAATCACCGTGGAGGTGCTCGACGTCGATCTCGACCGCGAGCGCATCTCTCTCTCCTCAGCGCCACAGGAAGGTCCGTGGCAGCGTTTGGCGCGCACCCGCGTTCACGTTTGAGCCAGATCGTCAGGGGCAAGGTCACCCAAGATCGTTCAGTTCGGTGTCTTCGTCTCGCTGATGACGGCACGAGAGGCCCATCATCCATATCTCGAGCTGGCCAGAACCGCCACGTGGAAAACCCGAGACCGTGGTCAAGCCTGGCAGAGACCATCTTCGTCAGCGATCGATGTGGATCTGGACCCAGTCGTCAGCATCTCCCCTGTCCTCAGCAGGCCAACGAGGATTCCGTTGACGCTTCCGGGGACTTTGATCCGCCCTCACGGCGTTATACGATGAGAAGGCAACTACAAGTATCCGGGAAGATCTGATCCCGAGACCAACGAATGGATCAGAGCGCTGAGAAGCAGCGGAAGAGGAATCCGGTACGCGCCGCTCAGTGACCTGTGGGAGGAGCACAAGGCTCGTGGCCAAGGAGCTCCAGAAACGCCGCTCAGCTGATATGTCAGCCGAGCGCTGGTTTGTGCTGTTTGAGAAGTCGAAGAAGCCACTTCTTATTCTTCGCGGACAAATCCGAAGGCACCTAGCTGCTGATGATCAGCTGGCTGCCTCGCGAGCAGCTGCTGAACGAAAACGAAAGTAGTTTTCGGCGGTGCCACCTGTAGTACTGATTCTTTGGTACTGCAAGACGGAAGGGGCGGATCTGGAGACCGGACCCGTCCCTTTTTCTATGTTGTTTCGCGCTGGGGCCCGCCGGAGGTCATAAAGCTCTCAGGGCTTTGGATCATATGAAGGCCATAAGGCTATCGAGATTATCGGTGAAAGGGTTTCATGATCCGACTAGGGTTGACGGGCGCATCGCCGCGGCAAAAAGCACGGTCAGCGTAAGCATCTGGCTGAGCGGGGGATCCCCGGTCATCGATTGATGACTGCTCGCTCGGCCGTCGAACCGGGGAGCCCAGCCTGACCGTATCGTCGGCTTCGGGCCCTCAAGCCTTGGGGTCTGACGGCCCCTCGACCGGGCCTGACGCATGAAGGTTTCTGCAGGATCGGATCGCGAAAAGCAACCGGCGACGTTTGGAGGGATCATCCACCCGGCCGTCTTCGCTTTGGCTGCTGATGAAGATGCTCGCTACCAGGAATCTGGCTGCCTCGTGGTCCACGACATCCTCTCTTGGTCGAGCAAGAGGAGCAGACTCGAAGGCATGGTCTGGCTTTTCGACCATATCATGTCGGTGGAAGCGCCCGAAAAGACGCGCATCAGCGCCGCATGGTCGCGCAAAGGGGATGAGCGAAGGGGCGGCTCAGGCCAGGATTTCGGCCCAGGCGGACGAGACCGGCCGCCGGGCTTTGGCGGACGTCATCATCGATTCCTCCCAACCCTCGCCTGATATGCTGGAAGCGGTGGATGTGGCCGTAGATCGGCCCTGTCTTTATGCTCGTAAGATAATCATCGGATAAAGGCCGCATTGGGAAGCGGACAATGGTAAGGACTGGCGGATAAACCGGGGAGGCATCATGGATGGGATGGATGGCATCATCGAGCGGAGACAGGCCTTTTGTCGTCAACCGCCTTACCAGCCTTCCGGTGACCAGCCCCAGGCCATGAAGAACTGGGCAGAACGCCTCAACAACGAGCGAAAGCGACGTGGTCCTCATGGGAGCCACCGGGTACGGGCAAGACGGCCACCACCGCCTGGCTGATCGAAAGAAACTGCAAAGGCTACCCTGATCCTGGAACCCAACAGCATCCCTGGCCGCCCAGCTCTGCGCCGAATTCCGCGAGCTCATGCCGGACAACGCCGTCTCCTACTTCGTCTCCTACTACGATTACTACCAGCCCGAAGCCTACGTTCCCCAGACGGACACCTTCATCGAGAAGGATTCCTCCATCAACGATGATGTGGAAAGGCTGCGGCATGCGGCCACGGCCAACCTCCTGACTAGGAGGGACACGGTCGTGGTCTCCACCGTCTCTTGCATCTACGGTCTGGGCACGCCGGAAGAGTATGCCTCCCAGATGCTTTTTCCTCCACGAGGGGATGAGCTGAACAGAGACGAGCTCCTGCGCACTTTTCGTCAAAAATGCAGTACAAACGCAATGACTGGCTTCACCCGGGGAACTTTCCGCGTCCGGGGGGACACGGTGGAGATCATCCCGGTCTACGAAGAGCTGGCCATCCGCCATCGAATTCTTCGGGATGAGATCGACCGGATCAGCACCCTGCATCCTCTGACCGGGGAGATTATCGACCATGTGACCAACGTCCACATTTTTCCCTGCCACCCATTACGTGGCCGGCCCCGACCGCCTCAACCGGGCCATGAAGACCATCAAGGAGGAGCTGGACGAGCGGGTGGCCGAGTTCAAGAAGCAGGGCAAGCTTTTTGGAGCCCAACGTCTGCAGATGAGGACCACCTACGACTTGGAGATGCTGGCCCAGATCGGCACCTGTTCGGGCGTGGAGAACTACTCCGCCACTTCGACGGCGCGCCCTCGGGACCCTCCCACACTTTGCTGGACTTTTTTCCCTGATGACTTCCTGCTTGTCATCGACGAGTCCCATCAGACGGTCCCCAGATCGGGGCCATGTACGAAGGGGACGCCTCCCGCAAGCGGACCTTGGTGGAGTATGGCTTTCCGCCTGCCTTCCGCCATGGATAACCGGCCTTTGACCTGGGAGGAATTCCAGCAGCATATCGGTCAGACCGTCTACTTGTCAGCCACCCCGGGCGATTACGAGCTCGGTCTGTCCGATGGGGTGGTGGAACAGATCATCCGCCCGACCGGTCTTTTGGATCCCCAGGTGGAGGTCCGCCCGGTGGATGGGCAGATCGACGACCTCTTAGGCGAGATCAAAGACCGGGTGTCCAGGAACGAGCGCGTCCTGGTCACCACCCTGACCAAGAAGATGGCCGAAGACCTGACCGATTACCTCCTGGACAGGGACATCAAAGTGGAATACCTTCATTCCGATGTGGACACCCTTGCGCCGGGTGGAGCTCCTGCGGGAGCTGCGCGAAAAGGCAAGATCGACGTGATCGTGGGCATCAACCTCCTGCGCGAAGGCCTGGACCCTGCCCGAAGTCTCCCTGGTGGCCATCCTGGACGCGGATAAGGAAGGCTTCCTGCGTTCCTACCGCTCCTGATCCAGACCATCGGTCAGGGCCGCTCGAAACGTGCAGGGGACGGTCATCATGTACGCCGATAAAGAGACCGAGGCTGATGGCCAAGGCCATCGATGAGACCAACCGCCGCCGCGAAGTCCAGATGGCTTACAACAAGGAGCATGGCATCGACCCTCAGCCCCTGATCAAGAAGATCTCCGATGTAAACGACATGTTGTCAAGGAGGACATCGACACGGAGACCTTGCTGGAAACCGGTTACCGCAACTCCGGCAAGGCCGGCAACTCCCCATCTGGGCGTACCCTGATCTGGACCGGAAGACCATGGACGGCAATCGGCAAAAAGCTGATGGAGGCCGGTCTGCCCGCCCAGAGACCTGGCTGATCTGATCCGATCAGCTGAGCGAACAGATGCACACGCGGCCGAACAGCTTCAATTCGAGGCTGGCCGCCTCGCCTGCGCGACGAGGTCCAGGACTTGAAGAAGGAACTGAGACAGATGACCAAGGCCTGAGGGGTGAAGTCAGAGTACTGCCATAAGCTGAGGCATGTCGAAACCCTTTCGCCTTCATGATCGTCACCCTTGTCGTTCTGGCCGTCTTCTTCATCGCCGACCTTTTCGTCATCGGCAGACGCCCTCACGTGCCTTCCACCAAGAGTGTCTGCAGCATATCGGTTTCTTCGTGGCGGCGGCCCTGGTCCCTCGGGGACTGGTCTGGTATTTCGCTGGGCTAAACCCGCCATCGAGTTCTACTCGGGCTGGCTGACCGAGTATTCCCTCAGCGTGGACAACCCTTCGTCTTCGTCATCATCATGTCCAACTTCGCCGTACCGGAAGAAGCTGCAGAAGTTCGTCCTGTCGGTGGGCATCACCATAGCCTTGATCTTGCGGGGCATCTTCATCCTCCTGGGTTCGGCTATCATCACCCGTTTCACCTGGGCCCTCTTCCTCTTCGGGGCCTTCCTCATCTCTACCGCCATCTCCCTGCTGAAAGGCAAGGATGAAGAGGATGACTATCAGGAGAACAAACTCATCACTTTCCTGAAAAAAAGGCATGAAGATCACCAACGAGTATGAGGGGAGAAGCTGCGGGTGGTCAGGAACGGGTCAAGTGATTTCACCCCATGTTGGTCGTTTTCATCGCCATCGGGACCACGGACGTCATGTTCGCCTTCGACTCCATCCCCGCCATCTTCGGCCTGACCCGCGACCCTTTCATCGTCTTCACCACGCAATGCTTCGCTCTCCTAGGGCTTCAGCAGCTTTACTTCCTGCTGGGCTCACTTTTGGACAAGCTGGTCTATCTGCCCATCGGCCTGTCCGTGGTCCTGGGGTTCATCGGCGTCAAGCTGATCATGGAAGCCTTGCATGAGAACACCCTGCCTTTCATCAACGGCGGCAAGGGGACCGCCTCCATACCGGAGATCCCCACCTGGGCCTCTCTTGGTGATCATTCTTTCCTTAGGACTGGCTTCCCTCGCCTCCGTGGTCAAGATGAAGAAGATGCAAAAAGACGCGGACCAAGTAAGGCCCGCTTTTTCCCCCGCGGATTTCTCCTGTCTCTTCTTCCGGCTTCCTCGATTTTTTCCTTCCTCTTTCTCCTTCTCTTTCAGGATTTTCCGATTCTCTTCCATCCCGCCTGAGGGTGCTCCAACCCCTTGAGCCGCAAGGCCTCCCGTCGGCCAAGATCAAGTGGTCCGCGGCCTTTTGGCGCAGGCGGAAGGGGAGGAGAAGGCACCGTCAGGCGTCTTAACTTACCTATAGACTGAAGGTGTTGTGAATACGGGAGGCCCCGGATAGGGATCCCGTTCCATTATCAGAAAAACAGAAATAGGTGAGGCATTCATGCGCAAAGCAAAGATTGTTGATACTATCGGACCAGCCACTTCATCCTTGGAAGTCCTGACCGATTTGGTCAAGGCCGGTATGAACGTGGCTCGTATCAACCGCTCTCATGGCACGGTCGAAGAGCACCTGGCCATTTACGACAACATTCGCAAGGCCGGCGAGTTGGCCGGCAAGAATGTGGCTGTGCTTGTCGATCTGCAGGGCCCGAAGATCCGTTGCGGCTGGATCGAAAAAGAACGCCGAAGGCAGACAAAGGTCCAGCTGGAGGCCGGCCAGGAGTTCGTCATCACCACCGATGAGATCACCGGCAACAAAGACCGCGTTTCCACCACTTTCAAAGGGCCTGCCTGCCGACTGCCATCCTGGGGACCCCATCCTCATCGATGATGGCAAAGGTCCGCCTGGAGGTCACCAAAGTCGAAGGCAACGACGTGCACACCAAAGGTCATCGTGGCCGGACCCGTCTCCTCCCACAAGGGCATCAACCTGCCTGGCGTGGCTGTTTCCTGCCTGCTTTGACCCCTAAGGACGAGGAGGACCTGCGCTGGGGCATCCAGACCGGGGCTGACGTGATCGCCATGTCCTTCGTCCGTTTCGCTTCCGACATCGACCGCGCCCATCAGATCATGGACGAGGAAGGCCGCCGCGTCCCCGTGGTCGCCAAGATCGAGAGCCCCAGGCCGTGGAGAACCTGAAGAGATCGTCAAGGCCTTCGACGGCATCATGGTCGCTCGTGGCGATATGGCCGTGGAAATGCCTTCGAAGAGGTCCCCTGATTACCAAGCGTTGCATCGAGCTTTCCCGTTCCTACGGCAAGCCGGTCATCGTGGCCACCGAGGTCCTGGGCTCCATGGTCCACAGCCCGGTTCCCACCCGCGCCGAAGCCTCCGATTGCGCGAACGCCGTCCTCGATGGGGCTGACGCCACCATGACCTCCAACGAGACCGCCGTGGGCGATTACCCCGTGGTCACAGTGGAAAGCATGAGCCGCATCTCCGCTTACGCCACCGATCATGGATATGACCGCATCCCCGCCATCAAGGACGAGTAGTTCACCGTCTCCTCCGCCGTGGCCCACCTGCCGTGGAATTGGCCGCCGCTGGATGTCAAGGCCATCGTCGCCTTCACCTCCACCGGCGCCACCGTCCACCGCATTTCCGCCGAACGGCCTGCCGCCCCGATCTACGGCTTGACCACCGATGAGCACACCAAGTGCTTCCTTGGCCTGAGCTGGGGCACTGAAGGCATCAAGCTGGGCAAGGAGTATCACGGCCTGAACCGCGAAAACCTGATGAAGCTGGCTGACGATACCCTCAAGGCCGAAGGCAAGCTGGCAGATGGCGATACCGTCGTCGTCGTGTCCTGCTCTCCTTCCGCTACCGAGGCCGGCGCCACCGACTCCATCTACGTCCACACCGTTGGCCACAACGAGTAACGAGAGCGATTCCGCTTGCTTCCTTCTTTCTTCTCAAGCTTGGTTTTCGGTCCGACTTCGGTGGAGTTCCAAGCTAGGGGAAAAAGCGGTAGATACGCTCAAGACCCTGCGAATCAGTTTTCGCGGGGTCTTTTTTTGATTCCCTTTTTGGTCGCCTTGTCTTTCTTCTGCCTCCTTGCAGCTTGCAGTCTTTGGTCTTCTCTTGGCCCTCTCGCATGCAGGAACCCTTTCACATAGAATCCTCCCTATGCTGAAATCTTCCTCCATGGGGATCCCGCATAGAGAGCCTCCTATACAGGAATCCTCTCGCATCTGGAGGGAATAAAAAATCCCCTGTCTCCCAGCGGAAGACAGGGGATAATAAGAACCAGCCGGTGATCAGCTGGAGCTTGGAAGCTCAAGATTTACGGACAGCGGAATCAGGGGTGCACCAATCACCTTGACCATGCCTCCGATAGGGAGAAAATCATACACCCATTTCGCATCCGCCTCCCGTCATGTTGACGCAGCCGTGCGAAGAGGGCCGTCCCATGGCGATCCCTTCCAGGTTCCACAGGGCCGTATGAAAGCCTTCGCCCCCACAGAAGTAAGTGACCCATTTGACGTTGGGGGAGACATAGCCCGGCCCCCGCATGGTCTGGACCTTGTATTTGGTGTGCACGTACCAGACGTCCGTCATCGGTGGCCCGGTCCTTGCGACCGGTGGAGACGTTGAAGGTCTTCACCTTGGTGGTGCCTTTATAGGCGAAGGCCTTTTTAGGGCGGACAGGTCGACCAGCATCCAGGGTCCCCGTTGAGGGACGTAGCGGACCAGGGTCTGCTTGGTCCCGTATTTGACCGCAGCCATCGAAGCAGTCAGCTGGGCGTCTTCGCCGGCCTCGAGACTGGCAAAAGACCCTGTGCGGCGGTGGTCTTGGTGTCTTTGACGGCGAGGCCGTTCACGCCATGGACTTTGACCCCATGACGGTCCCATGCGGGTTGACGACGATCTGCTCGTCCACCTTGTCCTCGTTCAGCTTCGATGGCAGCTGTTTCGCCAGATAGTCGGAGAGCTGACCCGTCTTGTAACCGACGCTCATGGTTTTCTTGTGGACGTCGGAGGTGAAAGTGGTCCATTGGGCGATGATGGAAGAGGGAGGTGAAGGATTTATGGGCCCCTGTTGGTGATGGTGATCTTGCGTATCAGATTCTTGTTGGCCTGGTCCGCAGCCCCGTGGGCGGTTTGGTCGGAGATGGCGGGACGTCGGTCTTGATGGCGTCGACCGAAACGTGCCGCCGGCCTTGTTCTTGAGAGCGGCCGTGATGGCTGGTTTGACGGAAGAGAGGTCCACCGATTGGCCGTTTTTGCCTGACGTTGACCACGAACTTACCTTCTTCGGACGAGTAGGAGACGGTGGAAGCTGGACTTCCCTTTCGGCCCCTGAGGAAATATTTGTTGAGGTCGCTTTTGCAGACTGACCTCATCGGTCTTGAGCGATCAGGCCGACCTGGCTTTTCTCCTGAGGGCTGAGCCTGGTGATGGGGTTGCTCTTGTTTGGCTTGAAGGAGGAGTCGGCCGTCTTGTCCACATCGACGGTCACGTGCAGGTCCTGCAGGGACGCGGTGGTGCTCTGCCGTTGGACTTGATGGTCACCTGGTGGAAGAGGCCACGCTCGGATGGTCTTTTTCACTTGGGTCTTGTCCTGACCGGTCACTGGGTGATCCCAGACTCACGCCAGGGGCCACGCGATCCCGGAAATAGTCGATCAGACCGTATCCGCCGGCTCCCCAAGCGACGAGGAGGGCAAGGATGATAATCGAGGCGATGATTCCAGCCTTTTTCCCAGGGGCTGCTTTCCTCTTCCATGTTCCGACTTCATAGGGTCAAAGATTACGCTGGGGGTCATACTCTAGGCGGAAAAATATGCGGGAAGCGAGAGAAAAATATGAAAGAACCCTCCTTCCTGTGATGCGTATCACATTACATCAGAGGAAGGAGGGCTTTGATGGGGTCCCATGGGCCTTTCCGAGAATCAGTCAGAAGATCAGCCAGAAGTCAAGAGTGCCCGTTCGAGGACGACAGGACGACTGGGGAAATCATGAATGGTTCTAGGGCAAAGGTCAAATCAGGGGTCAGTGGCCGGGCTCAGTGGCAGTGGTGACGGGTGTATTCTGTTCAAGACTCCGATGATGGATTTGGCGTCCACGATGGTCCCATTCAAGGCCATCTCATAAGCCTTGTCCAAAGGGATCACGCAGGGTGTTGGAGTAAGGGGACTCTGGCCGAGGTCGCCCTGCTCCACCCGGTCAGACCGGTGGCCCTGGTAAATCACTGTGCTGGGTGGAGAAGCTGGGGATGTTGACGAAACGGACCACCTGGGAGAAGTCGCTGGCCTGGTAACCGGCCTCTTCCTCCAGCTTCATCTCGGCGATCTCCTCCCGGATGCTGATGGGGATCCGTGGCATGCCCGGCGGGCAGCTCCAAGGTCCAGGAATGGTTGGGGACGCGGTATTGCTCGATGAAGACGACCTCCTGATTCTCGGTGACGGGCAGGACGCAGACCCGTATCGCCATCGTTCTCCCTGACGATGTAACGCCTCGAACTGGCCGATTTCCTTGTTGCTCAGGGTTGACCCGGTCCACGTCGAAATAGTAGGTGCTTAAGACCTGCTCCTTTTCTCTTCGCGAATGGGGGACACGCGCCGGGGATCGAACTCCCGATATGTCTTTTTCTGCCATAGTCTGCTCCTTTGGAAGACTGTGAATTTCAGCCCGCTCGCCCTTTCGCGCCCGGTGCAGCGGGTTCAAGGGGTCCGCGCGAAGAACGATTCCATTTTATCCTCTCTTCATTCCTTGGCGGAAAATCGGACTTTGGGTGTGTCGGACCGACAAATGTAGTACATTGGGTGCTGTTGCGCACGGAGCGTTCGTTTTTGTGCGCGATGCCTCGGTATCCCAATTGGTAGAGGAAACGGCCTCAAAATCCGTGCAGTGTGGGTTCGAGTCCCACCCGAGGCACGTCAGGCAAGAGATCTTGCTGAGTAGTCGGCGTGCCGCGCAGTGGGAGAGCTTCAAGGTTGAAACGCATGCCTTAGCGTTGTTGAGTGTCGTGATTCATCTGTAGTCCTTGCACAAGGAAGGTAGGACATGAATACAAAGAAGATATCGGAAAACGCTCATAAGCCCACCGTGGTCGTCGCCGAAGATGAGGCTTTGAACCGCTTGGATATTGTCGAATCTCTGGGAGAACGGCTATGACGTCGTAGGCGAAGCCACCAACGGCAAGGAAGCGGTGGATAAGGTCCGCGAATTGAAGCCCGACATCGTGGTCACGGACATCAAAATGCCTGAGATGGATGGCATCACTGCGGCCCGCGAAAGTCAACAAGGACTTCCTGGCCCCCGTCGTCATGCTGACCGCCTTCTCCCAGAAGGATCTGGTGGCCGAGGCCGTGGACGCGGGAGTCATGGCCTATGTGGTCAAGCCTTTCGTCCCCGAACGCCTTTTCCCCGCCTTGGTCGTCGCCCAGGAGCGGTTCAAGCAGATGAAGGCCTTGCGCTCCCAGATCTCCGAGATCCCCGATCCGCCTCCGACGCCAATCAGACTTCGGCCGAGGCCGATCAAGAGATCCAGGAGCTGGGCAATCAGGTGGACGAGCTGAAGAAACCGTTTGGAGAGCCGCAAGCATGTGGATAAGGCCAAGGGCCTGCTCATGCAGCATATGGGGCTGACCGAGCAGGAGGCCTTCCGCTGGATCCAGAAGACCTCCATGGACCGGCGTCTGACCATGATGGAAGTGGCCGATGCCGTCGTCCAGCAGATCGAAGAGGCGCAGGACTAGGTCCTCCTTGGCCCTCTTTTCCCCCTCTGTGTCTTTCTTCCGTACTGATAGACACTGGCCTTTAAAATGGAACCATGACTGAAACCCCTTCCTCTCACGATTCCTCCGACAGCACTTTCGACCGACGGCTCCTGGTCGTCGACGGGCATTCCTTGGCCTTCCGCGCCTATTTCGCTTTGCCCGCCGACAGCTTCAGCACTTCCGATGGCCAGGCGACCAATGCCATCTACGGTTTCACCACCATGTTGGCCCAGGTCTTGCGGGATGAGAAACCCAGTCATGTGGCCATCGCCTTCGACGTGAAAGGCGGCACTTTCCCGCAATCAGATGCTGCCCCAGTACAAAGGGACCAGGGACGCGGGCCCCGGAAGACCTGTTGAGCCAGCTCCCCTCATCCAGGAAGTCCCTCAAGGCCCTTGGACATCTCGTATGTGGAAAGGCAGGGGTTCGAAGGATGACATCATCGCCACTTTGGCGACCATGGGGAGGAAGCGGGTTCGAGACCTTCGTCCTCTCCGGAGACCGAGACGCCTTCCAATTGGTGGATGATTCCATCACCGTCCTGTACCCGGGCCATCATTTCAAGGACTTGCAGCATATGACCCCGGACGCCGTCTTCGCCAAATACAAAGTGACCCCCGGGCAGTACCTGGATTTCGGCCGCCATGCGGGGAACAAGCGGACAACATCCCCGGGGTCCCCGGGAGGGGGATGGTTATGCGGGCCAGAGTGGATCAAGGAATACGGGGGACTGGCCCGGCATCGGGAGCACGCCGACGAAATCGGCAGGGAAAAGGGCCAGGCCCTGAGGGACAACATCGACCAGGTCCTGCTCAACCGGAAGGTGAACGCCTTGGTGCGGAACGTGGATTTGGGCGTCAGCCTGGACGAGTTCAAATTGCATCAGCCCAAGGTGGATGAAGTCAAGGACGTATTCGGCCGCCTCCAATTCGGGCGGAACACCCAATTGAGGATCATCACCGCCATGGCTGTGGCCGAAGGGGCGGATGAGAAGCTGCACGCCGCGGCCTAGCGGTCCGGCTCCGGGTCGCAAGAAGGCGCCTCGGCCGGCGTTCCTTCCTCACCGGCTGAATCGGCCAAGGCACACCCTCTTCTTCCAGGGCAGGCAGGAAGGGTTCGAGGAAGAGGTCGACCTTAATCCAGCCGATGTGGACCTGATCCAACCTGATGGTTCCCCTTCCCCTGCCCCTGCCCTCGGGGCCGCGAAGAAAGAGAGAGAGAAGCTTGAGAGAAGCGCTTGACGGCGGCCACGGATTGGATTACCGACTTTGACCCAGCCCCCTCGTCCTCGCAGACGGGGGCGGAAAAAGCAGACTGACCAGGCGAGGAGGAATGATCATGACCTCTCTTTCTTTCTGCACGCCCGTGGTCGGGTGGAGAAGGGGCCAGCAGGCTGCAGTCGCTGACCATCATGACTGCCGAAGGCCACAGCCTGGTCCTCCATCATGACGATTTCGATTTCACCGGCAGGGAGCGGCCTTTTAATCGAGGCCCTCGACCAGTTGCTGCGCCAGGAGTCCGACCATATAGTCCTGCATGACTTCAAACGCTGGCTTCACTTGACCTCAAACCTGCGCAACCAAGGCCAGCCCCTCGGCCCTCTGATTTCCTGCCTCGTGGCCGACACCAGCTGGAAGCCTACCTGGCTCAGCCGGACGCCAGTCAGCTGTGGATGGCCTGGCGGCATGCCTCGAATCCTCCATCTGGATGTGGGGAGACGAAGGAAAAAGACCAGCGAACAGGGGCTTTCGACCTGGGGCTGGAGTCGATGAGGAAAACCGGCGAGAATTCGCCCTTCTCGAGCCCGCAGTCCCCGTCAAGAGGAGAAGGAACGAAGAGACGGATTGCGCTTTGGATTGCGCTTATCTGAAGGCCCTGCATGACCTCTTCCATCCGGTCCTGGCCTCTCGGGGCATGATCAACCTCTTGAAAACCATCTGAGCTTCCCGTCTCCCCGGGTCCTGTCCGCTATGGAGATGACCCGGGGCTGTGGATCTCAAAGCCGGCTGAGCAGATGAGGGAATCCTCTCCGCCCAGGCCGAGCAGGCCCAGCAAATCGCTTTCGGCAGGAAGCGGGCAAGGAGATCAACCTGCAGAGCTCTAAACAGCTGCAGGCCGTCCTTTCGACGACATGGGTCTGACCCCGACCAAGAAGACCAAAAGCGGAGGACGGACCACCAACGCCGCCGCCCTGCAGGAGCTCTACATGCGGTCCATCCATAACGAACGGGCCAACGCCTTCCTGGGGGCCCTCCTGCGCCACCGGGAGGTCAACAAACTCAAGCAGATCGTCCAGACCCTCATCGACGCGATCGACGTGCGCGATAGCCGGATCCACACCACTTTCGAACAGACCGGGCTGCCACCGGGCCGGCTCCAGCTCCACGGATCCGAACCTGCAGAACATCCCCAATCGGAACGTGGAGGGCCGGGAGATCCGGGGCGCTTTCGTGGCTTCGGACGGCTTCGAGTCTTTGCTCAGCTCCGATTACTCCCAGGTGGAACTGCGTCTGATGGCCCATCTTTCCGGGGATGAAGCCTCGATCGAGGCCTTTCAGGTCCGGGGCGGACTCCACAAGCATGTGGCTTCCTGGTCTGTGGGATCCCTCATCGATCAGATCAGCTCCCGGACCAGCGCAGCCACATCAAAGCCATGAGTTACGGCCTGGCTTACGGGCTCAGCACTTACGGCCTGGCTCAGCAGCTGGGGATTTCCCCTGCCGAGGCCGATATCCTGCGGGCCAAGTATTTTTCCACCTTCGGCAAAGTCCACGACTATTTGAGTCCTGGTCGCCCAGGCGAAGAAGAGCGGGTACACGGAGACCATGTTCGGGCGTCGGCGGTATTTCCCCGATTTGCGTTCCAGCCGCCGTCAGCTGCGGGATGCGGCCGAGCGCGCCGCCTTGAACGCCCCCATCCAGGGATCCGCGGCCGACATCGCTGAAGATCGCCATGAAGGCCTATCAGGACTTGAGAGGTGGGGTCAAAAGCCGCATCATCCTGCAGATTCATGACGAGTTGGTGGTGGAGCCGGGCCTGGGGAGCAGGAGCAGGTGACGGCCATGGTCAAAGAGGCCATGGAGCATGCGGTCAAGCTGGCCGTGCCTTTGGACGTATCCACCGGGGTGGGCTCCGATTGGCAGCTGGCCGCCCACTGATAGCGGGAAGAACGGTCCGGGTTGGTTGATTAAGTCGGTTGAAATGATGGATGAACTGATAGATTGATAGAGTCAACTGATTGGCGGATTAGTCGGTTGATCGATTGACTGATTTCGATAGGAAAGGCAGATGATGACGATGAATCTTGATCTCAGGCAGTCGGTCCAGGTCTTGGAGGAGCTTTATACTCTTCGTTACGCCGAGGACTGGGACCATCCCGACCTTATCGTCGGTGATTACCGGCCGGTGAGGACCATCTACTGCGCGGTCGATCCGACCTATGAGGTGGTGGAGGACGCCTTGGTCAAAGGCCGATCTTCTGATCACCCATCACCCCCTCTTCTTCCGCCCTACCCATACCGTCGGAGCCAAGACTTCCGTGGGATATCGTCAATCGCTTGATTGAAGGTCATTGTGAGGCTTTGGGTGGGGCATACCAACGCTGATTCCGCTCTACCGCGGTCAGCCCAGGCCTCGTGGAACTGTTGGGCCTGAAGCACCAGGGCCCTTGACTCCATCGACGATCCTTCGGCTCCCGGTCCTGTGGCCTGGGCAGGATCGCTGGTCCCTCAGACCGGTTTGGGCGGTGATTGCGAGGCTGATCCATCCGCTGGTGTGACCTTGAGGCCTCGCCCGCAAAGTGGCACAGGTCCCGCCCGACACCCGACTGGGGATCACCGTCGCCGGGGACTCGGCCATACCGGTGAGGAAAGGGCTGCTTTGCCCGGTTCCGGCGATTCCAGCTGATCGATCAAGCGGTCGCTTGTGGAGCCGACGTCTATGTGACCTCCGGACCTGAGGCATCATCCGGTCACTGATGCTTGGCAACAGGCCGCATGAGGCCAGATTGAGCGGGTCCTCCTACGCCCGCCCCTGCCTTCATCAACACCCCTGCATTCGGCCATCGAGAAACTCTGGCTCAGCCAATACGGAATCCACGACATCCCCAGGCCTATCGCTGAGGCTGGGAACCGATGCGCGGAGATTATTCTGACGGACCCCAATACGGACCCGTGGACTTTGAGGATCTGAACCGAGACGACCAAGCGAAGCGAAAAGCGAAAGCGAAAAATCAAAAAGGAAAAAGCAAAAGAAGAAAACTGAAAAGTCGGGCTGTGCGGGATTTGAACCCACGACATCCTGCACTCAAAGCAGGCGCGCTACTGGGCTGCGCTACAGCCCGAAAGTGGCCATCCAGAAACCGCATCTCTGCCTGACTGACCTCTCTACTATAACGTATACCATTGGACGACACACTGCTACAATGAGGCCTCTATGGGGATAATCACGTGCGGAGACCGGCGGTCTCGCTGGCTGGGCTCTTTTTGTATGTTCTTTTCTGCTGTCCATGTCGGTCTCTCCTGGATCATGCTTCAGCCAGTTGGCAGGTGGCCGGTCGTCGGCGTGATGCGCCATTTTCATCGCCCTTTTTCGCCGGGGTCTCTTTCGTCGTCGGCTATGCCCGCCACTCTCATTCCTGGAAGCCCACCAGGGGTGGTGGATTCCTGTCCGCCGTCTGCTGGAAATCATCTCTTTGACCGTCGTGGATACGTCCACGATCTTCTTCGTCAGTTTGGCCAGCCTGACCATCATCGCAGCCGTCTTCGGATTGGAATTCTCCCCTACCTGATTTGGTTGACTGAGGCCTCTCAGCCATTGCCGGATACATCACCTTCGTCCAGGCCAATGAGCTGAGCGCCAAGACCATCGCCTCCCTCTTGCCTTTCTTCGTGGTCTCAGGGGTGACCACCGCGGGCATGTCCTCGGACGACCACAACTGGTGGCGGAACAACTTCTCCCAGCTGGGGACCGACCACCCTGGGGCGACCCTGTTCAACTGCACGGTCATCTTGGGAGGAATCTGCATAATCATCATCAGTTATTTCGCCGTATCCGAACTGATCGTGCATTACCGACTTTCCCTGTCCCATCCCGGCCTTCTGCAAACCCAGGGCGGAGGCGGGAAAGAAGAGGAGAGCCAACCGTATCCGCATTTCGCGGCCCGGATCCTCGTCCTGTCCGTCCTGCTTTTCCTGACCGCCCTCTGCTTCTCCGGAGTAGGCTTCTTCCGCTACACCCCGCACCCCATTCTGCACAACCTCTGCGCCCGGGGCATCGCCCTGCCTTTGACCCTGCTCATGTTTCTTCTGCCGTGGCTGGCCCCGCAGCTGCCAAAATCCATGTATGTGGTCTCCGACCTATCGTGGTCATCATCGCGGTGCCGGCATCCACTGGTTCATGGGAGGGACGTCTCTGACGAATGTGGAGGCCTTGGCGGTTCTCCTTTTTCATCGGGGCTGGTTCATCATCTTCTCCCGGCAGATCGCCGCTATGGAGTCCGACCGCATGCAGGCGGAGATGCTGATGTTCGCCGACCTTACCAGAACGCCTCCAAAGAGACCTCCTCCCGCATCAACTCCGGCCATTTGATGAAGAATCGGGCCGGAAGCCTGCTTTCCGGCCCGCTGGATCAATGCCGATCAGAGGGCATAAAGAGACTTGAAGGCAAGAAGGCGTCTACTGAGCGGACGACGCTGTGTCCGCCGACTGGTTCGCGGAAGCGTCGGAATCAGGGGAGGAAGACTCATCGGATGAGGAGGGGGCCGCATCGGCTTCCGATGCGGACGGCGTTTCCGATTCGTTAGCTTCCGAGCCGTCAGTCTCGAACTCTGAGGGAGCCTCTGAAGTAGACTCTGCCGTGGCTTCCGGAGCATTCGCTGCAGGGGTTTCAGCAAGGGAGTCAGCTGATGCGCTTTCCTCTGAGTTTTGGTCCGCATCCGCCGAAGAAGCGGATTCCGCGGAAGGAGCGGATTTGCTGGAATCATCCGAAGCCGCAGAGTCTGGGTTCAGGGGCACCGACCGAGTCCTCGCCATCATCGCTCATGAGCAGGAGGAAGCTACGGCCTTGGGCCATGATGCTGAATCCTCCTTCATACGAAAGTTCGGGGGCGTACTGGTCATGGGTGTCGACGATCAACTTCCACTTGCGGCCGTATTCATCGCCAGGAAGGGTGAACATGAGAGGCTCGTAGTAGGCGTTGAAGATGAGGATGAAGTTGTTGTCCACCGGGGGTCGCCGTAATCGTTGGTCTCTCGGGATGCCATGCCCATTGAGGAAGACCATGAGGTCAGGGCGTTGTAGTTGTTCCAGTCGTTCTGATCCATCACCTGCCCGGTATGGTCGAACCATTCCACCTGAGGCATGGAAGCGTCGTCGGAGCTGGGGTCGAAGAACTTACGTCGGTGGAGGACCGGGTGATTGAGGCGGTGGACCATCTTGACGACGAAGTCGTGCAGGTCCTGTTGGCGGTCATCCAGATCCCAGTGGGTCCAGGAGATGGCGTCGTCCTGGCAGTAGGCGCTGTTATTGCCTTGTTGGGTGCGCATGACCCGTCGCCGCCATCGATCGACGGGGATGCCTTGGGAGACCATCATGGTCGCCATGAAGTTCCGCATCTGCCGGCTGCGCAGCTCATTGATCGTCGACCAGGTCGGTAGGCCTTCCACCCCGCAGTTCCAGGAACGGTTGTTGTTATCCCCGTCCCGGTTGCCTTCCCCGTTGGCGTCGTTGTGCTTGTCGTTGTAGGGAGACGAGGTCGTCACGGTGAAGCCGTCGGGCGGTGATGTAGTTGATGGAGGCGATGAGGGCGGCGACCATCGGCCCGGTAAAGGTCGGACGAGCCCAGCAGACGGCTGGGCGAATTCGGGCAGCTTGGAAGGCTGGGAACGCCAGAAATCGCGGACGGAAATGTCCCTGTACATGCCGTTCCATTCCGACCAAAGGGGAGGGAAACCTCCCACTTGGTAACCGCCTGAGCCCACGTCCCAAGGTTCGGCGATCAGCTTGACGTTGGAGATGACCGGGTCTTGGTGGATGATGTCAAAGAAAGCGGACAGCTTATCCACGTCGGAGAACTGGCGGCAAGGTGGCGGCTAGATCGAAACGAAGCCGTCCACATGCATCTCGGTCACCCAGTAACGCAAGGAATCCATGATCAGCTGCAGAGCGTTGGGGACCGCATGAGCAGGGAGCTCCCGGTGCCGGTGGTATCGAAATAATGCTCTCATCGCCTTCTACCAGGCGGTAGTAAGATGAGTTGTCGATGCCTTTGAAAACCTGTGGGTGTCCTATGTCGTTGCCTTTCGGCCGTATGGTTGTAGACCACGTCCAGGATGATTTCGATGCTGGCGTCATGGTAGGCCTTGACCATGGTCTTGAACTCATTCACCAAGCGGCCGCGCTGGCCAGAGCTGGAGTAGGCGTTATGCGAAGAAGCTGATGAAGTATGTAACCCAGCAATTGCTGAGCCCCTTGGCTTTGGAGGAAGGAGTCGTTGATGACTGGTGGACAGGCATCAGTTCCAGAGCGGTGATGCCTCAGGTCTTTCAGGTAGGAGACGACGCTGGATGGGCCAGACCGGCGTAGGTGCACGCAGTTCGGCGGGACCTGCGTGTTCAGGTTGGTCATGCCGCGGACGTGGGCTTCGTAGATGACGCTGTCGTTGTAAGCGATTTCGGGGTGGCGGTCATTGCCCCAGTCGAAGTAGGGGTTGATGACCACCGATTTCATGGTATGGTCAGCCGAATCCGCGGTGTTACGGGCGGTGGGCCAGCCGGATTGTTGATGTCAAGAGAAGAGATCATGTCGTGAACTGATCATGCCTCGATGGCCTTGGCATAAGGGTTTGATAGGAGCTGATGGTCGTCACCGCAGGCCGCGAGGAATCGTAGTCGCCGTAGACCCGATACCCGTAGCGCTGCCCTGGCTGGACGCCTACAAGGTAGATGTGCCAGATGAAAGTGTTGCATTCGGTGATGTTGATGCGGGTTTCCTTGTCATGGTCATCGAACAGGCAGAGTTCGACTTTGTCGCGACGGAGGAGAAGAGGGCGAAATTGACGCCCGTGCCATCATAGGTGGAGCGAGAGGATAGGTTGAACCAGGTCGAATTTGCATACTCCCATTATCTCACTGATGGCGATATATACCGTCCGGCGTGTGCCATGAATATATAAATCTGTTTAACAGGAAAACCCCGGCGAATCTTTTCCGATTCGACCGGGGATTCCTGATTCAAAGAAGAAGGGCGAAAGACGAAACTTAACGCTCGAACTTGTTGCCGTAAGCGTCGCCTTTCTTCGCCAGCTTGGCCACCTTACGGGCGATGCCAGCTCTTCGCTGTGGGGGACGACGGCGATGACCACGGAGCTGTCGGGAGTGGAGATGACGCGTTCGCTGGAACGCGTGTCGTTCTTCTCCTTGTCCAGCTTGACTCCGAAGGGAGCCAGCTTATCGCAGATGGCTTCGCGCACGGCGGCGTCGTTCTCGCCCACGCCGGCGGTGAAGGTGATCACGTCGCAGCCACGCATGGGCGGTGTAATCGCCGATGTAGCTGACGATGCGATGGACGTAACGGAGCCAGCCCGGCGTCCTCATCGCCTTTGGGCGCGCAGGGCGTCCACGTCACGCATGTCGCCGACCGGTCAGGCCCATCATGCCGGACTGCTTGTTGAAGAGGGTGTCCAGCTGGTCCACGTCCATGTGGGCGTTGCGGATCAGGTGGAAGACGACGGCGGGGTCGATGTCGCCGGTACGGCCGCCCATGACCAGGCTCTTCCAGAGGGTCAGCCCATGGAGGTCTCCACCGGCTTGCCGGAAATCTGGGCTGAAGCGGAAGCACCGTTGCCGATGTGCAGGACGATCTGCTTGAGGCCTCTCGGCCGGCTCTGCCGATGACTTCTGGGCACGACCGAGCCCACTACTCGTGACTGGAAGCCGTGAGCGCCGGGTAACGGCGGATGTGGTACTTCTCAGCCACTTCCTTATTGAGGGCGTATGTGCTGGAAGCCTTGGGCAGCTGGAAGAAGAAGGAGCTGTCGAAGACGAAGCCCTGAGGAACGTCAGGCAGCAGGCGGGTCATGACTTCGGCGCCGATGGCTTCAGGGCCGTTGTGCAGGGGAGCCAGGACGGCCAAGTCCTTGACCTGTTGGATGGTCTGTGGGGTCACCAAAGCCGGGGTGGGGAAGATGTACCCGCCTTGGACCACGCGGTGGCCGACGGCGACCAGTTCTGTAGTCCTTCAGGTTGTGCAGTATTCATCGAAGAAGGCCAGGACCTTCTTCAGCCCCTCGTTCATGGTCTTTGATGGGTTCGGTGGTAGCATGCTTCGCCGTCGAACTTGTGGGTGTAGCGCCATCCGTCGGTTCGCCGATCTTCTCGACCAGGCCAGATGCCAAAGCTTCGCCGGATTCCAAGTTCACCAGCTGATACTTGATGGAGCTTGAACCAGAATTGATAACCAGAACGGTTTTAGCCATGACGGCTCCTTTTTGCTCTGTATGCTCTATGGATGCTCTATGGGCATATGTTTCGTGTTATGCGTCGGCAAGACGAATCACTTCCATGAGTTATTGCTTGACCGACGCAGACATCTCCAATATACTCTTGAGCCGCTACTGCGTCAGGTGCGGCTTTCGGCCTCAAGATTTCGATGCGATGTTTTCAGCTTTCCTCGGCGTAGATGGCGGTGAGGGCTATAGTGTTGACGATGTCGGACACGGTGAGCTCCCTCGACAGGTCGTTGACGGCTTGTTCGCCTTGCAGGACGGGGCCGATGGCCAAGGCGCCCGAAGAGCGCTGGACGGCCCTTGTAGCCGATGTCTCCCCGCGGACAGGTCGGGAAGACGAAGATGTTCACGTGGCCGGCGACGGGGTTGCCTTTCGCCTTGGTGGCCGCCACCTGAGGGGACCAAAGCCGCATCCATCTGATGTGCTGACCACAGGCAGGTCAGGGGCTTCGCCGACCAGACGGGTGGCTTCCGCGACCATGTCCACGTCCGGGCCGGATCCGGATCCCAAGGTGGAATAGGTGAGCATGCCGACGCGCGGGTCGATGCCGAAAGCTCTTGGCCGTTTGCGCTGACTGGATGGCGATGTCGGCCAACCAGCCTGCGTCGGGGCTGGGGTTGATGGCGCAATCGGCGAAAACCGCTACATGGTCGGCAGGCATGAGAAGGCCCGAGACCAAAGAGGCCCCCTGGCTTTGGTCCTGATCAGCTGCAGGGCCGGTCGCACGGTGTTGGCCGTGGTGTTGACCGATCCTGAGACCAGGCCGTCCGCCATCCCCATGACCACCAGCATGGTCCCGAAATAAGAGGGATCCTGCAGGGTCTGCCGGGCCTTGTCCGGGTCATGCCTTTCTGGCGCGCAGCTGACAGAGCTTTTTCCACCATCGAGCCAGGAGGTCTTCATCCTTTTGGGATTGAAGCTCGCTTTTTCAAGATGGGTCAACCCCAGTTCCCGGCCTCGAGCGAGGATTTCCTCCTTCGCCCACAATGATCAGGTCGACGGCGTCTGGGTGGGAGAGATCTGATCGGCGGGCTTGAAGGATCCGGTCTTCCTGGCCTTCAGGCAGGACGATCCTCCTGTCCTTTTTCTGCCCGGGCGACCAAGCTGCTTTGGAAGGCATAGGGGTGACCGGCTTTCGGGCGAAGCTCGGTCCTATCCAGTGCGGCGAGGATCTCTCCGCTGGGGCGGCCTTTGGAAGCGGGGCAGGGACTGGGCGGCTTCGTCGGCCGTGAACAGTCATGGGCGGGGATGCCAGCAGTGAGTGAGGGCTGTGGGAGAAGAGGTCGGTCAATTCGTTTGATTCCTGCCCTTTTTCGGCCTCGTCAGGCTTCCAGCCGGCTCACGAAGACCCGGCGACCGAGTTCGGCTTGACGATCTGCCGGTAACAGGCTTTCAACGGTGCGCCTCACCTGATCAGGCTGACGGTTGATGCGCACAGCCAGGAAGACGGGGCTTGAGGTCCGCCGATAATTGGGCGTCGAGCACGAATCCTTCCAGGTCGAAGGCCGGGTTTTTATCCCCGCCGACGATCAGGCAGGATTCCGCCCCTGCGTCGCTCAGACGTGATTGGAAGGTCTCCAGTAGGTGGAGACTCGCGAGCGTAAGCATGGTCGCTCATGGCTCTTTCGGCAGACCGCCGGCTATCGTCAACGGTTTCTTCCAGCCTTGCGGTCTTGATGAGGACTTCGGTGAAGGCATCGCGTTTATGGGTGATTGCGGAAGATCGCGGGTTTCTTCCCCGCCTCGGGCCAGGGTCGGGCTGCCGTTGGCCACGACGTTGCGTCCATTGGCTCCTTCGGGGCTGGCGAGGTAGATGGATGGAAAGCTCATGGGGCTCCTTTGCGCGAGTTTCGGTAACGGTTTCAGTTTAATAAGGAGTTTGACTTTCTCCAAGGAATTCCGTTTTTAAGATCGAAAAAGCCTCCCACCGACGTGGAGGCTGAAATTTTCATCTCAACCTGACTCATGTCCCGCCTTGCGAGCCAAGGGGAGTCACGGGAAGGAAGACTACCGTTGTCACCAGCGGTCGCTGCGGTAGCGTGATACGGCGCCGGCTTTTATCGGTCTTGACACCGGACCACACCCAGTCGGTGTAATCGGGATGATCGTAACCCTTGTCCACGGCGAACTGGAACGCTTTCCTGACGGAAGTCTTCCAGCTTCTTGATCTCATCCGCGTACTTGTCGGCATCCACCATGCGCAGGGCCTCAGCGGTCAGCCTCGTAACGATCCAGTGCGTGACGCGAACCATATCGTAAGGAGGGTGGGTGAGCCTTCCTCGTTGTAGCCGTGAATGTTGAAGTTCTCGTGGCCGGGACGGTCGAAGAGCAGGCTCTGACCTCGCGAGGATAGGAGTGGTGATGAAGAGGACAGGCTTGTCGGCGGTGAAGAGCTCGGTGAACTCCTCGTCGCTCATGGCCTCGTTGTTCTCCGCAGGGGTCTGCGGTAGGTTCAGGAGGTCAACGACGTTGACGACCTTGAACTTGATGCCAGGTAACCTGAGCTTGTCAGCAGCGGCCATGATTTCCTGAGTAGGAACATCGCCAGCGGCGGCCAGCACGACCTGAACCTCATCGTTGCTCTTGGCAGTGGAAGCCCAATCCCAGGCGGCGGCGCCCTTTTCGAGCTCAGCGCGAGCTTCGTCCAGGGAGAGCCAGGTGGCGGCGGGCTGCTTGCCGGCGATGATGGCGTTGATCTTGTTTGTGGACTTGTAAGCCTTCTCAGCGATGGCCAGCAGCATGTTGGCGTCAGTGGCGAAGTAAATGCCGATGACGTGATCGTTGTGGAAGGTCTTGTTCAGCAGGACGGAGACGACGCCGGGATCTTGGTGGCTGAATCCGTTGTGATCCTGACGCCACACGTGAGCCGACCAGCAGGTTCACGGAGGAGATGGGCTTACGCCAAGGAATCTCGCGAACGGTCGCTTCCAGCCACTTGGCATGCTGGTTGAGCATGGAATCGATCACATGCACGAAGGACTCGTAAGAGCTCCAGATGCCGTGACGACCGGTGAGGACGTAGCCTTCGATGAAGCCTTCCATCTGGTGCTCGGACAGCTGCTCGGTCACCTGGCCGGTGACGGCCATGTGCTCGTCGACCAGGGCGGAGAGATAACCGTTGTCCCACTGCTTGCTGGTCACTTCACAAGCGGCGGCGAGACGGTTGAGGCGGTCTCATCGGGCCCGAAGATACGGAAGTCATCAGGGTTGAGCTTGACTGATGTCGCGGTAAACGCCCAGACGACGGTGGTCTTGAGCTGGCCCCAGCCGTGGCCGAATTCCTCGACTTCCTGACCCGTAGTCGTCGAGGGTGGGGAGCTTCAAATCCTTGCGGATGAGGCCACCGTTAGCGTTGGGGTTGGCGCCGATGCGCAGGTCGCCTTCAGGCATGAAAGCGGTCACTTCAGGACGAAGGGCGCCTTTCTCGTCGAAGAGCTCCTCAGGCTTGTAGGACTCGAGCCAGCCCTTGAGGACCTGGAAGCGGGCCTCGGTATCGCGGGCGGAAGCCAGCGGCACTCGATGGGCGCGCCAAGAACCTTCGGTCTTCTTGCCGTCGATGAACTTGGGGCATGTCCAACCCTTGGGGGTGCGGAAGATGATCATGGGGTAGAAGGGGCGATCCACATCGTTGGTCTGAGCGGCGGCCTTGATGTCGCAAATCTCATCGAAGACGGTCTCAAGCAGGTCGGCGAAACGACGATGGATGGACATGTGGTCCTCATCATCGAAGCCAGCGACGAACTCGTAGGGGTTGTAGCCCATGCCGCGGAAGAAGTCATGCAGCTCTTCGTCGGAGATACGGGCCAGGATGGTGGGGTTGGCGATCTTATAACCGTTGAGGTGCAGGATCGGCAGCACGATGCCATCGGTGCGTCCACGAGCTTGTTGGATTGCCAGCCGCTGGCCAGAGGGCCGGTCTCGGCTTCGCCATCGCCGACGACGGCGGGGACGAAGAGGCTGGGGTTGTTGAAGACAGCGCCGAAAGCGTGGAGAGGGCGTAACCCAGCTCTGACCGCCTTCGTGGATGGGAGCCAGGGGTCCCAGGAGCGAAGTGGAAGGAATGCCGCCAGGATAGGAGAACTGACGAAGAACTTCTGCAGGCCTTCTTCATCCTTGGTGATCTTCGGATAGCATCAGTGTAAGTGCTGTCGAGATAGGACTCGAAGTACCGGCAGAGTCCACCATGACCCGGTCCCATGATGAAGACGGTGTTCTGCTGATGATCGGCGATCAAGCGGTTGATATGGCCCATCAGGAAGTTCAGACCAGGAGTAGTGCCCCAGTGACCAACCAGACGGTGCTTGACATCTTCACGAGTGAAAGGCTCCTTCATCAGCGATTGCTGCGCAACAAATCCGACCGATGGAAAGATAGTTGGCAGTGCGCCAGTACTGTCGACACCTTCGAGGGCCTCTTCAGATACCGGGTGGTCCAGCTTCTTCCATGGGGCTCCAATAACAGGACTTGTCATCGATGTTCCTGCACTTTCTTGCACATCACAGTGCAACTCTGGTTATTTTTCTTAGGGACGGAATCTCCATCCCCATATCGCTCATTATGTTACGGGATGCTTTTCGACTTTCAAGGCAGGATTCGCAAGGCGGGAATGTCGCTTAAATCACTGGAAATCGGTGTTTCCGGCGTGTTCTTCATCGAGGCGTGCGCAGGGTCCTCCAGCTGATGTAATCAGCCAGGATCTGATAGCCGACTTTGCCCGGATGAAAGTGGTCGGAAGCGTAAAAATCAGGCAGGTCGGTATGCACGTCTTCATGGGTCAGGTCCACATAAGTGACGCCGAAATCATCGCAGACCGACTCTGCTCACCGCCGTCTGCCGGTCGCTGGCCACCAGCATGGCCTTTGCGCAGGTGACGGCCCAAAGTGGGACCTTATATACCTGGCCGGGGCTGAGGACGACCACGTGATCGGCCAGCCCCCGGGCGGCCTCGAGGACCCCGGTCAGGTCGTCCTTCCATTCCTTTTCCGAGCGCTGGGCCATGAGGTCGTTCGACCCCGCGCAAATGTAGAGGAGGGTGTAATGCTTGCCCCTCAAAGCGGGCAGTTCGCGGAAGCGGACCCGGCGCATGGTGGCTCCTGCTTGCCGTGGGCTTCCCAATGGATGCCGCGTTGGGGCGTCGGCCAGGTTCTGGGCATGCGGGCATCATGCCCCAAGTCCTGCCTTTCCACCCCTGCAGGCGACGGTCATGCGAATCCCTCGGCTATGGCCGCGCTCAAGGGAGAGCCCTGGCTTGAGTCGTCGATCTGGGCCGCGAAGGATGACTCTGGCTTGGGGCTCCCTGGCCTGGTAGAGGTCCGCCAGAGCCTCTTGGGCGATGGCTTTGTTCTAGAACGATCTTTGCCCGGTTCGCTGGAGTCGTTCCGGTCGCCTTGCGGTTCAGGGGCCAGATGGATGGTCTTGCTGGCGTAAATTCCTTCCACGCCGTCGTCGCTTTTGTCCCAGGCGGAAAGCTGACCGTGTTCTCGCCTCGGGGCTTCATCATCGTGTCAGTCATCGGAAACTTTCTTTCCTTTCCCCTGCTGTGAAGCATTAGCTGAACCATCATCTGCGAAGCGTCACTACGAATCTCACTATGAATCATCATGGACTTCTCAGAACTCCTTCGATAGTAGCAGTCTTGCCCCGAAGACCGCATGATGAAAAGGAGGCTGGTTTTCGAAGCCCTTTGTCGGCAAGAATCAGGATAATGTTGCCTGCTGTTTTCCCGCTTTCTGGATGATTCTGGAGGATTTCATGGCAAAAGGACCGGTCTTAGTGGTCGATTTCGGCGCCCAATACGCCCAGCTCATCGCCCGTCGGGTGCGTGAGTCCAACGTCTCATTCGGAGCTGGTGCCGCATTCCATGTCCGTCGACGACATGCTGGCCAAAGACCCCTGTTATCATCCTGTCCGGCGGCCCCGCCTCGTCTACGAGCTGGGGCCCCGTCCATCGATAAGAAGATCTTCGATTCCTGGGTGCCGATTCTGGGCATTTGCTATGGCTCAGTGATGGGCCAACGAGCTGGGTGGCGACGTGGATCAGGCCGCCCTGGGTGAGTATGGCAAGACCGAGACTTATATCGACGACCCCGAAGGCGTCCTCGTTCAATCCCCTCAGGAACAGAGCACCTGGATGAGTGCGGGGTGGCTGCACGCGAGGCACCGGAAGGCTTCACCGTCCTGGTTTATACGGAAGGCGCACCTGGGTTGCTATGGAGGACAAGTCCCGCAAACTTTACGGGGTCCAGTGGCATCCGAGGTCGGGCACACCCTCTGGGGCAGGACGTTTTCGAGCAGCTTTCTGCACGATGAGGCTGGCATTCCCCGGAGTGGAATCCGTCCAGCATCATCGAAGACCAAGTCGCCAGGATTCGCGAGCAGGTGGGTGACAAACAGGTGATTTGCGGCCTGTCCGGGGGAGTGGATTCCGCCGTGGCTGCAGCCTTGGTCCATAAGGCCATTGGCGAGCAGTTGACCTGCGTTTTCGTGGATCATGGCTTCCTGCGCAAGGGGGAGGTGGAACAGGTCAAGCATGATTTCGTCAAGGCGACGGAATCGTTGGTGGCCGTGGATGCCTCGGAAGACTTCCTGAGCGCTTTGAAAGGCGTCAGCGAGCCGGAGCGCAAGCGCAAGATCATTGGCGAAAGTTCATCCGCACCTTGAGAAAGCCGCTCGTGACATCGTCGCCCAGGCCGGAAAACGAAGGGGAGGTCAAATTCCTGCAGGGGACCCTTTACCCTGACGTGGTCGAGTCCGGCGGAGGCTCCGGCACCGCGAACATCAAGAGCCACCATAACGTGGGCGGTTTGCCTGCGGACCTTGATTTCAGCCTGATCGAGCCTTTACGTACCCTGTTCAAGGACGAGGTCGCGCGATCGGCACCGAGTTGGGCCTGCCTGATGAGATCGTCTGGCGTCAGCCTTTCCCCGGTCCCTGGCCTTGCCATCCGCATCATCGGCGAAATCACCGGAGCGTTTGGATCTGTTGCGCGACGCCGATGCGATCGCCGTGAGGAGCTTACCAAAGGCCGACTTGGATCGTGATATCTGGCAATGCCCGGTCGTTTTGTTGGCCGATGTCCATTCCGTGGGCGTCCAGGGCGACGAGCGTACTTATATAATCCTGTGGTCTTTGCGGACCCGTTTCTTCCGAGGACGCCACGACCGCCGATTGGTCCCGCGTCCCCTACGATGTCTGGCTACCATTTCCACCCCGGATCACCAATGAGTGCCGAGGTATCAACCGGGTTGTCCTGGACGTGACCTCCAAGCCACCTAGCGACTATTGAGTGGGAATAAGGTTTTAGTCTTTTTCCGTCGTCTCATCCCTGCACATCTAATCACAGTGACGAGCGACTAGTGCCCTGATCGGGATGAAGCCGCCGAGGCCTTTGGGGAGGTGGCGAACGACGAGAGCCCTGAAAACGGCAATGGAAAATGCGAGAGCGACGATTCCTATTCAAGCAATTCTGCAAGCCATTTCATCTGCAAGATTCACGAAGATGAATGGTGCTCAGCCGTACAAGTATTCATTATCTCAATCTTCAATTGAGCTGTCTTATATGCAGGCTATAATTCTGGCTAATATTAAAGGAGGGTCGAAATGGCAACACTGACGATAGGGCCTTGCAGAGGCGAAAAACAACTTCTCTGCGTGACGGCAGAAGTGAACCGGACCCGCAGGCCGGTCACCATCCTGAAGAACAACAAGCCCTGGGTGGTCATTCATCCGGCCCAGAAGGTTGATAGTGCCACGGACGTAGCAGTCGACTTTATGGACGAGTATGCTGACGTGTTCGAAGAGCTTGCCAAGTGAGCACGCTGGCCTTCTCCAGAAAAGAGGTTCTTGCCATCCATGCGGCGACGATTGAGCGGTTCGAGTGCTTGATGGTTTGCGCGACGAAGGGCTTCTCGATTCCGCGTTGGAGCAACCACTTCAAACCTTCAGTGGTATGGACTTGTATCCGAGTGTCATCGAAAAGGCGTGCAGATACGCCTTTGGCATCGTATCCGACCACCCGTTTCTCGATGGCAACAAGAGGACAGGTGCCGCTTTGCTCGGCGCTTATCTCAGGATGTCTGGCGTCGATTTCAGGCCCGGCCACGCGGCTTTCCACAAAGTCATGCTGGGCGTTGCAGATCGGTCTGTAAGTTACGATGCACTTGTCGAGTGGGTCAGCGCGTAGTAGCTTGAGGCGCTCTGCGACCTGTTGCACGTTCATGAGGTCTCGTTGGGCGGGTCGTTCGCTTCGGATGTCGAGGAGGCAGCAAATCCTCAAACTCGTCACTCTTCAATCGGGCGAAAATACTCTTTTAAGTGGCTACAGAGTATGTAGTCACCACTGGCTACAGGGTGACTACACTGTTTTCGCGATAGGAGAGTGGAGTGAATCCCAGCTTACCTGCCCTATCGACTCAATCAAAACGGGCTACGCAATGATCGAGTGGAATAGACTGGCTAGTATCATCTTTCAGTATTTTGGGATCAGGGTTCTTCGTCAATAGGCGGGGAGCATTTGTAGGCAGATTTATACTAAGTTCTTAGACAGGTTTGAACTTGTGAGGGGGAATGGGCATTTTATTTGATGAATTCAAAAACTCGATTGACTAGTTTAGGGATTCAGTCTATACTCAAGGTGGGATATCCCACATTGATACGAGGTTAGTCTATGGATGCAGTAAAAACTACGAGGTACATATCGATAGCAAGAAGCGTACGACTCTTCGCGGCGCGAAATATCAGTACTACTTTGTCCGAGAGTATGAGAATGGCTGCATTATTCTGGAACCTCGCGAATTGAAGGTGCCGGCTTCGGTTTCCGCCAAGAGTCTTAAGAGTATGGATCAGGCGGTTCATAATTTCAAGCTTGGGAAAGTGTCAGAGCCCGTGGATCTCTCTGATTTCTAAGAATTCCTAGAGGCTATAAAACTGGTAGCGATAGTACAAGGGTAAGGGAAAAGCGGGCAAAAAGAATGTAAGGAAAGACTACGACAGCAACAGCAAGCAAGCAAGAGCTAGCATCGATTTATGACTTCACCGTGCGCGCCCAAGACGGGTCCATGGTTTCGCTCAACGATTACCGCGACAAAGTCCTGTTGATCGTCAATACGGCTACCGGCTGTGGCTTCACCCCTCAGTATGAGGGCTTGGAGAAGCTTTATAAAACCCTATTATGAGCAAGGTTTTGAGATTCTTGATTTTCCCTAGACCAGTTCGGCCATCAGGCCCCTGGCTCCTGACGCGGAAACCACGAGTTCTGCACTGCTCTGGCACGATACGACTTTCCCGCAGTTCAGCAAGATCGAAGTCAATGGGGAAGGGCAGATCCCTCTTTATCGCTACTGACCTCTCATAATGGCGGGCTTTTTGGGCGGGGCGATCAAATGGAATTTCACCAAGTTCCTCATCGCCCGCGATGGTAAAATCCTCAAGCGTTATGCGCCAATGGATACTCCTGAGAAAAATTGAAGCGGATTTGAAAGCCGCCTTGAGCTGACTGAATTCTATGGCATTCGATGATGGCCATCGCTGAGCGGTATTCGGCTCAACCCTCGTCAGGTGCCTCGACCTTCATGGGCCAGCCACTTGCAATCGGTCAGCTCCAGTGAGTGAAAAATCGCTTTGAAGGAAGAACCTCAGGGCTGCAGGCGTAAATCCCAAACTGGATTTCTTCCGCCCTTTCCAAGGTGATAGAACTTCATTCTCGTACTGATAGAGCCTTTCAGCCAGTTCTCGCTGTCCAGATACACCACCACTCCGCATTGGTCGAAGCGATGGTGACTGTTGGGGAAATCGGTTTTCACCAGGAAAGAGAAGAATTTTTCGGAGCTTGTGATTTGCAGGACCGGTGCATTGTCATTGCGGAAATGATAGTAGGTCCTTTGCCAAAGATCGGTATGCGTGGGGCCGTGGTGATTTCGATCTTGTCATCGGAGATCGTGGAAATCTTTCGGCTTGCGAGTTCAGGTCCATTATTCTTTATTGATGCTCATGCTCATTTTTCTCTAGTGAAAATTCGTTGATATGAACTGCTCCGTAAATTATTGGAGACCATTTTCACGGTAAAACTTACGGAGTAGTTCAAGCTTTATCTTCCCCTTCCAAATTCTTGTCGGTATCGCTATCGAATTCCGCAATCGAGTTGATGAGAGATCTAGCCTGACGTTATTAGCGACGGCGATTATAATGTTGAGTATCAGGCAAGGAGTGATTACTATCCGCACTTGTCTCAATGCGTGCTCAGAGTAAATGGGTACTCTCGGGGTCTCGCGATTCCACATATTACGGAGGGTGACTGAATGATATCGGAAAGCGACTTGGCGTTTGATTCCGCAGGTATCTCGCTGTTAAAGAAGGAAACTAAAACCTAATCAAACCAAGGAGAATACTTATGTTTGAAACAAAGAAGACTCTTATCGTTGTTTACAAGGATGAGTTGCTGATGAATCAACTGAAGAAAATGGTTGAAACGTGCGATGACAGCGAAAAGGAGTTGCAGGTACTAGGGATAACTCCATTAACATCGTTTCTTGGACGGAAAAAGTATGGCTTGGGGAATAAGAAGGCAGGAAATATCCAAGGCAAAATTCTCTTCCTAGGCGAGATAAGAGGCACGGACAGACTGATTCCCCGTCCTTGATGTGAAATTTGATGAATGCGGTGTCAGATTCGGCTGGGCAGGTAATCAGGCAGTTGTCTACGCTGACACAAAAGTACTGACCACTCGTGAAGATTACGATGCTTTCTTAGAAAAACTTTCTGCATTACCGGTTCCGGAGTTCCTTAAGGATACTAAAGAAGGTATCGCCGAGACAGGAACCGACCATGAATCTGTTATCACTATCGAGCAGCCCCACAGAGGATAACCCTGAAAATGCAGATAGTGAATCTACTGAAGTCATGAGAAAAGGAAGAAGATCAATCTTCTAAATGGTGTCAAAAAGCATTTTCAACAGGTGCGGATGCTATCGGTAAAGTTGGAGCATCGGATTGCATCAAAGTTTGAAAGAGACTTTCAGGAATAAGTCATTGATGAAACAACAGATGCTTTTTCTACGGAGTGGTCAGCCTCTATAATGATGGGCTCGAAAAATTTATGAATATGTGAGGTGCCGCCTTATGCAATCCAAGACTGAAATGGAACAAGGCTGGGAATTTGCCACAAGGATAATGGGTGCAGATATTGCTGCCTGCATGGGACAGGAATATGTAAGAGCGGTTGATGCTGCAATTAAACAGCTTGAAGAAAACGTAAATAACCACCAGTACCGGAACCTTGGAATCGTGACAGCTGCAGGGGATATGCTTGAGGAATGGGGAGCCGAACATCTCAATGGATGCAGTCGCTGTGATTCGCAGACCGTGCTTCTGCTCTTCACAGCACTTCGAAGGACTCTGCCGATATCCAAGTGGACTCCGGCGAGACTTATAGCGCGAAGTCTTATGCTTCTGCAGAAAGAACCGCAAAAGCGCAGGCAAAATTCAGCCCGGGAACCGGACATACAAGCTATCATGATCAGAGCAGGCCTCGTTCCTTCCGACCAGCTTTCTGATGCCAAGGCGACGGCTCATCGTGAGGCGCTGAGGAATCAGCTAATACGGTCAGATGTCTCTGATGCCTATGCTGAAACCGAATCCAGGCTGATTTCGGACGTAAGAAAGAACGAAAAAGGTGTTAGTTCTAAAAGAGTGTCAAGAAAAGAACTGGAGGACATTGCCTCGCGAAAGCAAGGATAAGAAATTTAAGGCAGAAGAGCATGACGTAACTGCGTGACAGTAATCAATACGGAATATATGCTGCAACAGGCATTGAAGGCAGGTTACACTACTGCGGCGATTACTGTTGCATTCCAGCTTGCGCCCGAAATCTACAAAGCGATAGATTTCATCAAACATGGTGAGATTGACATTCAGCAGATCAAAAGGATGGGAACTAAAGGGCATCTCTGCAGGAGCAGAAGGTTTTTCCGCGGTTCGATCTCTTCTCTCTGCTGATAATGTGCGAAAAAGGAGTCCTTGGCGAGGCGTTCAAAGGTATCAATCCCACGGTTCTCGGTACGGTGGTTGCTTTGGTTATGCAGACCGTAAAGAACAGTATTCTTGTTGCTGCCGGGAGGATGAGTACTCAGCAGATGGGCGCTGCTTTTGTAGATACTGTTGTTATTTCAGGTGGTTATCTGTTCGGCGCACATATCGGAGGCATTATTAGGGCAGGCTCTAGGATCTGAATTACCGGTTGGGGTCATCTGCTTGGCAGTCTGATTGGAACTTCCTTCTGTGCTATTTATAATATCGGAAAGAAGAAGCTGATAGCTTTCTGCGTGGATACAGGTTTCACTTGTTTTGGCCTTGTCGAACAGAATTATGAATTGCCAGATGAAGTTCTCCACGAACTCGGTGTAGAGACTATTCCAATCCTTCGGACACGGGTAGAGAGGGCAGATATTCCGAGAATGCAAGCCTCAGTTTCAAGCATCAGCAAGTCAGAATATGAGACTATCGACATTACTGTACTTCGTCGGGAATGATTGGCGTTAATAAAATTGGATATATGATGAATTAGCGGATTTGTCCGAGAGGAACGTAACCATGCGGATTAGCTTTAACTCTTGTAGGGGAGATTTCTGACTGATGCATGGATTTCTGGGATGGACGGCTTCCGGATTTACCTGATCGTAGTGAACGCCTTTGTCTTTCTCGGCTTTACGCGGTTACTTCCTGATCGCCCAGGGCGAAAAGGCGAAGGGAGCCAGGAGAGGAGGCCGGCTCGCCTCGCCAGTCTGGCTGCGGTGGCTGGGGAGGCTCGGGACTTTTTATCGTCTTTCTGATCTGGTCGCGGAAGGTCTCCAAAAACAATGTGGCCATCTTCTTCCTTTCCTTGGAAATGGTCATCGTCTGGATTCTTGTTCTGCTGAACGTTTATGGTCCGGTCCGCTTTTGGCTCAGCCAGCTGATTCAGGCTGTGGGGCATAGGGATCATAAGATTTTTGGGGATTTACTTGCTTGTCGTCAATCTTGTGACCTCGTGTCTCTTCATCATCGATAAAAAAGCGGGCGGAGAAAGGGGAATCCCGGACCTCTGAGGCTGCTCTGCTGGGGTTGTGCCTGGCCGGTGGCGCTTTGGGCGGGCTGATCGGCATGTACTCCGTCCGTCATAAGACCAAGAAATCCTACTTCACTTTCGGAGTCCCTTTCAAACTCGCCCTCGGCTTGGTGGTCATCGCCTACCTGATGCAATGCGGGTTAGTATAAGAAGGACACCAAGAAACAGGAAAGGGGCGACGATGACCGGTTCTTCCGCCGCGGCTCCGGTAGTTTCAAAGATTCCAGTAGCCATTCTAGTACGAGGGGCTCGAGTCCATAATCTGCAGAAGGTCGATGTTGACATCCCCTCAACAAGATCGTCGGCATCGCGGGTGTCTCCGGTCGGGCAAAGTCCTCCCTGGCCCTTGGGAGTCCTCTACGCCGAAGGGTCCCGGAGGTATTTGGAATCCTTGTCCACCCTATACCCGCCGACGCATGACCCAGGCAGCCCGAGCGATGTGGACGAGGTCCGTTATATTCCTGCGGCTTTGGCCCTTCACCAGCGGCCGGGCGTCCCCGGATCCGCAGCACTTTCGGCACCATGTCCGAGCTGCTGAACAGCCTGCGTCTCATGTTCTCCCGTCTGGCCAGCCATCGTTGCCCCCAGGGTCATTACTGTCCGCCTTCCTTCGCCGTAGCCACTATGCAGGAGATTACCTGCCCCGTCTGCGCAGAGAAATTCTATGGGCCGTGGGCCGAAGACCTAGCCTTCAACAGTCGGGGAGCCTGCCCCCGTTGCGGAGGCACGGGCATCACCCGGACCGTGAACGAGGCGGCCTTGGTTCCCAACGAAGAACTGACCATCGATCAGGGAGCCGTCGCCGTCTGGGGAACCCTCATGTGGGCTCTCATGAAGGACGTCTGCCGGGAGATGGGTGTGCGCACGGATGTGCCGTTCAAAGACCTGACCGAGGCGGAGAAGGAAATCGTCTACCATGGGCCAGCGGAAAAGAGGCATATCATCTATGTGAATCCCAAGACCCAGCAGTCGGCGGAGATGGATTTCACCTACTACAGCGCGGTTCATACAGTGGAGAACGCCTTATCCAAAGTCAAAGACGACAAAGGCATGAAGAGGATCGAGCGCTTCCTGACCGAAGGGGTCTGCCCGGATTGCCAGGGGACCAGACTCTCGGAAGCGGCTCGAGCTCCGAGGATAGGAGATGTCGACCTAGGGCAAGCCGCGGCTATGACTTTGACCCAGCTGGTTTCCTGGGTGTCATCCGTGCCTGGCTCCCTTCCGCAGGAAATGCGACCCATGGGGGAAAGCATCTGCGAATCCTTCCTGACGTCTCCTGCGCCTGCTTGACTTGGGCCTGGGATACCTGTCCCTTTGGATCGGGCCGCTCCACTCTGTCTGACGGGGAACGCCAACGGTGCAGCTGGCTCGAGCCGTGCGGAACCGACGACCGGGCGTGCTATGTGCTGGATGAGCCTTCCATCGGCCTTCACCCTTATAATCTCCAGGGTCTGACCGGGGTGATGGATGACCTGGTGGCGGATGGGAACAGCGTGGTCCTGGTCGACCATGTCATCCAGGTGCTCTCCCACGCCGACTGGCTGATCGAGCTGGGGCCAGGGGCTGGATCCGATGGCGGCCGTGTCATCGACCAGGGACGGTCCCTCAGGTCGCCGAATCGTCTTCCTCCAGCATCGGGCCTTTTCGCGGAAGCAGCTGGCCGGAGGAGACCATCTGATTGGCGGCCAATCATCCCGGCTGCGGGAGTGGATCGCCGATGACCACCTCTTCGATCTGGGCACGATTACTTTGGCCACCGACACCATCCATACCGTCCGACCGCTGAAAGTCAGCATCCCCAAAGCCGTGCTCGACCGTGGTCACGGGGTCTCCGGTTCCGGCAAGACCACGCTGATCCCTCGAAAGCCCTCATTCCCCGCTTTGATGACGAAGATCAGCAAACAGAAGTCACCCCGGCATGTGGTCTCTTTGCAGGCGGAGGGTATCCGCCAAGTGAAGCTGATTGACGCGACCCCGATCGGAATCAACGTGCGTTCCACCGTGGCCACTTACGCCGGAGTTCATGATGAGCTCCGCAAGGTCTACGCCCGGACGGCGCCCGCCAAACACAGCGGGTACAAGGCCGGTGATTTCTCCTACACACTGGCGGCCTGCGCTGCCCGACCTGCGACGGGACGGGGCGGATTTCCCTGGATGTCCAGTTCCTGCCTGATGTGGACGTGACCTGCCCGGATTGCCGGGGATCCCGGTACAGCGCCAAGGCTCACGAGGTGGTCAAGGCCATGAAGGACGGCGAGGATTACAGCCTGCCTGACTTTGATGAACATGAGCGTCGACCAGGTTCTGGCGGCCTGCAAGGTCTCTCCCTTCTGCAGCGGCGGCTCCAGGTCCTGCATGATTTAGGGCTGGGCTACTTGACCTTGGGCGAGGACACTCCGGGGCTTTCCGGGGGAGAGGCCCAGCGGCTCAAGCTGGCCAGCGAAATGGGCAAGGGGCAGACGGGATCGGTCTCGTCTCGATGAGCCCACCATCGGCCTCCCAATTCGCGATGTCAGGACCCTCTTGGACGTTTTCGAAACCCCTCATCCAGCAGGGGCGACGGTCATCGTCATCGAGCATGATCTTGACCTGATCCGCAACGCCGATTACATCGTGGACATGGGGCGGGGAGGGGCGAGGAAGGCGGTAGGGTTGTGGCTGCTCGCAGTCCCCAGGAAATTCGGCGGTCGGCAGAAAGCATCACCGGGCGGTATATTTAACACAGTCTGATTTTCCGAATCATTCGTCGGCAAGGGGGATTCATGAGTGGCATGAATAAACAGAACCTGATTGAAAGGCAACGATTCACCGGGAACGCGCCCTTTTCGGCATTTCCGATACGGAGATCAGAGACTCGGCTTTCGGCGATGGGGAGTCGCCCCTCAAACATTGCCGGAATCTGACTGTTACGGTACCACTTTCGACTGAAACACCCGCTTGGTATGGGGACTCATTTCCAGCTGGATGATTGCACCTTCAATCCCACGAAGCGAGGGCGGGAATATGGCATAGCGACCATGTTTCTGTGTCCAAGACCACTATTAAAGCACCTAAGGAATTTCCGGCGATGAGTGACCTGCGCCTGGAGGAAGTGACCATCCCTCATGGCGGAAGAGACCTTGTGGAACTGCTGGACCCTGGTCCTTGACCATGTGAGTGCCGCCGGAGACTACTTCGGCATGAAAAGCCGGAACGTCGGCATAGACCATCTTGTTCTGGAAGGACTACTGCTTTGATGGAGCGAAAAACGTGACCGTCCGTAACAGTCGCTTCCTTTCCAAGGACTGCTTTCGAACTGCGAAAACGTGACCGTCTACGGCTCCACCATCTCTGGCGAGTATTTCGCCTGGAATTCCCGTAATGTCACCTTGATCAATTGCAGAATCGACAGCCTGCAAGGGCTTTGTTACGTAGACCATCTGGTTATGCGTAATTGTTATCTAGGCTCCACCACCTTGGCTTTTGAATACCCTCTGATATTGACGCTGAAATCTCTGGCCGGGTGGAGAGCATCATCAATCCTCGGTCTGGTTCGATTCATGCCGATGAGATTGGGACTGTCATTCTGATCCGGCCCAGCCTGTTGCAGACGATGCGGATTCAAGCGTGCGAGAATTCCTGCAACAACAGAGCTAACGATCTTCAGATTTTTCGAGAAAGGAATCCGAAAACCGATTTCCTTCGATTGGATCAAGTGACATTGGTCTCCGGAACAGATGGGGAGACCCGATTGGTGGAAGGGCAGGAAAAATGAATATGATGGATACTCGTGCTAAGGGCCAGACTTCCTATGATTTTGACCGGGTCATCAACCGTCGCGGAACCCAGTCGGAGAAGTGGAACGTAGGGCGAGAACGAGCTGCCTATGTGGGTGGCGGACATGGATTTCGAAGTCGCGGAACCCATCCGGCAGGCTGCGACAGCGGGTCGATCACGGGATCTACGGCTACTCAGGTATCAGCGAAGACTGTATCAGGCTTACATCTCGTGGTGGGTCAGCCGCCACGGCTGGACCATCGAGCATGATTGGCTGATTTTCACCACGGGGTCGCCGGCCATCTCCAGCATGGTCCGCAACCGACCACCCCTGTGAAAAAGTCCTCCTGCAAACCCCGGTTCACAACATCTTCTTCAATTCCATCCTCAACAACGGTCGTTTCTCTGGAAAGCCCCCTCAAACTGGTTGATACTGGCGTGCCGATGGGCGGAAGGAATACGGATGGACTTTCGATCGTCTGGAGGCGGACCTGTCCGACCCCCAGGTGACGCTGATGATCCTCTGCAATCCGCAGAACCCGAGGAACCATCTGGTCGGCCGAAGACCTGAAACGAGTGGCTGAGCTTTGCGCTCGCCATGGAGTGACCGTCATCTCCGACGAGATCCATGGCGATTTGACCGAGCTGGGTGTCGCTACGTGCCTTTCGCCTCAGTCTCCCGACGGCGAGCAGGATCAGCGTCACCCTGCCTGAGTCCGCAGCAAGGCTTTCAACATCGCTGGAATCCATTCGCCGCCGGTCGTTCCCGGATGAGCATTTGCGGCACAAGGTCTGGCGAGGCCCGAACACGGATGAGATCGCTGAGCCGAACGTTTTCGCCGTTGAGCGGCGTCGCCGCCTTCAATCTGCGGGAGCGGTTGGACGCCCTTCGCTGCTACATTTCGGAGAACCGCCGATTCGCCTGCGACCACATCAGCGCGCAGATTCTCTAATTCAGCCCGTTCATGGGGAGGGACTCATCTGCTCTGGCTCGATCTGCGGGCTGTTTTCGGCCACTATGGCGAAGGGTTCACGGACTTCCTTCGCCAACAGACGGGACTTTTCATCACCGACGGCGCCCATTACGGCCAGGGCGGAAGCGCTTCGCCCGCATGAATCTGGGGCCTGCCCTCGCGGTCTGGTCGAAGATGGCTTGATTCTGCTCCGCTGAGGGGTGACAGCGTATTGCCAGCAGCGGTAGCACTAAACAATGGAACAGTGATGTTGCGTTTGTAGGTTTTAGCCACAAACGCAACATAGAAGGAGCACTCAATGGATGATTCTCAAATTGATTATCTCCTCAATCATCTGGGCGATTCCGACGCGTCAATCCGTGATGGTCTTGTCTCACTCGACTTCTGCGCAAGGATTTGAGGAAAGCATTTTCTCGAAGCCCAAATGAGGAAGATCATTGCTTTCGTCACGGATGGGGAATGCCTCTACTATAAGATTGGCTCGCAAGTTGATGACAGCGTTTTCCTCGAAGCTTCTCCGCTTTAATGGGAGCGATCTTCCTTGACTGCGACCTCGCGAACTCCACTTTTGAGTCCTGAGCAGCGAAAGCAATGGTTCAGCGGGCCGAACATTACCTTTTGATGAACAAGACCATCGAGGCTGGGTGTCCCCATCACAAGGATGGGCCTCATGCGCTCGCTCACGGCAGTGATTTACTTGATGCCGCTCCACAACATCCTCTTTCACACCCAGTACGAGCTTTTTCGACCCAATTTCATCCTGGATGGGATCCTTGACTATCCTTTTTCATGATTCCGAAGCCAGTCGGCTCTCCTCGGCGATTACGGCTGATTGGAAAAACAAGAAATTCAAGCAGACAGACTTCGAACGATTCCTCAGCCATACTGACACTGTCTGCTGGGAAAAAGAGGAAGCAAGCGAATCCGCCCCTTGTTACTGTTTGACCTTCTGGATCAATTTTCTTCAAAGCCTTTACTTCCTATCGAATAGCGAAGAAGTCAGGAGCTCCTGTTCTCGGTATTGCGGGGTTATTATCTCGTATGGGATATCTGCCCAATGACAGATAGACATGATTGGCAATACAGCAAATATTCATGGCAAAGGATTCAATGATGACAATGCATACTGAGCTCACACGGTACAAGGTCAAAAAAGGCAAAGAGGATAAGGCCTGCGAATGGATGCATTTTCTGAATGAAAACATCGGCGAGACCTGCTCACTTTGAAGAATGAAAGAATGTATGTGGAAAACATCTTCTCCGAGGTCATTGACGGACAGATGCATCTTTACTGGTTTTCCTATCGAGGGCGATGACGCTCAGGCCGTAGAGGAGTCTGAGTCTTGGATTGACAAGAAGCATCTGGAATATTGGGACGAATGCCTTGTTTATGAGCCGAAGATCATGGCGAGGATCTTTTCTCTGAAGTTTCCATGGTTGAACCGAGTCTGAGCATATGGATTAAAGGGCAGAGTCGAGTTCCTGCAGGAATAGAATCTTTTTGAAAGAAAATGTCATGATATCAGCCATTTCCGCATTCAATAAGCATCGATATTTCCCGTGACGCCTGCATGTTGCGTGGCCCTTTTTCAATAACGGTCGTTTCTCTCAGGAAGCACCTCTTCAAACTGGTTGATACCGGCCGCCTACCAGGCTCTTACAACAAAGAGCAGAGGGATTACGCGAGTGTCGGAACTCGTATCGTATTAGAATTCAAGTGGAAATAAAGAGTGTCTCTTTTTCGACCGTAGATTTAAAGGAGTAAAGATGGTAAAGGAACAAGCAAGGAATGGGTAGGAAAAGTCCAAAACGTAGGATGGGATATTTCTTTGGATTCTCGATGAATTGAGAGACCCTGAGAAGAGGGAACAGATAAAGGAATTCATGGCGGGTGCAGCCAGCGACGCTCAAAAGATCGCGGGTATGCCAAAATGCAGCATCAAAAAGTCTGCACAAAATGAAGGAAAAGAAGGAAGAAAAGAAAAATTTGTCCGAGTCGTTGCTGAAACGCAGGGAAAAAGCAGGAAATTGCTCTACAAAATGTGCATTTTAGCGTAGACGAATTTGTAGAAAAGCGCATCTTGCCCAAGAAGATGGACATGGCTTTCTATGACGTGCCAGGATGTTTTTTCTTATTGTCTCTTATGCAAAACCGCTCGAAAAAGCGGACTCTCTTACTGGATATTCCGGAATCTTCATCGCATCGACGCAGAATTTACGAGAGGGAATTCTGGCAGATCAACGGGATGGAATTCGGATATTTATGCAGACATTAAATTTCAGCGAACATCTACATACGTAGTTCTGTTTCCGAAAGCGGCCAGAGAAAGCCGGATATTGAACAAAAAATATTGATTGAGTTGTCTCGATGATGGGTCGAACCGTCTTTATAACAAGCTCTGATTCTAGCTGACCTTCTGTTGCAATTCAGCGGACAGCGGTTGAAGTGTTTGTTTAAAAAATAGAAAACAATTCTAGTAGAAAGCGTGTGAGATATGGATGGGGATGAAAGAAAGCAGTTGGTAGAGCAGACGTTGGCATCGATGGAAGCCGGCACTGACGATTTTTGGGAAAACGAATCATAAACGAACTGGGCGCTCGGAGGCTTTTACTGCTGGGAGTTGATACGCTTTCACGCTTGGCACCTGGTTTCGGTCCACCCTTGATTTGCTTCAGCGTGGTGAGGGAGAAACGCTTTATCGAATGCATATTCCGGAAGGCATATCGAAAACCGCTCATTTGGCGACAGCAGGAGGCCAAAATATCGGGGCAAATTGTTGAAAACGGGAAAGGTGTCGTTGGCCAGGCTCGGTTCGAGGCCGTCGCTGAATGCGGCGTACATAGATCCAGCGATGATTGCTATGGCGGTCGCTTGCCTCATCAATCAAAACTGAACAGGATTCAAAAACAGGAGAAGAGATCCTAGACTTTTTGCAGAATCAGCAGAAAGCCAAAGTCAAAGGAAACCTGCGCGTCCTTCAGGATGTTTTTGATAACTATAAATTTAATTGGAATAACGAAACGTATAAAAAGAGCAAGCATATCCAGGTCCAAGAAATTAAGGAGAAGCTGAGAAGGATATTCTGCTTTATGAAGAGCAGCTTAGTAAAAAGAATTTCTGATGAAGTCGGCCTGTTTTCATCTGCGCCGGCACTCGCATGAGGAAGCCGAAGGATTTGTGAATGAACTGACCGATTTCCAGCGAGCCTTATACGTTTATTCATTCGCTTCATTCTTGAAGTTATGTTGCTTGGCAACTTCGACCAAGATTATCTGACAAATGTCATGGAAGAGATTAAGCAGCGCTCAAAGAGAGTATCGCGAATTTTATAAACAGAGCAAGAAAAAGCTTAAAGAAATCGTGGATACAGCAATCCAGGATAAGGCGCTTCATGTGATTTCAAGGCTGGAGGTTTCTCGGCAAATGCTCATTGAGAAGACTCGCCTTGGCGATAAGACGCCAATAGATGAATATTTAAAGGCAGAATGGTGCAAAAATCGGGAAACATCTGATGCTCAGCATGGGAAGGCATTGGAATCTTAGAAAGAATCCATAATGATTCCGTCAGTCCTTTTCCTCCAAAACCTTTCTTCCGTCAATAAGATTTATAACTCATCTTACGATGGTTATTGGAAAAGGAGAAATACGTTTGCTTCCACGGCGGAGAATCCTAATCCTGACAATCCCTATTTCCATCGTCGCCTCAGAGGCTTCGGAACAGAAGACTTTCATGAGACCAGCGATTTCCGCATTCAATAAGCATGATATTTCCCGTGACGCCTGCATGCTGCGCGCCCTCGCGCAAGAAGGGCTGCGACTGGTGGTGGTATTCCTTCACTGCACAGGATGCTCAGACGGGCGAAGACAAGGCTTTCTTCGCGGAGTTCTTCCTGTGTAATCCCGCGCTCGCCGAAGACAAGGAAGGGCCAGGGTCTGGCCCGATTTTGGGGCAACTATCCGAGAACAAGGCTGCTGGGCAGAAACCATCCTACGTGATGGTCAAGGCTGGTTGCTGGGGAGAGGACCATTGCCAACTGCATCGCTTTTTCGCCTGGGATCAGGTGGACCTTCATGCGGATGCGCCTTACCAAGTCCAAGCCGCCGACTGCCTCGCGTCGGAGACCAGGCTCACGGGCAGCATCACCATCAGCGAAGAGGAGGCCGCCGCCCATCCGGAATGGATGCGACAGCGGTTCTCTTTCCTGGGATTTGCAGGTGGACAAGCAAGTCGCTTTCAACGTCGGCTATGGGGCCAGCAAACCTTTGCGGATATCGAAGCCTTCGCCATATATTGGCATGCGGAGGGTATGAAAAACCGCCTATCAGGGCGGATAACCCACAATGGCCGCGTTTATACGGTCAGCCCGGAGAAATCCTATGGCTATGCGGACAAGAACTGGGGCGGGACTTCACCAGCCCTTGGGTCTGGCTTTCTTCAACTGCCTGGTCAGCAAGAGAAGCGGGGAAAGGCTGGAAAACAGCGTCTTCGACATCGGCGGAGGCCGGCCGCAAATCTACCCCCTTCCTTTGAACCGTCGGCTTTTGGGCGCCTTCTGGTATGAGGGGAAAGAGTACGATTTCAACTTCTCCAAACTCCATGAACAGGTGAAGACAGATTTCTCCTTCGATGAATATGGTCCCTCAGGACCTGCGTGGATGATGACTTGGTCCCATTGGCATGTCCGGCAGGAGAGCATGCGAGCCGTCACGGAGACGGATGTCTATTGTAGGAAAAAGCGAAATGCTGTTCGTCAATTACGAGGCTCCGGACGGTCAAAAAGCACCAGCGGCTATGGAACGGCGGGACTGGTTTCGGGTTCGTCAGGCTTTACGAGAAAGAGGGATCGCTACTGACCTTGGTTAATGAGATCGAGGCCAGTCATGTGGGCTGCGAGTACGGTGAATACGGGGAGATGGGAACTAGGAACAGGCAGGCTAAAGAGCGACGGACTAGGGAATGCGGGGAGAAATAGACCAAGACGGCTCTCGTCCCTATAGTCATAATGTTGTATGGAAAATGTCAGATGTTGAAAACGCGAGAAGACCGAAGGCCTTGAGTCCGCGATCCCCCGTCTGTCGGGGACTTTGCGGGCCCACCCATCGAGCTGCCAGACGTCATTTGAAGCGTCAAAGGCATGGTCGTCCTCGGCAGACGAATCGTCGATCATCTTCCACCGATATCGCCATCATCCGCAATCAACGCGGACGCGGTCCTAGCTGGGTTCACCCTTTCACCCCGCAGCAGGTGATTTTTAGCCATCATCGATTCCTCCTCCATCCTCGTCTTCGTGAGTGGGAGGGGCATGACCAAAGGTCTGCGGTCCGTCCTCATCGCCTGCGGGACGCAGAGGCCCAGGGTTTTGGGTCGTTGTCAATGCCCTGATGAGCAACACCGAATATCCGTCTGATCAAAAGCGTCATCGACATCCTCTATCATCGCCACCGTGGATGGATGATTAAAGACATAACAAGCCGTTTGGGCGCTGGAAACGGTCTGACCGTCGCCGCTGGCAGGAAGACCCCGGAGTCGTCGCCAAATACGGTCGGAATTCGGATGTCCCATCGCCAGCGAGGCCGGAACCAGGAGTCGATCCGAGACCATCGCTGCCATGAACATCATCAGCTTCTACCCACCTTCCAAAGGGAGAGATTCAGCAGCATGATGGGCCATCATCAACAAGACCCGGAACCTGACCTGACCCTCAACACCTTACACCAAGCGCAACGAATCAGGGATTTATCGATCTTCCGTAATATGACGCGAAACGAAGAGGGAGGAAAGAAGAATGAGAGAAAGAGGAGGGAGAGTCCTCTCACGCTGAAAGCTATGGTCTCCTCTGCATGCCCATGGTAGTTTCTGTAGTGAAAACCCAAAGAAAGGATGACCAATGCAGGTTCAATTTGGTGGAGAAGACCGCGAGCTGGCCGCAGAGCCGACCGAGGTAGGGCAGGAGCTGCCCTGAATTCACCCTTCACAAGGCCGACGATTCCCGGGTCAAGAGCGCGGATCTTTTCAAAGACAAGACCCTCATCTCCGTGGTCCCGAACATCAACACCTCCGTCTGCTCCTTGCAGACCAAGCGTTTCAACCCGAGATGGACAAGTATCCGGACGTGGCTTTTACACCGTCTCCACCAACACGGTGGAGGAACAGAAGGATTGGTGCGCGGCCGAAGGCGTGAAGAACATGGAGATGCTCAGCGACGCTGAGGAGCAGTCTGGGCGAAAATGTGGGCGTACTGATGCTTTGGCCCTTGATTTCGACGCCCGCAGCATCTGGATCACTGACGGCAGCGGGAAGGTTCTCTATCGTGAAATTCTGCAGAACCAGCATGAAGAGCCTAATTATCAGGCCGCTTGGCTTTCCTGAAAGGGATGGGGAAGCAGTCCTGAGTTGGTTGAGCTCGTGTGGCTGGGGGAGCCTCGACTTCCCCCAGCTTTTAATTTTGTGAGCTGAGTTAGAGGCTTTTAAGCTATAGGCAAGTTATAAGCTTCAAATTTATACGTTAATTTATACTCAAACCTTTAAGCGCTGAAGCCTCGTCTTAATGCACTGCTTAATCTAGTTAAGGCTCGATCACCCTTGATTAATTTCGGTCAAGGGAGACGAAGGTGTAATCCTTGTCCTCGATCGCCCTGCCTGATTTGGCTTTCTCTCGACATCTCCGACAAAGTCAGCTGGCCGTCCCCGTCATATGGTCCAGTTCCACCTGAGACTCAACCAGGGCTTCCAAAGCCTTCTTGAGGGTCATCTCGCAATGGGCGCAGGACATGCCGTCGATATGGACCGTTTCATGGGTCGTTAGGGGTCCTCGGTTATCTTGAATCGTTTGGTTTTCTTGTGACTGATTCGTCGCGGCGTTTTCCTTTCCGATGATAGGTTTCCGATGATGGGATTTCCTGTATTTCCAGGCTTTTCGGTCTTTCGGCATTCTCCCATTCCTGATATTCTCGCCGGCGGTTGAGGGATTCTATGGCAGGTCTGGAAAGGTCTGAGTTTGTTGGCGTCTTCCGAGCGGGATGGACCTTATAGAGGTTCAGACGCAAGGCGTTCAGTGTAGACGGTCACCGAAGACAGGCCCATGGCTGCGGCCGCCCACATGGGGCTGAGGCTCCACCCGGGGATGGCTCCGGCTGCGATGGGGATGAGGACCAGGTTGTAGGCGAAGGCCCAGAACAGGTTCTCGTGGATATTCCTGACGGTGGCCCGGCTCAGGCGGACGGCCGCGGCTACGTCGGTCAAGCGGGAATCCATGAGCACCACGTCGGCGGCGTCGATGGCAACGTCCGTCCCCGCCCCGATGGCGACACCAACATCGGCCTCCCGCCGCCGGAGCGTCGCTGATGCCGTCCCCGACCATGGTCACCTTCCGCCTGCCCGTTTGCTGTAGGTGACGGATTTCCGCCTTTTCCTGCGGAAGCACGCCCGCGACCACATGGTCGATGCCGGCTTGGGAGGCGATGGCTTGGGCGGTCCTTTCGTTGTCTCCGGTGATCATGGCGGTGGTGAGGCCCATCTCATGAAGCTGCCGGATGGCTTGGGCAGAGTCGCTCTTGATCCCGTCGGCGACGGAGATGAAGCTATGACCCTGGGATACGAAGAATAGGGTCTGCCTCCTTCTGCGTCTGATGGGCTTGGTCCAGAAGGTCGGAGGGATCGCATTCCTGCTTTTTCCAGGAGAGACGAGATATAGGGTCGGCGTCAAAAGAAGGTCGGATCCCACCGTGGCTTGAGCCCTTTCCGGGAGGGTATGGAAACTTGACTGCAGCTGGCTGAACTCCCATGTCTTGGGCCTTGCGGAGGATCGCCTGGGCGTAAGGATGCTCGGATTGGGCTTCCAGACTCGCCGCCAAAGATAGAAGACGACGGGCGTCCACTCCCGAACCTGCTACTGGGACGATGTCCACCACCTGGGGCCTGCCTTCGGTGACGGTCCTGGTCTGTCCAGCGATGACGGAGTGCGTCCGATTTCCAAGGATTGGCCACCTTGGAAGAGGATGCCGGAGCGGGCCCCTAAACCATTGCCGACCATGATGGCCACGGGGGTGGCCAGACCCAAGGCGCAAGGGCAGGCGATGAGGAGGACGGCGACGGCATGGGAGAGCCCCAGGGAGAGGGGATGACCGGTGGTTAGCCAGAGGACCAGGACCAGGGCCGCGATGGCGATGATGACGACGAAGACGGACGAGACCTTATCGGCTATGCGGGCGACGGGAAATTTTGGTCCCCGCGGCGTCGGACACCAGACTGACGATCTGGGGAGAAAGTCGTATCCGCCCCGATCCGGGTGGCCTGAGCCCTGAGGAAAACCGGTCTGATTGAGGGTTGCGGCGGAAATGGTGCTGTCGACCTCCCCATTGACCGGGGCGGACTCGCCTGCTGCGCTGATTCTGCCCACCGTGCTGGAGCCTTCCACCACAACCGCATCGACCGGGATGGCCTCGCCCGGCTTGACGACGATGACGTTCCACCTCACCTGAGAGACCGGCACCTGTCTGGTCCTCCGGCCCTTCGACCGTCGCTTCCCTGAGTGAGCGTGAGCAGAGTGATTTCAAGGCACGGTCTATGGCTTTTGGCCAGGGATTCCAAAGTCTCTGCCCACGTAGATGAAGGTGAGGATCGTGACGAGCCTTCGAAGTGCTGATGATGCAGGGTATCATAACGGCGGGAGGCAAGTCAGCGTGAAAAGGATGCCGGTGACCAGAGGAGGAAAATGGAGCTTCCAAAGTGACCAGGGTCCATGTTCAGCGATGGGCCAAGGATTTGAAGCCGGAGATTGCGAAATCTGCTGATGAAGAGGACGGCCAGAGCTGGAGCATTCTGGTTAGCCAGGCCGGCATATGTAGCCAGCCAGGTAGCTGCGCCATGCTACAGACCCATGGAGATATACATGATGGCCAAAGACAGAACCAAGGACCAGGCCAAACGGCGCAGGAGGGTGGGAGTCCCTCATGGTCTTCCAAAGGCGCGGGTCAGGGAGGATGAACTGAACTCGGAGATGGCGGAACTCGGTCTCGGTCGGCTGGGAGTCCGACCGAGATGTCTCTGGGAGGCTTTCCTTCAAAGGCTTGGCCCGGTATCCCGCCCCGTCCACCGCCTTCATCACCTCTGCCGGGGAAGCCTGGCCTTGCACGGTTAAGGTATTGGTTAGCAGGCGAAGCGGTAGCGTCCGTCACTCGGAAGCTTGCAGACCGCTTTTCTCCACGTGAGTCTGGCAAGCGCGCAGGTCATGCCAGAGACCAGATACTGTTCCATAAAAATAAGACCTCCTTGCTCTCAGGAAGAACACTCTAGTCAAACGAGACGAAGTGGAAACCTTCCCGATTTTGCATTCCGTGAAATCTGATAGACTGATGGGCATGACAACAGATGTCGTAGTCCCTCTACCCCCGATTCCTGATTTTCTTTGGTCTTCTTGATTTTTCCGGCCTTCCTGAATCAACCCAAGAGCAGGAGGAGAAGATGCTTGCAGGCAGAATTTACGACCCCGCTGACCCTCGGCTGGTCGCCTGCCTGCGTCCGCTCGCATAACCCGGAGCAGGAGTACAACGGCTTTGATGAGACGGACCCCGCCGCCAGCGAATCCTCCAAGGGTGGCTGGACCTGCAAGGAGAGAACGTCTTCCGCGCAGGGCCCGTCCACTCTGATTACGGATGCTTTCACTGAGCATTGGCGACAGCTACGCCAACTTCAATTTCACCTGCCTGATTGCTGCCTCGATGACCATCGGGCGCAACGTTTCATCGGGCCGAACGTTCCTCTTGACCCCGGTGCATCCTCCGCTTTCCAGGACCGCAACCTTTTACCGCAATGCCCGGGGGCAGACGACCGACCATGAGTGCGCGCTGCCCATCGTTATCTCGGATAACTGCTGGATAGCCGGAAACGTGACCGTCTCGCGGAGGGGACCATAGGCGAAGGTTGCGTCATCGGCGCCGGCAGCGTGGTCACCAGGGATATCCCCTCCGGCATGGTGGCCTTTAGATCCTTGCCGTCCGATCCGGCCCATCACCGAAGAGGACGGAACGAGTGACCTTTTCGAGGCTGAATAGGCGTCGGACTGTTCTTTTCCTAGCTATGCTTTTGACGGAAAGCGCCGGTTGGTTCTAGAATTCTGTTCAGGATTCCTCTATCGGAATCCTGACAATCGTTCGGGGATGGGTCCGCTGGAAAGCGTATCCGTGATTTCCTCGTCCATCGTTTCTCGGTAGGAGGCCGCAGATGGCGAAGATCGTACAAACTGCTGGTCGGGACAGGCTGGGGATTTTCGCCCTCAATTCGCCTATCTCAATGATGATGTCCTTTTTCGGCGAAGAATGAACAATGAGGACACTCGCCTGAAAGCCCGGTCCATCATCACCATTTCCGTTTTCATTGGTAGGGACTGGCTGATTCTCACCTTGGCCCATCTAAAGTCGTGGCAAGGCCATGGGATCAGCAAGACCGAGATCGCTGCCATCATCACCATGCGGCTTTTTACGCCGGGTGGCTCGTCGCTTGGGCTGCAGCTTTTCAATCTGGCCAAGCAGGTCTGGAACGACGATCGGGCTGACCAAGCGGAGGCGGAGGCCGGCCAGGGCAAAGCCGACCAAGATAAGCCAGCCTGCGACGAAACGACGAGCTTGGAGGATTACGCCAAGACCATCTTCCTTCCCGTTGGCGATACCAATGACGCCAACGCCCACATTTTGAAGGGCAGAGCCACCTGGCCCCGTCCAGGCGGAGGGGGTCCCCATTGGAACGTGACTTTCGAGCCGGGATGCATCAATCACTGGCATGCATCACGCTTCCCAGGGCGCGGTCGATGCCGATCGCTCGTGGGCGGCCGTGGGTACTATCAGATCGAGGGTCAGGACCCGGTGGCGATGCTCCCCGGCGACGTGGCCTTCATCCCCGCCAACGCCAAACACTGGCATGGGGCCGCCCCGCATAGCTGGTTCTCTCACCTGGCTTTCATGCGTCCGGGAGAGACCTGGAGAACGAATGGCTGGAGCCGGTGGACCGGGAGATCATCTTCGTTTATCCGAAGGCGCGGCTCGGCGGTTTTATATGGCTAGTGGTCCAGGTCCAGCTGGCAAAGGGCTTCGAGGAGCATCGGAGTTTGTGACCACTGAGAGCTATCAGGATTGTAGAACTATTGGGACTATAGGAACTATCGGCGATAGTAGCTATCGCGATATGGCATAGCATTTAGGGTATGATAAGGTCATGACCTTTTCCCATGGCTACTATCATGATCAGCCTGTTCCTGACCGTCCGACCGGCAGGATCGATGAGGTGGATTCGGATTCTGACACCCCGCCCCTTCCTCCGACGGCCGGCCAGGAAGCGCCTGACCTGTCGAGTTATTATCCTCATGCTCATCAATCGCCGATCAGAACCGACGGTGCCGCCACCAAGACGGACTGATAGGCGGCTTTGGCGGATCGGACGGCGTTTACCACAGGTCCGCGGGCGCTTATGGCAGGCCGATTGGCAGGTCACAGCGGTCGGCTGCGGTGGAGATTCCTGCGAAGATCCAAGCCATGCGTTCTTTGGAGATTCAAGGGGGCAAATGGTTCAAAGGGGTCAGACCCCTGAGCATATCTTTCTATCAGGAAGCCTCCTCATGGCGGACCAGAGGACGACTATCTGCACTCGCCCGTCTTCCCATCACGGCCGTCTTATAAAGCGTTTTCTTCCCCGAATTGCGCGGTATTTCGCGCTGGCGCCCGCTGGAGGAAAAGGGAGAAGCAGGCTGAATCCACGACTTTCGCCCAGCCTCATGCCAGCGAGTTGACTGAATCTGGCAGGCGGGTGGGTGGAGTAAAGGATATGCCCGTTTACGAGAATTGGTGATGATTACCGCTTTTGATCCTTCTTTCGACGCCAACCAGCTCTTGAAGCGATCGCCTGTATCGGTCGGAGGGGAGCGGGAGAATTTGAGTGATAGTGCTCATTCTGACGAGGTTCGGACGTGGGAGTTTTTCTGGTCCGCGACCCTGATCGGTATGAGGATGGGGAGCTTTTTCTGCCTTTGGCTGGCTTTGGCGGCCAAAGACGAACGCGCCCTGCTCGACGGAGCGCCCGCGAGGATGAGGCTGGTCCAAGCTGGTAGCCTGAGTCTCGCGGGGATGGCCGACTACTACCGGCGTCGGCGGAAATCCAGTCTCTTTCGACGATTACTGGCCTCGAACCGTGGAACCTTATTTCCTTCCGTCGCTATCTCTTTTACGCCCGGAAGGATGGCCGGACTTTCGATGTGGACTGGGACCCTCTGCGTCTTTATCGTTTCCATCAGGGCTCCTGGACCGTGACCTCCTATCCGGCCACGCGCAAGAAACGAGGGAAAGTCGCCAATCTCCTCACTGGCCTCCTGGCCTCCTCGCCCGGGACGATCCGTCCTCTTCGTCCTCCCTGCCGCGGTGGATCTCTCTGGCCTTGGAGAGAAAGAGGCCGTCCTGGAAGAGAGGCGACGGGCGCAGGCCCGGTGGATTACCATTGATTTCTCCCGTTTGGACGCCATCCGCCAGGACTCCGCCCTCACTCGGGACAAGCTCATCGTCGATGAGGAAGAAGATATGAGGAGGAAGAGGACGCAGAGGATAGGCAAATACGAGCTTTTGACACCCGACGAAGTCGAGACTTTGAAGCAGCCGTGATTCTGGCGGAGGAAAGGACGAATGGGCGTCGACGAAGAGGAAGACCGCTACCTGCGCTGCCTCTCTGGCCGGCGAGGACCTCTCCTGGCTTTTCCCAAGAGGGGCTCATGGAATCGATCCTCGTGATTCGATCAATGACCATCTGTCTCGGAATTCTTTTCTCCGATACGGTGATAGGAACCCATCTGCAAGCGCGGATCGTGGACGATTATCGGCGGACGTGCCGAACACTACGGTTTGGATGGATGACGAAGGGTTTTTGATAAAATCAGAACAAATGTTCGAAAAATCTATCGACGATTCCAGAAGCGGGACCGCGGGGCAACGGTTCCTCGGCGCATTGGCCAGGCTTTCGATCAACCCTGCTCTAAAGGCGGCGTCGTGCCCCGTCTTGGCCTGCCTTACATCACGGTGTGGTCGGAAGAATGAGATCGACGCCTCCTTCATGATGCCGAGCATCATCGCGGAGGGAGGGGCCTTCCGCTTCGTCGTCGGCCGCACGGGGCCGGGAAAGCTCCTCCCGCAGACCATCCGCAACATCTGTCATGGCCAAGAACTGTGGTGGTCGACGCCGACCTTTCCCCGGAACGGCGGCTTAGGCACGCGCGCGGCCAAGGCTTGCCACCCACAAGGAGTTGGTCCAGAGAACATGTCCACCAAGACCTGGCCCGAAGGAGGAGCCCTGACCCTGGTCTTGGACCGTTGGATCAACCAGGTCCAGAAGGAGGTGATGGACGAGGGCTTGTCTTTGGCTGACCCCAGCTTGGGAGGCCTCAGGATATGCCATCTCGGATGCCATCTACGAACCCAACGACCTGGTCCACGGCTTCGATTTTCGCCCGCCTGCTCACCCTCTACTATCACGCCTACCCAGGCCAGGATGACGAGACCAAGGCCAAAGTGGTCAAAATGGTTCTAGGGCGAATACCAGACCAAGACCGAAGCTAGGCAAAGAGCTGGGGTGAAATCGTCATCACGGACGACGACCGGTACGACTATTTGAAAGTCTTCGCCGCCTTCCTCAAAGGGGCCGGATATGCAGGCATGCCCATCTCAATCGATGAGCTGGTCAACATCTACAAGATCCCCAATTCCATCACCCGGCAGAACAATTACGAGAAGATCCCGACCATGTATAACGACGCCATGCAAGGCAAGGCACACTATCTGGGAATCATCATGTCCGGACCCGGAATGCATGGAAGACAGGCGCAGGGGGTCTACAGCTACGAGGCCTTGCGCCTGCGCGGTTGGCGACCGGGCGTTTTGGGGAGAGCATCGGGACCTTGGCCCTGTCATCCATCTGGAGCCTCTGACCTATGAGGAGATGCTGTCCTGGTGGGGGAAGCTGGAGCTTCCATCCACGCCGGCCTGTGCTACTGACTCAGAGGTTGACCGATCAGGACCTCGGCCCGTTTCATCCAAGTGGAGTTCGGCTGCATCATCGGGTGCGCAGACATATCACCCCAGGGAAGTCATCCGGGACTTCATCGAATTGCTGGATATCCTCTATCAGAATCCGTTGGGCTCGAAGAGGCCGCGAAATCCGACGATTTCACTTACGCCCAGAACCCGATCCTCGAAGAGGGTGGGAGAGGATGAGTTCGCCCAATTCCAGATCGACGGGGACGTGGCGAAGGCAAAGGCGAAACGGATATGATGGATTCAACGGAACAGCGGGACTGAACGGGCATGACGGATATAATCGAACGCGTGACGGTATAATGAGCAGGTAGGAATATGGACGTCTTTGATAGGTACGCGCCTTCGTGCAGGATTTCATCTATCGGAACGGCTGGAGGAATCGCTACGGCAGTGCCGCCGCGGCCGACGTGACCTTCAACCCGATGACAACCTCTCCTCACCGCCTCCATCGCCTGGCAAGACGGAAGTCGCCTTTTTCCCATCATCAGCGAATTCTGAGCGAGCTGCCGGCTCCATCGGCTGTCTCTATATCGGTCCTCTGAAAGCCCTCATCAACGACCAGTTCCTCCGTCTGAACGAGCTGTGCATCAGGCAGGATCCCTGTCTGGCATTGGCATGGGGACGTGTCCCAACTTACAAGGACAGGTTGACGAGGAACCCTTCCGGTATTCTGCAGATTACCCCTGAATCCTTGGAATCCATGGTGATGCATAAACACATGGCCATCCCCCGGCTTTTCGGGGACCTGCGCTGCGTGGTCATCGATGAGGTGCATTCCCTGCTTAGAGGGGACAGGGCGGGCAGACCGTCCTGATTGAACGCCTATCCTGCCTGGCACAGTCAACCCGCGCCGGATCGGGCTTTCGGCGACCATGGGGGATCCGGAGAAAACCGGGGAATTCCTGTCGGCAGGAACGGGACGCAAAACCGCCATTCCCCGATTCGAGTCCCCGAAGTCAACTTGGCAGCTGTCCATGGAACACTTCTAGTGAAAGACGAGCGTCGCTGGAGGCAGGCAGATAGCCTGGCCGCCCACCTGCGTGGGAAAAGCCGACCGACAAGCCCCCGCCGCCGATCCCGGCTTGGCCTATATCTTCGAGCATACGCGTGGAAAAAGAAATGTCTGATCTCAGTCAACTCGCGGGAAGAATGCGAGTCCGTGACCAATGAGCTGCGGCATTACTGCGAGCTGAACCATGAGGCGGACCGCTTCCTCATCCACTATGGAATCTCTCCGCCTCCTACCGGGAGACGGCCGAGATGCTCTATGAAAGATCCGGAACAGATCTATACGACGGTCACCACTCCACCTTGGAGCTGGGAATCGACATCGGCAAGCTGAAAGGGTCTTTTCAAACTCGACGCCCTTGGACCGTCTCCTCTCCTGCAAAGGATGGGCTGGACCGGCAGGCGGGGGCAACTCGCAGATGCGGGTCTCGTCATGCGGGAGGACGAGCCTGAGATCCGGGCTCTGCTTCCGGCCACCATACGTGGAAACTCTCAAAAGGCATCGCCTTGATCCAGCTTTTATCTGGAAGAGAAATGGGTGGAGCCGCCCTGGCTGGACCGCCTGCCTTTTCAGCCTCTCATCATCAGACCATGAGCACCCTGGCTTCCATTGGGGAACTGTCCCGCGCGCTTTTGGCCCCCAGGTGCTGAACCTGACCTACTTTCCCACTGGATCAGCCATGATGATTACCGCCTGCTTGAGACACACCTCATCCAGATCGACATACAAACGACCCCTGCAGGGCCTCACCATAGCCCCAAAGGGAGAGGGTCGCAATTCCTTCCGTTTCCAGCGGCGTTTTCCAGGAAAACGAAGAATTCACTGTCCGTTACCAACCCCAGGAGTTGGGGACGACTGTCCAGCCTCCGCCCCAGGAGAGAAAAATCGCAGCTGGCCGCGGTGGTTGGTCTGGTGATGGATGTGAAGAAGCAGTCGTCTGGGCGTGGACGCCATCAAGGGAGGGTCCCCGCCTCACTTCGGCCAATGCCCGGGGACATCCACGATCGCATCCTGAAATCGGATGAGGCGGTCTTGTAGAAGAGACCGCTTACCTCATCTGATGAGCAACGCTGTAGCCAGGCTGGATCAGGCCCGCAGGACCGCTATCCAGTCCGGCGCCGAAAACCGGCATCTCATCCATCTTGGGGGAAAAATGTGGTGTCTTTTTGCCTTGATGGGGACTTACTTTTCCTGGCTTTGGAGCGTTTCCCTCAAAATCAGGTGCGCCCCGCGGTGGCTGGGACTGAAAAGTTGGATTCTCCTGTCCCTTCTTCATCCAGTTCTCCATGGACGGCGACGAAGACGACTTTCATCGGGTCGTCTAAGGAAGAGGGAACAAGGGTTTCAAACCCAGCGACCTCTTCTACCCCACGGAGGTTCCTATCTTCGATAAATAACGACTAGTATGTGCCGGTCGAGCTCTTACGCAAAGGGTTCGCCTACGGAATACTCAACTGTGATTCCATGCGGGAGAAGGTCAAACAGTGGATAGAAGAAAGGCATGGGAACGCGCAGTCTCCGACCGCGGCTGCGGGCTCAGGCCTCGACATCTCTTCGGCCAGTATGTCTCAAGCCGCTTACCGGCGGTGACCATTGGGCCTATAATGGCCCAGAGGTTCGCGGATCCATAAGATCCGCGCGGACGGTCCATGTGGACGATCCGCATGGACGATTCGCGGGCGCACAAGCGGTCCCAGGCAAAGGAGCATCAATGACAGCGACACTCAAGTCCCTTTTGGCGGCCAAGGCCTTCGCCATGTCGGCCAAGTCCAACGACGATAAACGCGACGCCGGTCTTCCCACGGATCTGGAAGGCATCACCTGTTTCAACGACATCGTTTTACGGCCCGCCAAGAAGCCGGGCACTCTGTCGACATCTCCATGCCTTCCGATCGACGGCGGATAAAAAGCGACGATCCGGTTCCGGTCATCAATCAACATCCATGGCGGCGGATGGATCTGCGGGTCCAAGGGAGACCCATCAGTTCTACTGCTCCATCTGGCTACTTACGGTTTCGCCGTGGTCAATTTCACCCCACCGCCTCGCGCTCCGCAGGTGGAATTTCTGGGAGATGGACGATGTGAACTGGTCTTCCATTGGTCGCCGACCATGCGGGCGCAAATACAACCTAGATGCAAGCAACGTTTTCGTCTCGTCGCGGGGACAGCGCCGGCGGTCAGATGGCGTCGACCACCTGACCATCCTGACCAACCCTGACTATCGGGCCAACCAGCTACGAGAGGCGGATCTGACCGTCGGGCTGCAGCCATCAATTGCGCCTTCATCACCGCGAAGGGCATGATCTCCACGGATCGACGCCTCACTTCACCGCCGACGTCGTCAAAGCGAAGAAAGACCTGATGGAGACGGAGAAGCACATGACCGCTGCTGCCTCTTTTCCTCATGACTTCCAACCAGGATTTCATCCGCGATTGCACCGTCTGTCTGGACGGCCTCCCTGGCCAAAGGGATCAGCATGAGTTCCATTCACGGGGATGAAGAACCCTCAAGGGCATGTTTTCCACTGTGATGTTCGCAACAAAACCGCGCTGGAATGCAATAAGGATGAGATGGAGTTCTTCCGCCGTCATGTGGGATGAAACCCTGATAAGACGGGAGGAAGCCCCGGCGAAAGAGGTTGATGGACCCCCGGATAGTCCGGTGAATCGATGCACGCATGGAAGGACCACGGAAAGCCAGGGAAAAGGGTAGGAAGCGGTGGGGATCCGAGAGTTGGTCCTGCGCGGGATTCCTGCTGGCAGCATAAAACCATAGCCTCTGGCTTCGCTAAGATAGGACTGAATCCCTCATCCAAAGGAGGAGTCATGGACAAAAAGTGATCATCGTCGGAGCGAACCACGCCGGAACCGCCGCAACGAACCAAGTGCTGGCTCTGGACCCTGAAGCTGACGTGCATGTTTTCGACAAGAACAGCAATATCAGTTTCCTGGGTATGTGGGATGGCCTGTGGATAGGCGATCAGATCGGCCATGGGGAGGGCTGTTCTACTCCAGCAGGGAGAAACTCGAAGAGGCGAGCTCACATCCATCTGGAGGCTGAGTCACTTCAGTGGACTACCGAGGCAAGAAGATCCATTTCGGGACAAGGATGGACTCGAAGGGAGGAATCCTATGATAAACTGATTCTTTCACGGTTCCTCGCCCATCATCCTCCGCATACCGGACATAGACCTTCCTTATATACAGTGCGCCAAGATTTTCCAGGACGCCAGCAAGGCCGTCAGACAGATTAAAGAGGACGGGTCCATCACCAAAGTGACCATCGTGGGAGCCGGATATATAGGTGCCGAACTGGCTGAGGCCTACCAACGGGTGGGGAAGGAGGTCATCTCATCGACGCCTTGGACAGGACTCTCAGCACCCATTTCGACCGGACTTTCTCTGACGTCATGGCCCGCTCGGCTGCGGGAGCATGGAATCAAGCTCGCCCTGGGGGAGAAGGTCGAGGCGCTTCGAGGAACGACCGGGTGAAGACCGTGATAACCGATAAAGGCAGCTATCAGACCGATTTAGTGAGTCATAGTGCATTGGCTTCCGGCCGAATTCCTCTTTGGCCGGAAGGATTTCGACCCGTTTCCGTAACGGAGCCATCCTGACGGATAGCACCAACGTCACTAGCCTGCCCGACGTCTATGCTGTCGGCGACTCGCTCTACCGTTTACGACAATTCGGTGCAGGGCGACTTCCCTCACATCGCCCTGTACGAACGCGAGTCCGCTCGGTCTCATCGCGGGGATGAACGTGGCGTGACCGCCTGTCGAGTCTTTGAGGTTCAGGGATCTTCCGCCTTGTGCCTTTAGGCCTGCGCATGGTATGCGCAGGGGCAGACCGTGGAGACGGCGGCCCAGAGCGGAATCCTGTGCGAATGACGGAGTTCGAGGACCGGCAGAAGCCAGCTTTCATGGACGAGGCGGGCCGAACCCCACCATCCGGATCCGTATCTGTTACCGCGAAGACAACCATCGGGGTGATCGGCGCCCAGCCCATGGGTGAATACGATATGTCCGCCACCATCCATGATGTTCTCTTTGGCCATACAGGAAGGTGACCATCGAACGCATAGCTCTCTGTGACTTCTTCTATAGCCCTCATTTCAATCAGCCGTATAACTACATTACCATGGCTGCATTGAAGGCCCCTTTAACGCCTTTTTGAAAGTTCGACGCTGAAAAGCAGGGGGCGGATGGAGTCCGTCTCAGGGAGTCCATCAGCAGCCAGGATTCCCCCTGAGTCATTCTGTGAGAGTCGGAGCACAATGTGAAGGAAATTTGTGATGTAACAAACGGACTTTGCGGAGGGAGGCGCGCTTTGCATGGAATTAAGGGAGCAAAAGCTGAATCAGTGACGGAGAAAAATGGAAGTGTCCCTCATCGCTGTTGAATAGATGATAATCGGATGAGAGAGCTGCTTTACGTGAGGCTTTACAAGTAAGTCGTAATATAAGCTCTCCATGTAGCTTCAACGGTTCAAGAGGCTATCGAGTGGTGTCGGTCAACGCCATTCGAGGATTTCGATATGGTTTTGCTTGGAAGGACCCAGCTGTCTTATGAGGAGCTGAAACGGTCCATCGATTTTTCGAGCGGTTCCCATGATTCGCGGCGAATCTGCTCCTTGTCATGAGGTCTTTCAACCAAAAATTTGGTTGTTTCTGCCCTGTCCCTGGGGATACGAGGAATCCTTATGGAGAATGTAAGCGCTTGCACGATTCATGCTGCAATCTGGAATCTGAGAAGATTCGGAATGTATTTTTCTCCTCAAATTGTCAGTCACCTTTTGTCCCACGGCGTTCGGCTTAATGACCCTGATTATGATGATCTGTCCATAAGACGTCAATTCGAAAACGCTGACGGAGAGGAGAAAGAATCGCGAAACCATTGACTGGAAGGTTTGACGAACAAAAGAAATCACGAGAAGCTGGTGATGGAGAATTCATCGGTTCGGTCTTCCATCAGCCGAGATGCTTAAAAAGCTCGACATGAAAAACAGGACGGAAGTGGTCGCGAATTGGTATAA
>BNJU01001583.1_pt1 | contig 157127 bp, 201 predicted proteins | sample 8539281 | NCBI WGS metagenome assembly BNJU01 (sample SAMD00202456, study PRJDB9452) | human saliva metagenome | isolation source: human saliva | place: Japan
TTCCATTAATCCTGTACGAATTTGAGCTGATAATCGCACAAAATCTAACCGTGTTTATACATCATATTTAGTTATCATCATCAGGCAAATGTTTGTAAAAGCCTTCAATATGCCACGCACCATTTTCTTCAATAAGAGAAATATATCGCTTCATCGGTTTAGCCTCTACCATGCCTTCGCCAACCTTTGTAGTTTGTAAGTCTGCTTCAAATACAATACGTTTTTAAACTACCTGAACGACTCAGCCGTGCCACATCCAAGGTAACCATATCCACTTTTGTACCTTGCTGCATAGCTATGAGCCATTTTTTTGTTTTTTTCTACTGGATTGGCCCTAACTCGGTTCATCACATACGTGAAAGCCTTATCATAGTCCTTATTATTTACCGCATCAAAATAGCCTTGTACTGATGCACGAGCGGCCTCTTCACTGCCTTCGCCAACAATGGCATTTGTAAACCACCCTGAAGGGAACACTTCATTTTCCGGTCCCATAGTTCGTAAAGAAAAATCCAAATATACATACTATACTTACAAGTACAACAATTAAAACTCTCGTTGTTAACGAACTACTCGTAGGGGATACTTTCATAATTGAAGCTAGCCGTTTATCTATGACGATATGCTGCAATGCACCACCATATTGATTGTCCTGTGGCTGCCCCTTTTGACATAACAGTGCGAGCAAAATCAAGGGTCCTACAAAGGGGATGAAGAACAGCAACAAGCTCATACTGCCTCGTCCCGTATCATGAAGTCGGCGCACACATAACGACCCTAACGGAAGTAAAGATACTAAACATAGTATAGCCGTTAAGAACCCACCTAAACCGATTAAATACGGTCCCGTTTGAAATATAGCGGTTATAGCATAGAAAAAAGCGAGCAAACCAACCATACATACATGCCACAGCAATAGAAATTGTAAGAATTCCCTCCGCGAAGCGCGACCATCCGTATCCATGAACTTATTCATCACATAGAGATATGTATCCTTATAGCTAAGCTGATAATGGGATAAAGGATAAATTACATCACCTTCAGGTGCAATGCGCTCCACCTCTGTAGCCATCGTATACTGCCCACATGTAGGGCAAAACATAGCCGCCTCATCGCAATAATGACGGCAAGCATCACAATAACGTTTCATAAGTATCTCTCCAAAAACTCTCAAATGTTTACTATTTTAAGTATGTATCTATAGCCTCCGCAAAGCCCTGACGATATAGATTAGCACCGCCGTTTGCAGGGTGGCGCAACCCAATAGCAGACAATCCAAATTTTCCCATTGTATCTGCAGACTTTTGGCCTACGGCGAGCACAAGAGGTTCTACGCCACCTAATTCTATATGTAAATCTAACAAGCGTTTTGTATATTCCCAACCTAATTGTTGCTCTTTATCCTTAGGCGTGCGGTTCGTCAATGGATTATCATCCTTATGAGGATGGAAGGGGAATATATTCCACAACAACGTATCATATGGATCTATCCCCTTTTCAACGATAGCACTCCACACCACCGTGTCAGTAGGTTCGTTAAAACCGTCCTTCTGCTGTGTTCCTTTTAATAAAGAGCTAGTAGGTGAACTAGTGCGTTCCAACCGAATCGGCGTTACATCCTTCGCACGAATGGTTTTTGTGCTTATCTAATAGCATTCTTTCACAGGTAATAGCAATGCCACTAAAACGTCCGCCTTGATATCCTACTGCCTCTGCCACTACAAATACCTTAGCTCGACCTAATCGCGGCAATAAATAGGCTACCAAATTATCTCGACGCACTTGAGCCGCATCAAAACCATCTGTAACAATCTCTAAATCAGGATTTACCTCACCCCAAGGATTATGGACGAGACCACCTTGATACTGAGCGAGCCAGTCTACAAAAATCGTGCACCTTCGCCACACGCTCCGCATCAAAGGTTGCTATATATTCATCAAAAAGACAAGGTATTCTCTAACTCAAATAAAGACATACAGCCTCCAGTTTAAAAATTTATATGTTATTACCGATATATATCTACTATACATCATAATTACACGAATTGCATAAGAAATATAAACTACCCATGTATGTCGAAATACTTGGGTGGTTCTTTATAAAGTACACCCAATGGAACTCCTTACTCTTTTAGCTTCTTATAGTATACCATAACAACTAAATATAGAACTCGATTTTGTCTTCTTTTGCCAATTGGAATTGTTCAAAGATATGGTTTCGAATATTAACAAAGGATGCCGATGTGCGGTCAGTTCTATCGATGATATTTACAGGGATGATAGTTTGTACACGTCCCTGGTTTGCTGCTAGTACCACAACGCGGTCTGCTAGGACTACGGCTTCTTCAATGTCGTGCGTAACAAATACAACAGTTTTGCCTTCTTCGCGGCAGATGCGAGAGATTTCGTCTTGCAAGTTGATGCGTGTCAACGCATCGAGGGCGCCTAGTGGTTCATCCATGAAAATGATATCTGGATCCACCGCTAGTGCACGGGCAATAGATACCCGTTGTTGCATGCCCCCAGATAGTTCTGCAGGATAGCGATTGCGAGCATGATCAAGGCCTACCATTTTAACGTATTTGTCGATGATAGCAGGTCGCTCTTCTTTAGGCACCTTTTTACTTTCAAGGCCTAGCTCAATATTGCTTTCCACCGTACGCCACGGCAATAAGCCATAGTTTTGGAATACCGTTACATATCTGAGTTGAGGGGCTTTTACCTCTTCACCATCGATAGTAATGAAACCAGATGTAACGAGCTCAAAGCCCGCCATAGCATTTAATAGCGTACTTTTACCGGAACCAGAAGGACCTAAGAGGCAAATAAACTCGCCCTTTTCAATATCTAAAGTTGATATCTTCAAGAATGGTGAGTGGTTCCCCATCTTTCATAAATTCCTTGTGTGCATTGCGCACCGAAATGTAACCCATGAGGCCACCTCCTATTTCTCAATACCCCAACGTTTGTAAATCCATTTTTCGATGAGGGATACGCCCCAATCGAGTAAAAGCCCAACGAAACCGATGGTCAAAATGGCTACCATCAAAAGATCGTTACGCAAGTTATTTCTCATATCGATAATGAGGAAGCCAAGGCCTGTTTGGGAGCCTACCATTTCCCCTGTTACAAGGAAGATCCACGCCGTACCGAGAGCGATGTGAAGGCCCGATGCAATGCCTGGGAATACGGCAGGTAATACGATTTTAAATAACAGTTCTGGCTGTTTAATACCAAAGTTGCGCGCTACCTTGATGTACACAGGGTCAATATTTTGAATAGCAGACACGGTGGACAATAGCACCGGGAAGAATGCTGCAATAAAGATGATAACGATAGCTGGTGCTTGACCGATACCGAAAAAGAGAACGATAAACGGCAACCACGCCACAGGAGAAATTGGTCGAATGACTTGAACGATTGGATTGATGTAGTTCCAAATTCCCTTGTACCAACCCAAGATAAGGCCGAAGAATACGCCAGCCACAACAGAAATGATGTAACCGATGAAGAACCGTACTAAACTATCTGCAATATCCTTAAAGAGGACACCGTCTCCGATGAGTTCTCCAAAGCCAACCAACACCTTATACGGCGTTGGCAATAGCGCTTCATTAAAACCGCCGAGGCGAACGATTAGCTCCCAAATTAGCCAAGCTGCGATAAATGAACCTGGCACATATGTATATTTCTTCATGGTCCCCTTCCTATGGTAACAATGATTGATCTACAAACTCTGAATAGGTCGGCACTTTTTTGATTAAATCAATATGTGTCATGTGATGCACAAGCGCATTATAACGGTCCTCTGTAAGGGCTAAATCTTTAAACCCAATCACTTTGAGGGAACGTTCAATAACTGAGTCATTAAACTTCATGTACTTTGAGGAAATCTCCTCTTGTGCCTGTGGATGCTCGTCTAAATATGTACCTGCATCGAGATAGGCTTTTGTGAAAGCCTTTGCCAAGTCATGATGTTCATCGACGAATTGACCATTAAACACAAGAGCACAGCAAATATTATCATGCCAGAGATGGTCAGGATCTTCAAAGACCTTCCCAGTTCCCATTTCAAGGGCTAGAGAGCCAAATGGTTCGGCTACACTATACCCAGCAATTTGTCCCTACCGATAGAGCAGAAGGCATTTCTGGAGGGCTCATTTCTACGATTTGTACATCTTTTTTTCAGAAAGACCCGCTTGTTCAAGCATGCAGTCCACGAGAATTTTTTTGAGTAGATTGTTTTATGAGGGATAGCAAAGGATTTGCCTTTTTAAAGTCTTGAACGGAGTTAATATCCTTATTTACGATGATAATATTACCCTCAGTATGACCAAGTGCAGCAGCACGAACATCAATGCCTTGTTCACGAGCCTTTACACCTAGCTCAACGAGTACCGATGCAGCATCTACCTTACCTGTATTTAATGCATCCATCAACTCTGGCCAAGATCCATATTTAACAAGCTCTACATGTACAGGACCATCTGCCGTTTCTAATTCTTTTGTAGCGAATACTGGCAATGCATGGGTAATTGGTAAATAGGCTACGCGTACAGTCTTTTAATTCTTGAGCCGTCTTTTGGTTTATAGTGTTCATGATAACCATAGGCTATGCAGCCAATAACCAAGAGAACTACTCCGATGATTAGATACCATGTCTTCTTCATAACTTCCCCTCTTTCTACCTCACAACAAGGGGGCGATTTTGACACATGCCACTTCCGCACTTTTTCTAAAAACCTAGATGAAATAAGGTTTCAAAACACCTCGTCCTAAAAAAATCATATAACCCTACTATACCAATATGTTTTTTTAATATGTCAATAATGCATATAACTATAATAGGGTTTTATTTCTAAAACAATTATAAATAGTAATTAGGACATAATATATACATTAAATATTTTGATTATATATGTAAAAGCATCAACCGCATTGAGCGGTTGATGCTACTTTCACAAACACGATTAACAATATATTATTCTTCAATATAAGCTTGTCGTTTATTCAAAATATAAATCTCAGAGCTACCAGCCTCGCTGTACTCACCAACATATGGTGCAATACTAGACTGTTTAAAATGGTTAATTTCGCCTTTTGGAACGATGACCATGATTTGCTTACCTTCAGCCAAACGCTTGATAAACTCGTCCTCCGTCACTTGTTCCATAAGGTATTTCTTATCCCATTCAGCACTACGATGTTTTAATGTATCCTTATCATCCCAACGACTGCTGTCACCCTTAATACGAACCACTTCATGTCCAGTATAATATACGAGAGATGTGCTGTATCCATTGTAATAATACACATCACCATTATACTTATCTACAACAGGGATAAGATTGATAGAACTACGTTGTTTAACAAGAGGCACCAAACCCTCGAGTACTACAATCGATGAAATGAGCATGGTTCCGATCACGACAATGCTCAGCAAACGATACCGTTGGCGAGTCCACCAGAACCATAACAACCCTAATATGGATACGCCTGCCAAAACATAGAGCAATCCATAATAGCCCCAAGGTGCAAAGAAAGATGCCCCTACATAAGCAATCCATAACAATAGTGTGGGACCGACTACAATCCATGGGACATAACGAGGCCGACCCGGACGTAGAGCTTATAGCCCCTAATGTACCAAGAATACTGAAAGGTACAAGACTAATAAATGTATATAGAGGATACTTAGTGGCCATTAAGGAATAGAATAGAACAGTACCCACGCCCCAACACATGCAATACACGTACCACTTATGGTGCTGTTTAAAGCCCGTTATCATGCCATAAATAACAGCGCCCTGTCCATGGTAAAGAAGCGCCGAGGAAAAATAGCGATATAGTACCACCACACATTATCTTCCGGATGTTCAGACTGAGTCGCACGTGTTACATTGTTAAGGCCTAAGAATCCATCTAAAAAGGCTTTGTCCATGGGCGCTATACATATAAACATACCACGGCATAGCGACGACAAGAAAGGCCAAAAATCCCTTCCAGTCAAAGAGGCGCAATAACATTTGTTTCGAACGGCAAAGCGCAACATAAACGAGCAAAAATAAGGCCAGGTAAAACAAGTGCCACGGGGCCCCTTTTGTCAAAACACCTAATCCGGAAAAATACATACGCTACAATCATGGCTGTACTAGAATTTTTCATTCAAGCCTTTTGTACGCATACATCATAACCATCAAGGTCGTATATAACAGTACCATGTCGGTTATAACACCATGAGCAACAGCCCAGAACATAAGAGATGTACCAAGGATAGAGGAACCCTACTAGGCCCGCGAGCCAACGTCGACTAAAGGTCCGTAAAGCTTGAAAACATGGCAGCCACTGACAAGGCACCAAATATAGCACTTGGCAAAACGAACTACCCAATCAGCAATACCAAAGATTTTTAAAAGCTAATGCAATCAGCCAATAAATCATAATCGGCTTGTCATACCAATATGTCCCATAAATCTGTGGCGATAACCAATTGCCAGACAACACCATTTCCTTAGCAGTTAACGCATAATTCGATTCTACTGGGATCAGTTACAGGTAGTATATTATTAGCTACCATAAAGAATACCAGCCAAACAACAAACAACACAGGCGTCAAACGAGACAATTTCATTGTGACCTCCTTATGATTTACGGCGATTCTTATAGTATTTAAATCCGAGCACTGCAGCCACAATAGCAAAGATGACAATCACAACTAGCAAAAATTCATGATTATACTGAATAAGATCTTTCCAGTTTTCCCCAAGTACTTTTCCTAAATATACGAGTAAAATCGTCCAAGGAATAGTACCGAGTACAGTCCAAACGATAAAGTGCCACAATGGATAGCGCGCCATGCCAGCCGGGAAGGAGATAAATGTACGAACACCAGGTAAAAGACGGCCAAAGAATATAGCTACTCCACCATATTTATTGAACATCTTTTCAGCGAGTTCAAATTTATGCTCATTAAAGAATACATATTTACCGTATTTCAATAACAACGGACGACCGCCATATTCTCCCATCCAATATGACAAAATGGATCCAACGATACCAGCCAATGTACCTACGACCATTGTCGTATGCAAATCAAATATACCTTGAGAAATTAAATACCCTGCAAATCCAAGCACAATTTCACTAGGAATCGGTATATTCGCATTCTCTAGAACCATCGCAATAAACATGGCTGCATAGCCATACGTTTCCATAAACGAAATAATATATTCCACTTGTTATACCTCGTCATAACTCCCCTACACCGGATTTATGATTTTTAATGCTAACTAATGCTGGTAAAAATATCACCATGTATACAATCTATTTTACCATAATAAAATGACCCTCACCATACGGGAGGGCCATTCGGGGCATCCTTAGCATTCTGTTTTTGCAAGAATCAACTAGTCATACACAGTTATTCAGTTTTTAGTGCTTGTATAAAATCAAAGGATTTTACAGCTGCTTCTGTGTCTACAAAATGGAACGGTTCCAACAGGCGACAGAATTTAAATAGATAGTCACGCTTGTGTAACACTTCTTTCACATGACGGACGGTTTCACGGGCACAACGGGCAGAGCTATAACCATTCATAGCCGCATATAGATAGGTATTAGGCAAATCACCTTCACGGATATAGCTGTGGATGAAAATAAGTAAGTCCCATCCAGCAGGCGTGAATTCTGGCCAGCGGCGTGCGTTTTCCCAATCGAGGAGCATCACGCCATCCACATCTGGATCATATACGATATCACGCAACGCAGGACGACCATGAGCGATACCGTAATCGTGGAGCATGCCGAGAGCTTTACCAAAAGCATAAAAAATATGAACAGCCATATCTTCTAGGGAACTATCTTCTGGATGCTCCTGCGGCAAATGACCATAGTAGGTCAAATTCTTACCATAATTCGGTGTCACGAAATAATTTTCTCGAAAGCCTACAATTTCCGGAGCTAATGGTAATTGTGTACGCACAAAGTTCATCATATAAAACTCATGGTCAAAGGATGCACGAGGGGATGGTTTGATCCATGATGACCGGTTATTACCTACAGCGCGTTTTACAAAATACTCATTACCTTGAAAGGTGACTGGGAATACGCGCCCCAAATCTTCGTTATTCAATTTATGGTCTATATATTCTAATAAGGCTTCGTTCATGAGACCTCCTAATGTCATCAATGCTTACCTATTTATTATATAATAAACACCATATATGTATCAAATAAAGACCCCCTAGCCAAGGCCAGGGGGTCTTTACGGTAATTATGATAATAGGTTTAATTTAGGTTTTATAAGCCAACTGAGGCACTCTAAATTAAAACGAATTAACCTACAAATTTTGTCACTGCTGCAGTATCAGTTAAGTGACGTTTAGGCATGCCCATTTCTTCAGGAGTGATGCCAAGAGCAAGACCTACTAATTGGGACATGTGCAAGATTGGCATATCTTTACCACCGCCAACAACTTCTTTTTGCTTCTTTTTGGAACATATCAGTTGCATTTGGCAAAGTGGGCAAGGAGTTACTACGCAATCTGCGCCTTCTGTAGCTGCATCTTTGTTGATGGAGCCAGTCATTTGCATTACGGAATCATGTGCAGGGTATACAGCATGGAAACCGCAGCAATCAAGTTTACGGGAGAAGTCGATTGGTGTAGCACCGATAGCGGAGATCAAATCTGCTAAGGATGTAGGCATTTGATAGTCTTCGAAGCCCATTTCAGTTTGAGGACGAAGAATATGGCAACCATAGTATTCAGCTACACGTAAACCTGTTAAAGGTTTAACAACTTTTTCTTTCAATTTATCCAAACCGTAATCGCGGATCAATACCCATAAGAAATGAGTGATATCAGTTGTACCGCGGTATTGTTTACCGATTTGAGCTAATTTTTTGTTCACTTCTTCTTTTTCTTTTTTTCGTTATTGTCTAATTCGTTTTTTAGCTTCACGAAGCATCAAAGTACAAGTGTTACATACAGTTAAAAAGGTTCAAACCTTTTTTTCTTCTGCCAATGCAATGTTACGTGCATTTGTAGCTAATGTAATTTCTGGAGCGATATCTTGAACGTGGGATGCGCCGCAGCAAGTCCAACCGTCAAGTTCTTCTAGTTCGATGCCGAGTTTTTTAGCTACTGCAACAGTTGCCATGTAATCTTCTTTGGCAGCGCTTTCAAGAACGCAACCTGGGAAAAATGCGTATTTCATTATTTGCTTACCTCCTCAGCTGCTTTCATAAGTCTGCGAACACCATCAATACCATTAACTGGTTTTTGAGGTACTACAAGTTCGAAAGGATTAATTTTGCTGTGTTTCCACAAACGTAATGCATAGAATGCTTGTTTAGCGGAATCTACAACACCGTCAGATTTCAAGCTCATAGAAACTTCTTTCAAGCGACCAGTTTTGTAAAGGTCTTCTTTGAAAAGCAACTGCATGGCGAACGCCTTTGTTGTTTGTAAGGCCAGCTTTTGTAGCTTCTTTACGCATGTTGGAAATATCTTGAGCAGGTTTTAAGTGTTTAGGACAACGGGAGATACAGTTCATGCAGTGAACGCATTTCCAAAGACCATTGTCATAAGCAGGTTGAATGTGAGCCATAGGTGCATCATCACGGCTATCCAATACGAAACGGTTAGCTTTAGTGAATACATATGGTTCCAAGAAATCGTCTTGACGTGCAGTCAATTTGTTACATTCAGATGCGCAGCAACCGCAAAAGGATACATTCTGTACCAGCAACGAATTTTTTGAAATCAGCTGGAGTTTGACGAACGATTTTGTCGCCTTCGTTGAATTCTGCTTTAAGGAAAATCCAAGGAGCAACTGTTTTCAAACGATCAACTTTAGATTCCCAATCAACAACTAAGTCGCGGATAACGCGGAAGTTGCCGATAGGAGCGATAGTTAACTCATCAGTACCATAACGTTCTGTCAATTCATCAATTTTAGATTCACAACCAAGCATTGCTTCGCCATTTACGCGAATGGAGCAAGCGCCACAAACTGCGGAACGACAAGCTGCCAAGAATGTTAATGTTGGATCTTGAGTATCTTTAATTTTTTGAAGGCCCCAAAGAATTGTACGGTCAGGTTCGTAATCGAATTTGAAAGTTTGTACAAACGCGCGACCTTGTTGGTAACGGTGGATATGATAGGTGATTTGTCTCATCTTAGTACTTCCTTTCTTGTGGTTCGTATTTAGTGAACACTACGTCGCGTTCAGTTAATTCGTATTGACCGTCTGCGCCTAATTTGATCAAAGAATGTTTTAAATATCTTTCATCATTACGTTTTGGATGGTCTTCACGAATATGAGCGCCACGGGATTCACGACGGTGTAAAGCGCCCATTGCAATAGCTTTTGCTACTGTTAACATAGAACCGATTTCACAGTAGTTTACGAATGCCATGTTGTAAGTACGTTCAGGGTCACCTACATAACAAGTTTTTGTAATCTTCGATCAATTGATCGATTTCTTTTTAATGCTTCAGTAATACCATCTTCATTACGGAAGATACCTACTTTGTTCCACATTGCATCAGCCAATGCATCGCGGATTTCTACAACTGGGACGACCGCCTTCACGAGTTGTTACTTCAGTGAATTTTTTTCTTCCCAGCTTTTTGCAGCTGCAGCTAATTCTGCATCTACGTTAGGTTGTTCATGTGTTTCAGCATAGTCAGCTGCACCAGCACCGGATACTTTACCGAATACTACGCCGTCTGCCAAGGAGTTACCACCCAAGCGGTTAGCACCATGGATGGAGATACAAGAAGCTTTCGCCAGAAGCGAACAAACCAGGCAATTCACATGCACAAGTTTTTGTAGTCCACTACGTCGATACCGCCCATTGTATAGTGACATGTAGGACGAATAGGTACTGGTTGAGTCAATGGATCGCAGTGTTCGAAGCACATTGCCAAGTCACGGATACCATGAAGTTTTTCGAGAATAACTTCAGGTCCTAAGTGACGAAGGTCAGCTACTACATATGCGTTAAGACCAGAACCGAAAACCACGACCTGCAGCGATTTCATCTTCGATTGCTTTCGCTACAACGTCACGGGATGCCAATTCCATTTTATTTGGCGCATATTTTTTCATGAAACGTTCGCCTTCAGAGTTAAGAAGGTAACCACCTTCACCACGAACCGCTTCAGACATCAAGATACCAGTACGACCAAGACCAGTTGGATGGAATTGGATCATTTCCATATCTTTCAAGCCGTTACCAGCACGGAAAGCTGCTGCCATGCCATCGCCTGTGGAAAGGAATGGGTTTGTAGTACGAGTCCAGAAAATACGACCTGCACCACCAGTGGACAAGATAATAGCTTTCGCTTTAATTTGTTCTACGCGACCTTCTTTCATGTTCCAAACTACAGCGCCACCAACATGACCATCTGCAGATTTAACAAGATCTAAAAGGTACCATTCTTGTAAGAAGTGTACGCCTTCTTTCAAGCATTGTTCGTAAGTTGTGTGCAAAATAACGTGACCAGTTTTATCCGCAGAGTAGCAAGTACGTGGATAGGATTGACCACCGAAGTTACGTTGCGCAATTTTATTTTCTTGAGTACGAGAGAAAGGAGCACCCATGTGGTCCATTTCAAGTACGCCTTCTGGACAACGAGAGCAGAAGAATTCGATCGCATCTTGGTCACCAAGATAGTCAGAACCTTTTACTGTGTCGAAAGTATGTGTTTCAACTGTGTCTTCAGCTGCTACGTTGTTCAAACATGCATTTGACACCGCCTTGCGCCATTGCTGTTGCTGAACGGGTTGGGAAAAATTTTAGTAATAAGTGCTACATTTAAGCCTTTACGACGACCTACTTCAAGAGCCGCACGCATGACCAGCGCCACTGCTACCTACTACTAGAACATCAAACTGTTCCATAATGACCTCCTCATAACTACCTATAAAAAAAGAAAAATTTCTTAGACTATCTAGATTCAAAAACCTTATAAAAAAATTTTTTTGATAACCTAATCATTTTTTTCCTTAAAGAAAAGCCTCACACTTGTGCGATTTTTTTCTTATAGCTTTTACTTATAATTATAGAGAGCATTGCCCCGTATGTCTAAACCTTATTATGCATAATTAATTTCGATGATTTTAATTGATACTCTATATCATTTCACATTTTTGTAGATGAATCTTGAACATTCTGATTATATTAAATGGAAATTCTATTTATTTTTTTATGTATATCATTTATATTGATTCGGTTCCGAATTTTTTTACTTTATAGATAACCATATGAGACCAATAAATACTATGTTTTTACCGACTATACCACCCTCAATAAGGTCATTTATTGTTATCAAAAATTTTTAAATTCCTACTAAAAAAATACACGGAATTTAAACGGCTTATATATATTAAAACCTCTCGATTTTAGTATACTTTTTCACTTTTTGATAACTATTATCATAAGTTTTTATTGTGATTTTTCCTTACATCTTTCAAAAATCAGTAAAATCGCTCTTATCTATGCATAAATAGCAATCTTCGATATACTTCATTTTATGAAATCTAATTACGCTAGGCAAAACTTATATAGGGGTGCTTACATACTATATATAATATGAATATATAGGGTTTTACCATTTATTACATTCATTTTTTTCACTCATTCCGTTTGTATAAGGTATGATAATAGATAAATTAGTTATATAATATAACTTAAATATGTTAATATTAATTTAATTACTAATGTGTTGCAGCTTTCACAAAATGGGATCTGATTAGTAATTGTTGTATTAAGAGAGAGTTATATAATTTAATCATACATAAGGAGAACAAACATATGAAGATTTTTACTTGTAGAAGACGAAGAAATGCTGAATGGTATTACGGCCAAATATTTGCGTGCTGAAAATATGACTGTCGATACATGTTTCAACGGTCAACAAGCTATCGATTATGTAAATACATCTAGTTATGATGTCATCGTTATGGATATCATGATGCCTGTATTGATGGCATTAGCGCATTGGCTCAAATGCGTAACGAAGGTAATACAACACCTGTTTTATTATTAACGGCGAAGGATTCCTTACAAGATAAGGTTACAGGTCTCAATACAGGGGCCGATGATTACCTTGTGAAACCTTTTGATCTTGAAGAATTAACAGCTCGTATCTATGCGTTAGCACGTCGTAACGCACGTCATGCCCAAAATGATATCAAGGTTGGTCCTTTGACAATCAACGTTCCGCAACGTACGGTAAAGCGCGATGGCGAAGCGATTACATTGACAGCTAAAGAATTTGATTTATTGTATTATTTAGCAAGCAACGAAAATATCGTTTTGTCCCGTCAACAAATTCTAGATCATGTTTGGGAATACGATTATGAAAGCTACTCTAATCTAATTGATGTATATATTAAGGATTTACGTAAAAAGATTGACACGGATGAAAATGTGAAATTGATTCAAACCGTTCGTGGAGTAGGATATGTCCTCAAAACAGAAAACTAAGGAACAAGGTCACGACCTTAATTCTATGTCGGGTGCATTTAAGCACCTGTGGAATCGCATACCACTAACCTTTAAAATCATGTTGTGGTATACGTTGTTTCTGATTACCCTTCTAATTTCCATGTCCATTTTCTACTATAACTATATGGGCACGGCACGCAGCACGGAAATCAGAGATCGATTACAACAACAAACGCTCATCATGTCTACGGACATTCGCAAGTTTAAGCCTTATGAAGATGGCACATTCTATCTCGTTTACACACAAGATGGATTAATTACGAAAGGCTATTTACCAGATGGATTCCCAAATCAATCGAATTTATCGCTTGGACAGGTTGGTGAAATCGAAGCCAATGGTATGACATTTTACTATTACGATGTTCCTATCAACGCACCGAATTACCGAGGTTTCTTACGGGCTATTACGAGCCAAAAGATTACCGATAAAAACGGAGATATCCTATACGCCTTATTGCTTGTCAATTTGGTGGCGTTGCTCATATCTTCTATCGGTGGTTATCTATTCATAAAACAAGGCCTAAAACCGTTGCGTAAACTGACTCACACAGCAAAGGTTATCGGTAAAAACAACGACTTGAGTCGTCGTATTGAATTGCCGGAAATCGCGAAAGATGAGGTCTATGAGTTGACGACCACATTCAACCGCATGTTATCCGGCCTTGAAGATTCATCCAATCGGGAAAAGCAATTCAGTTCTGACGTATCTCATGAATTGCGTACACCGATTGCCGTTATCCAAGCTGAAAGTGAGTACGCCATCAAATATGCGCGAACACCAGAGGAAATGCAAGAAGGCTTGACCCATATTTTAGAGCAAGCAAAATTCATGTCATCCCTGGTAGCGCAATTATTGGATGTAGCACGGTTAGAAAATAACTATGAAATGAATGTAGCCCCTGTGGATGTAGGGTACCATGTTAAGAAACATGATACATGATTACACTCGACTTTGTGCGGAAAAGCATATCATCATCAATGCTGATATTGATAGTGATTTAATCATTACGGGTCACGAAGTATCCTTGCGTCGTGCCGTAACGAATCTTATCGACAATGCTATTAAATTTACAAAGTCGACCATCAATATCACGGCTAAGCGCAATAATCTATATTTGATTATTGAGGTTACCGATAACGGATTGGCATCGAGCCAGATAATCTATCACAAATCTTTCAACCGTATGTATCAAACAGAGCAATCACGAAATAAAAAAAGTCTAATCACGGTATAGGCTTAGGCCTCTATTTCGTAGACAAGGTTGTTCATTTACATCATGGTACAATCACGGCAAAGAGTGAGCTAGGTGTATTTACTACCTTCTCCATTACCCTTCCTCTATCGGAAGCATTAATAGAATAATGTAATACGTTGTACATAAAAACACCCCTCTATATGACAAGTCTCAACTACGAGAAGCATTCGTCATATAGAAGGGTGTTTTATTTTTCATATGTAAATACTGTAATTTACATGTAAACTAGACAAGGTATTTAACCGAGTAAAGCTAATAATGGTACATAGACGTACTCAAGAAAAACTCCATACCACAAGGCCAGCTACGGCACCTACAACGGCACCATTAATACGAATCCAGCTGAGGTCATCCTCACCTTAGACTCGATAAAGTAGATAAATTTATCGGTGCTAAGTCCGCCTAATACTTGGCGTATGATGGTTTCGATGAGATCATACCCTTGTTCTAGCACATACCGTGCAATATCGTGGAGGGTAGTTTCAATGCGATTGCGAAGATCTTCAGATTGACCATATACATTCCAAAGTTCAAGGGCGATATTCACAAGAACTTGAGCTGGCGTTTCGCCATTTTCATCGCCTTCAACAAGTAACTCCTCAACGTATGGACATAAATGGTTCTCGATGATAGATTCCCAATCTTGTTCTCGTATCCAACGTTCCCAAGCCTCATCGAGAGCATCGCAGACCACATGATTTTTCCTCTATGTGGCGAATCGGATCTCACCCACTGACGAAGCCATGCTGTCCGCTCAGGGCTATTAGGGCGTTTCCAGTTTTTCCAACATAGCATACGCCTCTGTTACAATGGCTTCTGCCATCTCACGATAATTAACAACATCAGTGGCCTCGGACAAGGAAATCAAGAAATCAGAAAGGAAGCCCTTTCGTTTTTTCTTATGTGCTTCCTCTGCAACTACGGCCGTAAGCCAGGTGACCATAGCAGGATGGTTAATACGCTCTTGAATCACATTCAAGACCTGTACAACCATGCCTTCATAGCGATTGTGTTCACATAAATCAAGTAATACATGCTTTAACACAGGTACGAGGGAATGTTTTTCTAACAATGCACGAATGCGCTTAGCCCCCCACTGTGCCCATTCCTCAGTTGTTTGAGATTTCCATAACAAATGTAATCCCTGATGAATGACAAGGCGTGCGGCCCGCTGTCCCTCTGGAGATAGTAGGAATTTTTCAAATAAAGGTACGAATTGTACCTTGCCTAATAGCACTTGGCAACGATCTCGCGTTAGCATCTTCGTTTCCACCAGCTTAATTACACCATTGATCAGGCGTTCCTTATTGCGAGGAATCAAAGCCGTATGATACGGAAATCCTAAAGGTTTACGGAATAATGCAGTCACGGCAAACCAGTCCGCCACACTACCGATAAGAGCAGATTGTACCGCCCAATAGAGCGGCTGGTACCAGCTTTTATCATCAAAGAAAAACTGGCCTACAAAAACAAAACAGTAGAGCACGAACATCAAGCCAAAAGATCCCATTGGCTCGCTGTTTCAAGGTAAGCGATTTAATATATCGTATCATCCGATCACCCCCTTAATGAGGAGGGTAACGCCGTAGAACAGCCCGCCGAGGACGGCCCCTACAAGTGAGCCATTGATACGAACCATTTGTAAATCATAATACATTTTACCGCGTATAATGTGCGTAATCTCGTCCGGTGAATAACGAGATAGTTCTTCGCCCACTACACGATCGATGAGAGGGTTCAATTTTTGTAGCCATGGAATGCTACGCAACAAGAAGAATCGTTCAAACGGCGCTTGTTTCTCAGGATTTAGAAGTATTTCACTGCCGAGCACGTTAAATCGTTCGAGCACAATATCCATGAGGCGCACCCAATCGAGCGTATCCCCATCGATGAGCTTGCCTTCCCATTCTTCGAGGACCATTTTAACCCATTGGTCCTTATGTTCTTCGATGAAAGCCTGCCATTCCTCATTAGTTTCCAAATTATTGAAAAATCTGATGGCCTGCCCCCATATATAGCGTCCCAATGGCGAATCGATATCTTCGTTGTCTTGTAAAAACTGAACTGCTTTTTTCTGTACCGTATCAACTAATCGTTCAGGTGAAAGCCCATCACCACCAAAGGCAATGGCTAGTTCACGCATGAATGAATCCTTAGTATAGGTTTTCATAATGTCTAGCATGACGCGATACAAATATGGATACACCTGATTTGACGCGATAACACGCTGACAAGTTCGATTAAAATAAAGCCAAAACACGCTAGCCGTATGGCGTTCCAGCATGCAACGACCGAATAGAATAACGAGAGGTGTGGCCTTCCAATTGGATACCCCTTTATAAACAGCCTTATTAATCTCCTTACGCATCGGCTCAATATCCATATGGGATAATACCTGATTGCCAACGCCGTATAAGAGTTCTCTCATCTGTTTTTGCCCTACATCACTCATGCCATATTCGATGATACGCACCATAACGCGTTCTCGTTTGATGGCATAGTACATTTGTGGCACCCGAAGTAATTCTTCGCTGAGCATGGTCCGGCCAATCTGTATTAACCGTTCTTTACTACGCGGCAAGATAGCCGTTTTGAAAGGAATACCTAAAGGCTTTGTAAAGAGCGCTGTCACTGCATACCAATCCGCCAAACCGCCAATCATCGCGGCCCCCGAAACATGCATGATAAACGCCCACAGTGCATCGTGCCTATGAGGGTATGAAATTAAAAATATGATAGCCATGACAACCAACAGGGTGGTTGCCACTGGTTTAGTTTTCATCATCACTTGATCCTAACTTACTCAATTACGTATATAGACTCTCCCCATACAACGTAGTGACCACATAGGTCACGAACTTTCACGAACTACAACTTGTGAAAGTATATTTAGAATGTGCATTCATCGCCATCTTTTTGAGGCTCCCATACAGGAACATCGCCAAAGAGAGCTTTTAAAATACACGGATGGCGTCCATAGTGGACCATTTAGATGCATAGGAATAAACGCCTTTTTTTCACCTGCACGCGGCGTAAGAATTCAATAGCACCCCATTCCATGGCATCTTCTAAACGATTATCTACAGGAACATCGCCACATCTACGGATAGACCGTCTAGTTCCTTAAATTCACGCCAAGCCATGCGTTTTTGCATCCGCATTATTCTCCGGCGTATCGCCCAGCCAATGCCACCAGTTAAGGTCACCCGCATGGAATATGGAGTCAGAGTCAATATTTGCAGTATCCGTTTTTACATAGAAAGAACCACCTTCGTCGGTGCTACCGTACATATGAATCCCTACATCATCGAGATTTGCATCTTGGCCAGGTCGCATGGTAATACATTTTCTTACCTTACCTTCTAATGGCACATCTTGATGGCAAATATAACGCGTTTGAGGACCCATCAAACTCCGTAATAGACGGATTAAAATGATCTGCATGACTGTGACTAATAAAAAAACCATAATTCACGGCCACGCTTTTGCCAATTGCCAAACAATATTGTTTTGGATCCTTATAATAATCAAACACATAGCAGCGCTTGCCATCATCTACGAGGAAGCCGCTGTGTGAGAAATGTTACATCTAACATCGTTATCAATACCTCTATATTACTGAGAATTTATATCATTCGTATTCTTTATTATACCATATTTTTGCTATATACGTTTAGTGAAGGAAGGTTCTATTTCCAAAAAAGCTCCACTGGCCGGGTCTGTCCCTACTGGGACAGGGCCAAAGTCGTTTTTTTGAAAAGCAGGGCCTTCCTACACTCAGTATGGTAGAAATATTTAGGTATAATAAAGAATACAAAACGATTTTGGTAAAACAGGGATAAGAAATGCCGCTGGCATTTCTTATATGCGGCCAGCGGCTTTCATGTAGTCGATATATTGGTTCCCCCATGTTTCAAGGGATGCTAGAACAGTCTTAAACCCTGCCCCCACTTCGGTAAGGCTATATTCAACCTTTGGTGGAATAGTACCGTATACTTCGCGATGTACAAGGCCATCATCCTCCATTTGACGCAACGCTCTAGTAAGTGTTGCTTGTGTAATTGGATGCAATCGGCGCTCTAACTCACGGAAGCGCACAGGACCTTCAGATAATTCATGCATGATCAATAAAGACCATTTGCCGGCTAATAACTTTTGACTCGTTGCAAAAGGACATCGTGCCCACTAAATCATGAACATTTACGAGTTGCTCTGCCATTGTAATCCTCCTGTTCTGTGTATTTTACATTATTCAAATCATATCACAAATTTATCGTATTGCAATCATTTTTATAGTATCATTTTTTTAGGGTACAAAGCTTTTTTTGAAATTTTTTTCAATTAGTATTCAACACTGATTCTTTCATATACGAAAGAACCGCTAGTAAAAACTAGCGGTTCTTTTCGGTATCTTATTTCATATTTACTATATTAGTAATACAGTCTTTTACGCTACATAGTTCCTGAACAAAAGTTTCTATGTTAGCGGATTTTATCAGATGTTATCCCAATAATGTTTTCACATCATAGTTAAATTTAGCGGTTGTTTCAGCAGCTGTTTTCTGCCATTCTGTAGGTGCTGTACCGTCTTTTTCAAGGAAGAACCCAGAGTCAAGGTAGCGAATGATGATATAGTTAGAATCCTTTTGATCAAACCAGTTACCACGACTGAAGTCGATACCATGACCTGTGTTACGTGTTACGATAGCTTCTAATAATGGCAACGTAATGGCATTCAAGGTGATTTTCATATCACATTTGTCGAAAATCTTTTTGAAGAAGGAACTAGGTTTTTCTTCTTTATAGACTAACAATTTACTAATTGTACCATTAGATGCACATATTACGCGGCGAATTTCATTAATAGGGATATCAATCTTACCATTTGAGATAACACCATTTTTTTAATGGTGATTTCGTTTCCCATGTAGGAGTAATCAAGTGGCAATTGAAGGGTATCTAAATTTGCAGGGAATTCCGCTGTCAATTTATGGCGAGTAAAGGCAGCAATGATTGCTTTTGTTTCGCGGATATTGTGACCAGCATTAGATTCTGTACGGTCCGTATCTAAATCTTGGCCTTTTATATTTTTCCAATTATGGTCTCTAAACATAATCGTATAGTTACTATTTGAATTTAGATATCTTGTAAGATATAGCTCATTTACATCTTCAAAATCAATGTCAGTTATAACCTTTCCATTTGCATCTTTGCAAAGTACACCATTGTAACTAATAGTTAATAGTACGACCTTTATCTTCAAATGTAACAGGATTTGTGTCGAATACAGAAATCATAATTCTCTCCTTCTATACTTCCACTAGTATGATGATGAATATACGCAAAATATATTGTTAATTTTCATTATATACTAACCATAATTGAACATAAAAAGCTGGCTCATAGAGCCAGCTTTTCAGCATATCAAAACATATACAACATATGTTTATATATGAAGTTATGCAGCTATTAGATGCTTTCAACAGCAGCGATAGCAGCAACGTCTACAACGTCTTGAGCAGAGCAGCCACGGGAAAGGTCATGAACTGGTTTAGCCAAACCTTGAATCAATGGGCCAAGAGCGTCAGCGCCGGAGAAGCGTTGTACCAATTTGTAACCAATGTTAGCAGCTTGAAGATCAGGGAAAATCAAGATGTTAGCTTTACCAGCTACGTTGGAACCAGGAGCTTTCTTTTCTGCTACGGAAGGAACGATGGAAGCGTCCAATTGTAATTCGCCATCGAATTTGAAGTCAACGTTGCGTTCTTTCAAGATGTTAACAGCTTCAACCACTTTGTCTACTTCTGGAGTGGAAGCGGAACCTTTTGTGGAGAAGGATAACATGGATACGCGAGGGTCAGCCATGCCAACAACTTTGCGAGCTTTCTACAGTGGATTCTGCGATATCAGCCAATTGTTCGCTAGTTGGGTTAGGCAATACGCCGCAGTCGGAGAATACGAGCATACCGTCGTCGCCATATTCTTTTTTGCTTGTGAACATGAACATGGAAGAAGATACAGTTTTAAGACCTGGTTTAGTACCTACAACTTGTAATGCAGCACGCAATACGTTTGCAGTTGGGCAACCGGAACCAGCAACCATGCCATCTACTGCGCCAAGACGAACAAGCATAGCACCGAAGAATAAGCAGTCACCTTTCATAGTTGCGTCAGCTTTTTCAGGAGTCATACCTTTTTTAGCGCGCAATTCTACGAATGTATCAACCATTTCTTGGTAACGATCGTAGTTAGCTGGATCGATGATTTCAGCACCTTCTACGGATACGCCAACAGCTTTAGCAGCTTCTGCGATTTCAGCTGGGTTACCTACTAATACAGGTGTTACGAAACCTTCTTTCAAAAATGATTTCAGTTGCTTTCAATACGCGTTCATCTTTGTATTCTGGCAACACGATTTTTTTACCTAATGGTTTTTACTTGGTCTTTTTAATTTTTTTGAATTAAATCCACGATTTTTTTGCCTCCTTAACATTGGCTTATGCCATATCAATACTATTATTATAGCAATTTAATAGCTCTCTAACAACCATTCTAAAACATTTCGTTGTTGAATTCCGTCATAATTTGCATTTTTATTTAATTCATCCAATGTAAGTAAAAACTTTGGATATTGGTCTTGTACAGCCTTAAGAGGTGCGAGCTCACGATTTAGCGTATTAGGATCTAACACAGTTTCGCTTACCTGATAGTATTCTGTAACACCCGCTTTTTGTGCAACAAAGTCAATTTCACCCTTAGCTAATTGGCCTATATATACAGTATATCCACGACGAATGAGTTCAAGAAAAACGATATTCTCTAAAATATGTCCTGTATCACAACTCGCGTTGCCAACTAATAGATTACGTAATGTTGCATCCACACAGTAGTACTTTTGCATTTATACGCAATAATTCTTTACCGCGCACATCATAACGATTGACCTTATATAGCAACAAGCTATCTTGCAAGCCTTGTAAATATCGTTCTACCGTTTTATTATCTATTTTTCTACCGGCGCTAACGAGCGAATTTGCAATCTTATTGGGTGAAAGCAAGCTACCTATGTTAGACATAATATATCTCACAATATCTTGTAAGATTGTAACATCACTAATCTTCAATCGAGCCACAACATCATGTAATAATAAGGTATTGTATAGGCCTCGTAGATATTCTTGTATATCAAAATCTTCGCCCCCTAATTGTTGCGTATAAGGGAATGAGCTTTCACGAAGATAGGACTCATAGGCAGGAATTAAAGAGTACTGATTACCATCGTATTTGCTATGGTAAAACTCACTAAAGGACAGTGGTAACATCTGAATTTCCACATATCGCCCAGTCAGTAATGTAGCGATATCGGATGACATAAAGTATGCATTGGATCCCCGTAATATATAAATCTGTATTTTCTTTTACAAACAAGCTATCTACGACGCGATGAAACTGATCAACGTGCTGAATTTCATCAAGGAAAATATAATTCATTTCATCAGGCTGCATACGCTCTAAAATATATTGATACAGCGCATGATAATCTCGTAAATGCTCATATTCTAGTTCTTCAAAATTAATGGATATTATCTGTTCAGGTTTAACGCCTTCTGATAACAGCTCATCCTTAAATAGCCTAAATAACGTAGATTTTCCCACAACGACGTATACCCAGAGACAACCTTAACAATAGGCCGATTCCGATTACGTCGTAAAAAATCTAGATATCCTTGGCGCTGAATTAATTTCATAAGGGCCTCCTCATCTATGTACGTTCTCATAGATGGAACCCTCTTATTAGTATTGTCAAATATCATATCGACTACCTAATAACTCTGGATTCCATTCCAACTTTATATTAATTTCTATCATAAAATTGGATTTTCATTCCAAAGTTTTACTATTTAGTGCTCAAATATGGATTCTATTCCAATATTTTTATACAAAGAACATTCTATACTATCAGTATCATTCTTTTACCTAAAAACAGAGTCTCCTTATGTTGAATAACCACCACATAAAACAGTACAATACTAGTAATAGAAATACTGTATTACTTAGAAAATAATCTTTACCTTACATTACTTCGAAAATACTGTTTACCTCACTAGTTTATATGTAATATGGGAGGACTCATGGCCAACATAGACACAACAATCAATGCAGTTATCAATCCTCAAATCAACGATGCCCCCATCGATATAGAGAAAACCATCAAAGCCTTAGAACGCAACAACTTCGTGGTCCATTATTTTGAAACAGGCGCTGACGCAGTGGCCTATTTACAGTCTCGCATTCAACATAAACGAGTGGCTATCGGTGATTCACGCACCTTATTGGAACTCAAGGTTCATGATGCTTTGTCCCAGGTCAACGATGACATAACAGATATTCAGCGACCTCTTCCTGGTGAAAGTTTCCGCGATACAGCGCTACGCACCATGGGGCGCGATGTATTTTTAACCTCTGTTAACGCCTTAGCGCAAACGGGTGAAATGGTCAACATCGATGGTACTGGCAACCGTGTAGCGGCTCTCTATTCGGATCACAAGAGGTCTTTTTCGTACTAGGACGTAACAAAATTACGCCTGACTTGGCCTCTGCCATCTACCGGGCGCGCAATGTGGCGGCACCACTGAACAGCAAAAAAAATAAAAAAAGTTCCCTCAATCCTTGTGCCAAGCTAGAAGAAAAATGCTACGACTGTGGTTCGCCTGACAGGATTTGTAATGCCTTAACGATTTATTACAAGAAAATGCGAAACATGCAAACCATGGAGGTTATTATCATCAACGAGGATTTAGGATTTTAATGAAATTCTATATGTCGATGTTCTATGCCGTGAAAGTCGATAAAGCCTAAGTCAGGGCCTCCAAAAAATGTATCTAAGGGCATATTATCAAAGCCATTGACTATCCTACACAGCGTAGATATACGAGGGTCTATATTCCCCTTTTCCAGTCCGCTAATATAGGACTGTAACAATCCCGTTCGCTTAGCTAACTCTTGTTGAGTTATATGATAGTGGCGGCGCCATAAGAGAATGAGAACGCCTAAGTGTTGGATAGCCTTTTCTGACTGTGTTTCACTACATACGATATCATACGTCATAGAAACCTCACTTTCTATACTATCCTTAATAACAACTCTTTGCCTCCACAATACGGCAACCAATTAAGAGGGACCATAGCAACTTGAATTGTGATGACATATAATAGAAAATCCCTTGCGATACATTCATATCGCAAGGGATTTTTTTATTCATATTATGTTATAAAATTATGCTTAAACATACATACATGTATATTCTTGTACATAAAAGTCTTATTTATTCTCTTCTGCAATAGCCATAGCACGTTTGATTTCCATGTATTTAACCATGCCATCAACGGCTTTTTTAGCTTCGCGCATAGCGAGTACTACAGTGGCTGGTTTATGTACTACGTCACCACCGGCGAATACACCTTCACGGCTCGTCATGCCGTATGGTTCTTCGGATGTAAGAATATAACCTTTTTCATCAACACGGAGGTTATTGCCTTCACCAACGAGGCGTGCATTAGGTTTATGACCAGCAGCAATGATGATTTTATCTACAGGCATAACTTGGTATTTACCTGTACCATGGATACCAGCACCATCTTCATTAAGGGCCATCACTTCGTATTTGAAGCCTTCTACCTTGTCTTTACCTTCTACACCAACTGGAGATGCGAACCATTGGAATTGAACACCTTCGGCACGGGCTTCTTCGTATTCAGATAACAAGGCTGGCATTTGTTCTTGGCTACGACGGTATGCAACAGTGACAGATTCACAGCCTAGACGTACGCATGTACGAGCCGCATCCATCGCTACGTTACCACCGCCGATGATAACAACGCGGTCCCCTTTCTTCACAGGAATCGCTTTTTCTTCAAGCTCACCATTTTCTACCAATTGTACATTTGTTAACAAGTACATTGCTTGGAATACGCCTGTAATTTGATCGTTTTCCATACGTACTTCTTGAGGAATATGTGTACCCGTACCGATGAAGATGGTATCAAAGCCTTCTGCAAATAGATCATCCAAGGATTTATCTTGGCCGATGAATGTATTACATACGAATTTAACGCCTAAGCCTTCAAGACGGGCGATTTCACGACGTACAACGGACTTGGACAAACGGAACTCAGGAATACCGAATAAGAGTACGCCGCCTGGTTCGGATTGACCTTCAAATACAGTGACATCATAGCCGAGTTTTGCTACGTCACCTGCAACGGATAAGCCCGCAGGGCCAGAACCAACAACGGCTACTTTGCCAAGATCTTGTTTAATTTTCTTAGGTTTGCGTAATTCATTGATGCTTTCAAAATCGGCAGCAAAACGTTCCAATTTGCCGATGTTGATAGGCGGTTTCTTAGCCTTATTCATGATGCAGTTACCTTCGCATTGATTTTCACGAGGGCACACGCGACCACAGATAGCTGGCAAGTTTGTACGTTCCGCCAAGATATCGTTGGCTAAACCAAAGTTACCGTGCGCGATGGCTTGGATAAAACGAGGAATTTCGTTTTCAATAGGACAGCCCATACGGCACAAAGGTTTTGGACAGTTTAGACAGCGTTTCGCCTCAGCGAGCGCCTCCTCCATCGTGTAATCCGCATCAAAATGAAGGGGTTTTAATTCATTACTCATGGCACATGCCTCCTTAACAGGATCCAGTACTATACTTATATTAGCCTTTCCATATAGCGGCACAGTTCGATGAAGCAAACTCACATATGAACATCGCCCACTATATACGGCCAAGAATTTATCATTTGTAACCATTCGATACGAGTGTGGTCACTGGTGAGACACACACTATTCTATAGTACATTTTAAATTGTGAAAGTGAACTCCGTCAAGAAGCTGAGCTACAATATGCTTATTTTATATACATTTATTGCTATAATACATACATAAGGCAACATAAATGAGGTATTCCTATGAACACTACAGAATTTACTGAAACATACTACATAGACCGCCGCGGTTCTCATTCCCGCAAATGGGATGGCGAGTATTTAAAATTTAGTCGCACCGACCTACTACCACTATGGGTGGCAGACATGGACTTTATGACACCACCATGCATACAAGAGGCGATTTCCAACTATGTAAAGGTCAACCCTCTGGGCTACACCATGACAAATCCTAATTACTTAGATGCGGTCTTCAATTGGTACAAATGTCGTCACAACTGCACTATTGAACAAGACTGGCTCACTAGCGCCCCCAATGTCATTACCGGTATCATGTGGTGTATTGGGGCTTTCACAAAACCAAATGATGCCATTGCCGTTCTAAGTCCTGTGTACGGTGCCTTTGATACGAGCGCTAGCGATGCACAGCGCCAGATCATCGCTATTCCTATGAAACGCAGTGACGATAATCGCTACACCGTAGATTACGAGGCCTTTGAAATAGCGATTACCAAGCATGATGTTAAACTGTTCATTCACTGCAATCCACATAATCCTGTAGGTCACGTATGGACAGAAAATGAGATGGATCAGTTATTTAGCATTTGTGAGCGTCACAAGGTGCTCATCATTAGCGACGAAATTCATCAGGACCTTATTACCGGTCCCACACCATTTACACCAACCTTTTCTGTGTGTAATGGTATATATGCAGACCATATGATAACCATGTCATCTGTATCAAAATCATTTAACATGGCGAGCTCTACATCAGGCGGAAGTGATGATTCCCAAACGAGACATTTACGCAAATCAATATACCGCCTATAAGGCGCAAGTGTACCATACGGATGCAGATGTTATCGCAGAAACGGCTATCACTGCAGCATATACCCATCCCAGAGGCAGAGGCATGGCTCAGACGATGTATTGCGCTGTCATCCGTGAAAACTATGAATATCTATGCGATGAACTATCTCAGCCCTACCAAAGCTCCGCATCAGCCCCTATGGACGGCACCTATTTGGCATGGATTGATTTTCGGTGCCTATGTAAAACCTGAAGATATGCATGACGTATTTCGAACATCAATGCCGCATCGCTCCCAAGCTTTGGTGAATGGTTTCGGTGGTAAAAAAAGCTACGCCACCTTTGTACGACTAAACTTAGCTACGAGCCTAGCTAATATCAAAACAGCTACGCACAGCATCATCGACCATATCCGTTCTTAGTCCTATAGAAAAGAGGCTGCCTTAGCATCATTCATACTAGAGCAGTCTTTTGTCATATTTTCACATAGATTTCTTATTTAGATCTCACGAAATGTTCCTTTGCAAATTGCATGTCTTGTACGAGTTCCAATGTGCCAAGGTAGTTATTATGTTTTGTCGCGTACAGCCATGTAGTTTACATAGAATGGACGACCTTGTTTTTCAAGCCATACGGCCACATTATCGCGGTCACCTTTACGGAAAGAATCAATGATACCGCGTACAATTGGTTCTACCTTTGGCGGATGACAGGAATACACGTCCCGGCCAATTGCTGTAGTAGGACGTTTGAATACCTTTTCACCATCGTTGAAGTAACGGTTAATATCTTCATGGTCAACGAAAGTTACTTCCATAGGCATTGTGTTAAGCATAGCATCGAGTTGATCTACAGTTAACGTACCACCAATTAAACCGATGGTATTGTCATCACCACTTGATTTTCTAGTTTGTGTAGCTAATGCCGCATCAGCCTCTGGCCAAGCAATGCGTTTTACACCAAAGATTTCCTCATATTGTGCAGTATCCTTATAGATTTGGTACCAATCTTGAGTTGTAAAGTTTTCCGCACAGATAGGGAACAAGATATTTTGTTCTTTGTAGATCATTTCTTGAGCACGTGTAAGAAGCTCATCAAAACGTCTATACCAATCATCTACACTTTGACTAGATTTTGCCAAATCACCCAATTGGTCTCGAATATCGCCATCAACAGTCCACATAACCATGGATGGGCCACCGATAGCATAATCCACCTTTAATTTTGGATATAACAAATCGCCTTTTTTAGCATAGTGAACGGATAATTGACGCACTCTATTTACATCATCAACGGTTGCCGTTTTATCGGCCACTTTAGGACGAAGCTCTTCAATCAAATCATTAAGCGCCTTATTTTCTTCCGTCATTTGGTTGAGCGGATGGCCTATCGTTTCTACAAGCGTTGTTACCGTTTGTTTCTTATCTTGAGCTTCTAAAGCAGCCTCAACCTTCGCATGCTCTTCTTCCATTTGTTCATGAATGGTAGAACCGTGGAACAAAGCGGAATGAAGGTCGCATAATTGTTGTACCTCTTCTAGAGGTGTACCTTCGCGCATAAGGCCTTGTTCAGCTTTCATGATTTCACTGGCTTCTACATGTTTAAATTGGCTGGCAAAATCTTTGCGCACATCGCCAAGGGCTTCCCCTGTACCTAAGCGTTTTAAGAAGCCTTTTAATTGCTCTACCCGTTCGCTATCGGGTACAGTATCCTCTGCGTTAGCTTCTGTATTTTCACTAGCCTTAGGTTCCTCATCTTGAGTGGCTGGTGCCTCAACAGGAACATCCTTAGCAGATGCTACATCATCACCGTGTAGGTTGGGCATATCACCTTCTAATGTAAAACCAGCTTTCATAAAGGCCCCTACAATATCCATCATAGAGATGCCCTTCATCTTAGCCCCTTTAGGGATAGTCATAATTTTGCTAACGGAATGGAGCATCACCTTATTGGTAATTTCTGTGAAGCCCAATCCTTTCATAATATCTATAACCTCTGGATATTCTTGTACCAAATCATATACGGATTTTGATAAATCTAATTTCTTTTCCATTTTGATCCCCTCGTGTCAAAAATATTGTTTATTGCTTATGTTAGTAGCCTCTATACGTTTTTCGTATATAAGGTAATTTACATTCCGAAAGGTCATCTTTAATAACCTATAATTCTATGATAAACGATATCGATTAGAAAATCTGTATCCATGGCTATACTTTTTGAAAGTTATTCAAAAAAATAACGAATAGATGACAAATCAATCCATAAATTGGACATAGATGTATCATCTATTCGTTAACAATCATCTTATTGATGATGAGGTTGCAATGCTTTTTCGTAGTTTTCAGCGACTGCATCCCAGTTGATAACACGGAAGAATTCCTTAATATAATCTGGGCGACGATTTTGGTAATGCAAGTAATATGCATGTTCCCATACATCTAAACAAAGAATGGCAGTTTTACCTTCTAACAAAGGATTGTCTTGGTTCGCAGTAGATGTTACTTCTAATTTTCCGTCCTTGTTGACAACAAGCCATGCCCAACCAGATCCAAAGCGTGTTGCTGCAGCATTAGAAAAGCTTTCAACAAAGGCATCATAGCCACCTAAATCAGCATCGATAGCATCCTTCAAAGGGCCTTGCAATTTAGATGTATCAGGTTTTGTCATGATATCCCAAAACATGGTGTGGTTTTTATGACCCCCACCATTGTTGATAACCGCTTGACGGATATCCTCTGGCACATTGGCAATATCGCCGAGAATACAATCTACGCAACCATAGGCAAGATCCGGGTATTTAGCGATGGCTGCATTCAAATTATTAACATACGCTTGGTGATGCTTATCATGATGCAGTTTCATCGTCTCTGCATCGATAACAGGTTCTAGATAATCATAAGCATATGGTAATGGTGCGAGTTCGAAAGGTTTCATAATAGTCCTCCTTTTAATTAGGGCACGAACGATATCTTAACTAGTATCGTTCTTGTGAAAGCGATTCGATGCACCTGCATCGGTATTTCATTGATATGAATTATCATTCTTTGCATATTGTACTATCTATATAGATAAACGTCAATATATGACCAACATTTATTACAGAATATCAATATATTCGCTATTCAAAGCCTTATTCATGCTACGAACAGCACAGAATTTACCACACATACTACAAGTTTCACTATGCCCCTCCTCTGGAGCTCGGCTTTCACGAATATTGCGAGCACGTTGAGGATCAAGTGCACACGCATATTGCGCCTCCCAATCTAGTACGCGTCTAGCATCAGCCATCGCATCATCCTTATCACGGGCACCTGGTATGCCACGTGCTATATCCGCTGCATGGGCTGCTATTTTGAAAGCCATAATACCTTCTTTCACATCGTCTGCATTAGGCAATGCCAAATGCTCTGCCGGCGTTACATAACAAAGAAAGGACGCCCCATGCATGCCCGCCACAGCACCACCAATGGCAGCTGTTATATGATCATAGCCAGGTGCAATATCTGTCACCAATGGGCCTAACACATAAAACGGAGCTCCGCCACATAGCGTTTCCTCAATTTCCATATTCGCTTGAATTTGGTTAAGTGGCACATGACCTGGGCCTTCAATAATCACTTGCACACCTTTAGCTCGAGCGCGTTTAGTCAATTCACCAAGTCGTACCAGTTCTTCAATTTGACATACATCCGTAGCATCTGCTAAACAGCCTGGTCGACAAGCATCACCCAAAGAAATAGTTACATCATACTCACGGCAAATATCTAAAATATCATCAAAATGTTCATAGAATGGGTTTTCCTTACCCGTCATGCTCATCCATGCAAAGATAAGACTACCACCACGGCTAACGATGTTGAGTCTACGTTTATGCTTTTTAATTTGCTCAATAGTTTGACGCGTAATACCACAATGTAAGGTTACAAAGTCCACCCCATCCTCTGCATGGAGACGGATAGTATCTAAGAAATCCTCAGCAGTAAGTTCTGCCAAATCCCGTTGATGATGTATAACGCTGTCATATACTGGTACAGTACCAATCATGGCTTTACATTCGCTAGTTAATTTTCGTCTAAAAATACGTGTATCACCATGAGTAGATAAATCCATAATCGATTCAGCACCAAGTTGAATCGCCCAATTTACCTTTTCTATTTCACTATCATAATCGGTAACGTCTCTGGATGTGCCAAGATTCACATTTATTTTCGTGCGCAATGCTTTACCGATGCCCTCTGGATCGATACAAGTATGATTCTTATTACAGGGAATAACAACTTGTCCTAAAGCAACTAGCGCTCGCAATTGCTCTACATCCATGCGTTCCTTTTCTGCTACAATTTTCATCGCATCCGTAACAAAGCCTTTTTGTGCGGCTTCCAATTGAGTGTAAAACATAATATGTCCTCCTATTGAATAAAACCTTTTAGCTTTGTACACAAGAAAAAGGGTATCGATATAATATGATCGATACCCTTGAATGGTTTTGCGTGCTTCCTACGCGGGCATGATCCCGATCAGGTCAAAGGTCAGGTGCTAACAGCCCTTTCTCAGCCTATCTCATAGGCTCCCTTGCATACTCTGCTATGTAATTGTGTATAGCATATCACTATTTAACTAATATTTCAATCTATACCTCTATTACAAATCATTAGCTACTTCAATCTGACATTGACGCATAGTTAATAATGCTGCTTCATGGCTTTCCTCAGTAACTCCCTGCACAGCAATTAGGATCTACATGAATAGGAACCTCTGGCAAGCCAGCTTTCAACAATATGGCATTCGACACAACGCACACATCTGTACAAACACCGACCAGGTTATACTTTCAATAGGCTCAGCTGTATTCATACCTTGCAAACGCGTAACCAATTCAGAGGATCCAAAATTAGGTTTATCAATGATAAAGTACGGATGGATGGTATTGCGTTTTTCTGCGGCCGTAATGAGGCTCTCCATAATTTGCCAACCAATCGTATCTTTCACACAATGCACAACTGGCAAATGCTGACCTTCTTGGCTTTCAAGATAATTAGTATCGTGAGTATCTCGTGTAAAAATAACTGGTCCATCAAAGGATGCAATTTTTTGGCGTACAGTATCCACGATGGCCTGAGCCTCTGGAGAACCAAGAGAGCCATCCACAAAATCATGTTGCATATCAATTACGACTAAAACGTTCATGTTCTATCCCTCCACAACGACATGGTGCACCCGATTCGGCGTATTATGGGCAATGCGACCTGCTGCAGCGGCCGCCACGGCACCAACTAAATCATCAAGAAACGTATTGCAGTGACTATCAACTTGACTATCTAGATTTTTAACAATGCCCGGTTTTACCTTATCAATATAACCATAGTTCGTAAATCCAATAGATCCGTATAAATTCACAATGGATAAAGCGAGGATTTCATCAATACCAAACAATGCTTCATCACGAGTCATGATACTTTGTAGTGGCTCAGATAATTTCTTCTGCTCCGCCAATCTATCCAATTCTATGCCCGTAATGATGGCATTTTGTGTTTCTCGTTTTTCAAGTACGGCCTGTACACTCTCTACGCACTCGTCCATCGTCAAATCAGGAATATATGGTTGTTGAATCATCATCACAATTTCTGCAATGTCCTGAACGGTAACGCCTCGTTCCTTTAATAAATTATACGTACACGCCTTTAATTCCTCCTGAGATATCATAATTGCTCCTCAAAATTATACAAATTTACGTAACACATTATACCTTGATTATACCACGAAAAAATCCCTACCGACGTTCTATCAGTAGGGATTCCATGATTAGATTTTCTTAACCATTTCAGATTTCAATGCCATCGCACCAAAACCATCGATTTTGCAATCGATATCGTGTCCGTCGCTCGCATCAGAAATGAGGCGAATGTTTTTAACACGCGTACCTTGTTTCAATACGCCAGCGCCTTTTACTTTGAGGTCTTTTACAACAACAACGGTATCGCCATCAGCTAGTTCATTGCCGTTAGCATCGCGAATGATACCTGCTTCAGCTGCAGCCTGTGCGTCAGCCGCTGTCCATTCATTGCCACACATAGGGCAGATAAACATATGACCGTCTTCGTATGTGTATTCATCGCCGCACTTAGGGCAGTTAGGTAAATTTGCCATTTAGATCTCCTTTTTCACTACATAATGAAAAGTATTATACATTTATCCCTTCTTTGAAACGCTCGTAAATTTAGATTTAATTAATCTAAGCACATCATCTATAAATATTTATACTATATTAGTTCTAGTTCTTGCTTTAAAGCTCGTTGTAAAATTTGTGAAAAATTAAGTTGTTTCTCTTCTGCTTTATGATTTAACCAGCTTGGGATTGTGAGAGTCTTTTTTACAGCCTTGTTATCTGTTCTTTTTAAATACTCTTCTTCGTCCCATTTTACTAAATCTATAAACTCCCCTTCATTACATTTAATATCGATTGGATTACTTGCTTTTGGAAAGTCCTCTCCATCTTCACTCAATGAATACAAGTAAATACCTAGTGCATCTTCAGCCATCTCTACCGCTTCACATAAAGTATCACCTTCAGTTACGCAGCCTAATAAATCTGGAAAACTTACCGTATATCCATTTTCACCGTCTGTACTAAATACAGCTGGGTACATTTCCTTTCTCATTTAATATTCCTCCTCTATAACTAAGCATATGATGACTAATCTAACTCCACCTAACTATCTTGAAGGGGCTCTTTAGGTATAGTCAAATTTAATCACCACCATTCATTTAATTAAAATAAATACAGCTAATTTATATCTATATTATAATACGTATTTATACGTATATCAAACATATGTACATGATTTAATATATAAAAAATAAACCTAATTAATCGTATTTTTCTTTATTACATTTTCATACAACTCTAACTTATCTTCTAGATTATTCTTATAGCCTTCCAATCGTTTAATTTCGGCCTCAATAAACCGATAATGGTCTTGTAGTAATGCCATTCTTTCATGGACCGTATGAGATCCGGCATACCTTAAATCCGCATACCGCTTGATATTCGCAAGTGGCATTCCCATATCTTTCAGGCGTTTAATAAACTGCACAAACCCCACATCCTCCGCATGATAATTGCGAATACCGTTCTGCCGCTCGATGTGAAGGAACCCTTGATCCTCATAATATCGTAATGTAGAAATAGACAGTCCCACCAATTTTGAAAATTCACCGATTTTCATACTTTCACCACCTTGACCTCAAGTATACTCGAGCATATATCATACGTCTAGACGGAGGTAATAATTATGAAAGAAACACGTTTTAACATCGGTATGAACACATTGAAACAAATTGACGGGCTGCACGGCGAGGAGGTGTATAACACAATTCAAGAGATTTCACCGGCCATAGCCGATTTATTGGTCGAGCTGTTCGGCGACATCTACACGCGCCCCAACCTGGATTTCAAGGAACGGGAACTGATTACGCTCGCATCCCTGTTAACGCTGGGCGGTTGCGAGGCACAGCTGAAAGTACACACCAATGCGGCACTCAATGTCGGTATTGCGCCCGAGCAAATCGTAGAGATCTGTACCCACTGCATCCCCTATGCGGGATTTCCACGCGTGCTGAACGCACTGTTTACGGTGAGGCGGTCTTTGAAGAACGAAACATACTGTAATTAAGGAACGACCGCAACAAAAAATCTATTACTAAATATTAGTCTATTTATAACTAACAAAGGGAGACTCTTGATGAAGCCTCCCTTTTATTCGTGTAAAAATTGTAAGAAATTAATTCGTATTTTTTCCGCTATATACTAATAACGAAAGAGCCATTAACGTGAGTTAGGTAAAAAATAAACCTAACGTTTAAGACTAAGTACTGCAATACTTAGACACGTTAGGTTTATCAAATTCATAATTCTTTGATGAGCCTAACGCCTAGAACACGTTAATTGGCTCTTCTGTACTTATAGTATAGTCTGAATTCTAGAGACTGTCAATTTACATCTCCAGTTCGAATTGACTATATATGTCAACCCCTTTATAATGTAGTAAAGAGATAGTCGACGAGTGGTTCCGTCAGGCTCATCCCAAAACATTATAAAACATGCAGAAATGGCCTTTCGTTTTCAGCTACCAGTTGGTAACGAAGGGCTATTTGTCGTTATTACGACAAATCAGCACTATCAATGCTCCAAAGGAAATAACTACAGTTAAAATCCCAAGGATAATCATAATGATTTCGTAGGCACTCATAGGCTTCACCCCCTTCAAAGAAAAAGGGCGACCCAACCTCGTCGACTATTTTAATTACATTATATATCGAACTTATGTTTTACTCAATAAATAATATTAATGCAAACTAAGCATAAAAATAAACCTAACGCGACTAAGTACTGCAATACTTAGACACGTTAGGTTTATCAAATTCACTATTCTTTGATGAGCCTAACGCCTAGAACACGTTACCTGGCTCTTTTGTACTTATAGTATAGTCTGGACTGTCAATTTACTACCCCAGACGTTTACGCAAGATAGCATAGAGAATCATGCTAATAATAACGCTCATAACGGCTTGAATGGTGTTAGTTAAAATACCGGCAATGGCTACGCCTGGATCAAATACGAAGTATTCGGCGATAAAGTAGCCTGCTACAATAATAATACCACCTACGATAGTTGCTACCAAAGCAGAGGTAGTTGTCTTATTGTTATAGACAGTACCGACAAGATAGCCTTCAATGCCTTTCACCACAAAGGTGATTGGTACAAAGACTGCGTAGCCGAGGAATAAATCAGCTAACGCTGGTCCAATAGCACCGATATAGGCACCATATTTTCGACCTAATAATAAAGCGGATGTCATGATAACGACATCTCCAACATTGAAATAGCCGCGTATGCCAGGTACTGGAATTTTCGTATACATTGTAAGCAATGTAGCGAGGGCAATCAATACGGCTGTGAGTACTAACGCGGATGTAGTACTGCGGGTTTGAACGTGTTGCATAGCGTCCTCCTTATAAAGAAAATAGGCATGTGAATAATTACATCACATGCCCTATACTATAAACCTTTATGGTAACACTTGTAAATAAAAGGAATTAACTATAGAAAAATACTATTAACGGTACTCTTCAAAACGTTCCTCTACATTGTAGAGAACCTCGCAATCACAACCGCCACCTTCGTTGATAATCCAATCTAGTACGCTTTCAACATCTACCTTTTGTATTTCTAAAAATTCTCTTGTGAAAGTCAAACTATGGTCGCAACCGTCATTCGCCTCTAATTTCTCGTCTACATAGTCAAAGAGATTCCAAAACAACTCTACGTCCATAGGTAAGCTATCTTGAAAAATTCTGTTTTTTTCTTTAGCTTTTATAGTCTTTCAATAATTCCTTTTTACGTGCTTTGTCCATTGTAATTATTGCCTTTTCATAATTTATTTCTCATATAATTCTGGTCGTTCTAAAACTGTGCCATATTTTAATTTTGGTAGTTTAACGAATTGAGGATACAACTGCTTAACCTCTTTACAAGATTTTAACGTAAGATGTTCTAGATTATTGAGTTCTAAAACGGGAGAGTAGTCTTTATCTATCACCTTTGCCGTTAAAAGACTAAAAAAGCGTAACTGTTTCATATGGCGTAAAAATTCTAAGGATTGAACCTTAAGAATTTTAGGAGCGGCGAAGTCACCTTCTAAGGCAAGACTTTCAAGATGTTTTAGATTAGCTAATGGCGCATAATCATCAATTTGTTGAAAGTTTTCAATCGACAGAGCTACTAAATTTACTAATCTTGAAATAGGCTCTAAGCTCGATACGCTTCTTCCGGACCCAATGTGTAGATATTCTAGTTCTTGTAAGCTCTCTAATTTTGAAATATCTGGATAGACACCCCATTTTATATGTAATTTTTTAAGTCTACGTTGGGCACACACCGCATCAAATAAGTCCTGTGGCATTCTTGTACAAAACATAAGCTCTGTAAAAGCGTCTGGATTATTTACCAGAAAATCACACCATTCTAGCCAAATACGTTTCTTATCTTTAGCAGAATACCCTTCATCTAACTGTGTGCAATTAATAATTAATTTATCTTCGCCATCATATTCAGAGACCTCTACAACAGATTTAGGCCGTGCGTCATCCTTATGATAGTAGTCAAAGCCATATTTAATTTGCTTTTCTGTTAACACTGCCATGTTACAATTCCTCTTCTTCGCCAGTCGCATAATCAGTTTGGCTATAACTAGATTCATAGCCAACAAATTTTAACGACCTTAGCAAATTGATACAAGCACATGCCCATTAGCTTCGAGCACTTGTTTATAAAAGCGGTTCATTTGCTCGAAATTATGAAGAATTTCGTCTTTGATTTCTTCCTCTTCTTCTTCATAGTCCCAGATATTTGGATACAATTCTGCTTCTTTGCAGGCTTTCATATCAAAAGATTCGAGTGCACTTTCAATATCAAATTGATCTAGAGCTGCCACGATATTGGCTAAATGATTGTGTTCTGTATATGCTACATAGTCTGATATATCCTCAACAGCCATTACGCCTAGTACCGCTTGGCTAAGAGGATTTTTATCGTCTTTATGGTCAGTGCCCACACCAGTTAGCACAAAATGGAGTACATCCCACATCTTGTCGATATCAAGCAATAACTCATCGTCGTCATTCCACTCTTCAACACTTTCAAGAATTTCCTCTTCTTCTGAGCCCATGGCTTTAAGCTCTTTTAAATTTACATCGCTTAAACAGCTATAATTTGCAATAAGTCCCATAATTAAATCCTTTCACAAATCCTTCTACACACTAGAAAAATAGATGTTCTGATTCCGTAATGCTCCCATCATCTTCATGGAAATAGCAAGCATATACAGATTCACGATGCGCCGCATCATAGAATTTCTGTAAAACAGGTGAAAGTTTCATGTCTATGGGCATATGCAAAGCTTTCACAATGGGTTCCCAAAGTTCCATCGGCGAATAAGAGATAATGTCCAACTGCTTATTTTGACCATATTCTTCAAGTGTTGTCGCATCAGCATACTTACTTGAGTCACAGTAATCATGCCAACAAATACTAAAAACGATCAAATAAAACAAATCATCCATACTTTCAGCCAAACGGCCCGCAGCACCCTCGCTACTCCAATAACCTATGGATCCGTCCTCCAATAGATGATATTCACCGCCAGCACCATCTACAGCAAATGCCATTCCCGGCAAAGAGAATGTGCAGCGACCTTCAGCAGTATCACGTTCCTCCAACGCATCTAGCAAACGAAAATCGAATAGCGTATCAAAATCTTCAGCTAACTTGGCATCATTTCGCAATATATCTAAATAGTCCATCTTACACGCTCCTATTAGCAGAAATTAATCCTAGCAATTTAGCCTCTCCTTCATCAGATGTATCTAATAGCGGAATAGCTAACAAAAGTATTTGCAGGGAGTAATAATAAAAGCTAAAGAATAAATCATCAGGGAATACGTCATCTTCCTCAAATCTAAGAACGTCTTCGTCTTCATCATATTCTTCAGACCAAAGGTATTCTTCGTTGAGCATATCCTCAAAGTTCGGCAATGGATCTGCATGCTCTAGCATAAGACCATCTCGAATGCACTCAGCAATCACAGTAAACAACTCAACCAATTGTTCTGCTAAATACTGCGCTACCGCATTATGAGCGCTCGCTTCTGAGCTTTCTTAAAAAAATACGAAGCAAGAAAAATCATCGCGAATGGTGTCGCATGCCACAACGTTGATTGGTGCTCAATATTGAGTTCTAACGCCTCACCAGCCGCATCAACAGTTTCAATGCTTTCCATGTTCCACAACACATCAAGCGCCTCAGGGAAATCTGTGGCACGTCCGTAGGTGGTCGTTAACCGATGCCACGGTATATCGTTGACTTGTACAGTTTCTATATATGTTTGAATTGCTGTATCCATTTTAGTTATACCTTTTATAATTACATTTTCATGTATCTATCTTTTATAATTTCTCAATAACCTCTTTCACCAGTTCATAAGTATCTACGAGACGCAGTTTTTCCAACCCTAGGATTATCTGTAATCTCCTCATAGATATCCTCCAACGTACCTGCTGGTGCTAGTTTCCATAGTTTACACGGATAGAGTTCAACGGTTCCGATGACTTTCCAAATCATCTAGCAACATACCTAAGTCCTTATGATTGAACCAACAGTCTGTATCGATAGCAAGATTTGTATTATCTTTTCGGCATGCGATTTTGCTGTTTAGAAACTCTTCCATTGTTGGTTTTTTTCTTCTTGTAAAAAGCCGCGTACAGGCTAAATGATATTCGATTTTTCCGCGGTGACTGATCCACGTCAGAGACGAATATAGCTCCATACTCGTTTTCAAACTTAACAGCTAATACGTCGCCCACCTTAAAATGAGGTTCTCTCTTTATTTTAGATTTACGAACCTTAAAGCGGCTTCAGATTTTCACTTTGTAGCTGTACGGCTAACTTATCCAATACCTTTTGACGCTGTTTAGGGGCCTTATCATCGATTTCTAGCCAAAACTCGTGAGGGCCCTGAGCGATTATATTTAATGCTTTCTCTTTAACATTATCTGGTAGATGCCCTATCTTCCACAACGAATAGGCCATCGCAGTCCAATAAATCTCTGTATAAAACTCATCAGTACAAAAATTTTGTTTCTCACTTAAGATTTCAGAAATTATGGTATCGACACTGACACCATCCTTGTACCGTTCAACAATGGCATTATAAATATCATGGCCATCATCACTATCTATGATTTTCACACCGTCAATAGCCATATGAATCTCCTTTAGGACAACAGCTCTTATTCCATCTCGCCATGGGTTGCTACAAAGTCATCCTTAATCTGTTGTAGTTCTTTTTTAGCGACCATGTATTGTTTCAAGTCAATTTGTCCGTTCTCTTTTTGTTCAGCCAAGGTCTTTTCTTTATTTATGATTCTAATCCAGTCTAATTGTGTACTAAATTGAGTATTAACGCCTTCACTATTTTCTCGTAACGCAAGCAACGCAAAGACTTCATCCATGCCGAGATTAAACATGTCGCTTTCAAAATCGATAGGTTCAAAATAATAGCGAACCGTATCCGCCCCAAATTCACCATCTAATTTGGCCCATTCTGACACTGAAAGCACGGTAAAGCCGAGTGTATCGTTGCCAAGGCTTTCAACAAACCAACGCACCTCATAATCAGGCTTAATAAAGTCGTTGAAATATTTGATGGTCACATCTCGATCTTGCTCATCACCGTAAGGAATTTGCAGCTCTTTATCGCCCTTTTTTAGCACAATATCGTCACCATAGGGCTTGCCATTACTAACCGTTTTAATATCGATAGGCTCATCCATCATATCATTGAAAATAGTTCACCACATCTTCGTCATACTCGCGCCAGTCAATCCAGATGATAGCTTCGGAATCAAAACAAATCAGTTTAGGTCAATATCATTGGCAAAAAAAGCTTCTTAATTCTTTATACAGATTTTTCCATCGTCTCTCTCCTGTTTATTATTTATATTGATAGTTAAGCCTTGCCATACTAACATCCAATAGACTCTCAGCTTAGCTCAGCTATACAAACAGATCCATTGCTAACAAGTACTCTAGAGCGTTTCATATATAACATCTTGTCGAGCCGTAAAATTTTTATCAAAAGATACTAATACATATAGTTGTCCCGCGGTCGATTCGCCCATATCATAACCTAGTGCAAATGCGTCGTAACAACCTGATTTATCTAACATTATATCCGTTAGTGTTAGCACAACAGACTCTTCTTGCGATATTTCCTTTTGTATGATTTCCTGTGCCAGCTGATCCAATTCATCTAATTGAACATATAATTGTTCCCACATTGGTAGTGAAAGCACCTCAGCCTCAGTATAATCGGTGCAACTAATATTGAGGTTTTGAAAGGCTTGTCCTACATTCTCTAAGCGATTAGTGCCCAATCGTCGAGATACGAAATAAACGCCATGCGGTTCTACAGTCCAGCTTTCAACATTCCATAATGTCATTAATTCCGATTTTCTCATTAGGACTCTCCATTAATTGATTATCCTGCAATATCCGCATGTACAGGATTCCCCTCCGCATCAATATTGGCTATGATGCAGTGTCCCCAGAAAATATCGTCATCGTCATAATAGACCTCTATGGTACCATCATTGCGGAACGCCAATTCGCCCATAGTAATACGCTTGGCAAATACGTCTGCCGTAATCGGATCTTGGTCATCATTGTCGAGCCAATCATTAGCAAGATCTAATAAGGTCTCACTAATATAGGTACTAATTCGTTGTTCAAATGCTTTGAAATTATCGATTGTATTGAAAGCCGCCAACGCTACAGTACAGCTTTCATCAGAACCCTCGTCTACATCAAGGGTGAATGCATAATCATCAATTCTCGCTGTGTAATATTGATACTCTCGATTTAACAGGAAGTCACCCCTGTCAGTATGAAGGTATTTAGGGGTTTTCAAATAAGCTGACAACGCCTCTAACTCGCTATGTTTAGCATGTTCCTCTAACACCTCAAGCACATAATAGCGATTATTCCAAGAGGGGCGCATATAGCCCTAAATCCTCTAAGAGCTTAGCTTTCTTAACTAACAATTTATAGACCCCATGGGGCTCAAAAGAATAACCCCATCTATCGTCAAGGCCCTCAATAATCCACGTCAAAATGCCTTCACTACGGTCAAGCACGCCCGTCCGAGTATCTAGGATAGCATCGGTGGACACTAATGGTCTATGGTACTTTATCTAAATAAGGACTAGCCCCATTTCGCATCACTACGCGGCAATGCATAAATTTCAAATACTTCCGGCTCAAACTCTGCTTCATATTCTGGTAGACGTACAATACTCATATGATTCTCCTATTCATCACATTTATACAGTGCAAATTGTTTACAGTTAAGAATTACAACCTTTTTATAGATACGCCACATTATAATCGTGCCACTACATTATAATTTTCGTTATATCACAAACGTTCAGCTACATCGATTCTATGTAATAATTCTTTTCGCTAGTTCTTGGGCTCTTTTAAATTCCTCATTTGAAAGTACCATGAGCACCAAAACTATCTGTACCGATGTCCATACCTACTAACTTCTGGTTTTTTTCCACGTGGAATTAAAATATGCGCACCAGTCCCCTAATACATTGATCTATCATCGAAATGCTGCTGTATCAATAGTTAGATTTTCGCTAGTATCTAAAGACTTGTTATGTATTAACTTCTGCACATAATAAAGAAAAATCCTCTAATTCAATTTTTCAAAGATAACTCTACAACACGACCAGTAGATAGCAACTTCTCATAGAGATTCCACCAGCTATCTTCTAATTCTTCCATAGAGTGCAACTTAGCCTTAGTCATAAACGATTTAGCTTGTTTAGCATCGCCTAGCAATAGCGTTGCCAGTTCTGTAAATGTCGATTTCATCTGCTCTATATCTAGATACGCTACTTCTACACACAAACTACAATCAGGTACTCTGCGTTTTTTCACAAAAGCCCGCATTATCTTCACTGCGTCAGGATAACTTACATCAGCCATACGATAGGTCTTGCCATCTATATCTAAGAATAAATCTACTGCATCCTGCTTTTTACCTACACGTGCTTTCATGGCTGTACATCCATCGATGGCATGAGGTGGATATAATTCAACATACATGAAATATCCATCATGCATAGCCTTTAAGGTATTATCTATTCCTACTATGTTAAAACCGTTCCGATTATAATCAGGGCTCTTCATGCGCCACTCTTCGTAATTGTCGAATAATTTTTCTTGAATCCAATTGGAAAAACTCATAAGGATGCACCTTTACTTAACAACTGTATACAAATATACTATTTTATCTTATTATATCATTATTTATAAATTAAATAGTATAATTTATAAGTATATTAAATAACAACATATAGATACAAAAATAGGGATGTGAATTATCACATCCCTAATAACCAATCTACTACATTACATTGCTGAATTCCATTATAATTGTGAGGTTTATAGAGCTCATCCATAGTAAGTAAAAATTTAGGATACTGATCCTTAACCGCTTCTAATGGTGCTAACTCTCTGTCTCTAGTAGTTGGATCCAATACACTTTCTGATACTTGGTAGTACTCTAATATGCCACCAGGCTTTTGAGCAACGAAATCGATTTCTCCCTTTGTTAATTGTCCAACATATACTGTATATCCTCGACGCCGCAACTCAAGGTATACAACATTTCTAATACATGACCCCTATCACGGTTAATATCAGGTAATAATAGTTGCTTAAAAGCCATATCCACTACATAATACTTGGGACGTAATCTTAATAATTCTTTGCCACGCACATCAAATCGTTCTGTATTATATAACAGTAAACTATCTTCTAAGCCCCTAAGATAACGTTCTACAGTTTTGTTATCTACCTTTCGACCTGCACTTGTTAATGAATTCGCAATCTTTGTGGGATTAATCAAGCTACCAATATTGGCAAAAATATATCTCACAATACTTTCAAGTAATTTAATATCTGCAATTTTTAATCGATCAACAATATCTTTTAAAACAACGGTATTAAATAAACCTTGTAAATAATCCTGCCGACCTTGCCAATTTTCCGACATATGTAAAAGCCCTGGGAATGAGCCTTCACTTACATATTTTTCATATAAGACCATTCGTGAAAGCCCACTTTCACTATAGGCATCGACGTATTCCTTATAAGACAAGGGAAGCATCTCAATCTGTACATAGCGACCTGTGAGAAGCGTAGCCATATCAGAGGACATAAAATAAGCATTAGAACCTGTAATATATATATCAACATTATCTTGTACAAAGAAGTTATCTACTACACGCTCAAACGATGGTACATGCTGAATTTCATCGAGGAATAGATACATTTTTTTACTTGGAATAATCCGTTCATTAATGTATTCATATAAAGCCCGATAATCTCTTAGTTTATCATACTCCATCAACTCAAAATTAATATCAATAATTTGTTCGGGTGTTACATTATCGGCTAATAACTCATCTTGAAACAGCTTAAACAACGTAGATTTACCACAACGCCGTATACCAGAAACAACCTTAATGATAGGTCTATCTTTATGTCTTCGAAGAAAATCTAAATAATATGGTCGCGATACTAATGACATGCACACACCTCCTCGCAAAATGGGTTTTAAAACCTAATTCTATATCTATTATATCACTTCGAGGTTTCAAAACCTAATTTTTATGTTTTTATGCTATAATTTAGGCTTTAAAACCTAAATTCAATTATATCGCTATGGACCCATTTTTATAATAATAAAAATGGGTATAAGGTCTATCAAACCCTTATACCCATTCGCTTATACTGGTGCGCCTAACCGGAATCGAACCAGTGACACGCAGTTTAGGAAACTGCTGCTCTATCCTACTGAGCTATAGACGCATGTATACTTTATTATATCGTTTTTAAATCTATCTATGCAAGGTACTAGCGTTAAGCCAATTAAGAGTTTTATATAAAAAAACTAGACGTTAGAAAAAGCATTCATTCTAACGCCTAATTTAAGTCCTTAAATTTTAAGTGATGGGAATTTCGCATTATTCGCTTGTGATAGAGGGTCAGAAGAACTTTGAATTTGTCCCAAATTACCAACTCCTCCATGGCCAATATGACTAGCTACTTCATGACCGCCAGTATGATGATTATTAGATTCATGGCTATTAGATTCATGGCCATGACCACTAGTACTATACACAACCTGATTATGCCCATCTGTTGTATGAACGTGTGTATCATGGCTGCTCAATCCTTGGTGAATCACCCCTACTCCTGCAGGATGATGGATTGTAGCACTACTCAATCCCCCTTGACTATTATGATTCAAAGTTACAGTAGGATGGTGGTCACTCCCTCCGGAATGTATCGCACTATGACTAGTAGCACTATGGCTACCTGTGCTATGACCAAAACCACTATGACCATGAGAAGTATGGCTATCCCCACCGTGATGATCTGCTCCATGATGAGCGGTATCAAATGACATATTTCATTCCTCCTTATAAGAAATCAGTAATTAATTCATTATACCATTTTTTCAAACTATCTAACTCTTGTTTCGTTTGATCAGATTGAACTCCATTAGCCTGAATCTGATAATCAATTTTTTCTCTATAAGCCTGTAAAAGTTCCTCATAGGATTCGTTTGCTGCAAATTCAATAGAGTGACATTGCTGGTCAATATAGACTGTTAATTCATCAAAAATCTTATTTACCCCTTCAATAATAGCAGCATCCAATTGTGGAAGAATATCCGCCTTGGCCGAATCCAACTTACTTTTCAGAAGCCGTTCTTTAATCTTGTCTCTTAATGAATAACCCGCCATGGCCCCCATAAGTACCAAAGGGGTGCCAGCTAAAACAACTCCCACCACTCCAGCAATACCCAAACCTGCCACCAGTGACTTTTTATCGACAACGCCTATATCATCTACAGAAAAACTAGCAACCTCTGTTTTCTGTGTTTGAAACTCATTCACATAGGTATCAAGATTAACTGTATTTTCAAAGGATTCCATTAAACCCAGTGCAATCTCCTCTTGCAATTTCTTTAGAAGAATTTGTACTTGTGGGGTATACGCTGTAATCCAGGTTTCATATTCTCGTTTAATATAACGAGCCAATGTCTTATTAACAAATTCGTCTAATTCTGTCCCCTTAAAAGAGTCAACATCTTCATGAACATTTGTAATCAATTTCTCTTGAAAGCACTTAATAGACTTTTGAGCCATTCCTAAAATAGCTGTTCGCATAGAGTCTACATAAAGAGAAACTTTCTCTCTTACATCTCCTTTACTATCTAAAAGAGTCTGTAAATTCTTCTCTACACATTCCAACTCTTGCAAAGACAAAGATTGCAATGTGATATCCGCACTTATCTTATGCGCAATATGTTGCAGAAGAATCTCGTATTTGTGACTATAAGAAGCAATTTTTGTAGTCTCTACAGAACCCTTAGACAACATCTGCATCAACTGATCCTGTACTTGATGTAGACCAGAAGCCTGAATCAAGGTATTATTTTCATAAAGATATCCCTCTAAAGCCATCTTAGCAGAAACTGGGAGAATTTGAATATTTGAAAAAAGCTCTTGTCCTTCATCGCCTGTAAGAATAGACCTCAAACGATCCTCTACATCTTCTAAAAAGCCCTCATCCTCTTCTTCATCAATAAAATCATATTTATTAAGTAAAAAAAGAATATTATCTACCCCTTGTGGTAAAAGGCGATCCACTAAAAAATCACGTTCAGACTGTGTTAATGGCGTATTAGCATCCAAAAGGAATATAACTGCATTAGCTTCTGGCAGAATTTTATACGTCACATCACAACGGGTTTCATCTAAGTCAGCTACACCCGGTGTATCCACTAAAGTAATATTATTCGCTAAGAATGGTAGCGGATAACCCATCTGAATTTTATCCACTAAATAAGCTTGACTATTTTCTGCATTGGCGGAAAACCGTTTTAAAAATTCTGGTGTCAAAGTACCATCTTCTACCAAACTATTAGAATAAAAGACTTTTACAAAGGGTTTCTCACTATATACAATTTCATTTAAAGTCGCTGTTTCAGGAAGTACATCCATAGGTAAGATAGAGCGACCTAATAAGGCATTTACTAAGGTAGACTTCCCCCTTTTAAACTCACCTAAGACCAAAATCTTATATCGATCTTGGCGAATATTGTCTTCCAATGCAGTGACCTTTTCCAAAAGGTCAGCGTGTTGACTTACATAATTATGTTTACTAAGTTGCCGTAAACGCCCCTGTAACTCACGCTTCTGATTCATCATATACATACTCCACTTCTATCTCAACGTCTTTAAAGTTCTTACAAGATCTGCTATCATCTTTATTTCTTCATCTAGCACTGACAACGCGTTGTCTCGCTCAGCTACTTGAATTTTTTGCTCTTGTCTTACTAACTCTAACTGATGAGTCAATTCATCTAGTTGATTAGTAGCAATTTGACCAACCCAATCAACCACTTGATTTACATAGGTCTCATATTGCTTTACGATATGATTCTCTACATTCTCAGCCCAACTCGGATATGCCCTATCGACCATTCTCCGTATTTGGTCCTCTACAGAATTAGAGGTAAAGTTCAATATTAAGTCCGCGATCCCTCGAAGAAGAATGTTGTGATTAGGATCCAAAGCATACGATTTTAAAGCTTGATATAGATTTCTACTTACCACTTCTTCAAATGATCCTTTATCTTCCAAAACTAGCTCTTGTGCATCATCCAGATGTAAAATAGGGCGATTTGATGACAGATTAAAAGCTTCTTTATACTGTTTGTTAAGAATGGAGAAAAATTTTTCAATTTTTTTCTCTGCTTGTTGGCATGTTTTTTTAACCACTACTTCTTGATAGGCAGAAACCTCATCTATAATATGTCTACGAGCCGTCTCTAAATGTTGATTGATGAAAGATTTAAGTTCTTTATTATTATAATCACCACTATATAATCCTATATCAGCTTTCAATTGAGTTCGAACCTTAGCAGACGCAAGCTTACACTTATCTAAAACTAAAACTTTAGATTGGTCGAAATCTAACCTTACTTCCTTAATAACAGAAGATACCAATTTTTTAGTTCTTTTAATAGATGCCTGTAATTCATCAATCGAAGTATCTAAATCATCCGTAGAATGAAAGATAATATGATGGCGGTCCTGTAAGAATGTATCTAACACTAAAGCCTGCTTAATCAACAATCCTGAGAATCGGCGCAATTTAACCTTGCCTTTTTCTAATTCTAAAAATTGGGCTAAATCTTCTTCGAATGCAGGGAATCCCGTAATTTCTATCGACTCAGGTATTTTCATTTGTTGCTTAACCGATAAACTTTCTCCATTAGCATGTCGTCTAGATAAAAGAGCTTGATAACTAGAGACCAAATGAATATGTAGTTTTTCAGTAAAATCAACTCCCACAATTTGGGTAAGATTATCCTTAACAAACTCTAAAACACGTGCCTCTTCCTCAGGTCCTGACAATGTATCCTTACGATTAATGATAAAGAAAATATCAGAAATCTGATTCTTGATGATTCGTTCCTTTAAAAACTCTACCTCCCCTATAGATAGCGCCTGATCCGCTGCTAAGAGCATAATAACCGCATCAGCCTTATTTAGATACTGATAGGTAATTTCTACACGAGCCTGATTTAAGTCATTTGTACCTGGCGTATCAACTAACTCTACACCATGCTGACAAAAAGTAAGCGGATATCGAACTTCAGCATAAGAAATTCTATCCACTTCCTCTTCTGCCCCATCATCACCTTCTGTATTGGAAGCTGTAAGATTGAAAAAACTCTCTTCACTGAGTTCTTGACTTGCACTTTCATCCTTATAGTGGAGGAAAAAAGCAGGCTTCTCTCCATAGGTAATCTTGCTAATTACGGCAGTGGTCGGCTTTTTACTAGTTGGTAGCAACCGCTTTCCCAATAAAGCATCCACAAAGGTTGACTTTCCCCGAGAAAACATGCCCACTACCACTAGTTGAAAGTGATCATCTGCCATGCGTTTTTCTAAACTTTCTAAATCTTGCCTAACAATTCGTAAATCATGCTTTTTAGCCAAATCCAACAAAGACTTTGTATAAGAGGCCAAAGCCACTTTTTCTTCCACATATGTCTGTAACATAAATAATCCTTTTTCGCACGCCTATAGATTTAAGAGAATAGCTTTCGTAAAATCCAACCAATAACTAAGATAACAATTATACCTATAAGTATTTGAGGAAGCGCAATAAGTATTCCAGCAATGATTAGTATTATGATACCCACAGCAACATAGGTAGCACATCCATTCTCCTCATCATTCTCTGAATTATCATTAGTAGGTAGTTCTCTATAATCGATATTATCTAATCCCCGCTCCAATTCGGACTTAGCCAATTCAAATCCTAAGTCTGCCGACTTTTGCATCTTTACTCGCGCCAACTCTATATTGTCTTTCACATGAGCTACCATACCTTCTATAAATAACTGTTGGGGCAAGGAAACTTTTTTAGATAATTCCAATGCTTTGTCGGGTCCTTGTGATCCACCATAGCACGAAATCAAATAAATCCGAGCTGCAAGGAAATACATAAGTTCTGTCGGTTCAGAGGTACTCTTGAAAATATTAATTGCTTTTTCATAAGACACTTCAATAGTTCTTAATCCGTGCATATAAATACCCATAAGTTTTTCTGCAACAATGGTATTTTTTTTATATACTGATTCTAAAAGATTAGTAGCTTTACCTTCCCACTCACCAAGTCTCTCTAATGAAGGTTCTTTTATAGCACTCTTCAAAAGAGCTTCGGCATAATTAAAGCTATAAATAGGATCCTCATACTGACTTGCTACAGAAAGAAGCTCTCTGGCTTTAACTAAGTCTTGTGGAATCCCCTCATAACCCTCTAAGTATAATAAGCCCAGCTTATTATATGCTATAGCCCCTATATCATCCTTTCGAGATAGTAGCGACTCCCAATACGGCTTAGCTTTAATAACTTGTCCTTGATTATCATAATAAGTTGCTAGGCAAATCTTAGCTATAGTACTCCCATGTGCATTAGCTAACTCCAAATAGTGAAGATAAGCAAATGTATTGGAATTACAATAGTATTTTGATAATACAAGTTCCACAGCAGTTTGACTTAAGAGAGAGTCCTGCTCGACAAGGGCATCTAAAGAATAGTGATCTAAAAAACTCGGATCTTTCTTATAAAGTGACTCCAATTCTTCAACCCATGTCCTACAGTTATCTACAAAAGACTGAGCATCTTCCGATTCAATATTCGACGTACATAAAACTGCTAACCAAAAAATAGCAAGTAGTTGCCCACTACGAGCAGCCCTCACCAAGTACGCATAAAAAGCTTGGAAATGGCCATTCTCAGAATAAGTTTTCCAATCTGCTTTCCGATCCGATACCAAAAGAAGTTCTTTAGCAGCCCTATAAAAATCTAAAGAGGCTGACTCCTGAGAGGAAATAATTTGACTATAAGATTTAATCATTTCCTGACAAGCATCATAACTATCTAGCAATGTCAGAAATAAAGTAGAATATTTACTATCTTGACATTCCCCACTAGCGCTTTCAGCAGCTTTAAAAACTAAAGTTGAAAATGTATCTAGAAAAACCTGCATCCGATATTTTTCAGATGCGGTAATGACATCGTGATTAAGGTAGTCCTCTAAAGGAATAATTAGACTTTCTTTTATAAAATCCTCATTTTGATCCGCTTTTCCTTTAAAAGCCAATTGAGCAGATACAGGATAAATACCACTAACTAAATTATCTAGTTTATCCTTAAGAGACGATAATAAATCCTCTAAATCATCCTCTTCTTCATCCAAGGTATCAATTTTATTGATAATAGCCACAGGTTTATAACGAACATCCAATTCCCTTATAGCAGCTACTTCTCGAGCACTAACAGCATGTTCTGCCGAGAACATCCATAAGATAACATCAGCCCGTTCAATAAAATTCTTTGTTTGATTAGTATGTTCTACTTTAGCATCCAAGCCTGGGCTATCAATAATTGAGAAAGACTTAAGCAAATCATTAGGAAGAAAGCGCTCGACATAAAGAATTGAATTATGTAAAGTTTGCCATTCTTCTCCTTCTTCTGATGTGAGCTGATTAAAATCATCGACTCTGTAATTCTCAATATCACCATTTTTAAAATACACCAGAAGCGAATCCTCTGGTCCATATGATAACTTAGTCGTAATAGCCGTCGTAGGTAAAGCTCCTACTTTTGCGATAGATTCCCCAAAAAGAGCATTCAAAAATGTTGACTTTCCTGTAGAAAAAGACCCAACTATCATTACTTGTGGAGGTGCAGCCAAAACATTTTTAAGATTTCTTACAGCATGGTATACATAATCATAGAGAGAATCTGTGTCTCCTCTATGCAAACGATCTTCCAATAAAGCTAATTGTCGCACAATCTGAGGTAGCCAAAGATAAGCATCCACATTCCAAAATAGATTCTTTAAAGGATCTACCGTTTGACATTTAGCGCCACAGTAGACACAAAACTTACAAGAAATCCCAATTTCTCGGCCACACTCTCTGCAAACTTTAGTCCCTATAACTTCTGTTTCTGAAAGAATTGATTCTTGGCAAGAATGCCCGCAATATACACAATACTTATAAGAGTCATCAATCTCTTTATTACAATGCTTACAGCTTTTCATAATCACACTCTACGATCCCACTAACTACATAAATACAAAGACTATTTATTTCCATATTTAGCCTTAAATTCATCCATCTTTTCTTGATATCGCTCAGCTAATTGTTGAGCCGCATCGAAATATTCCTTCGCATCGTAATTTTTTGATGAAATCACATTATAAAGCATATCTAATCGAGCTTTTTGTAAATTCAATAAGGCCACCACATCATTTTTAGTAACTGTATCATTATTCGGCATAAGTGTATCAATAGACTCTCTTGTATTTATAATAGGATTATAAAGTTGATCACGTATACCATCATAATAACGACTACTATAAGATCCTTTCGCAATAGTATCCTCTAACTTATGGAGGTCTCTCTCATTAGTATTTAATACATTCAAAGCCTTATTAATACCATCTTTAACCTTAAGTTTATCCTCTTCCTGTTTTTTCTTCTCTGCGGCTTCTTCCTTCTCCTTTTGTTGAAGTTTTGCCTGTTCTAAAGCTGCTTCCGCTTTCTGCTTTTCTATCATAACCTTCTGTTGATTATCATAGTAAGAATAGGATCCTACTGTTACACCAAGCACAATAACAATTGCAAATAGCCCTGCTATAACTTTTCGCTTAGTAGTCCACCAAGACATGTGTGACTCTCTAGAAACTTCTTGTTTATCCTCTAATAACAACAACGTATCTTCATTATCCACTCCACATTCAGGACAAAAACGGATATCTCCATCCAGCTGTTGTCCACAATTTTTACAAAATCTCATAATATTTAATACTCCCCTTTTTCATATTTATTTCATTTTATCATGTTTCTTTCATGTTAACTATTACAAAAAAATAATAACAATATATAAACAGTGTTAATAATTACTATACAAAGAGCCTCGTAAAAAAATCATAATATATTCAAATTCATATAAAGCCCCTCATTACTATGATTTACATAGCAATGAGGGGCTTTATGTTAGTGTAAGAAATTTCTTTAGTTCTTAATATTGTTAAGAGAGTATAACCTCTTATTTTACATCGCTAAAATCAATGTTCATGCCCAAGGCTTTAGCTACGCCTTCACCATAATCTGGATTGCATTAGTAGCAATGTTTTACTTGGTGTTCAGAAATTACTTCACGCGCAAAAGGCCCAGTTTCTTCATCAACCAAACAGATTACATCAATACAGGACCACGTTTACCTGCTGTTGCAGAATTACGATTATCTGATACAGGAACACCAAAGTCTATTGTTAATTTCTTTTTCAGCACTTATGTTATAAACTCCTACTTAGAATAATAAAATAAGTAATAATATGACAAATCAGTAATGTCCGCTTCTATAACACTAATACAAAGAGATTAGCTTATCTAGTATTCTTAAATATCCCCGCATTCTGTAAGACCTTTTCTTTTACCTCATTCAAAGGATCTATTGTCGTGAACAGTTCAGATTTCCAATCTACAGGTGTTAACGTATCATTAAATGTATCAACAATTTTTCCATTAAACATATTATTAATAGTTGTAAGTTGTTTTCCTCCAAATACTTTCACAAATGATGTATAGTCTTTACCTACTATGTCCGCTACATTGCTTTCAGCATAGATTTGAGAGTTTTTGCCGACGCCTAGGGAGTAAGCATACGCATATTCACCATTGGTAGTATCTGACACAAAATAATTGTTGTACATATGAACCTGTCCATATCGTACTCTAGGTACACGTTGCACTACATTATGGAAATAGTTATGATGCAAGGTGACATGTAATTTTCCTTCATCTGCTACGTTTGAATCACTGTTGCCTATCAATATGGTTTTATTGTGATTTTCAAATGTTGAATAGGATATAGTTATATAGTCCGCTTGATTGGTAATATCCATTAATCCATCCCTATGCTCGTATTTACGGCCAAAGTATGTTTCTACCGTTTCAGGAGCATCTTGGAACGAGCAATGATCAATCCAAATGTGAGTACCACCTTTTATGGAAAGACTATCATACTGAGAATTCCAATTGCCCTCTGGACCATCCTTAGGGTCCCAAGCAGGAAAATAGTCATAAGGCGATTCAAATTGTACATTTCGTATGATGATATTATCCGCATCGAGGACCAAATCTACACCTTTTAATTTTGCATTATCCATGCCAATGATACTTGTATTGGCCGGTACATGAATGGTAATAGACTGACTTTGATTCTTTTGTGACGCCTTGCGCTTTTCTTCCTGCTCATCTTTCAAACTCTTAGGCGCTGTGCTATGTAGCTTATGAGTTTCTAAATATTGTTAAAAGTCATAACCATCGGCCATGTAATCTTTCATCGTCAGCGATTTGCCAGTATCATTGGTGTCAAAATCTATGGTGCCATAAACCAGCACAATCTTAGAGTCCGTATTTTTTCTATTCTTAAGAGCAGCTACAAATTCTTTTTTATTCGTCACTTTAAATACATTCTGCTCTGTAGCATTAGCACCACCAGTAGTGCCATTACCTACGGAGGCAAATCCGTCCTGTTTTGGTAACACTTCACGCATAAAGGTAGGACTTTCAGCAGAGACTCGGGAGAAGGACATTATAACGCCAATGATTAATGCAATGAATAACCCTATAGGTATCAATATCTTTTTCATATATTCAGTTCCTTAATTTTGTTATGCCATAACATATTATAGATTTATTATCTCACAACAATTATAGCAACAATAAGAAAACCCCTTCATAGCACCACCATGGCTACGAAGGGGTTCTCATGTTAATTACGCTGGGCGGCTCCAATCGACTTGTACGTCAATAGCACCCCACATGCGTGTAAGAGCTAATTTAAAGTTATCCAAAGATTCTAATGGTTTTACAGTCAACCGTTCATACGTATCAAGACCTGTAGCATGCTCGATAGCATGGTCTTCATTTAAGTATGCACGTACCTTGTCGATCCATTCTTGTTCAGGTAGATCCACCGTTACGGTTTGTATCTGTATCATAAGATAAAACCCCGTTGCTATTTACGCCATAATGAATGGCCACACGAAATATACTCATATTTATACCTCTCTTGCAGATAGTTTCATACGTATACACATTTCTATACATGTACATTGTATCATGAATGTTTCTATTCTTGAAAGAATTTTATTCTTCATTATCTAAATCCATTTCGGCCTTTAATTCCGACCGTTTTCGCCGTTCTCCACCATCGCCGTGAGCACGACGCCAAAGGGCTCCACTCATGATGGCCCCTTCACCAAATTTAGATGCCAACGAGTCTAGCACGGTTGAAAGCTTCTCATCTTTCTCGTCCATTTCAATGGAGAATAAATCGTCCTGTACAATTCCTTCTGTTGAAAGTCCGCTCACCGTCACACCTAAGAGCCGAATTGGTTTGAGCGGCATATCGAGAACGGATGTATCAAATTGAGGTAATGGTGCGGCGCCCATCATCTCACGATTCTCCGTAATCGGTCTATCATTAGCGTTGTCAGTGAAAGTCTTAGCATCATGGCGATTCGATTGGCTAGTATTGCGAGCCTCCCGTTGTCTAGTATTACTCCGTTCACGCATGAGTTTATTCCACAATAGTACGGATGTATCATAGATAATACGTTCTTGGTCCGTAGCAGAATCTAGTCGTTTCTGACGAGATACGGTTTTAAATCATTGTATCGCACCTTAATGGACACGGTATGACCCATCAAACCATATTTACGCAATCGTTTGGCTACGCGATTGGCAAAGTAATGAAGTTCTAAATCGATAACAGCGGGATCCTCGACATCGCTTTCATAGGTCTCCTCATTACCGACAGACTGGATTTGACGATCCGGTTCTACAGGCCGTTCATCGATGCCTCGTGCCAATTCCCAAATACGCCGTGCCTGATTGCCCACATAAGGCACTAACGGTTTCTCATCCGACAAGGCCTGCACATCCTTTATCAAGGCAAAACCACCATCTTTAAGGCGACGTTCCGTGCTAGGGCCTACACCCCATATGCGTTTTATGGGCAAATTGGCGAGGCTTTCACATTCCTTACCATAAGGAATAACCACAAGCCCATCAGGCTTATCTAGGTCAGACGCCAGTTTAGCAAGGAATTTATTCGGAGCCAGACCCGCCGAAATGATGAGCCCTGTTTCTTCAAACACGCGGTCCTTAATAGCACGACCCAAAGACTTGGGGCCTGTGAATTTATGGGTAATGCCCGTAACATCCAAGAAGGCTTCATCCAGAGATAAGGGCTCAATGATAGGTGTAAATTCCTCCATCACCTTGTGGATGATCTGAGAAATCTCCTTGTAGCGAGCCATATTCGGATACACGTAGATACCGTGCGGACAAAGTTTCTTCGCCCGCGAAATGGGCATGGCCGAATGGACACCAAATTTTCGAGCCTCATAGGATGCAGTAGCTACGACGCCACGCGAAGAAAGACCACCCACAATAACGGGGTGGCCTTTGTATTCAGGATGATCCAGTTGTTCTACGGATGCAAAGAAAGCATCCATATCAACATGCATAATCCAGCGTCTCATGATTACGCGTCTTTTTCGTGTTCATCAAGACGGCAGTATTTGATTTGTGCGCAAATGCATTCGTCTTTAGTTTTGTACAATTGTGGAATGATTTCCAAAATGTCACCAAATGTATCTTCATTGATGGAATAGCGAGTCCAAAGACCATTACGTTGAGAATTTACAACGCCAGCATCAATTAAGATTTTCATGTGGTAGCTCAATGTGGATTGAGATAAATTAAAACTTGCCAAAATATCTGCTGCACACAACTCATTACATGACAACATATCTATAATATGTAATCTTGTTTCATCACTGAGCGCTTTAAAAATCGTTGCCAAACGTTCATAGGAAACTTCAACCATAAGAAAAACTCCTCAATATACATCAAAAATTATCAATCTACTTTTTATACTATTATATACTATTTTTTTATAACTAAATCTATTTTTTTCTTTTTTTATTCTCATTAAAAATATTTTTAATTGACTAATTAAAATCATTTATGAGATAGAAAAATACGATAAAAGCGGAGATTCTCTAATAAGAATCTCCGCTTATTATTTTTTATAATAATTTGCTACAGCAGATTAAAATACATTAACAAGATCAATTGTTTGGTTACGATTAGGACCAACAGATACGATCCCCAAAGGCACGCCTGTTACTTCTGCAATACGTTCTACGTATTTACGCGCATTTTCAGGCAATTCATCATAAGAACGGATGCCGGAAATGTCTGTTTCCCAACCTGGCAATGTTTCATATACAGGTTCGCATGCTTCAAGATTTGTCAAGCTAGCAGGGAAGCCTTCAACGTTTTTGCCGTTTAATTTATAACCTACACAGATTTTCAATTCTTTGAAAGAATCAAGAATATCCAAACGTGTAATAGCTAAATAATCAAGGCTGCTAAGACCTGCTGCGTATTTTACAACCATAAGATCTAACCAACCAGTACGGCGAGGACGACCTGTTACAGTACCGAACTCATGACCAAGCGTACGAAGCTCTTCACCAATTTCATTAAGTTGTTCTGTAGGGAATGGGCCTGCACCAACACGTGTAGCGTAAGCTTTCACAACGCCGAAAATATTTTTCAAATAGTTAGGACCTACACCAGCACCGGTGGAAGCACCACCAGCGATTGGATGGGAGGATGTTACGAATGGGTAAGTACCATGATCAAGATCTAGCATAGTTGCTTGCGCACCTTCGAACAATACCTTTTTGTCCTCTTTAATCGCTTTCAACACAGCATTATTTGTATCAGTTACATAAGGTTTCAAAGCCTCTGCATATTTAATGTAATCTGCTAAGATTTCATCGTAATTAACAGGTTCAGCATCGTATACCTTTGTAAGCATTTTGTTTTTAAACTCAACATTGTACGCCAATTTTTGTTTGAAAGTTTCCATGTCGTACAAGTCGCAAATGCGGATGCCGATACGGTTTACCTTATCAGCATAGCAAGGGCCGATACCGTTTTTAGTAGTACCGATTTTAGCATCACCTTTGGATGCTTCTTCGGCCATATCAAGAGCAATATGGTAAGGCATGATGACATGAGCACGGTCAGAAATGTGAAGGGATTTAGCAGATTTACCTTGTTTTTCAAGACCTTCAATTTCTTGTAACAACACCTTAGGATCAATAACAACGCCTGTACCAACGATATTTTGTTTATCATCGTACAAAATACCACTTGGCAATAAACGAAGCGCGAATGCCTTGTCATCTACTACAACAGTGTGACCTGCATTATTACCGCCTTGGCTGCGCACTACAACATCTGCACGTTCCGCAATCCAGTCAACGATTTTACCTTTACCCTCGTCACCCCATTGAGTGCCGATTACCATACTTGTTGCCATATCTATGTCCTCCAATTGTGAAAGTCAAATTAATCCATAGTTATTATACAACATAATAGCAAAGCACGAAAAGACTAAATGCAGATTACACGAACTCAATCTTTAACTTCTTGCCAAAGGCATGAGCAATCTTTCTTAATGTTTTCAACGAGGGGTTCCCATTCCCATTTTCAATTTTACTTATATCTGATTGCGTAATGCCTGTAACTTCAGATAATTGAGTTTGCGTCATATGAGCTTCAATACGTGCTTTAACTATATTTTCAATAATCTGATACTCATCTTCTAACTCATCCCATTCTTTTTTAAATTTAGGATTTTTTAATTGCTCAGCTAAATATTGATCTAATGTTTCCATATTATGTGTACCTTTCAATATAATCTTGTTTATACTTCAACGCCAATTCAATCGCATTTCTAGGGGTTTTCATAGACTTTTTTACAAAACCGTTGGTCAAAACTATACGTTTACCAACAAAGAAAAAAATATAAAATTCTAGAAATATTGGACCCTTGTTTGGTTCTAAGTTCATAAATTCCAGACTCTAAAAATTTTGAAGTTGGTTCCCTTAACTTGTTACCACAGGTTTCAAGCAACTTTAAATCCCTAATCGTTTTAGCTCGTTGTTTTTCTGAAAGTTCGTTTAAAAACAGCTTTGCTGGTTGCTCTCCATTAGGTGTTTCATAAAAAAATTACAGAAAAATGATTCCATTTAATTCCTCCTATTTACTAGAAGAAATCTTTATCTTAATTATATGTTAAAAACATATATCAGGTAAAGACATAATCATCTAAACAACTTTATATTTTCAACATAATCCACTGCAAACCATAAGTCAATAGATAGGGGTGACCATTGGTCACCCCTATCTATTGACATTTCATCCTATTAAATTAATAAATTAAAATAAGCCTAGCATATCCCCTAAAAATTAGAACACGCCTGTACTAATTCTAAAAACAGGGATATAGGGTCCCCTACAAATTAGAACAGGCCTGTACTAATTTTAAAGACGTATATTATGCGTCCCCAAGAATTAGCAGAAGCCTGTACTGTATAACAATTATTTTATTTAGGTTCTTTCAACCAGAAGCTCATTAATAATCCTAACGCACCAACAGGGATCTGTGTCATCAACGCTGTTTGTACATCGTAAATATCTGCTAAATGTCCAATGTATGGTGCTACGAGTCCACCTAATGTAATGCCGAGGCCCAATGTAATGCCTGATGCAAAGCCTGCATTTTTAGCAAGGTATTTTTGGCCTAGAACGGTAATAGGTCCATATTGTGAGAATACGCCAAAGGCCATCGGTATCATGGCGCCAAAGAATCCCCACACATTCGGTACGAAAATAAAAACTAATACGGATGGTAAAAATATAATATTACCTAAGCGCACTGTTTTTAGAAAGCCTAGCTTATCTGATAGTGCACCACCCATATAGGTGAGGACAGCCCCCATGGCAAAGTACATAGTAAGTGCCAAGCTCGATGCACCGGCTTCGCCATTGATAACGGTAATGTATAAAATCGGTATAAAAATCGATAATACGGAGAACAAAATTGATCGAGATGCAATGACGAAAAATAGCTTTGTAAAACTCACCCAATCGTTTATGCCTGTATTTGTGCCCTTAATTTGGCTTTCACATTCACGCGCACCTTCGGCCTCAGTAGTATGACCTGTGAAAGCATAGAGATACAGCAATACGCCCAGTAAAGCGATAGCGGTAAACACCCAAAGGAAGTGAGCCCCAAAGACATAAACGCCACCAGCAATAAGCGGCCCTAAGGCAAAACCAGCGCTGCCACCAACCGCAAAGCGCCCCATGGCATTGCCAATCTCGTGAGATTGTGTACGATTTACAAGAAGAGCCGCCTCAGGATGGAATAACGCTGCCCCTACGCCGGCTAAAAGAGACAAAGCAAGAATCATTTCATAGTTCGTAGCCAGCGCCATAGCACTAATAGACACAAGAGTCACTGTAAAGCCTACCGGAATAAACCAAGGCACGCGCCATCGATCCGCTACATACCCCAAAATGGGCTGAGCAATAGACGCTACCACGGTATTACAGAAAATAATCGCCGCCGATTGATAATAATTGAGATTAAAATTAGCAATAAAAAACGGTATCAATGCAGCGAGAGAACCTTGACCGAAATCGTTAATGCAATGAAAGATAGGCGGTGCGTATTTTCTTATGGTGCTTTTCATGTATCCTCCAGATTTGGGTGGTGGTACCGGCAAAAACACTCCACCGGCCGGGTCTGCTTCGCCCTTTTGGGCTTCGCAGAGCCAAAGTCATGTTTTTACCGGTACCACCACCACCCCTATGTACGTTAACAAATAAAAGCGCCATATGAAAATACGGCACTCACTGTAAATAAAAAATTCGGCATAGAATCTATAGCGAAAAAGGACTGGCACCCTTCTCAAAACGACTTTACCCTGTCTGTCTCTATGGCCCGTTTCGGCATAGAACTTATAGCGAAAAGGACGGATACCTTCCTCAAAACGACTTCGGGTCCCGCTTTAGCACGATAGCGTGTCGGCTTTTTTCTCGTCCCAATGGCTCATTTCGGCATAGAATCTATAGCGAAAAAGGACGGGTACCCTTCTCAAAACGACTTTGCCCTGTTTGCTCTATAGCTCGTTTTTGGCATAGAAGGTTTAATGCAAAAAGGATGGTCCGTTCAGAAAACGACTCTGTCCTTCTCCCTATGGCCCGTTTCGGCATAGAACTTATAGCAAAAGGACGGATACCTTTCTCAAAACGACTTCGGGTCCCGCTTTAGCGCGATAGCGTGTCGGTTTTTTCTCGTCCCAATGGCTCATTTCGGCATAGAATCTATAGCGAAAAAGGACGGGTACCCTTCTCAAAACGACTTTGCCCTGTTTGCTCTATGGCTCGTTTTCGGCATAGAAGGTTTAATGCAAAAAGGATGGTCCGTTCAGAAAATGACTCTTTCCTTCTCCCAATGGCCCGTTTCGGCATAGAACTTATAGCGAAAAGGACGGATACCTTCCTCAAAACGACTTCGGGTCCCGCTTTAGCGCGATAGCGTGTCGGCTTTGAGGAAGGTATCCGTCCTACCAAAGCTAAATGTTATAGGCCGAAACGAGCCATTATTGTATCTACGTGTTTCAATAGTTTATATGGATCGAAGCATGCATCGATTTCTTCGTCGGTCATGTATTTTTTGATGTTTTCATCGGATTTTAGGCCTGTAGCGAAGTCTTTGCCTTCGAGCCAGCGTTCCATAGCGTGTTTTTGTACCCACCGGTATGCTTCGTCACGTACGGCACCTTTGTCTACGAGGTGTGTCAAAATTGTTTGGCTAAATACAAGGCCACCTGTAAGGTTAAGGTTTTTAAGCATTGTTTCAGGGTATACCAACAATTTATCGATGGTACGGATTGTTAAGTGAAGCATGTAGTTCAACGCGATGGTTGCATCTGGTAAGATAACGCGTTCTACAGAGCTATGGGAGATGTCGCGTTCATGCCACAAAGCTTGGTCTTCGTACGCAGATTGTGCATAACCACGCAATAAACGAGCCATACCACAAATTCTTTCACAAGTGATAGGATTACGTTTATGAGGCATCGCGGAGGAACCTTTTGTTTAGGGCTAAAGTATTCTTCCGCTTCGCGCACTTCGGTGCGTTGCAAGTGACGGATTTCCAAAGCGATTTTATCCAATGTACCGCCTACAACAGCAATGGTGGACAATAGTTCAGCGTGACGGTCACGTTGTACGACTTGGGTCGCGATTTTAACAGGTTCAAGGCCTAGTTTTTCACATACGTATTGTTCTACGAATGGGTCGATGTTGGAGTATGTACCAACAGCACCGGACAATTTACCAACAGCAACGCTTTTACGAGCATGTTCCATGCGTTCGATATCGCGTTCTACCTCTGCCATCCAAAGGCAAAGTTTTAAACCGAATGTAGTAGGTTCGCCGTGAATACCGTGAGTACGACCAATCATAGGCGTATGTTTGAATTCTGCAGCGCGACGGCGCAACACAGCGTGTAATTGTTTCAAATCTTCAATCAAAATATCGCAAGATTGTTTCATCATATAGCCAAGTGCAGTATCCTTAACGTCTGTGGATGTCAAGCCAAGATGAATGTATTTAGCTGCTTCAGGGCCTACATATTCGCCCACAGCAGTCACAAAGGAAATGATGTCATGATTTGTTTCACGTTCGATTTCGTGAATTCTTTCAACATCAAAATTGCCCTTTTCCCGAATGATTTTTGCCGCTTCCTTCGGAATCACGCCAAGCTCAGCTTGCGCTTCAGATGCCAATGTTTCAACCAATAACATTGTGTCGAACTCGTTGCGTTCGCTCCAAATATGGCCCATTTCTTCTCGTGTATAACGTGGTATCATGATGTCTCCTTTGCATGGTGAAAGCTAGATTTTTTATATAATAATTGTACCATATGTAAAAGCTTGGTTCAATAAATCTTCCGCAATTTTTCCGAATAATATATATATTAGATTTTCTTAATGTTCGGTATTTTTATTTTTGTATAGATTGTTTTGTGATTTATTATTATAATAGTAATGTATAAATAAGTGATATATCGTATCAACATACTAATAATACACATATAGGAGTAGATCATGGCAAAGAAACAACATAAAGAACGGATACAACAACCGAAGGAATCTCAAATAGCAAGCACGTTGATGAAATTATTTTTTCTCATCAGTTTTATCGTCCTCGGCTTCTTCGTGTTTAACGACATGCCTATCAACTGGATTTTAGGCGTATACGCAGTGGATATTTTAGTATCTCTTATATATGTAGTCATCAATAAAGGTCGCATCGCTACATCCAATGTGGTTCATACGAATGTGCGTCGTATCCTAGCTTTCTTAATTATGCTCATTACTATGTTCTTCTATGCCTTTGCACTATGGCGTGTGGACCAATACACAACACAAATGCAAGTGACATTATTCATCGGTGGCATCATCATTTACTATGCGGTGTTCAACAGCACGAAAACGGCGTTAAAACGTAAGTAGTTGAACAACGGACGCAAACAATAGCACGTAGTTGAGCAACAGACTCATAACATAGCATGTAGTCGAACAAGAGATTACTCAACTAGCAAATCATAGGCATAACAAAAAGAGGCATATCTTACATACAACCATGTATGTGAGGTATGCCTCTTTATTGTCCTAGTACGACAGGGATGGCTAAGGACACGACTTGTCCACGTTTGTTAACAATACTACCGCTCGTCTTGATGATACGTATCGCTTCGTCTCGTACATCAGGAGGAACAGAGTCCTCTACGATACGCGGGGTATTAACGCCGACGATTACATTGCCGCTAGCGTCAAAGTTAACGCGCACAACGGCTTCGCCGCGTACAGATGATGCTTGGCCTTGTTCTTTCACTTGGCGCAAATATTCTGTAGGATTAATATCCGATTGTTCGAGCCACGCCCGTTGACCCGGCGTCAGCAAATTGAGTGCATCCGCAAAAAACGATAGGTCTTTATCTGTATTATCGAGACCATTACCTTCTGCATTAGGATCCGTCGATACGTCATTGCCTACTAATTTCTTTTGTTGTTCCTGTTTTTGATGTGTCACAACACCTGTCTCACCGCCAGTAGCCTCAGATTCTATGGCCTTTGGAACAGCCCATTCACGTTTTGTAGCCGATGCTGGTTGTTCTGTATCTATAGTTTTCTGTGGTTCTACGGTATTTACAGGCGGTTTCGTTTCTTGTTTCTGAGCTACCGACGCAGGTGCATCTGTAGGAGGTTTTGCCTCCTCTGGTGGCGGCGTTACCGTCGGATGATCCTCGGCTTGTTCGCTTTCACCAGCATCGGCTAAATCAAAGCTAATCTCAGCTGCCTCTTGGCCTGCACCAGTGCCACTCATGCCCTTTAGTGAAAGCCCCATGCCCGTTATCATGAGAATACTGATGCACAGGGATATCAAAAACGGTCGAAAATAATGCGATTCAAACATAGAATCACTTCCGATCCGTAGCGACACTAATATACTTAGCGCCGTTTACTTTCAGCATATCGAGAAGGGCGATGACCTCGTTATAATACACGTCCTTAGACGCGCGAATAACAAAGGCCTGTCGTGGCGTAGTCCGCACGATATCCTGTACCTCTTGGGACAGATTATCCGCAGAAATTTCGCGGTTATCGATATAGAGTTTATGCGATGTGGTGAGAGTAATGATAATCGGTTCAATGGATTTAGCCGTCGAAGTCGATGTGGATGGTAAATTTAACGGGATTTGTTGCTCCGTATTCATGTATAAAGTGCCGACCATGAAGAATACCAATAGAAAAAATACGATATCAATCATAGGGATGATCATGATGGTCGGTTCTTTTTTCACTCCTAATGTACGACGTCTCATAGGTCATGTTCCTCGTTGTACGCATCCAGAATGCTGCCACATTCATGTTCTAAGGCTACGATAAAATCATTCACCTTTGCTGCACAATAGCTGTGAAAGGCAAGAGCAATGATGGCCACCGTAAGGCCTGTAGCAGTAGCTACCAAGGCTTCGGATACACCACCTGTTATGATGGTTGGAGCCCCAATGTCACCACCTACAACGGCAAAAGCGCGGATCATGCCAAGAACGGTACCGAGCAAGCCAAGCAACGGCGCCATGGTAACGATCATGCTAAGCCACCCAAGGCCACGTTTTAAGCGTTCATCGGTATAGCCTACCAAGTCTTGTAAACGGTTTTCTAAACCATTGTAATTTTTTGCACTGCGCAAAGCCTTTGCAAAGAGAGTGCCTAGATTTTGTGTATCTCGTTCTAATACGGTTGGCAACATAATCCAGCCTGGATGATTATTTAGGACAGCCGTGAATTGGCGCATGTCCTTACGGAATTTACGGTATAGAAAAAATCGCTCAATACCAATCATTAGGGTAACAACTAGAAAGATAACGAGTGGGTACATAACGAAACCACCAGCTACAAATAAATGTGCAATGCTACTCATACTAACCTCCAAAACCCACACTCTTTTAGGCTCTTATCTAATAATTATACCACGTTTTTACACATCAAAACATATGAGGCTTACGATAGATGAGTAAAAATATACTAGTTGATGCATACAATCTGACAAAGATCTTAACTAGTATAAGAAAATACAGAAAAAGGGCTACATCAATAGACATGCTAATTGATGTAGCCCTTATTAGTGCAATTTTATGTACCTTTGTATGAATTTTTTATATGTACTATTTATATTGTGCACGCTATGAAGCGCAGGCTTTCATAAATGGCACAGAATCGATTCGTACATAGCTAGATATTATTTATCAAGTTTATTAATATCCAAGCGATTCATGCTGCCAATGAAGCGATTGTAAGATTCAATCATATCATTGTAATGATCAGCTGATTGGTCACCTAAGAATGTACGAACTCTACCAATCGTTGTATTTAATTGAGACTTAGCAGTGTTATATTCTGGACTCGTAACGGTGCCAGCTACATCCATAATGCCTTGTAACTCTTGGTTAGCTGCATTTACATCGATTTGTTTGCCTTCTTCAAAGCCATCTAATAAAGCCGTTAAGCGTAAATGAACTTCTTGAACAGCCGCAGCATTTCTTACCAGAATCTTTAAGTTCTTTCAACTGTTCTTGTTGATTTTCTGTGTTATGTTTGTGAACTACTGCGTCTAACTGATTATATGCTGCATAGAATTGATCATATAGTTGAACGTATTTAGGTCCTAATTGTTGTTCCTTAGCATAATTATCTGCTTGATATGAATTAGTTTGGTAGTACGTATCCAATTCACTGGCTACTGGTACAATATCCTTTAATACAGCCAATACGTTGTCTAAAGGTTCCTTCATATCATCATATGGTACGCCAGCGTCTTTAGCAGCTTGCAACTTTTGTTGTAAGGTATCAAAGTGTGGTGCCATGAAGCTTGTTAAATGTTGCCCCTCTTTTAGTTTTTGAACGGACGGATTGATAGCATATCCAAAGCGTACGGACCAACTATTAAAATCGCCAATCGCTTCGATATAGTTATTGAACACTTTAATGTCCTGTTGCGATGCCTTTTGAGCGCCTTGTTGCACCCCATTGGCAATCTTAGAAAAACTACAGCCACTCATGAATAATGGGGAGGTAAGAGCAGTTACACACAATACTGCTGTTGTCAGTTTTTTTGCTAATGGATTCAAAATAAATCTCTCCTTTTAAAATAACCCATAAAGTATACATCTATAACTAAATTATATACTAAATATGATTTTTACAAAAGTCATACTTATGCATTTCATGAAAAAAAGGCATAGTACCTATCATTTCCTATCGATTACAAACCGATAGCAGTATAGATACTATGCCTGTATGTATAGAGATTATGTTAAGGACTTGTCAAAGACGCCTATTAATTCTTCGACGGCTTGTGATTCACTCATTTCGCCATCTAAAACTGCGGCTTCTACTTCGCCCATACGACCTTGAATGACTACATTGTTAAAGAATAGGTTGTGCAAGTGTTCGTCAATCATATCGCGTACCCAACGAAGGGATTGTTCTTGACGGCGTTTTAAGAATACGCCATTTTCTTTACCTTGTTCAGCAAATTCTTGGATTACATCCCACAATTCATCGAGACCATCCTTCGTAACGGCTGAACATGTGTAAGCTTGGGTTTTCCATTTTTCCGTAGCTGGACGAATGTAATGTAACATTCGATCGTAATCGCTACGAGCGATGAGAGCACGCTTGAGGTTGTCCCCATCAGCCTTATTGACCACAATAGCATCGGCAAGTTCCATAACGCCTTTTTTGATGCCTTGTAATTCATCGCCTGCACCAGTAAGCACGATGAGCATAAAGAAGTCTACCATAGAACGTACGGTAACCTCACTTTTGCCCAACCCCAACGGTTTCGACAAGAATAATATCATATCCAGCAGCCTCACAAAGTAGCATCGTTTCTCTACTTTTTACGAGCTACACCGCCTAGTGTACCACCAGCCGGCGATGGACGAATATAGGCTTCAGGATGTTTCGTCAACGTTTCCATCCGCGTTTTATCGCCCAAAAATACTGCCTTTTGTGACTTGGCTTGTAGGGTCTACAGCAAGTACGGCAACCTTGTAACCAGCTTCAATGAGCATATTACCAAAGGCTTCAATAAATGTACTTTTTACCGGCCCCAGGCACACCAGTAATACCGATGCGCAACGCCTTACCTGTGCGTGGCAATATAGCTTGTAATACTTGTTGAGCTAATTTAAAGTGTTCCTTATTATTACTTTCTACTAATGTGATAGCCCGTGAAAGTATAACGCGGTCCCCCTGCTCGATACCGCGTACATAATCAGCGACAGTTAACTTCTTTCGCCGCTGTACGGGACGTACAGACGGAGCCAGATGAGCGGAGCTAGACAAGAGGCCGTCGTGCATTTCCTTGACGCCTTTCATCACGTGACACGCAAAAGTATCATCTTTCTTCGCATCTTCTGGCACCCAGTCCGGACGATACGTACTACCCTCGGCATTTGCGTTTTTTTACACCCTAATTCGGGAGCTTTACTGTCACCAGCAACGCTTTGTGCATTACGCAATTCATCCGGAGTAGGCCGTTTATTATCAGTCATTGCCTTCGTCTTGAACGTGGCTAGTCAATGTTTCTAGTAATTTTTCGCCGCTACTGGCAAAACTGTACCAGGGCCAAAGATAGCCACTGCGCCATGTTCGCGTAGGAATTCATAGTCCTGAGCAGGGATTACGCCGCCGATGGCAACCAAAATATCTCCACGACCACGTTTCTTGAGTTCTTCTACAAGTTGAGGTAACAATGTTTTATGACCAGCTGCAAGAGAACTGAAGCCAACAATATGAACGTCATTATCCACCGCATCTTGTGCTGTTTCCTCTGGAGTTTGGAACAAAGGTCCGATATCCACGTCAAAGCCCATATCCGCGAAGGATGTAGCGATAACTTTCGCACCGCGGTCATGACCATCTTGGCCCATCTTCGCAATCATGATACGAGGGCGACGACCTTCGAGTTCTTCGAAATCATCCGCCATTTGACGTACTTCTTTGATAACATCATCATCTTCATATTCGCTAGAGTATACGCCAGAAATAGAGCGGATAACCGCTTTATGACGGCCACAAACTTTTTCAACAGCAAAGGAAATTTCGCCCAAAGATGCACGAGCACGAGCTGCTTCAAGTGCAAGGGCAAGCAAGTTGCCTTCACCAGATTCGGTAGCATTGGTAATCGCTTCGAGGCAGGATTGAACCTTGTCTTCGTCACGGTTAGCACGCAATTGTTCGAGACGACGGATTTGCGCTTCCCGTACAGCTGTATTATCTACATCGAGGATATCCAATGGATCTTCTTTATCTAGACGGTATTTGTTGATACCGATAATCGCTTCACGACCAGAGTCGATACGAGCTTGGCGACGAGCTGCAGCCTCTTCGATACGCATCTTAGGAAGACCTGTGTCAATCGCTTTCGCCATACCGCCAAGGGATTCGATTTCTTGGATATGCCCCCAAGCACGACGGATCAATTCATCAGTCAATGCTTCTACATAGTAGGAGCCGCCCCATGGGTCGATAACCTTACATACCTTAGTTTCGTCTTGGATGTAAAGTTGTGTATTACGCGCAATACGTGCAGAGAAGTCTGTAGGTAACGCGATGGCTTCATCAAGCGCATTCGTATGTAGGGATTGCGTATGGCCCAATGCGGCGCCCATCGCTTCCATACATGTACGAGCCACGTTGTTGAATGGATCTTGTTCTGTAAGAGACCAACCAGATGTTTGGCTATGTGTACGAAGAGCCATAGATTTAGGATTTTCAGAACCGAAGCTCTTAATAATCTTAGCCCACAACATACGAGCCGCACGCATTTTAGCCACTTCCATAAAGTAGTTTTTGCCGATAGCCCAGAAGAAGGACAAACGAGGTGCGAATTTATCTACGTGAAGGCCTGCATTGACACCGGTACGGATGTATTCAAGGCCGTCAGCCAATGTGTAACCTAACTCGATATCCGCCGTTGCACCCGCTTCTTGCATATGGTAGCCAGAAATAGAGATACTGTTGAATTTAGGCATGTACTGGGATGTATAGGCAAAGATATCACCGATGATGCGCATGGACGTAGCTGGAGGGTAAATATAGGTATTACGTACCATGAACTCTTTCAAGATATCATTTTGGATTGTACCGGCCATAACCTTTATCAACACCTTGTTCTTCACCAGCTAGGATATAGAACGCCATAACAGGCAATACGGCGCCGTTCATTGTCATGGATACTGACATTTGGTCAAGAGGGATACCGGAGAATAGAATTTCCATATCGAGGATAGAGTCAACTGCAACGCCCGCTTTACCAACGTCGCCCACTACGCGAGGATGGTCGGAGTCATAACCACGGTGAGTAGCAAGGTCAAAGGCAATAGACAAACCTTTTTGGCCTGCTGCCAAGTTACGACGATAAAACGCATTGGATTCTTCCGCAGTGGAGAAACCAGCGTACTGACGCACTGTCCAAGGACGAGTAACGTACATTGTGGAATAAGGTCCACGCAAGAATGGAGGTACACCAGCCATATAGTCAAGGTGTGTCATCCCTTCATAATCCATCTCTGTATAGAGAGGTTTTAATTGGATTTGCTCCATTGTCGTGTTATATAAGTCTTCAAAGCTTTTTCCTGTTTCTTTTTTAAGTTCAGCAAGCCATGCATCGCGCGATGTGGCAGACTGAGATCCCAAGCCAAGAGAGGAGAAGTCTGGATTTTTAAACATGAGCTCACATCCCTTTCTTATCTTGTAATGTATTTAAAATAGCGTAGCAGTTTGCGCGAACAGAGATGAAATCATCTACACCTGCTTCACGATATACAGGCTCTAGGTCCTTAGAAGGTGCCCCTGCCAAAATAACCGTTACATTCGGCATAGTTTCTTTCAATTCTTTCGCAAGTGGTGGAACCAATTCAGGATACGTATCATCTGTAGAACAGATAACTACCACATCGGCGCCACTTTCACGAGCCGCTTTAGCCGCATCAGCCGTTGTTTCATGGCCATCATTTTTGATTACTTCGAATGCCGCTACTTCAAAGAAGCCTGTGGAGAAGTCCGCACGAGGTTTATGCTGAGGAATAGGGCCCATATTAGCCAAGAATACCTTCACATTATCTTTTGTGCGTTGTTTATAATTTTCCGTACGCATACGAAGGGCTTCAAATTGTTCCGTCCAGCGATGTGCAGTAATTGGTTCGATAGTTTCAGAGGAAATATCGCCCGCCTCTAAAGCACTGCGAATTTGGCGAATTGTCATTTTGTGTAATGCACCCAATTCGATAAGGCCAATCAACGCACCTGGTTCTGTTGTGCTTGCTTCTAACGTAGCTTGTGCTTTTACAAGAGCATCTTGATCTGCACCAGCCAAGTATTCTTCAAGATGAGCTACACGTTTTTGACGTAATGTTTCTTGATTTTCAGGTTTTGGATCCAACAATTCTTCCGTCATGTTAGCGTACATGTTATTACCAACCGCTACATCCTTACGGAATGCAAGGTTTTTAAAACGTTCATTAAGAATTGTTTTAACTTGCGCTTGAGGATAACCTTCCTTCAAGGCAGCGATAATGCCACCTTTAGACTCGATAGCTTGGAATTCATCCCAAATTTTTTCGCATAGTTCAGCTGCCAATGTTTCTACATACCAAGAACCACCTACAGGGTCAACTGGTTGACGCAATTCGAATTCAGTTTGCAACATGACTTGAATGTTACGGGCAATACGACGAGAGAATTCATCGGATTTGCGAATTGGTTGATCAAATGGAGAAACTTCAAGACTATTGAGACCACCTACAACACCAGAGAATGCTTGTGTTGTATTACGCAACAAGTTTACATATGGGTCGTATACGGTTTTTGTGAAAGCAGATGTTCTACCGTGTACATGAACGGCACGGTCGCTTTCATCAGCGCCGAAGGCCTCCATAATGCGAGCCCAAAGCACGCGCAACGCACGCAATTTAGCAATTTCCATGAAGAAGTTTGCACCCAAGGAGAATGTAAACATCATGCTCTTAGCAATGGTATGAATATCGATGTTGCGTTGTGCCAATTGCCGCACGTAGCAAACAGCTGTTGCCAATGCATAGGCAACCTCTTGCACATCATTAGCACCGCCATTAGCGTATACATCACCGGATACGAGCACTGTTTTAAGCTCAGGTGCTTGATCCTTGGCCCATACAACAGTATGTGCCATTTCATCAAAAGCAGTATCTAAAGACATATGCAATGCACCGTCTTTAGCCCACACGCCGATAGGATCTGCACCAACGAGACCTTTCAAATCGGATGTTTGCTTTTTAGAAGCTTTCACAGTAGCCGACAACATACCGAGCAAAATCGCTGCAGATGCGCCAGTTTCAATGTATAAAGGATTTTCCTTAAGATTAAATCGTTCAATTAATTGACTGCAATCGGCCATCGTATACAAGGATGTGCCGCCTACACCAACAGATGCGCCTACTTGCACATCTTGATCATGGCGTGTTGCTTCATCAAGACGAATGTTGTGAATGGTTCCGCCTTCACAATTTCGTATAAACTTGCATGATTAGCATCCTTCGGTAAGGACTCATCCACATATTGAGATACGCCCCAAGAATCTTTGATATAACCGCTTGCTTTCGTGCCACGTAGGAACTCGCCAGCGCCAGGATAAACGCCCTTTGGAATCTTTTCCTGATGCAATGCAGGTGTATAGATAGGTTGTAACGTAATACCTTCATAGGTTTTGGTGAACATTTTTTTATGGAAATCGCCACCTTTTAACGCCTTTTCAACCTCAGCCTGCCATCGTTCATACGTAGGTTTCTCAAACTCATCAAAGGATACAGGCGCCAGTAAATCGCGTTCAGTGTCCTTTGAAGTCTTTTTGTCAGACATATATGTGCCTCCTTTTCAACTTGAAACCATACAGGGGAACAGCGCACCGTACCAGTGAGTTGCTTCGTATATGAGTTCCATAGGTGCCAAATATATGTCCATCATGATGATGAATCTCCAGTCAAACTATTAAGCCTATGCCATATATGAACGACCCTCTAGCGTGGCAATTAAAAAAACGTGCCACCCGAGAGTGACACGTTAGGTTGCATATTGAATGGTACACTAAAACTATTGTAAAAAGTATACCTCAATCCCCTTCCTATCGCTCGTAGGTACATAACGGTGATTATCAAATAGGCAGTTCTCCTGGCTCGGGCTCAACACCTTGCTTTCGCCTTCCCAGATTGCTCCAGTGACATGTATGAAAGCAGGCTCGTCCTTACAGTGGCGGGACCGCATCGGCTTGTACCGATTTCTCTATTAAGTCTTGCGACACCTATTCTCTATATTCGTTGTTCTAAGTCCAATATAGTGTAAAAATATGCACAAAGTCAATGAACATAACAGTTAATCATAAGTAGCAAATTTCAAGTTATAACTAACGCATATATAGAATGATAAAAATGCATAGGTGCAATTTAGAGAAATCACCTCTATAATTCGCTACTGCTATACTACCACCATGTTATAATAATTCTACTAGTGGGAGGTCGTATTATGAACGAAATAAACAAAAAAGGTCTCAGCACCACATTGTTGTGCTGTTTAATTTGGGGTTTGCTGCCCCTCTATTGGGCGCTTTTAAACCAAGTATCATCCTTTTCCGTATTATCGCATCGCATCATCTGGTCCGGATTTTGGATGTTCTTCCTCGTCATCGCCACAGGGCGCCAACAACTGCGTATGGACATACAAATTTTACGCACCCATCTTACGCAATTAGGCCTACTATTACTGGCTGCTATACTTATTAGCATCAACTGGTTCACCTACATTTGGGCCGTAACAAATCAGCACGTACTCGACACGAGTTTGGGGTATTACATCAATCCCTTACTCAACGTATTGCTCGGTATTTTAATTTACAAAGAATCCTTGCTGTGGCCACAAAAACTAAGTATCGCCATTGCAATCTTGGGCGTGGCTATCATGACTGTTCAACTAGGTACATTACCCATTGTCTCTATCGTCCTAGCCGTATCCTTTAGCCTCTACGGCGCCGTTAAGAAACGACTCACCATCCATCCATTTTCGAGCATCGCCTTCGAGGCATGGCTCATCACACCGATAGCATTATGGTATTTAACGGCTATAGACACCACCTCGTGGACCTTTATCGAAAACCTAACGCCGACCGGTCTCCTCCTCATCGGCGCTGGCCTTACCACATCGATTCCGCTCATCCTCTTTTCATACGGTGCCCGCCTATTGCCACTAAATATACTCGGCTTTTTACAATACCTATCTCCTACCATGGGCTTCTTCTTGGCCATCTTCTACTTTGGTGAAAGCTTTGGTACAGCACAACTCATAGCCTTCGGCTGCATCTGGGTGGCACTCGTATTGTTCACCCTATCTAATCAAATGACGACACGTATTAAGATAAAAAAATAGAATTCATTACAAAAAAGCTGTAGCAAATGAAATTCTCATTTAATACAGCTTTTTATGTATTCGTTTTACACGTGTCTAACGTAAATAAACTCAGATCTTTATTAATCTAATTCATTCATATTGGTCGTATTCATATTAGAAATATAATGGTTATAAGCCTCAATCATACGAGTATAGTCCTTATCTTGTTTTGAACCCATATAAGTGCGAATAGCACCAATTGTAGAGTTTACAGAGGTCTTAACAGTGTCATAGTTAGAGTTAGTAATGCCATTAGACAAATCACCAATAGCTTGTAACTCTTGATTCATGGCATTCACATCCGGTTGTTTTTCACTATCTAACTTTTCAAGAACAGCGGTAAGTCTCAAATGAACCTCTTGTGCTGCGGCTGCGTTTTTCTTACCTGCATCGCGCAATTCTTGTAACCGTTGTTGCAATCGATCGAGGTTGATTTTATGCATCAGATTATCAAAATCTGCATAGATAGGCACAAATTGCTCATACAACTGTACATACTTTGGACCTAATTGCTGTTCCTTAGCATAGTTATCTGTGGTGTATCCTTTAGATTTATAGTATGCATCGAGTTCTTCGGCTACCGGTGTAATTTCATTCAATTTTGAAAGCAGCTTATCTAGGGGCTCCTTCATTTCATCATAAGGAATACCGGCTTGCTTAGCTTCTTCTAATTCTTTTTGTAACTGTTTAAAGTTCGGTGTATTAAATACAGTTAAATGATTACCTGCTTTTAAATCATTAATCGTCGGTGTATTCGCATAATCAAACATAACAGCCATGCGATTATATCGACTTATGGCTTTCACATATTGATTAAATAATTGTACCTGATTCTGTTCCGACCGCTGTGCAATCTCCTTGCGGCTCTGCTCAGTGCCCTGCCATAGTTCTGACATACTACAACCGCTCAAAAACAAAGGTGATGTCAGCGTTAGTGCACACAACACAGCCATTGCCATCCTTTTGCCAAGTGGTTTCATGATGAATTCTCTCCTTTCATCAATATACAGCTTAGTTTATATATTCTAATTATATACCTATTATAAATAATAAGAAATAACTCCTAACAATGGTTTTATACGTGTACACGTGTTATTATGTAAAGGAGAGAATATGAAAGATAAAGATTTACTTAAATAAGGAGGCCCTATGAAGTTTATATACCCTGCCATAATCCATGATGATACTGATGGTTTCTGGGCTGAGTTTCCAGACTTAGAATATACAAGTAGTACGGGCTCAACACTAACAGAACTCGTAACTAATGCACAAGAGGCGATGGAACTGTATATTTTAGGTGCCTTAGAAGATGGAGAACGCTTACCTACACCTACATCTATACGTAACTTACCTTGTACGGATACAACCTATCCTACATTAGTGCAAACAGATATTGATTTAGCTAAAAATAGTAAATCCGTAAAGAAAACCTTAACCATTCCCGCATGGCTTAACGATAGAGCGCTAGCGAAAGGTATCAATTTCTCCCAGCTTTTACAAGAAGCGTTAGTAGAGAAAACAATGTAAATTCACATCATTAATTGCTCAGCAAAATTAGGAGTACTGTCCACGCAATAACTGCTAAGGTAAGTAATATGATACAAAGCATCCACAGAATTATTACGAAATAGAGCAATAATTTTAGTACATATAATACATCAAACCATTTACTATGACGATCTTCTAATCGCGCCATATATTCGGAAAGATGGCGTACCAAAAATGGAGCTTTCGCATTAGGATTCAGCTTCTTCCAGTACAGCATAATATACGGCGTTACAAAACAACCTACAAACACTAAGTATGTAAGGAATAGAGGTGTTTCTATATTATGTTGTGACATAAACCCTGACCAGTCCATGACCATTAGACCACCAAGGTATAGAAACAAACCAATATATAAATCCTACCACTTTTAAAATAAAGCGAATCATCTGCTTACTATCCATTGTGACAATCCCATTACTATCAATAATCTAGTCTTTTCGAGTTTTATAAGACTATAATCCTACTAATGTTTTAAATCGCGCATTATTGTGAAACCGTTCAAAATGATCTTGTTCAGCACCAACAGCCTTTACAGAAGGATCAATTTTGATTGCTTTTTCAAGCCAATCAAGGGCCTTAGTATCATCCCCTTGGTCTGCATAAATGGTAGCAATACCATACACAGACCAAGTATTACTAGGGTCCTTTTCTAATACCTTTTCGAACCATCGTTTAGACTCTTGTAATTGACCTTGTAACTTATAGACCATGGCCATATTGTAGTAATTAGCCACATTATTAGGATCTAAATCATAAGCTTTCTTCGTATCGACCAAGCCTTTAGTGGTATCGCCATTGAGCGCTGTTGCAAAGCCGCGAATAGAATAGGCTTCAGCATTATTAGCATTTGCATTAATAGCTATTGTTGATTCTTCTATCGCCTTATTATAATCACCAGATGATAGAGCTTGTTTGGCGACATTCAAACGACTATTAGCTTCTGTAGTTTCATTCTTCTGTATTTCTTGTGATTCCACTGTAGTTTTAGTTGCTTTTTCTTGATTATTTACAAGTAATGAGCAACCTACATTAAACACTATTAACATAGCTATAAATGGTAATATAAATAAATGCTTCATATATCTATCCTACTTAATAATTCATATAAACAATCATTAGTTTGAGCATAAGAGATTTCCTTAGCATATAAAAAAATCGCTTTTTGATAATTAGACCATAGATTTTTCTTGATAATTCGATTGTGCTAAGTTATTTAAAGTTTGTTTCCAATCTACAATACGTTCTATCGTACCTCGTTTTTTTCAGCAGTTCTATAGATTGCTTGAGATAATATAATATAATCAATCATATCACCATTAAGTTGAGTAAGTACAAATACATCATATCTATCACGAGGTCGAGTTGAAAGCTCACCACGACTAAGAATGGTTTCAATTTTTTCAGCTAAAATTGTCTCTAAATTATATGACCAAATATCTATTTGCTTTCCATCAAATACAGATAGAACCTGATATTTAATTTGTCTAGGTGTAATAGCATCATCCGTTGTAATATCTATAAATACATACTCTTGTAAATGTTCATATGAAGCAGATATTTTCAAACGAACACCACCATATTTATCCGCTCCACGAATCGGCTCACCAGATTCAACATGAAATAAAAAAGCACTTTCTGATAATACTACAATTTCATTAAATACGGATATAAGAGTATCAATATTTAATGTGATACCCTTCAGCGTAACATCTAAATCCATAGTTGTACGCTTATCAAGGCCTATAATTTGACCAATTAAATACCCTCCCTTCAAAATAAAGGAGTCCTTATAATTACTTACTGCAATAGCTTTCAGTATCTCTTCAAGTAAGTATTGCTGTTGTACTTGTTGTGCTGGGACTCCTTTTTTCTTAGCAATATCTTTCATTTTACTTTTAAAACTGTTAGCATTAGCAAACTTCATGTTAACACCTCTATATAGGATTGTAATTTACTAGTCACTTTAAACAATTTTCCATAATAATATAACTCATCTAGATTATATTTTTTTATCTTTAAAAATACATTTGAAATGCTGTCGATATAAGCTGTATATCTATTTTATATATAGGGCGTAAACATTCTGCTAGTGTACGCTCTCTTGAATAAAGAGAAATAAACTGTTTAGACTGACGCTCTAACTGTTCAATTCCTTTATCATAATGAGCACGCAAAACAATAGGTAAAATATTATTCAGTTTTAACTTCTTTGTATTTGTACCATAAGGAAAGCTGAGGGTTGGCTGAAATGGAACAGTTAAGGATAACCCATGTAACCATAATGCAGAATCTAAGCTAAATATTCCTTTAGGAAATCTATGTTGAATGCAAAACCACTCATCTACATATACGTTTGGCAGAGAATATAAACCACGTTCATCAGAATAGATTTCTTCATTTGCTAACATCAAGTTTAACGTATAATAAGAAAGACCTAATTGTTTGACTTGATTAAAGTTTAATAAACCTTCATTATCTTCAAAAGCATCATAAATAAGACTCTTTTTGATATCCAATATCCCCACCTCCTATGTTCAGACTAAACAAAAAAATACCAACCCAAAGTTTTTAAAACTACTATATACAAAACAAAGTGCTAACATCTTACTACGATGTTAGCACTTTGTTTTAATTTAGTCTATTAGATTTTCTAGTACAATTATTTTTTAGCCTTAGAGCAACGATCCAACAAGTACGCAACGCTTACGAATGGAATGCCGCCGCTTTCACCAAGACCAATTTCACATGTAGAACTGGAACTTACGCCAAGTGTAGCACCGTATTCGGCAACTTCACTAGCAAGGTCTTTTGTAGCTACTTTATTAAGTTCTGGTGTGAAGAAACCTTTTTGACCAGCAAAGCCATCGCATGCGAAGGATTTAATATTGAATACATGGTCAGAGCATAGACGTGCCAAGTCTTCAATATATTGAGATTTGCCCAATACTTTGATTTTACATTGTTTATGAACAATAACGCGTTCATCGCATTTTGTAATGTCAAGACGAGGTACTACGAATTTGCATAAGAATTCAGAAATATCATTGATTTCTAAATCTGGCATATGTTTGAACGCATGGTTAAAGCATGCACTATGGTCGATAACGATTGGATATTTACCATTTTGAGATGCTTTCATCAACGCATCGTGTAAATCTTTTACAGCACGTTCATGTACGTCATCGTAGTTTTCAAAGCTCAAGCCGCAGCAGAGGTTTTCGATATGTTCAGGATAGATAATATCGATTTGAGCCTTATTGCAGAGGCTTTCAACAACTTGTTGCAAACTGCGTTGATCATCATAACCTTGGTTTTGACGGAACGCACGGTTCGCACAAGTACTGAAGTATACAACCTTTTCAAAGTTAGTAGGTTTAATGCGGTTTTTCAATTTATAGCGATTAGCCTTAGGTGTTGTTTTAGGTACATAAGGTGTTACGCCAGTTACGCCATGTAAACCTTCAGTGATTTTTGGAAATTGCTTTTTTTGTGATAATAGCACCAGCAATGCCTTCAAGGCTTACACCGGCACGGCACATTTCAAGAGTACTGGAGAAGTTGTCGTAAATTTTTCTTAGCCAAAGCCAGGTGCTGGAGGATCGATGCGACGCATGGATAATGCGATTTGTGCAGTATCGATGCTAAGTGGGCAAAGACCTTTACACATGGAGCATGCAGCACAAGTTTCAACACCGAAATATTCATAACCTTTTTTAAGTTCGTTTGCAACAGCGAAATTGCCTTCATTTTCAAGGCGTTTAGTTTCGCGCAACAATGCGATACGTTGGCGTGGCGTCAATGTCAAATTACGGCTAGGGCAGTTCTTTTCACAGAAACCGCATTCCATACAGATTGTGAAAGCATCATCGATAACACATTGTGCTTTAAGATTTTTCTTGTACACATCTGGATCGTCAGTAATCATAACATCAGGGTTCAAGATGCGAGTAGGGTCAAAGATAGCTTTGATACGACGGTTGATTTCGTACGCTTTGCGGCCCCATTCCATTTCGATGAAAGGTGCCACCATACGGCCTGTACCATGTTCAGCTTTCAAAGAACCACCAAAACCAGATACGCGTTCGGACATTTCTTTTACCAAATCACCGAAGTTCTTAGTATCTTTAGGGTCACTGAAATCAGGAGTAATGTTAAAGTGAACGTTACCGGACAACGCATGACCGAAGATTACACCACCATCAACGAAATCGTATTTGTGGAATAATTCAGTAAGCATTTCGATGCCCTTAGTAAAGTCCTCGATTTGGAAGCAAACGTCTTCTGTGATAACAGTAGTACCTTTTCTACGTTGACCACCAACGATTGGCAAGATACCTTTACGGATTGCCCACCAGGAATCGTATTCTTTAGGATCTTGAGAATAAAGACTTGGGATAGCTGTTGGGATATCTTTCAATTGTTCTTTAATGAAAGCTAAGTTTTCATCTACAGTTTCTTTGGAATAGCTTTCAGTTTGGAACAAGATAGCACTTGTACCTTCTGGAACTTCACGAACGAAGTCAGGTACATTTTCTAGAGTTTGAACTGCTTTTAAGGATTGATAGTCCATCATTTCAGCAGCAACAACCTTTTCACGGCCCATATTAGCCAAGGCTACAACGGCAAGAGATGCGTCGTTCAATGTGCTGAAGAACATGAGACCGCAACCTTTGTGAGGTACATCTTCAACAGTGTTGTACACGATTTCAGATACAAAGCCCAATGTACCTTCGGAACCGATGAACAAGTGATTGATAATATCGATGATATCTTCAAAATCTACAAGGGAGTTCAAACCGTAACCTGTAGTATTTTTGATTTTATATTTGTGATGAATCAAATGAGTCAACTCTTCATCAGCCAAGATTTCTTTGCGCAATTGCAAAATATCTTCAACCATTTGTGGTTTTTCTTTGAGGAATTGATCGATGCTCTTTTTTTATCGGATGTATCCAAAATGGAACCATCTAATAAGACAACGCGAATAGAGCGAATTGTTTTATAAGAGTTTTTGTGCAGTACCACAGCACATACCGGAGGAGTTATTGTTCAAAATACCGCCTACCAATGCTGTTGCAAGCGTTGCAGGGTCTGGACCGATTTTACGATTATATGGTTTCAACAAATCATTCGCATCGGAACCGATAACACCACATTCACAACGCAATGCTTTGCCATCGTCGATAACTTCCATTTTTTTGAAGCCATCATTACAAACGATAAGCACGTCTTCACTGGAACATTGACCAGACAAAGAAGAGCCAGCCGCACGGAATGTAAATGGTGTGCCACATTGTTGACACAAACGAATAAGACGACGTACTTCGGATTCGTTTTTCTGCTTTTTACCACTACTTTTTGGTAAATAACTATAACAAGATGCATCTACACCATACGCATAACGGCGCAGACGGTCTGTATAAACACGATCCTTACAAATCGCTTGCGCCTCTTTGGCAAAAACGATCATAATCTTTAACTAATATACTCACTTGAAAAGCCTCCAATCCTATCCTTAGGAAAATTTCTTTTTATAACTAGTATACGCCGTTCTCATTTCGGTCGCTACCATTATGCATAAATTGTATATGAAATATAAATTCTATAGATACACAATACAAAAATGTATCTTAGTTGAAAGTTGATTTCATTTACCAAAAAAACAAGTGCATTTCCTAGGAACACACATCAATAAAAAAATATATGATAACCACTTATAAAAGCCCTTATGGGTATCCCCTATCAATATGTGTATTCATGGGGATTAAGAGGTATGTAGCATGAATACAGATCTACACCAATATATGAATATTTATGTGAATTTTCCTAGTATCCTGTATATTATACATTAGGAATTATCAATATAAATTAGTTATGCGTTTTAGGAATAGATCTACTATTTGCTCGATTTTTAATAGTAATCTATTATTATCACGCCTCAACATTTGTAAAACATGTAAATACTTTTGCTTGATTTTGTTTTACAAATTGATATAATATTTGTAAAAAGAGGTGATAATTATGGCTACAACTAATATCAATATACGAGTTGACGAATTGTTAAAAAAGGATGCCGAAGCATTGTTTAATGACTTAGGCCTCAGCATGTCATCTGCTATCACTATGTTCTTAAAATCTGCATTAAATCATGATGGTATCCCATTCGAAGTAAAACGTGCAAAACCAAATACAGAAACAATACAAGCCTTAGCAGAATATGAAACTATGAAAGCTCATCCGGAAAAATACAAACGGTATAGTAGTTTTGCAGAATTACTTAAGGATGTTGAAAATGAAACTTAAGATTGTTGCATCAAATACTTTCAAAAAAGATTTAAAATCTGCTAAAAAACGAGGTTTAAAACTCGACAAATTACAAGCTATTGTAGATAAACTCGCTGCTGAGATTCCCTTAGAACAAAAGCATCGTGATCACGCACTTACAGGAAACTATAAAGATTTTCGAGAATGCCATATAGAACCAGATTGGCTATTAATTTATCGAAAAGATACAGATGTACTTGAATTATTTCTATTCCGAACTGGAACACATGCAGATTTATTTTAAACAACATATATGGCTATGAAAAAAACAGCAAAAAGGCTGTAACAAAAATGTGGTAAAACTATTTTTTTGTTACAGCCCTTCTATATTTTTTTCTTATGTTTAGACTATATAGGTACTCTTGTAAATTAGAACAGGCGTGTTCTAGTTGTAAAAGTATCACATTTAGGTGCTCTTATAAATTAGTACAGGCGTGTTCTATTTGTAAAAGCATCATATTTAAGTGCTCTTATAAATTAGAACAGGCGTGTTCTAATTCTAAAAGCCTCACATATAGGCCTCCATATAAATTAGAACAGGCCTGTACTAATTTTAAAAAGCAATGTATATGAATATCTATCCTACTTAAAACAATATCCCAGAGCTAATAATCAATTTAATAGCCAATGCAAATACGCCGATGCTCATAAGTGCCAAGATAGCCTTAGCTTTGAGGCGTTTTGCTATTTGAGCGCCTGCTTGGGCCCCAAATATGGCACCAATACTAGCCGGAATAGCAATGCTAAATACAATATGATTCTCTATAAGATGTGTAATAACACCAACGGCAGTCGACACCGCCAAAATAGCATGACTTGTAGCGGTTGCTAAATGTGTGGGAAATCCCATGATGTAAATCAGAGCAGGCACATGTATAAGGCCGCCACCGATACCGAAAATGCTAGAAATGAAACCAACGATAACACTAATGGCAATACCGATTGGTTTATTGTACGTCACCTGATCTTTAGTCAAAGATTCTTCTTTACGCTCTCCTTTTTTACCAAAGTTCTTAAAACCAATCAAGAATGAAGCACATAGCATAAAACAGCCAAAGGCAAACATAAATCCATTACCAGTGAACCATCCAGACATACGAGCACCTAAAATAGCACCTGGGAATGTGGAAATACTAAATATAAGTGCAGCGCTAACATACACCTTTTTCTGCCGTAAATATGCTAATGACCCAGAGATGGCATTACACATAACAGAAAATAGCGATGTTCCCACAATCATAGATGGAGACCATTCTGGGAACCAATACATAAATAATGGTACAAATACAAGGCCTCCACCCGCTCCAATTATCGTTCCAAACATAGCGGTAAAAAAACCAACTACAATAAAAAATAAATAAAACAAAACTATATTATCAGACATAATCACACTCCTACACTACCACGTAAAGGACTTTCCATGGTAAAAATACAATAGACGTAACTATTCTACAATCACTGTAGATCCATTAGGGATTATAGTAATCGATGCATCCTCGCCCATCATGCCACGGGCGATGCACAATGCTTCATCTAATGTGGACGCAGGCGTCATGTGCATATCGCGAATGACTTGATGGTCACAATCTTGAGTCACAACGATAACCTTATAGTGATTCAAAATACGCGCTAAATTTGAATTTTCCATTGGTATGGTTTAGTTTCATTACGCGGTACGCCATGGATATCATCTAGGATTTTTTGAGGGCTTTCCATATTTTTGAAAGCCTCATATAATGCTTGTCCCCCATGTCCTTCTTTACAGGAAGCAGCGATAATGATAACACCGCCATCCTTACAAGAGGCTTCGCCAGCAGTCATCCCCTTTACGGATTGATATAGGTTTTGGTCAGATGGATATCCACCATTACTTGTGATAACGATATCTGCAGGAATAGCTTTCACAGAGGACAAGGAACGAATAAACTCATATCCTTCCTTATGGGCGTCTACACAATCACCCGCTACAGCCTTGATGATTTCCTTTTTGCTATCGATGATAACATTTAGGATGAACTGCAAATTCGCTTTTCGTGCGGCGTACAACATATCCTTATGGATTGGGTTTTCATCGATTTTACCGGTTCGGGAATGCTCGCTTTCAATAAATTCAGCACAATGATTAGCCAACACCGTCACCTTGGAGGCAACGCCAGGCAACACGGATTTACGGCCGCCCGAGAAGCCCGCAAAGAAATGAGGATTAATTAGCCCCTCGGAGATGAGCAATTCCGTTTCTACCGCCAAACGATTGAGAACGCACTTGCCGCCAGATGGCAACGTGCCGATTTCCACCATATTCTCAGCATCCTCAGAGTCATGATTGATCAGTTTTTCGTTATTCACGATATCCTCGCCGAACCGATGCACCATCTCATCGTGCGTCATGGCCCGATGAAAGCCAGTAGCAATCAGAATCGTAATATCAATTGTCGGATTCACCGCGCGAATACGACGGAGCAAAATAGGCAATGTCACCTTACTTGGCATAGGGCGCGTATGGTCACTCGTAATGATAACCATATTGCGTTTTCCCTTAACCAATGCTTCAAGAGACGGACTGTTAATCGGATGATCAAGAGCCTCCTCTACAAGCTCAGCGGGACTCTTCTCAGCCTTATACGCCGCCGCATTAGACACAAGAACCCCCTGCACAAACCGCTCATCAATAGACACATCTACACTTTTATAATCATACGGAAAAGAATACGTCTTCATATCGACACCTCCTGTTATATATAGTAAGTATAACAGAAATACTAAAGGGAGATAAGAGTAAGGGTGTGCTAAAAGCTCCACCGGCCGGGTCTGACTACGCCCTTCGGGCTCCGCAGGGCCAAAGTCACTTTTAGCACCCCCTTACACTTCTCCACAATAAAACAGAGAAAACATATTTCCAATCTATAATTGAAGAAATAAAAAAGGTGAGATGCCTCGAAAAAACGACTTCGGGTCCCTTCCTCTACTGTCTGTAATAATGCGGCAAAATCATATTTCTAATCTATGTTAGATTTAAGACGAAAACGCGAGGTCCCTCTGAAGAAATCGACTTTGGCCCTTTCCACATAGCCTATGACAATGCAGCCAAATCGTATTTTCAATCTATAGTTGAAGATGCGAAAAAGGTGAGCCACCCCAAAAAACGACTTCGGGTCCCTCCCTCTACTGTCTGTAATAATGCAGCTAAATCCTATTTCCAATCTATGTTAGATTTAAGACGAAAACGCGAGGTCCCTCTGAAGAAATCGACTTTGGCCCTGCGAAGGCCGCAGGCCGAAGTCAGACCCGGCCGGTGGAGATTTCTTTAGAGGGACCTCGCGTCCCAAACGTATTTAAAACTAATTAGATTGGAAATAAGATTTAGCTGCTTTTAATCGTCCTCGTTCGCACGATACTTGTAGTTCATCGCCCGGTTGTAGTTTTACATCGTTTAGAGGCACGATGTATGTTCCATTCCGGCAAATGCTAACGATCAAAGTCCCATCTGGCAAGTTGAGGTCTTGTAGTTGTGTATCCACATAGGATGCCACTACAGGAACCTTCGTTTGGAAGAAGGTTTGTACATTTTCCAAATTGCTTTGACCCGTCATGGCTTGTAATAAGGAATCGTAAATAGGTGGTTCTTTAAGAGTTCTGCCACCAAGTAGGCCACGATGGTAACAATACCGATGGCATAGATATTGGAAAAGCTATTTGTCATTTCAAGAACGAGCAGAATAGCTAAAATTGGTGTCCGCATAGCGGCTGCTAGCATACCGCCCATGGCACAGATAACGAATTGCGGCACATAATCAGGAGATATTAACCCTGCCGATGAAAGCAGGCTTTCACAAAAGGCACCGGCCGACGCACCGATGACGAGCATTGGCAAAAAGATGCCTCCTTGAGCGCCACTGCCATAGCAAAACGTAGTAAGCAAGATTTTTCCGAGCACAATACCGCCTAGGAGCAATACGCCATGAGACTGAAAGGCCAGTTGACCTACCAAATCATTGCCACCGCCCAACAAGAGCTGGGAATCAAAGCCGATAACGGCGACGGTTACAAAGGTAAGCACAAGCTTTAGAAAGCGAGAACACTTGAGCCACTCGAAGAAACGCTTGAAGGCAAATATCATGCGACAAAACAATACACCGCAGAGACCCATTAAAATGCCAACACCGAGGAGGACTGGGAAATAATCAAGCGGCATCCCTGAAGTTACGGAAAATCCGAGGGCCGGCGTAAGGCCAAAGATAGTTACCGTAATGTAGTTCGATATGAGCGTAGCCACAAAAGTAGGAATGACGAGGTACGGATAAAAGCTTTTGTGCACCTCTTCAAAAACGAACATGGCGCCGGATACAGGTGCGCTAAAGGCAGCGGTCAGACCAGCTCCAGCTCCAGCGGAGGTAAGAATCCGCTGTTCACGCAATCCAGAGTTCATCCAATACGACACAATTTTACCGGCAGAGCCGCCAATTTGCACCGCTGGCCCTTCACGGCCCACGGAAAATCCAGCAAGCCTGTCAATACGCCACCTATCATCTTGGAAATAAGCGTACGATACGGCTTCATGTCGAATAAACCGAGCATTTCCCCTTCAATTTGAGGGATACCGGAACCACCAGATAATGGCGCCCACGTTAACAATTGATCAACAATAAAGGCGAATATGACCATAGCAATGAGCCAACCAATGGCCCATTCCAAGGAAATATCGCCCATTAGATGCCACCTGATATGCTCAGACTCAAGGATTAAATATCGATAGGCTGCGCCAAAGAATCCAGCGATAATCCCTACTAAGACCCCTTTAACAATGAGTTCAGATAGTAATATGCGATTCATCGACATATCTGCCAAGGTAGAGCTGCGTTTATTTAGTTTCCATAGTTTCATGCATTCTCCTCCTCGTGGAAAATATATCGAACATCAGTCTAATCTATGTAGGATTCTCTAAATGGACGGCAATAACGATTTCTCTGTCATCCGTTCTAAACGAAGTTTCTCCGCTACATACGTATCAGTATATTTATAACTAGTATACTTTCCGTTTCCTACTTTTTCAAGAATTCCCTTATTGAATAACTTCATAATGAGCCGATACGCCTGCGGTTTAGAAATACCTAGTGCATTGGCCACGTCTGTACGCGTCACTTGATTAACAGCATTGAGCAACGAATGGAAGGCTTTAATATATGGATTTCCATAAGTCGGTGTAACATCATATACTTGCGAGGTTCCATGTAATCGATATACATAATCAGCAGTATTCAAATAATACAACTGCTTACCATCCATATCGACCGATTGGATAATATTCATCTTTAATAATTGTTGAACATTCATTTCACAAATAGCAGGAGATAACTGACAATCATGGATGATATCGTCCATACTAGATTGTTTGAGTTTACGTATACTATACAAAACCATTAATCCTCTTAAGCTAAGTTCCATATTGGACTTGACCTGATTTTGTACAATTAGGGTAACAAAATTATCATCTACGGGTGCCTTATCAAAAACAACGCGCACATAAGTACTTGTAGACTCGTCATATCGAGGTACCGGACGCCCTGCAAATAGTGATGGTTCAATAATTTTATCCACACCACGCCCCGTCTTTCAGCCAATCCGATTCGTTTGAAAGCATCGGCTAATACGGTATTACGACTACGAGGTTCTGCAAACAATACGGAATTGGGTGTAATCCCTTGCATAAAATCGCCAGGACTCGTGATTGATATTTGCTCATCGTTAATTTCAACACGAATGCGTCCCATTTCTGTGTAATCCCTATGAGAATAAGCATTTACTAATGCCTCTCTAAAAGAAATAGGGTCTATATCCATCAATCGAACAGCAACCGGACCAGGAAATAGTTCCGTCATCATATTGACTAAATCTAACGATTCAATACAGCGCTCAATGGCCTGCAGTGCAGGGATATGCTCTGATACATTCCTAATTAATTTAGTGCCTTTCATCATGGTGAAAGCAGACTCTGCAGTCGGTATTAAATCCCTGATTCGCTCGCCTTTACCTAGTAGTATCAATCCAGCCATTGTTGGATGAACGGTATCATCTACGGTTTGTACTAATTGTAAGGCTTGAGCTAATTTTAAATTATCCAGCTCAAGTAGCGACTGATCTCCTCTATACTTAGAAATCATGGAGCGCATTCTTTCAAACTCAAGCAAGGACAAATCATCAAATGTCGCATCTAACACCGGATAGGCCGACACATCTAGACCATAGGCATTTACCATATAATGCCGAATATCACGTAAAAACATCGGGTAATTTTCTGGCGTGCCATCCCCTTTTAACCGTCGTTGTAATGCCCGTCCACTCGACGTATAAATCAACTCATAACTCTTTGGAACCGCAATACTAATAATAGGTTTTGTAAAACTGTACATAATATCTGTACTAACAGAAACATTAGGTACCGTACGATTAAAAATCATAGCACTTAACCCCGCTGTAGACTGGTGGTTTTTATGCACGCCCGTAATCGTCCCATCATCCTCTACGCCAATATATAATGTACCACCCTCTGTATTTGCCAATGCTACAACGGCCTCAACTATTGTTTCTTCTGAAAGTTTCTTAACATCACTTTTAAATTCCGTTCGCAAATCTTCAATCAACCCTATATTTTCTGTATTCTTTGTATGCCCAGTATGCTTCATTTTCACACCTCCTGACCGCTTTACTCACAGTATATCCTTATATTTACATAATGTAAATATCTTGCTCACGAATTCGTGAGCAAAAAAAGAACAGCATCTATATGAGTAATGATTTACCATATAGATGCTGTACCATATTGTTATTAATTACACTTAATTAGAATATAGATTCATAAATACCAATGATTTCATCAATGGTTACATCTCGTGGATTACCTGGCGTACATGCGTCGTTGAAAGCAGATTCAGCGAGGAATGGAATATCTTCGCGTTTTACGCCAGCTTCGCTGAGGGATTTAGGAATGCCTACATCATCGGCTAGTTTTTGGATAACGTCGATGGCAGCCTGACGGTAGGCGCTTTCATCCATAGCATCCACATTAGGCACGCCCATAACGCGCGCAATTTCACGGTATTTAGCACCTGTTTCAGGGGCGTTGAATTTCAATACGGCTGTTAATAGCATGGCACAAGCCTTACCATGAGGGATATCGTACACAGCACTCAATGGATGGGCCATAGAGTGAACAATGCCAAGTCCTACGTTAGAGAAGCCCATGCCCGCAATATATTGGCCTACGGACATCGCTTCGCGACCTGCATATTCGCCAGCTACTGCGCTGCGCAAGGAACGGCCGATGATTTCGATAGCTTTCAAATGAAGCATATCTGTTAATTCCCAAGCACCTTTCGTAATATACCCTTCTACGGCATGAACGAGGGCATCCATACCAGTAGATGCGCAAAGGCCGGTTGGCATGGACGCAGACATATCAGGATCGATTATAGCAATAATTGGAATGTCATGCGGGTCTACGCAAACAAATTTGCGGTTCTTTTCCACGTCAGTGATAACATAGTTGATGGTAACCTCTGCTGCCGTACCGGATGTAGTAGACACAGCGATAATCGGCAAGCAAGGATGTTTTGTAGGCGCCAAGCCTTCAAGACTACGCACATCGCTAAATTCAGGATTTGTCATAATCGTAGCAATAGCCTTACTCGTGTCGATAGCACTGCCACCGCCTACAGCAACGATTACATCAGCACCAGCCGACTTACAAGTAGCCACACCAGATGTTACATTTTCAATGGTTGGATTCGGCTTAATATTGTCATATACATCGTAAGCAATGCCTGCCGCATCAAGCAAATCCGTAACCTTCGTAGCAACCTTAAACTCAAATAAATCAGGCGTAGATGTAACGAGAACCTTTTTAAAATGGCGATTCTTAATTTCGTTTACAATCTCCTGAATCGCACCTTGCCCAAAATACGACGTGCCGTTCAACATAATTCTCCGGGACATATACTTCACTCCTAACGAATAAAAAATAAACCGATAGAGAATAACTATACTTAGTAATTCTCTATCGGTATCAAAAAGTCCTGTATGAGGGTATAAATACGTTGTTATGAATACACTATATACTATGGATTAACCTAGTATTTATAAACCATGGCTCATCTTCATAAGCAATATCCGTTTCACCGATGCATCAAGGCGTTCCTTGGAGATGGTTCCGTCTTTGACGGCTTTCATAAGCCCATTATAGGCCTCTTGCATATGTTCATACTCATGGCATACGAGTAAAATGTCACTGCCAGCTTGGATGGATTGAACAGCCATATCACCGAAGGTATAGTGTTTGGCAAGGGCGCCCATGTCCATATCATCGGTAACGACGACGCCGTTATAGCCCATATCGTTACGAAGCCAATCAGTGATGATTTCTTGGATAAGCTAGACGGATGATCAGGGTCGATTTGTGGATACATCGCATGGGATACCATAATCATATACGTATTCGGTTTCGACTGTTTAATAAGGTCTACAAATACCTTTGTATCCTCAGCGAGTAACGTATCTTTAGACACAGGCACCACGCTAGTGTCTGCATGTAAATCTACATCGGTTTTACCAATGCCAGGGAAATGCTTGTACGAATACCATAGGCCAGATTCATCATAAGCTTTGCCTACCGCACCTGCAAACTTCACGACTTGGTCGGGATTCGTACTATATGAGCGACCATAGGTTAATCCCAAGTCCGCATCAGGCGCAAAATTAATATTAAATCCAAGGTCCTTAAGTTCAGTCCCTACTTGTTTGGCTAGATTTGCTGCATGGTCAACAGAACCTTGACCCAGCTCTTCTGCAGGGGGCACCTTAATCAACTTGTCCTCCATACGCGCCACGGCGCCGCCCTCTTGGTCGATACCGATGAACAATGGCGTAAGTCCCGCACTTTTACCGGCCTTATTAATATCGGTAATGAGCGTTTTCACCTGCTCCTTACTCTCCATGTTGCGGTCGAACAGGATAATGCCACCCACTCGATATTCATTGAGCATAAATTTCGCATCATCATTCAAGGTTGTGCCGTGAATACCAATCATCAACAGCTGGCCTACCTTGTCTGCATCGGACATATTAGCCACAAGCTTATCTACCTTTTCTTCTGGTGAAAGCTCACTCTGCACCACCGCTTCATAGGTTACAGGCTCTGCCTTCTTGGCAAAGGGATTATGAAATGCGCAACCTGATGTGAGTGCTAAAGCACCAATCATAGTCGCTGCTACTATACGTCGTAACATATTAACCTCCAAGTATAATTTATAATGCTTATAGTATATCATCTTCGACCATGTTATATGTACTTAACAAAACAACCTTTTCTATGCTATACTAAACTATATCGTAAAGTTTCGATGTAATTTAGTATATAATGACTCGTGTGAGTCAAAGAGGAATATATGGAATTTGAAAATAACCAAGTACCAGAGGCAATTCTGGACAAATTAACAAAGGTGTGTACATGCCGTAGCATTACACGCAAAACGATTAAAGAGGCCATTTTTAATGGGGCTCATACATTTCCAGCTGTCAAAGAAGCGACTCGAGCAGGCACTGGTGCCTGTGGTGGCAAAGGCTGTGGCCCGCGCATCGTAAAATTACTAGCGGAACTAAAAGAACAAGGTCGCATTTAACATTATCCCTTGTTTTAAAATAGAACAGGCCTGTTCTATTTTACAGAACCTCATATAGGGCTCTTTAGAATTGGTACAGGCCTGTTCTATTTTGCAGAACCATATATAGGTCTCTTTAGAAATAGTACAGGCCTGTTCTATTTTTTAGGACCCCATACAGAGCTCTTTAGAATTAGTACAGGCCTGTTCTATTTTGCAGGACCACATATAGGGCCCTTTCACCTAAAACACAAAAGCTATTAGTTGATTATATACAATCAACTAATAGCTTTTTTAAATTTAAAGGACTGTTTTGTTGGGTTATAGCACCAAGTTAACGATACTTTCAAAACCACCAAGAATCGATTTTTGCAAGGGCACAAAGATGTGCGAAGCAATCGGTGAATTTAATATAACGATCAAGATGAGCAAGGAAACCATGCTAAATCGTGCTACATGAATTTGCCATTTAAGAGGCAAGAAGTTCATCAAAATATGACTGCCATCGAGTGGTGGCACAGGCATCAAATTTAAGATGGCAAAGTTAATGTTGTACACGACGATGAGAAACAATACGAGGTACAAGGAGTCATTGCCCAATAGGTTCGCTGCTTCCAAGCATCGCATAACAACGTAGCCGATAAAGGCCATCACAAGATTCGCCATAGGCCCTGCGATGGATACAATCATATCATCGGTCCGCGGGTCCTTAAAATTGGTGGGATTTACAACAACTGGTTTGGCCCAGCCAAATCCACCTATAATCAAGGCCAAAGATCCAATGAGATCAAGGTGTACAAAAGGGTTCATCGTAAGGCGCCCCATCATACGCGGTGTAGGGTCACCCAGTAAATCTGCTGCCTTAGCATGAGCATACTCGTGCCCTGCAGCAGCAATGATTAGCGCCGGAATGGACGCGATAATCATAATTAAACTTAATCCAGAAAGAATCATACTACTCCTTGTTATCTAATAGCACTTGGCTACTACATCATGTATTGATTTATTTCCAATTCATTAATTGGCTTCTCATTTATTGATTTGTGTTCCACTTATTGATTTGCTTCCCTTTCGGAAAAGCCCGCATTAATGCAAGACAATGCATTCAACACACGAGGAAAGCCAATATACGGCACACATTGGGAGGCAATGCTAATCAGAAATCTCTTATCATTTCCTACGTTCAAATTACCAATGACATGCGCCTTAAGCTGCGCTTCACAACCGCCTTGCGCCATGAGAAAACAAAAGGTAATGAGCTCGCGTTGTTTAGTGCTAAGCCCCTTACGAGTATAGTAATCACCGAACATATTCGCTAACCATTTATTGATATGACGCATATCTTCAGGTCCCGATTGGTAAAAGTTACGCATTCCTTCACCCCAGATTTCCACTTGCTTTTCGATGCCCTTTTCAAGGCGATTTTCACTGGTAATCGTGCTGCGATGTGGGTTTTGAATTTCTTCATCTCGGTAATCGAGTATCTTATTAGTAATCTTAAAGAACGGACGCACCTTCCCGATGCCAAGATACGGTACCGCTTGATAAATAAGTTCCACGATTTCATCGGGAATGACACCAAAATTTAATGCAGCTGGCATCATCAACGAGTATTCATCTGTGGCACCTGCCCCAACCAAGGTAGCTAAAATGGCCAAGAAACGACTATGCGCTGCTACATTACAGCCATCCTCTATAATGACCTCGTGAAAGGCAAAATTTTCAAATAGATCTTCAAACTCAGGGTCTATATATCCTGCTGGCGATGCAATATCGGGGAACATGCGTTCCGTATAGGCCTGCGCAAATTCAGATTTTGCCATCCTTACCTCCTAAAATAATTGCTAAGCTTTCACCTAACATACAATCTATCAACATCATAATTATATGATATCTATACATTCATATATATACAACAATGGTGAAAGCCCCTTATAAAGAACTTTCACCATTATACGTATCATTATAAGTATTTAATTATTATGCATGAACGTTTACAGTTGCAGGAACAGCATTTACATCAGGGAATGCAAACTCTGTGCCATATACTTCTTTCCAAGCAGCTTTGAACATGTTGAATTCGTTTGTGCCAGGATTAATTTGGTACAATTGACCATCTGGAGCAAAGCGATATACAGTGTGCAAGCTAGGATGCACAATATATTTGAACAATGTAGCTTCGCCGTATTGGTTGTTATGCATATTTACTACATTAATACCGAATACATAGTTACGGCTACCATCGATCAAATTAAATTGAGATGCTTTGTCAAAGTAGTAAGTTTCTGTACCGTTAGCACTGTTTGGCACTTCTGGGTAATTTGCCAAACCGTTCCAGTCAGCAGCACTCGCCACAGAACCAACTAATAATGTTGCTGCAAGAGCAAATGTAGTAACTAATTTCTTATTCATAATGTTCGCCTCCACCCTAAACGGGTAACACTAGGTCTACTCCCAATGACCCAATAATACAATATCTAATTAAATTATATCATATTTATCGTTTAATATCTTCAGGATTGATAACGCCATGCGCTGCATCAATGGTATCTAATAATTTATTAAGCAACTTTCTCAATTCAGCAGCTTCATGGACAGTAAAAACTTCTTGCGTGCTAGCTACTAGTTTCTTAGGCACATCGATAGCTTCCTTGCGAAGTGCATGGCCTTCTTCTGAAAGAGTAACCATTACCACCCGTTCATCATTACGACTGCGTTTACGTTTTAAGAACCCTTTTAGTTCTAATTTCTTAAGCAACGGCGTCAATGTACCAGAATCAAGGCGCAACACTTGCCCTAATTCCTTGACGGATAATTCACCATATTGCCACAATGCCATCATGACAATGTATTGAGTATATGTCAAATTCAAAGGTTCCAAATGCGGACGATAAGCATTTACGATTTCCTTAGCTACTACATACAAAGGAAATCCCAATTGATTTTCCAACATTAAATAATCATCTTCTGGAACCTCTGAAACGCGATTATAACCTGCTAATGTACCTATTTTTGCCATTAACTAGCCCTCCATTACACACACTTTGTATTTCTAAATTAATTGTACACAATTTTCCATTAAGCGGTCAATACATCTTTGTAAATTCTTCAGCAACTTATAAGCTCATAGATGAGGGGGAAAAATGACACGCTACTGCGCAAGCGGAGCCCGAAGTCATTTTGCCCCCTCATCTATTCCACACAATAAGTGCTTTAAGAATTTACAAAACTGCATAAAGCAAGGGTCTGTCTCCGCCCTGCGGGCTCCGCAGGGCCAAAGTCGGCTTCAAAACACCCACACATCCGCCATGGACGCTAATCTATATTTAGCTAATCGCAATATAGCATTTTACATTAGAATCCATTAGGAATTTATAAAGATTATAAGAAAAAGGGTGCATGGGATTGCACATCAAAAACTCATTTTCGATGTGCAACCTCATGCACCCTTTTAGTATTAGGAATATATTTATCCTTAATTATGATATAAATTTGTATGAGTTGTTTTTTTCATCTACAGCAGCCATATCAACGAGCATGGTCCAGGTTAAAGCTTCTTGCGATACGCTATTCCAATGGACAGGGCATGACAGGCATAGATACTACATCTGAGTGATCTAGTGTGTTCATTGCCTTTTTGTATTAGTTTCGTATGATTGACAAACCAATCTTTTTATTGTGCTTCGCGTTGCCATAGTTGCCTCCAACTAAACTGTATCATTAGTAATAGTATTACTAATTTATATCTATACCCCCATAGGTATTTACTATTATCTATACTATATACCCATATAGGTATATTTGCAAGTGTATTTTCATTTTTATTCTAAAAACAAAAAGGGCCGCTTACGCGACCCGTTCATATATAAATTTTAGTCAATATAGGTTACCGGATTTCCTTTGATGTCAAGTTCTCTACGATTCAATCCATTTGGCAAGTCTGGATAGCCGATGGCAAGGCTTGCATATACTTTTTCATCATCGCCCATGCCAAGTTCGCGAAGGCGTTTTATTATGCGTTCATTGTCCTGTAGATGACGTAATTGGTTCACCCAGCAGGATCCCAAGTCTAGTTCGTTGCAGGCAAGCATCATGTTTTCCATAGCACAAGCTGTATCAGAGAAATTATTGGCTAGCATAGGTTTATGAGCCAATACGATGAGCACTGGTGCATTGTAGTGGAATACAAATTTGCCCTCTTTGGACATTTTAATGATGTTCACCATGTATGGCGGCGTTTGTTCCGTTACTTCTGTCTTGCCATACTCTTCTTGGACAAGGGTTACTAGTTCTTTCAACACATCCGGATTGATAATGACCATAAAATGTGTAGGTTGTAAATTGCCACCTGTTGGCGCGCGACGACCTGCATCGATAACGGTGTCGAGCAATTCTTGTGCAACCGGTTCAGGTTTGAATTTACGTGTACTATGACGTGTTTATGCATTCTAATGTATTCATGATAAACCTCCTTTTGAGAGTATTCTACTATGAATTATTGATTGCTTACAAGTTTTACTATATATAGATTATTGATTACTTACAAGTTTGCCTACATATGGATTTCTGTCTTCGTCAGAATTAGTTTTATATTTCCAAGACAATAATAATGCAGAATTAAGTACTACGAGTAAGCTTCCCCCATTGTGTACGAGGGCGCCCCATACTGGTGAAAGCGTACCAATCATGGCTAAGATAATGGCAATACCATTCAGAATGAGGGCAAAGCTTAGGTTAATTTTAATAGTGCGCATCATGTGTTTGGATAAAGCTAGATAATTACTGATTTTATTAACTGTATTCTATTTTTGCATGTGTTTATTACAGAAATACATGAGCAGTTATTCATGTATCCTATCCATCGTATTCTTAATTCTCACACTTGGAGATAAAAGCCAATAGACATATATATGTGTCCTACAAAATAGAACAGGCCTGTACTAATTCCAATGAGCCCTATATATGGTTCTGCAAATTAAAACAGGCCTGTTCTATTTCTAATGAGCCTTATATATGGTTCTGCAAATTAAAACAGTCCTGTAGTAATTCTAATGAGTACCATATGTGGTTCTGCAATTTAGTACAGGCCTGTTCTAATTCTAATGAGTACCATATGTGGTTCTACAATTTAGTACAGGCCTGTTCTAATTCTAAAAAGGACTTACTGATGTCTAATAAATTAAAAATCGCGACTAGTTGATTAGAAACTAATTAACTAGTCGCGATTTTTCTATTTCTATATTTATATAAGGATTCCACAATTCCCTATATGGATTGATTATACTTGCATGGTTGCCCAGGTGAGTACATCATAAATAAGTGCTACAACAACGGCCATAGCTAATTGTCCACCGATATAGACAGGCACGAGATATATAAAAAATGCCCATAAGGCACCGATAATTTTCATCCATACGGCCCCAAGTTGTTTACTTTCAACCCAAGCCACAAGACGATCTAGAGGGCTAACGATTTTTAAAATCCATCTGGGAACGTCCTTATCTGGATTACACACTGGCAAATATAGCAATACTAGGGGCAATACGATGGCATCAATGGTAAGTAATGTGGTTAGCGTTAAAGAAAACCAGTCAGGTTCTCCCTCCCAGGTCACAGGATGCGAATAAAAACGAAGCCCCCACAAATAGGCTTTGTATACGATATACGGTTCTAACAGCCATAGTAGGGGCTTTGTAATATGCATAATAAACACTCTCTCTAAATTATAAATAGTATATTAATTATAGCATATTTTTAACGTTTTAAATTGTGTACTTCTATGCACTTATATCTTTTTTAATAACATTCACGGATATTTTCCGATGAGTCTAAAAATGAGGCTGTTAATTACAGCCCCATTCTATTATTCCACAACGATCGTATTATCTCTTCTCACTGTTTCAAGCATTTTAGATCGCACTGTAGATTCTGTATCGAGTTTGTGTTTTCCACCGTACCAAGCCATATCGGCACCGGCAAGGCGGAACATGATTTTGCCATAGGCACTACCGGAAGAGTGTTCTGGTTTATTGAACCCCATATCAATAGATACGCGCGGTGTCAGTTGCAATTCAGTGCCAAGTCGCAATCCATTTTTATCAGCGCTACGGTCCAGAGTCCAATGATAGGCTTCTCCATAGATGCGAGCCCAGCGCGCATTTTTAAAGGTTTTTCCATAGGACACGGTATAGCCATCGGTAATACGTTCCAATGCACCATTGACCATATGTTCATCACTCATACCGCGATAATAGTTGAAACGGAACTCGCTTTCACCAGAAAGATACTCAAGACCGGCACTCATGCGTCTATGTTGGCCCTTGAAACGGTGATTATAAAACAGGTTCGCGCCATGCAAATGATGGTCATCACTGCTGATGCGGCGATAGCCAAAACCGCTGTTAAGGGTCGTACCAATGTCCGCAGCGCGTGCCACGGAACCTTGAGTAAACCAAACTTGGCGGGATTGGTCGTCATAATGGCCTATAGGCTGCACCGTTTCTGCGCTGTAAAGGGGCTTCCAATCCTTCTGAAAGCTAAGCGCCACGGTGGTTCGTTTCATCCATGCTTTACCATTGGTATGCATATCATTGTTGATATTGGACACAGCCACTGCATTGATAGCGGAATTCACCGCATCAACATTAGAATACCGCGTCGTTTTACGCTCTGTTGTATCCATTACCAATGGTCCGTTTTCACCAATCTGATGGTCCGGCAAATAGGCCGGCGAAATATGAAATTCCTCAGTATTCACTTGTCCATTTTTCGTAGATGGCGCCGTATCACTGGCCCACACAGTAGGAGCCAGTAATACCCCACACAACACATACACTAAAAATCGCATATACACTTTTTTACAAATTGAGAGCTTCCATCCATTCTTTTTCTTTAAAGCCTACCAAGACCTTATCTTCTAATACCAAAATTGGACGCTTTACGAGCATGCCGTTGGATGCCAACAAAGCTAATTTTTCCTCTTCGCTAAGACCTGGCAACTTATCCTTTAATTGTTGCTCACGATAAATCAAGCCAGACGTGTTAAAGAACGCTTTCAAATCCTTACCAGATTGAGGATACCATGCAGCAATTTCCTCAGCTGTAGGATTTTCAGATTTAATATCACGGTCTGTATACTCAATATGATGATCATCTAAAAACTTCTTTGCTTTTTTGCACGTTGTGCATTTTGGATATTCTACAAATAACATAGGAACTCCTTTATCTACATATAACACTAAGAATCATTATTCATATGTATAGTGTAGCAGATACATCGATTAATTTCAATTTATTGTTTTATATATCATCTGTTGGAATAGCACCTACTTAATTATCGCTTATGATAATCTTCGTCACTTTGCTACCATTATGTTCAAAGAATATACCGCGAATGTTATCGCTATTATATCTAAGATATCCATAGAACCACCGGTTATTAAAGTCAATAAAATCAGGGCGTCCATAGACATCCATAACCTTTTTCAAGGTGTCGCCAACGGCAATGCCTCGAGCAGTTACAGCATCGCGATTGCTTACGGTTATATACCATACGATAGGTCTGCTATCTTGCATCAAGGAATGTCCGAATTTAATGCCTCCATAGGTAAGCTCATCACGTTTTTCACTAGTCGGCTGACCAAGGCTAGCCTTTACTGCATCAAAAGATGTACCAAGGGACACACCTGCAATTTTCATATCTTCAGCAGGCAAATAGGCCCCTATGACCTGACCAGGTCTATAATGACGATATTGCTCTGCCTTTGGCCAACTTGGTGAAAGTATTAATTATAAAGTGCTATTTTCTTCATATACGAAGGAATATAAACCGAATTTGCTTCTAACTGCTTCTTATAGGTCTCGTCTACTCTCCATTGCGGTTCCTTTTGAAGTGTTCTTGTATTATCAAAGTCTACATATTCAATCATATCTCTCAACTGTTTATGATTATATAAGGACATACTTTCATCATAAAGAATTCGATAACTATAACCATATACTGAATCTTTTGTATAGTGTCTCAAGTACGAGTTACCTTTGGTTATTTGACGATCAATTAAGAATCCTGGCAAGCCATTATTCCATACAGTAGCATATTGTGTAGGCATATCAAGGTCGCCATATTTATCCAAAAACCACAGTATTTGAGGTCTGGCGCTAGAACGATCTATATTATCTTTCTTAAATACATGACGTACAACACGAATCGTGATTCCCTTATCTTCATAGGTTCGCACCTCATACCGACCTTCTTCCATAGTCTGACTAATCAATTTAGCGGTTTTGGGAATACGATACGTAAAATTCCCCCAGCTTTCAGCCTTAGAATAAGAATCCAATCCCACTAGCGATTCAATAGACGGAATAATATAATTACTCATAACTACTTCAGCAGGTCGATTTGAAACGGATCATTCTTCGTCACAGAACGACCATATGTAATGCCATACGTATGGTTGGAATTAGACGGAGTGAATTCAGTATACATCACATGTTCTTTAGCATCCGACACGAATTTCCAAGAAGTCTGTTTTAAATTGTCATATGTATACTTTCCATGCTCATAACCCTTTATTTGCTTACTATGAGGAGGACCTACAAGCAAAAATCCAGTAAGGCTCCGAATAGCATATAATGGTCCTTTTTCTGTATTCGACGTAATTACATCACCTCGAATACTAACATCAGGCACAGAGAAACGAATCGCATTGGCATTGTCATGCACCAAAACAACAGTAGATTGTGAAAACTCTGCTAATCTAACGGCTTTATCATATCCAGGTTTCTCTTGATTAATTTTTGCTATCAATGAATCTGAGGTTCTCGGATGAGACTTAACATACGCCACATACGCGTCTACCTCCTTAACAGCCGTCTCATTGATATGTGAATAATTTTCATAGGCATTTGCAGGAATTTTCCTGTCTGCACCAGGTACAGGAGGTTGTCCGGCCGGCACCTCAATCTCTACGGCATTAACATTCATAGTAAAAGCTAATGCCATCGCCATCATAAATAAGCTACGCCGCATCATATTACACCCTCTTCTCTCAACATAAAATAAGCACAACACTTCTTAGTATAAGTATACTATGCTAAGAAGCATTGTGCCTATTGTTTTATGGTTTATTCGTATTTGACGATATATATGCTATTTTTATGCCCATACACATGGTGTTTTCAGTAAGTTCTGAATGATATTGTGCCCTGCTATGACGGTCATGACTGACGGAGCGCAATAGGTAAATTCTGGATCTGGCAAAATCGTTTTGATGTAACAATCTTGTGTTTCCATAAATGATTTGTATGTATCAAGTGAAAACAGTCCATAATTACCACACAATTTCCATCTATCTTTAGCGAGAAGGGCCAAAAATTCATCGGCATGTGGGTCATATGCAATGTTAGGTAAGGTGCTGGTTGTTAGCCCTGTATCACTATTTGTACATGGAGAAATATGATACATATACCCTCTTGGTGTGATACAAAGCATCCAGGGAATTGCTCTAGACATAAGGGTTCGTTTAAAAACGCCAAATACTTCTTGTAATCTTGATTTTCGCACATACAGAGCATAAAAGGTTTCCTTATATTCCGTTGGGTCATCAGGCGTATCGAGATATGTTTGCTCCACTACATCAATGGGTACATTACATATATTGGCGAGGTCTTCAATCGAATGGCGCCATATTCCTCTACGTACTAAACTAATACGCCTTTTGGGGAATAGTAAAATATATTCACTGCCAATATAATCAGATAAAGCACCAAAATGAATGCCATCTTGACGATTAAACTCAGGGAATTGCATACGCCGATAATCAGCGTCAATGCCCGTACAAGCATAGCTTTCACCTAAAACAGTGCTACCATAGGTCTCAATCTGATGAGGGTCCCAGTCCCCTAAGTTATCGCCATACCGCATCTTGCCATGATCATAACGAAGCATCTTGGTGTGCCCCGTAGGAGACACGCAGAGCACGCAAGGATACCCATACCGCTGCGTATACCAACCGCCCACGCTGTGCCAGTCCGCAATCCGATTTTCAGGCCATGCAAACAAGGTCATTTCCACCGGCTGCTGTCCATGTACACCATTCACGGACGCCGTGCCATGAATCGTATGCTTATACCAATTTCGGCCAATCATATACTGCCATGCCAACGGTGGCGTCGGACCACTTTGGCCAACAGGATTGCTAATCACAATGAGCAGCCCCATCCGCGCTTTGCGATAGGGTCTAACGATATCATTAATTTGGCACACTAAACCTTGATTCATAGGACATCCCCCTTTTACCTTACTAATCTTGATGAAAGCTAACGCTGTTTACACCTTTAGTATAAACGAGTAGATGTGTAAAATTTAGTGCATAGAGGCATGCAAACTCATTACTGCTTAACATATAAGAAAGTTATATAATTATACTTAACAAAGAGGATCTATGTATTGTTATAACTCCTATAAAAAGGAGCATGTAAGCAGGAGAAGCTATTATGCCAAAATTACCACTCATAGTGGGTGCTTTCATCATGAGCACTATACTGTCGCCAGTAGGGGCCATCGACGTCAACATTCCTGGTGCAGATTCTAAAATTCCAAAGGATGCGTATATAAATTATCAAGCCACAAACCAAGCCATTGAACAGGATGTGGCCAATTATGTAGAAACGTTAAAGAGCACCGATAAAGCCAACGGTATTAGTAGAAACGAACTAGCCTATGCAAAGGAGGCCTCTATATATCGCGGAGAGCATTACCACAATACAGTGATTTCCGTTCACAATCGATACAGCCAGATTCGGCTTTCATTCCCCGTAGCAGGCATAAAGAGCGAATATAATATTGGCCAGTATAAAAATCCAGATCGCACCATAGAGGATTATCGCGTTATAACCGATAATGGCAGTCTTAATCTAGAAATCGACTATGCAGATTACAAAGATCAGGATTGGCGCAACACTAAAATTGCCTATGAAACTAACAGACAAGGACGTTCGTAAGTTCTTACAAGATAAAGTAAAGAAGAATCCAGAAAAGCATATTTCTGATATAAAGGCGACTGTATTTTCATACCCTGCCGTTACCTACAGTACCTGGGACAGCATGAAAATGCCTCACCTCAAAACCGGTCAGAAAACGTCGATGACTATAGATACCATCAACTTTAAATATATGGGCTTTGCCATACGGTATCCTCTATATCACGCAGGTATCGCCTATTTCGATAATAAACCGGTGTTGAATAAGGTGCCTACTGACAATCTACTCGCCAATTACGTGCTTCCATCGATGAAAAATCTCAATGAGTTGAATGAATATTCACGCATAGAAAATCTAAATGGCATACAGTATCGCGTACCTAAAGATGCCCTATTCGAAGGTGAAAGTAAAGAAGATTATCAAGATATTAGATATTACAAAAAAGGATCCATAACCTTTTTTGTTTCTACTATCAATCTTACTAATAATCCGTATACTCGTAATCTTATCATTGATGGGCATTACAATTTCAGTAGGAATTTACATTCATTCTGGAATATATACCGGTACCACCCAACACCAGAGTATATTAATTACGCTGTTGTATGGAATAATAATATACCTGGCCTATCCATACATAGTTATGAACCATATAGTGATATTCAAATCCTAAACTTTGAATCCTATGATGGTACCTATCATTTTATCTATACCATCTTTTATCCGAACTTTTTAAGTGCTGATGAAGTTCAAAAATTACGGAATATGATTGAGTTCTTTGATTCTACGAATAATCCGGAGTTTAAACTACAGCAACATGTTGTGTTTCCAGAGAATCGCTAACTAGAAAACTAAATACAACTAATCTGCTATCTTAAGATACATAAACAGCCAGTACTGCAATCGCAGTACTGGCTGTTTGTATGTGTAGTGTATTCTATTCTGTTATTATACAACTATTTAGAATTTTTTTGAGGTCTCTATTTTTGTCTTGCCTTGTTTTTCATGTTGTTCTACAAGAGCAAGAAATTCTTTAAAGTTGTTGATTTTAACGGCTTGCCATGTGCCATCATCAAGTTTCTTCATAGCAAGGTTAAATGTTACGTCTTGGTTAAGTTCTTTGGAGTTAAATGTAACAGGCACAACGGCGCTATTACCATCAACAGTGGCAGAACCAATGCTTTTGAACTCAAGATCTTTAATACCAGTTTTTTCTTTCATTTCATCAGCTGCTTGTTTTTCACGAGCATTTTGGTCTGAACTTTCAGGTTGCTTTGCAATGGCACTGTAAATTTCATTACTCAAAATAGGCACAATCTTAGGTTTCAAACCTTGGAACATCACCTCAGCAAGGCCTTTAAGCGGATTATTCTTAATTTCAGGATCTTCCAGTTGCATAGCTACAACATCGTCATAGCCTGAACCGATGATAGAATCTACATCGACATGTTTTTTGAAAGCATTCACATCGTGTTTTTCTACGGCTTCACGAGCAAGGTTCAAGGAATAGACTGGGGTTTTTATAAAGTACAAGAAATACCAACCTAGAGCAACGGCCACAATGGCTACAAGTACGGCAATGATAATCTTCTTTTTAGACATAAGGGTCTCCTCTCATACGGACACAATAGTATGTAACTTACTTTCAATTTTACACTAAAACTCTCTTAAAATTTACAAACTATATACACACAACTGTATTACATCTTTTCTCGACTTTGCATGCGGATTACTTTATTCCTCAATGTTTCAATATTTGCAAAGTCAGAATATTCTACTGTATTACGCAGCTGAATATGAGAATATGGCACAGCCCCGTCGGTATAAACTAAACTCATAATGTATATATTCTTGTCATCGCGTAAGAATCGATACATTAAAGATTTTTTACCTGGTTGATAGTTATCTACCAAAAGACTAGGCACACCATTATTCCAAACAGATGCCGACTGAATAGGTGCATCACCTATAATTTGACTTTCTGGCTCTACCTCCGAAATTTCATTAATAAAAGAGTAAATATATTTATCATCTACTTTTACAGGTTTTTTGGCCACAACAAGTTGCATCCCCAATCCACGATAGTCCCTTATTTCAGCAGAGTCTTTTAATGACTTCTGTGCTGTTAGTTTAAGCCCTTTAGGAATGCGATACATGAGATTATCCCAGCTGATGCTTTCACTATAATGATCCATGTCATCTAAAGAACGAATCGATGGAATTACATAATTACTCATAACGCGCTCGAGCTTATTGGTAACGGGCTGATTTTTGTAGCTAAGGCCTATCATATATTCTTGATTTGGTTGATTATCTAAACCAACTACAGCAACCATAGCAGGCGTATTCTCACCAAAAGATTCTGTATCAATAGCCCATTTACCATGTGAAATGCCAGGATATATGAACTCCCCTTTTCGCTCTGATTTTAGTTTACCTAATGCATCATCATAATTTGGTTTCGTACCGATCGCAAAAAATATGGAATTCTCTCTTACAATAGATAAACGTTCACCATCACTGCGTTTTGGGTAATATTTACTTGCTAATAGTAGTCCAGGGACAGATGCTCGGATGTTATTACGATCATCATGCAACAACACAACTGCAGTCTCATTAACAATTAAGTCTATCAGCTTTTCAGAATCGCTTGCTATCTGATTGACTTCATCTCGTGTTAGTCCCCAGTCAGTTATATACATTTCCATACGCTTCTTAGATTCAGAATGTAACTTTATAACATCACTAGCTCCTACATTACTCAAGCTATCGGCCCGATAATTCTCATACGCATTAGCAGGAATGCTCGCATCTGCCCCTGGCATAGGCGGCTGTCCGGCTGGTACTTCGATCTGTACAGCACTTACATTTATGGTGAAAGCAACTGCTAGTAACATCATAACTATACTTTTACGTAACATAAAACCCTCTCTTTTTCTCTCACATTACAACAAAATAAGCACAACCTTGTTAGCATAAGTATACTATGCAAACAAGACTTTTGCCTATTATTAGTAATTTTATATTTTAGTACGTATAAGTTTTTTGTATATATTTAGTATTTATAAGGTTTATCTCAATTTGACGATATATATCTTTATCCCTATAATATAAGTAGATAGTCAGACGAGTAGTGACGTCAGGCTCATCTCTACTTACATAAAAACATGAAGAAATGGCCTTTTCGTTTTATACTAATCTCCAGATTAGTGGAAATGAAAGGCTATTTGTCTTTTGTGAGACAAACAAGGGCTATTAATGCCCCAAAGGCAATAACGACAGTTATTACCTGTAATAAGAGCATGATTATTTCATAATCACTCATAGGCTTATCCCTCCCTTCGATGACGAAGAGAGGTCCAACCTCGTCTAACTATCCTAAGTCTATTATAGAACGAACTAATATACGATAGAACAAGAAAGTAATAATAGAAATATATGGATAAATATATAAGAAAAGCCCGTCTTAAGACGGGCTTTTTAGTATTCATAGGATAGTATTTTTGTAGTACCAGGTCCGCAAATTGAACGGCTAGTCCAAGGTAGTTATGAGGATCTAGCATATAGTCGATTTCGTCTTCTGTGAAAGCTTCAGTAAATTCTGGCTCAGCCATCAAAGCATCTTTCATTTGGGCTTCTTCTTCATAGGCTTTCATGCATGTACGGTAAACGATGGAATGCGCAGTCATACGGCCCAAGCGAGGTGCCAAATGCATCATAATACATTCACTCATCATTAAGCATCGTAGAGGAACCAACTTTCCCAATGAAGAACGGTTCTTCTAATTCAAGGATTTCTGTCCGTTGTAAGCTTAAAATTTCATGTCTCATAAGATAACTGTACTTGCCATAATAAGCGCCTCCTATTTCGCAACTACATCGTCAAATTGTACGCTATATACACGTTCATACAGACGGTTTGCCAAAAGATATCCTGCAAAGCCAAAGTCTACAGGGGCCGTTGCCATCCGTCTATCTCTCGCTTCGCTTTGTGCATCATATCGGTTTCCATCTACATGGAACACTTTAAAATCAATAATAGTAGATGAAATTCCTGAATTCTTTTGTTTAGATAACCATAGGTCTTTATAGGATCCTAATTGGTAAGCATCCAATTTCTTAATTAAATTAGCAAAGGACTGCTTTGTATTAAAGGTGTAAAGAACCTGCTTTCCTGAATCGTGTCACCAGCAGGCATGAGCACATACTGTGTGATGGTAATTTGCTTTGTTCCATTCGGCCCGTTAGAGGCCTTGATGGAATCCTTATCTATATAGGTGCCATCACCATTGCCGCTTTCACCAAAACCACGAAGCATTTCATAGTGGCTAGTATTTTGTAATTCCTGCATAGACATGCTATATGTTGGTACCACACAAGACAGTACCAATGCCATTGTTATATATAATACTTTCATCATCTGCCTCATTTCACCACCACATCTTCAAAATGCATCCGATACGCTTCATAGAATAAAGTATCCGCTATATCATAACGCGTCGTATTCGGAGCCATGCGCAAAATAGCACGCGTAGAGGCTTTCACCTGAATCGGCAACGACTGCCCATCAAAAGAGAATACGCCTAAGGGTTCCTCAGTTCCCGTCATACCGGTTTTCGTTTGTGCCGCATCAATAACCGTCGTCAACGAAGCACCGGCTTGTTTTGCATGATATACCTGACTCGCCAGCGACAAACGAGTGTCATAGGATACAATCCAGGAATCACTATAAATAACATGTTTCCGCGGTGATTGATACGCATTGTATACCGTAGCTCTAATTATATACATAGGTGGTGCATACTCTAATACCTCTATGGAACGCGTATCTAAATACCACGTAGTATGCTCATCCGCATTAGGACCATCAGGCGTTAGCTCATACATCACCTTAAACTGTGGTGACGACTTGAGTTCCTGTATCGATATCGCTTGGCTAGGTATGGTGAAAGCTAACGCTACTGCTAACATTATAAAAATACGTTTTAACATAAGACTCTCCTCTTAGAGATTATAGTTATAAACACTATACCTCATTCATCTTAATTTGACGATATATCATAACCTTATTATAATATAAGAAGATAGCCAGACGAGTCGTAACGTCAGGCTCATCTCGAAGGAATAATCTTGTGAAATGGCCTTTCTGTTATCGAATTATAAAGGATAACGAAGGGCTATTTGTCTTTTCCTAGACAAATAAGCGCTATTAATGCACCAAAAGCGATAACAACAGCCATCACCTGCAAAAGGAGCATGATGATTTCATAATCACTCATAGGCTTACCCCTCCCTTCAATAACGAAGAGAGGCCCAACCTCGTCTAACTATCTTAGACTTATTATAGAGCAAACAAACATACGAAACAATAAGCATCGTATTATACCGATTTATAGATAAACCTCTACCTAAAAATTCTAGGTAGAGGTTTCTTTTCATATCTACATTATACTATTCACTATAGTAAATAAGGTAATAATTTATATTCTTTTACATCGCTTAACACATTACTATTACCATGCCGATCATGTTGGTACCGAATCAATACGACTTGATTTGTATACTTATTGAATACAAAAGATAGACCTTCATTGTGATAACTTACATATTCGCCCACATAGTACCCTGTATATGTATCATATCCATGGTAGATGTCTCCATAAGGTTCAGCTGGACGGCCCCATTCAGTATCCTCAAGAAGCTGTCCATAAAGAGATTCTACTTCGCTGCGCGTCATACCCACCATGGCTCCTTTATTGGTGATATACCCCGATTTTGTAATATATATCGTGCTCGGTGGTGTACTATAATCCCATAATGAAATAATAACGGATTGGTCCGCAGAGATGTACATATCGTGACTAGAATAACGATGATCTGCTAACCATAACGAATAATGGTAATGGTTCAAATAAGAGTACATATTCGAATTAGATTCTAAACCGGCTAAGACGCCTGCATCATCGGTTTTAGCAAACGTAGTTTGCCCCATAAACCCAATGAGAAAAATAGAACTTAATAAGAATTTTACAAGCATATGTTTCAATAAACTCACCTCTTCCTCCCTTGAATTAAGATTGTAAAAACAAGACTAATTAATGCCTTGCATCTAAATTTCCGTGATTAAATCCATTTTCTAATTGTTGTACCACATCGTGGTATTGATCTTTCATTGATTGTAAATACTTAATATGCAATTTATTTTCAGAACCAGTACCAACGAAACCTTTCACATAATAAATAAACGTACCATCAGTATACGTTACGACATACCAATCATCACTGACGGTATGAAATCCAGGTATACCTCGTTGCTTGGCTACATTAAGAGTCCGATAGTAAGCTGCTTGTGTTATTTCATTAAGTGTATTATTCGAACCAGATACGGTAACTTCAATAGTTCCATCTTGAGGTGATATAACACACCCATCACCATTAGTCGGTTCCTGCCCCTTTACCCATGTACTAGGATAACGAACAGAAAAGCCGAATCGGGTATTACGATACGTCAACACATCCATCGAGTTAGTATTAACTTGATTTGTCAGTATTGACGTTTCCTGTCTTGGTGCCTCAACTGACTTTACTTGTGCGCTCGTTGTCTCCGTTTGGCTCATATTCTTTGATTAGTGATTGACTAACATAACTGTACCAACACCTACAGCAACACCAACTGCTAAACATGTAATAGCCGCAATAATATGTTTTTTAGTAATTTCAATAACCATCAATGCTAATCCCCAATCTATGCACCTCATCAAGCTTTTATTTTATAAACATTATAGCCTGTCTATACATAAAATAGCCAGTACCTCATTGTCGAGATACTGGCTATAAATCTGAATACAAGCAAAATGTTTATTTCGCTTCTTTATCATTCCAAACTAGCAATGCACCAATGGCATTAAGAATATAAAATACATATTTACCAACATTGGCAAAGTTTCCTTGAGTGAATGCTTTAGAAGCTGAACGATATTATAGACCATCCAAAATGGCCATTGCGTATTTAATTTTAGAGCGTTAAATAGATTAGCGATGAGAGATAAGGCAAACACAATCGTTGTAAGAATCGATAAGAAATTAATATGACCGCTAAACCCTATAAAGTTAGCTATGATAGAAAAAATAAAAGCCATCACAGTAATCATAGATCCTACCCATCGTTTTTGTGATGGACTCATCGTATTAGGAATCCCATCATGCGATGCTTTCCATTTTTTTATAGCAAATGTATAAATAATAAAGGTAACAGGATATGTAATAATCGCGGCTTTATTACCAAGAATGAAATCAATTACACCTGATAACACAGTATTAACAATGCCAAGATAGTTACCCCATTTGTTCAATTGGCCAGTAAATCGTGTAGACAACATAGAAATACCAACATTGATAACAGAAATAAGGCCAAATGGAACTAACGCAGTCCATGGTCCCCAATCTACAAATTTTTCAAGTCGAGAATTAAGATATCCTGCAGAGATTGCAATGCCAACTACGAGTGCCACGCCAATTAAATCAAACCATCTTGATGTAGCAAATTGTTTTAAATACTGTTTCATATATATCGCCTTTCTACACAACATGTTTAAAATTGTTTTAACACAACACAAGTTTCAATGCAATAGTCAATGTATATAATCCATAAATATAGCCAGTACCTCTCTTCAAAGATACTGGCTATTTTCATGCATATATACTATTCAAACAACATTATTTAGTGAAACACATAGCTCATCCAAGACACCAGTGCCTTCTTGTACTCGTCAATGGTAGAGAATTTCGGTGTATAGTTTGTTAACCATTCGGTTAGTGTAGGTTGTGTCGCCTCTGGGTCTACGGCAATTGGCAAATCCCAGATGTTACCATGTTTGCCTTCAAAGTAGCGCCATTTATCTTGGGCAAAGAAAACAAGTATGAAAATCCAAGCCAAGCAAAAACGTCGTCGTTTCCTTCCCCTCTATCGGCGGGAATAAGAACGGCCGGATGGCATTAAATATGCCCGTTGTACTAATCGTAACGTGACGCATAGTACCGCCTATATAACAAACTATATACTAAAACTCCATATATCATCTATATTTGACGATGAATGAAACTGCCGTTATAATAAAAGAAGATAGTCAGACGAGTGGATACGTCAGGCTCATCTCTAAATTACATATACATGTAGAAATGGCCTTTCAGTTATCGAATTATCAAAGATAACGAAGGGCTATTTGTCTTTTCCTAGACAAAAACTCTATTAGTTCCTCAATAGCAACAACTTACATCATCTATATTTGACGATGAACTAAACCGTCGTTATAATATAAGAAGATAGTCAGACGAGTAGTTGCGTCAGGCTCATCTCGGAAAACATAAAATTTTGAGAAATGGCCTTTTCGTTTTTACTAATCTCCGGGTTAGTGGAAATGAAGGGCTATTTGTCTTTTCCTAGACAAATAAGCGCTATTAACGCCCCAAAGGCGATAACCACGGTTATCACCTGTAATAGGAGCATAATGATTTCATAATCACTCATAGGCTTACCCCTCCCTTCAATGACGAAGAGAGGCCCAACCTCGCCTAACTATCTTATGTTAATTATATATCAAACAAACATACGATACAATAAGTATCGTATTATAGAGATTTATAGATGAAAGCTCTACCTTAGAAGATCTAGGGTAGAGTTTTTTGTGTTTATAGTATATCTACATTACTCCGTATATCAACTCTGTCTTTTTTTAACTATATACAATAAATAGTAAGTGATATCAAAGCTTTCACATAAACGATTTTTCCGAAAGGTTGTTGTATGATACTATATAAAATATGAAGGTTTTTATGAATGTGTATATAAGGGACGGGTTACGTAATGGCTACTAATAAATTTACTTATAAAACATATCAAGAGGAATCTAATTATTACCAAAAATGTAGCTATGAATTCGAAGAGAAAAATAAATCGCTCCAACAACGGATGACGGACCAAGAAAATCAATCGGCACAAAAAATCCATGAGCTAGAAACGCAGCTACAATTGATGGCGGAAGATGAAAAAGCATATGAAAACGATCCAAAGCGTCTAAATGATGCTAAGGATTTACAACAATTTTACGAAAAATTTGAACTAGAAAAACAATTCTTAGCGGATTATACAAGTACTAATAAAAATAGTGCGTTTATATCCAAAAAAATGCTCACTCGCCTATATGCAGCCGATGATCCAACACAAATTGATGCCACTCATAATAGTAAAATCAATTCATTGGGATTACCCTATTTATCATATGGAAACCGCTGATGGATATCGATTATATTATGCGTATTCAAAAACAAGTGCCAAACCAATTCACATTCTTTGTCACTGCATAAAAATCAAAAGAAGCAGTCTATTTCAATAAGATGAAAAATTCAGAAACATTTAAGAAAAAATTCCGAAACTAAATCACTTGAAGCACTATGATTTATAGGGTTAAAATTAAAATATATTCTTATCATATACAAAACAAGCCAAGGAGAGAATCATGATTTGTCAACATTGCGGTAACCCCTTACCGAAGGGCGCCAAATTTTGCAGTATTTGCGGCCAACCTCAAGCACAATTAACATGTAACAATTGTGGTAACCCATTAGAACCGAATACCTCATTTTGTAGCAATTGCGGAACACCAGTTACTAACACAATAACTACACCAGAATCAGTAAGAACTCCACCACCACAAAAAACCAACCCTGTTTATGACTGGGATCCTTTTGAACTCAATGAACTAGACACACTTACATTTGTGCTCACCAAGAAATATACTGAATTTCAAGGTCGTGCCAGCCGTAGCGAATTTTTCAGATATAACTTGATGATTTCTCTTTGTCTAACAATCATCCCTATCATAATGGGTATCATTAAATTAGTGTCTAATAATATCATGACTGTTATCGTCTTATATGTCCTACTAGGTATTATCGAATTAGCATTAATACTTCCAGGCTTAGCTATTACCGTCCGCCGTCTACACGATACCAATAAATCTGGTTGGTTCTTCCTTATCAACTTTATTCCTATCGTAGGACCTATTTGGTTCTTAATCTTAATGCTAACCAAAGGTGATACATATACTAATAACTATGGTGAAAAAACCTCCTATATTCAAATCACCCCAGATATCCAGCGACAATATGGACTCCGGCCGTCACCAACCTCCACATCTACCGCGTTGTATATCATTGCCTATGTCGTACTCATAAGCATAAGCATTGGCTTGAGCGCTGCTACTATCGCTACTAGTTTTAATTCCATAAACAATACAACACCTACCCACTATTCTACGAATACTAACAGTAATAATTCATCTGTGAAAGCTACACCTGCCCCACAACCAGCATCAACAAATACACAATCAGTGGCACAAAATAATGCGGTTGAAGAAAGTACAAAAGCGTTGCAGAACTACTATCGCTACCTAACCAATAAAGACTTTGCTAATGCCTACACGTACCTCTCTGATGAACAACGTGCTAGCCTCGGTACCTACGACTACTGGCGCAATGGATATAAATCAACCCTATCCACCACATTACTTTCAACAAAAGCTGTATCCGTCTCACCAGATGCCGTTGTATATAACTATCGCATTGAAAGCAAAGACCTCGTTAACGGCCGCATCAAACATCAAACATTCACCGGCAATGTAACCATGGTAAAAAACAACAATAACTGGATCATCCAAGACCAAGATGGTCAATTAGCTGATTCCTATTACGAATAAAATACATAAACATAAAAGACTCGTATCATTTGCTGTGATACGAGTCTTTTATAATCTATGCTATTACTATCCCTAAAATTATAAATGCTAACTACTATTACTCATACATCATGAGATCTCTACTATTTCACTAATTTCACTAGCAAATAATTCATAACAACCAACATATATCGAGGCCTCATCTGGCTCATTATTTACACCAGAAACAAAAGAGTCCAACTTACCTATTAATGACTCTCCATCAATAAATCTAACCTCTACATATGTTGATTGTATTTCATGATAACGATTATATAACTCTTCCTCTGTCATAAGGTCACCTCTACTTTAGCACCCCTTTACGCACAAGGTCCCATTCTACGTCCTCGATCTCCTGCGTTAATTCTGCATTTAAATCACGCATTAAGGATATAAATTGTGCACGCTTATCCGCATCATTCCAATCAATTAGTATCTTATGCAATTTAAATTGTAATAGAGTGTTTTCATATTGCTTATATAAATTACCTTCAGTGCATATATCTCCCTTATCAGCTGTACAACAATATAGCTCATTAATAGCCTCCAATTTGGCAGAAATCTTCTCTAATGATAATATACGATCTTTAATATAATTATACACACGAGTCTTATATGAGCAGGTATTGCTTTCACCATTATCACCGGCGCCCTTTTCCCACCACGTATAGTAACGTAAACTCAAAACTGGGCCTTCTTTAATTTTATCAATACGCCAAAACATATATGGTTTAACGGTTAAATTGTCCTCATTTGTATTTTGAAAGCCCCAATAATCGGCATCAACAGTTCGGTCTAGAGAACGTGGCCAAAAATGCATCAAAGACCAAGGGGTACCAAAGCTGCTACCATGCTGAATCGTATGAGTATGAGACGCATCATCTATACGACCATATACATAAGAATCATCAATATTCTCAATGTGTTGTTTCAAGTCGGTCATAAATGGTGCTTCGTGATTTGGCTGATTAAATACAGTCTGCAAAAATCTCCGTTGGGCAATCGCAGTATCTTGAATATTAAAACGTATATGCCCATCAATATCCTCATAGTGTTCCCAAAAACAGCTATGCTCTATAGTGGTCCTAATTTTAGAACCCAAATAGTCTACAAAACTCATTAAAATTGGATTATTCCACTCACGACAAGATAATAACAAGGACAAAAACTCTGGCCCATCCATATAGGTATTAACCTTTGGATCCTTCTCCAGTTCTCGAACCGTATGCCAGTCATCATCATTGAACCAATCCGTCTTCAAATACGCAGTATGAATCGTATACTTTGACAAATCCAATTCTCCCGGTTCATCTCGTAATGCCCATCGAATACTATTCACCGCGCCCCAGCAAGCAGTCCCATCACGTTTTTGCTGTTGTTCCTTTTTCTCCTCTGAAAGATGTTGATATATATCCAATCCATTGTATTGATTCGATCCAAATGTTTTTGAAAGCAAGCATTTATACCGATTAATCTGATTGCCATGCTCTTGTGATGATGTTTTGTCTTCAATAATTAAAGCCGCCTGTAATTCTGGAACCAATACAAGTACATCAATATTAAGCAACTGCCTAAAAATATATACCCGATTAACTTTAGATACATCATAAGCCCCGTTCAACAAACGAGATAAAAATTGAGACCCAAACTGCCGCCCACTTGCATTATCGTCGCGAACAGGCATATTAATCCAATTCAAACACCAGCAAATAAAAGCATCCTGCGACAACTCATTCGTCGCAAAACTAAAAATATTATTCTCCACGATCCGTTCGTCAAACATATTCCGCATCCCCTAATAATACAAACAACTACCCTAACCAAACCCGGTACATAAAACTCGATCAATCTATAATAACAATACCATCCTTAAGACAAGTATACAATCACAAACGTGTAAATTCCGTACCATATAAATACCAAATTATGCCCTAACATCACCTAAACCACAAACGTACATAGAGAAAGACCCTATCGGCCCCTCAAAACGACTTCGGACTCCGCGTAAGCGCAGTAGCGTGCCGGCTTTTCTCTCTCCTCCAGAAACAATGCCACTACATCACCTCCATACAAACGTACATAGAGAAAGCCCCCATCTATTCCAAAACCGACTTTGGCCCTGTGGAGGCCGTAGGCCGGAGTCAGACCCGGCCAGTGGAGGATTTTCTCTCTTCACCAAAACAATGCCCTAACATCACCTAAACACGAAGGTAAAAAAAGAACCTATCGGTTCCTAAAAACGACTTTGCCTAGGCTGGCTATGCCAGCCGTCAAGACAGTGGAGGCTTTTAGGGGCCGATAGGTTCTAACCATCTACCCTTTGTACTTAGGTGATGTAGGGCATGTTTCAGGCACCACGTCTTTGCGGTCCCCTAGTTGTGCACTACGGTCTGTATAGTGTGTATGAAGTAGTTCGTGTGCTTTATGTCCTAATGGTTCGCCCAAGAAGTTTTTGTATAGGTCTTGAATTTCTGGGTTTTCATAGGATGCCACGTATTTGTATTCTTCATCAGCTTTGTAAAGTCCGCCAATGCGGGCTTCTTTTGTTTTCACAGCTTGTGGTAATTTAGTACGTGGTTGACCACCACCACCGATACAACCACCTGGGCATGCCATAACTTCGATGAAGTCATAGTGTTTGCCACTTTCTTTTAACGTGTTAAGGAAATCACGAGTATTTTTGCCACCGTGTACAACAGCAACGGATAAGGTAACATCATCACCAAGTTGTACAGTCGCTTCTTTAACACCATTCATGCCGCGAACGTCTTCGAGGTGGGTCAATGCATATGGAGGTGGTTCCTTGTCAGTGATGAGCTTATACGCCGTACGCATAGCTGCTTCCATAACACCACCTGTATTACCGAAAATGATAGATGCACCAGTTTCCATACCGATTAAATCATCGAACTTAGAGTCTTCTAAGCTGCCAAAATCAACACCTTCATCATTGAGCCAGCGAATGAATTCACGTGTGGTAATGGAAATATCCGTATCCATGCCGAGGCTTTCATCATCGTAATAACGAGCCGCTGCGTTTTCCTCAACACGCTTAGTTTCGGCCTTCTTCGCCGTACAAGGGTTAACGCTGACAGACACGATATTTGCAGGATTGATGCCCTTTTTCTCAGCAAAGTACGTTTTAATCATAGCCGCTTCCATAGCGATGCAAGAACGGGTACTGGACAAGTTTGGAATGAGTTCAGGGAAATAGATTTCCGCAAAACGCACCCATGCAGGGCAACAGGATGTGAATTGAGGGATAGTACCGCCATTCTTTAGGCGATCTACAAGCTCAGATGCTTCTTCCATGATGGTCAAATCCGCACCAAAGTTCGTATCAACCACATAATCAGCACCCAATTTACGAAGAGCGCTTACCATTTTGCCTTCTAAGAATGTGCCTGGTTCAAAGTCAAATCCTTCACCGATGGACACGCGCACAGCTGGCGCCGTTTGGATAACGACGATTTTTCTGGGTCGGCAATAGCAGCTTTCACCTTATCAAGCTCAGATCTAGCATGCATGGAATCGAATGGACAGGCAGCCGCACATTGACCACAGTGGATGCACATTGGCACATCACCGGTTGATTCAAGATCGTAATAATCGAGCACGCTCATCACATCGGCGCAAGCGCGACGGCACAAGGTGCAATTCTTACACTTCGAAATATCGTGGTAAATGGACGGGTTGTCGAGCGCGATTGGCACGCGTTTGTCGATAAATTCAAATTGGGACATGAGGACCTCCTCGTTCTGTATAATCATACCTATTGTGAAAGTTTTAATTTCTCCTATATTACTAGCATAACAAATAAGGAGGCCATCAATCAACGTACTAGGCTAGTAGGAATTGAAAGATTATTGGACTTCATAAACAGGAAAATTTAAAGTTCATACATCATCGGTACATCGATGAGCTCTACCCGTTCATCGTCTGAGACAAATCCAAACCCTCGTTTGCTAAATAGCCAATAGTATGGTTCACCGTGAAATACACGGGCTTTTTCCATGAGTGATATCAGCACATCTTGGTCAACCGGTTCATTTTTCCATTTGCACTCGCCCACTAATAAATGACGTACAGGCCGTGCATTGGGATTCGCTTGTATGTCCGCCATGGCCACTACATCGATTTCAACTTGCTTTTTCGTTGCACTATCCGTGCCCCACCAATGACCTATTTGTTGTGGCAAGAACGGAACTGAGCCTCGGTGAATGCGCGCCTGTACATATTGTGCTGCCATCGTTTCAAATACGAGTCCCATGAAATGTGAAAGCATAGGTTTAACGTATTGATGGTATACAAGTTTGCCATTAAAGTTTTCAATGGCCCCTTGGTTCGGTTCTACAAAACGATACCAAAAGGTATACATAGAATCTTTAATGGTATAAATACTTTTATTAGACTTAGATCCAACAGGATGTATTTTTTCGATGATCTGTAAATCAATAAGGCTTTTTAGATAATTATTCAATGCCCCCGTCGTCATATCTACCTTAGTAGCAATTTCGTTATTACGGCTGGCTCCCTTAGCGATAGCACTGAGGATTGCATTATACTGGCGAGGCTCCCGTAATTCCTGTTTTAATAGACTCGATGGCTCATCTACAAGACGTCCTGTAGGCGTAAAAACAAGGAGATAATGCTTTCATCAAGAGAATCCCCTTCCCTAAAATATGATAAATATTCAGCCACACCACCGGTAAGACCAAAGGCGATAGCACTATCCTCATAGGAAAGATGGGGTACCATTTGACGGGCCTCGATATACGTAAACGGTTTAATTTTATACTGCGCCGTGCGGCGACCATACAAAGAGCTCTTATGGCCTAGCACCTGATTTTCCATAAAACTCATGGACGAACCGCACAAGATGAGCATTAACTGAGACCGATTTTTATATGCATCAATCAAGGCCTGCAGCTCAGACGAAACGGACGGAATCGATTCCGCCAAGTACGGATATTCGTCGATAATAAATATACAACGATGGTCTAAGCTATACTCAAATAAATGGGTCAACGCCGCCGTGATCGTTGGAAAATTCGGTAATGTGGACTGTAATTTACCGGTTTCAATCATCCCCGTTGCACGATATACAGCTTGTGAAAGCACCTCTAAATTGTTACTCGCACCAGATTCGAGGCCCACCATATACGCGCCATCATGAGACGACAAAAAGTGGTGCAACAAATACGTCTTACCCACACGACGGCGTCCATACACAATAGCCAATTCAAAACGTTTTGAATTATATTGCGCCTCCAGAGAAGCTAATTCATGTTCACGGCCTACAAATACCATATCGCACCTCCTCGTTAATCTAAATTACGCTATGCAACAAATATCCTATCTATATCTTCTTTAGTATAACACGATATAGTATATTACGATATACTATATTACGTTATACTAAATTACAAAACAAGATAAAACACTTATCATATCAGTGTCTATCTAGTGTTATAAAGATTTTTACCCACACGTTTTGTCCTATAACTCAAACTCATACTCTGCATATAAACACAAAAAAGCAGCTCTTTCGAGCTGCTTTGTCGTATAAGGTGTATATTATTTTTTACCTTGTTTTGCTTGTTGTGGCCATAAGAAGTTGTAAACTGCTTCGGATGGGGAACCAGCAACAACTGGACGGTCTTTGCCATCAACTTTATCTTCACGTTCTGCGTAACCTTGTGGGTTGTACAATACAACTTTTTGGTCTTTTACAGTTTTCTTTTTGTGGTTGAATTCTTCAGTTGCGATGAAATGATAACCTTCAGAATCTTGAGCTTTGATCATTACAGTTGCAGTTTTATCGCTTTTTTGAACGCTATCTTGATCGATGGACCAAGTGATACCTGCACTATCTTGACCAAATACTTGCCAGTTAACAGCACTAGCAGAACCGAAACCGAATGCGCAAATTGCAGCAGCAGCTAAACATGTACCTAGTAATTTTTTCATATATTTCACCTCGTATAAAATTAAATTTAATTTATTATACCATATATTAAATGTATTTTGCGTGAAAGCTAATTTTTTGCGATACTTTTACGTAAAATGTACTTCGTCCTACACCATGACGTTCGATAAAGCCCTCTTCTACAAGTTCTTTCAAGGCTTTTTCAACTGTAGATATAGCTATATCTGGTTGTTTCTCAAGAATTCCAGATTTCGTAATCTTACCAATAGTGGCACTAATTATGATTTTAATACGATCCTTTGCAGATAACGACATAGTCAGCAATTCAATACGGCTTTCAAAATCACGATAAGCCGCCAAAATAACGCGAAGCATGTATTTGACAAAAGGGACTATATCTTCATCGCCTGTGTGCCAACCTGCGCCGGATTGAGCTAACGCCGCATAATAACTGTCCTTTGTACGCTCGATTTTTTGCTCTAAACTAATGAACTTACCTATCATGTACCCATTTTGATACAAGAGCAACGTCGTCAGCAATCGGCTCATACGCCCATTGCCGTCATTGAAAGGATGAATACACAAAAAATCGTGTATAAATACAGGAATCACAAGCAATGGATTCACCGATTTATCTTGAAGAACCGCATTAATACTATGGCAAAAGTCATCTATAGCAGCCGGCGTTTCATATGGTGACAATGGCCTAAAGCGTTCCCTCTCAGAACCATCTGCAAGCCGTTCAATTATCGAATTCTGTACATTTTTATATTGTCCACCAATCCCCTTGTAGGAATACGCATACAAATCACGATGTAACTGCAGTACAATGTGCCTTGTCAAATCGATATACTCGTAATTTTCATGCACCGTATTCAACACATCGCGATACCCCATAATCTCTTCCTCATCCCGATTACGAGGCGTCGTCTTATCCGCCACCAACGAACGAATACGAGCCTTCGTCGTCACAATGCCTTCAATCCGGTTCGACGACTCCACACTCTGCACCTTCGCAATATCCACAAGCCGCGCCACACTACTAGGCCGCTGCGATACAAACAAATCCTGCCGCCCCTTATACTCGTGAATCTGTGAAAGCAACGACACAACCTCACCATCCCACAGACAATCCTCGAGCCACCGATAATCAAAACTACGCATACCACACCACCTTTCCCCTATACGAATATTTCTCCCCTAATTTTAATACAATTTAGGCGATAAATAAATAAAAATATATCTTCCTTCTCCGGTCCTTTGTGGAAAATAATTTTGTAGATAAAAAGAACTCAATTCTCTGAATTTGTATAAATAATAGATGCGAAATGGGATTGATGGGGCCGAAAAAACGACTTTGGCCCTGCGGAGGCCGTAGGCCGGAGTCAGACCCGGCCGGTGGAGGCTTTTTCGGACCCATCAATCCCTAAGCATACGTATCATGAATATTATTCAGAGAATTGAGTTCAACCGTATCTATATTAAATTATTTTCCCCAAAGGGCCTGCATTACTTCTGATCCTATTGTATCTTTCTCAATTTTCACAGGTTTTTGTTTTTCATTGCTTGTCAACAAAGGTACGCCAGATTGGCTATACACGGTTGCGTTCACTTCTGTCCATGTGCTATCTGGGCGGTTAATTTCAACGGTGTAGATATAGGTATAACCTTCTACATTGTTGGCTTTCACCAAAATACGAGCCATAGAATCTGTTTTAAACACAGATGAGTTATCGATAAACCATGCGGAATCGTCTGTGTCCGCATCAACGTAGTACCAATCAGCAGCATTGGCTACGCCAAAGCCACCGAAAAATATACATCCTGCTGCCATAATGGCAGCTAACCATTTTTTCATCATTCTCTCCTATTCAATCCTTTATTCATTCAACTATATATGGGCATGATTATGGTTTGGTCTCTACAGAACATCAGGGCCTAATAGATAAAGCAACTGCTCGTCCTGTATAACACGAGTGGCGACCACTTAGGTGATCGCCAATTGTGCATATCTATGTTAGATATAGTATATTTTCGTTACTTTGCATATAGAATACAAATAAATCTATATGACATATACGATATTATTCTTCGCTTTCGATTTCAGATGCAGGAATTACAGCAATGCTTGCTACCTTATCACCATCGTCGAGGTTTTGTGTTTTCACACCAGAAATGGCTTTGCCTTTTTTCACAGCAATGTCATTCATGTTAAAGCGAATGATTTTACCTTGTTCGGAAATGAGCATCACTTCGTCATCATTGTGAACGACTTCAACGGCTACTACATCGCCAGTTTTGTCGTTAATACGGAAGTTCTTTGTACCGATGCCGCCGCGTTTTTGTACATTGTACGCATCTGCTTCGTTGCGTTTACCATACCCCTCTTCGGAAATAGTAAACACTTGTGCTTCGCTTTCATCAGACTCAAGAACACCAGCGCCTACAACAACGTCGCCTGTTTTCAATTTGATACCACGAACGCCATGAGCCGCACGTTTCATGAGACGAACGTCCTCTTCGTTGCAACGGATGGCCATGCCAAGTTTCGTACCAATTAGGATATCTTGGTTGCCTGTGGTTACGATTACAGAAATCAAGCGGTCCCCATCGTCAAGGTTAATCGCATTGAGGCCAGAACGACGGATGTTGCGGTATTCTTCGATAGCCGTGCGTTTTACAACACCGAACTCAGTAACCATGAATAAGTTTACATTTTCATGGATGCGTTCAAGGTCAATCATAGTCGTAACGGATTCGCCTACAGCGAGTGGCAATACGTTGACCATAGCAGTACCACGAGAGTTACGGGAACCTGCTTCTGGCACTTCGTACGCTTTGAGGCGGTATGTACGGCCAGTAGACGTAAAGAACAACAATGTATTATGCGTGCGAACATGCATAATTTGTGTTACATAATCGTCTTCCTTCGTCTTCATGCCAATAACGCCAGCGCCACCTTTATGTTGGTTGCGATATACGTTCGCGTTCATCCGTTTGATATAACCTTGTTTAGTCAAGGTAATTACCATTTCTTCGTCAGCGATGAGGTCCTCTACATCAAGGTCGGACGTGTCGATTGTGATTTCACTGCGACGAGGGTCGCCGTATTTTTCTTCATATCTTCCAATTCGTCTTTGATGATTTGACGTTGACGCGCTTCACTAGCCAAGATAGCTTTCAAATCTTCGATCAATGCCAACAATTCCTTGTATTCTTCTTCGATTTTTTCGCGTTCCAAGCCTGTTAAACGGCGTAAACGCATGTCGAGGATGGCTACTGCTTGTTTTTCTGAAAGCCCGAATTTCTGCATCAATGCGTTACGTGCAATTTCGTCAGTTTGGGAACTGCGAATTGTAGCGATAACTTCATCGATGTGGTCGAGGGCGATCAACAAGCCTTCCAAGATGTGTGCACGTGCTTCGGCTTTGTTAAGCTCGAATTGAGTGCGGCGTACGATAACATCGAGGCGATGATCTAAGTAGTAACCCAATACTTCTTTCAAATTCAATACGCGAGGATGACCGTCCACGAGGGCCAGCATAATCACGCCGAAAGATTCTTGTAATTGAGTATGTTTATACAATTTATTGAGGACGATATCTGGTTGCACGTCAGCGCGCAATTCGATAACGATGCGCAAACCTTGACGGTCAGATTCGTCGCGAAGTGCTGTAATACCATCGATGACCTTATCGCGGCTCAAGTTCGCAATCGTTTCGATGATGCGAGCCTTGTTAACTTGGTATGGGATCTCAGTCACTACGATTTTATGCTTGCCCTTTGCCATTTCTTCAATGGTTGCACGAGCGCGCATTTTTACACTGCCACGACCTGTGGAGTACGCTTTTTTAATGCCTTCCCGGCCCAAAATGAGCGCCCCAGTCGGGAAGTCTGGACCTTTGATTTGCGTCATCAATTCGTCCACAGTTACATCTGGATTATCGATGAGCATTTCAAGGCCATTACATACCTCGTTAAGGTTGTGCGGCGGAATATTTGTCGCCATCCCTACGGCGATACCACTGGAACCATTGATGAGAAGATTTGGAATCTTCGCTGGCAATACGGTCGGTTCTTGCAAGCTTTCATCATAGTTCGGCATGAAATCAACAGTTTCCTTGTCGATATCAGCGAGCATTTCTTGCGTAATTTTCGCCATACGTACTTCGGTATAACGCATCGCAGCGGCACTATCGCCGTCGATGGAACCAAAGTTACCGTGGCCGTCTACCAAGAGGTAGCGCGTATTGAAATCCTGCGCTAAACGAACCGTTGCGTCGTAAACGGATCTATCACCATGTGGATGATACTTACCGAGTACGTCACCGACGATACGAGCGGATTTCTTGTACGGTTTATTTGGCGTCATGCCTGTTTCGTGCATCGCGTACAAAATACGACGATGTACTGGTTTCAAGCCATCGCGCACATCAGGAAGAGCACGCATTACGATTACGGACATCGCATAATCGATATAGGCGTTCTTCATTTCTTTATCAATCTGAACGGGATGAATATTCCCATGGGACCATTGTTGGTCTGCCACAATCTCACCTCATTTTACTAACACTGATTACAATTCATCATATTATTATAGCATTTTTGTGGGTTTAGCGCTATTGTTATCAGGATTTTTAGTGAAAGCATACTCTAACACTTACAAATTTTATCTCTCCCCCATATATTTAGGGATTATAATCCCAATTCCGCACAATTTTAACGAGTTTAAGGATTACAATCCCAATTCACCAATATTTTTATCCGTTTATGGATTATAATCCCTAAACACAATTATGAATATAAATCTAATATCCGACTATGAATTGAATACCTGCACAATAGTAATTACCTATTTAAAAAAATATATCTATCCTTGTTACAATAATTTTGTTTTTTTATTCATTATTCTATATTCTATGGAATTTTATAAATAGAATGTACAGAGAGGAGATACATATGGATAATCAGAATTCAAAATTTCACTTACCCAAGATTTCAGCCATTATCTGGATACAATTTAACTATGTTCTTTTTACAAACTTATCAAAATCAGAAATTACCTTCTGATGCGTATTAAACACTTTTATATTCACTAACAGCTTTCTTTTGAGCCTGTGTCATAGAAATATTACCCTTGTTTGTTAGGATATGATACTCATTAAAGTCTAAAAACTTATCAACACTTTCAATAAAGGCTTTCATAGTAAATGTTTCACGTCGTTCGATAATACGCTCTATATAATCAAAAAACGAAGATATAGTTCGCTCTAATTGTTCAATCTCTTCAATGGATAAATAATTTTTTGCTACAATTACATCCTTTTTATAAATCCGTCCTTCCGGTCCAGATTCCCAAGTAGTCAATCCCATATGATTCTTTGTAGCATCCGCATGACTATGAATGATTTCTGCAGCAGTTTGACCAGTTATAGCATAATGAAACTTATTCTGTATCGTTCCAAAAAAATCTCTAGTTATAGGTGATTGTGCATCATAATCGATTGCACACGCTGCAAATATATCTGTCACTTGTTGATATATACGACGTTCACTAGCACGAATTGAACGGACTCTTCGTAGCAACTCTTTAAAATAATCTTGGCCAAATGCGCGTCCATTTTTTAGCATATCATCATCAAGGGCAAAACCCTTTATAATATATTCACGCAATACGCCCGTAGCCCATATACGGAATTGAGTTGCTTTTTACTGTTTACACGATACCCTACCGCAATGATGGCATCGAGATTATAAAAATCCGTAAGCCTCTTTACAGTACGTAAGCCTTCTATTTGAACTTGTTCCATTTTGGAACAAGTTCCAATTTTTTCTAACTCTCCTTCAGCATAAATATTGCTTAAATGCTTTGATATAGCTTGTGGATTAACATCAAATAATTTCGACATATCCTTTTGAGTCATCCAGAATGTTTCATCTTTATATAACACATTGGTGGAAACAGACTCATTCTCTGCTTGATATACAATAACATTTCCGGTAATCGCATTTTCTAAAGATTTCATATAATTCCCTCCGACAATTATACTTAGCCTTAGTTATATCCTATGCTCCCTTTTAATAATTCACTACAGTCACAGGATCATTATTTCGATATTTACGACTCGTATGAGGATGATCTCGCTCTACCAAACCTTTTAAGGCTTCATCTAATAAGCGCCAAAAATCCTTATTATCATCTGCTGGTATTCCCAATACAATGGAGTTCCCTTTAGAATACGTAATACATGTGGATGTTATATCATCAATGATAGGCAAATATACAATAATAACACCAGATGCCGCTAGCATATCTTTAAGTGGTTCTTTAGCCACAGTCAAAGATTCTTGTGAAAGTTCTTTTATTTGAGGAATAAAGGCTTTAAGTAATTCACAATCATAAGGATTTACCTCCACAAATCGAGATTCACCTTTTGTAATTTGTACCAATGTATAAATAGCACTCTGTTTTGCTTTATCCATATCCTTTATATTCTCATATACCAAAGGCATAACCATTTCATCAGCCACAGTTTTCAAAGATGCTACCTCAAAAAACTTTTGTAAATTATTAACTTGTTCCGCTTTCTTTTTAGTTTCTGGTACAATGCCCAACCGAGCTAATTTAGCATACCCAAAAGGCTTGGCAAAATTTATTTCCTCATCAATAGAATTTTCATACTCTACCTTTAGTATTTTCTCTCTATATCCAGCTTCTAAACCATTCCAGAAACTTGCATCTACGCCAAATACACGTTCTAGACGTAACGCTACATCCTGTGTTAGAGGTACTTCACCATTAATCAATTTACTAATATGTTTCTCACTCATATCCATACGAGAAGCCAACTCTTTTTGAGTCATATGTCTATTTTCTAAAACTTCTTTAATAGTCATGCCTGGTGGAATCGCTATAAAGGTCTTACTCCTATAAATTTTCATATCATTCGTGCTCCTAATTAATGATAATCCACGATTTCTTGAATCTCTACAATATCTACAGTATCACCATACTGAGTAAAAATTAAACGATATGGATGGATTAAATCCATTGCATATTGACCTAATCTAGCACCGTATAAAGGATGACATCTTCCTAATCGTAAACAAATTAACATTTCAATTGATTCAGCATAAGTAAGTTGATCTAAACGTTCATTTATTTTCACTGCCATTCTAAGATTATATTTTTTCTGTGCTACATTAATGTCCGTACATACCTTACGTATTTTATTATTCTTATATCGTATCTTCAATACCTCACCGACTCTCTATCTAACGAGACTAGATACAATATAAATGGCCATCTATAATAATTTACCTATTAGGTTAATTCTATTATACTCCTTTATAACAAGTTGTAAATAGAATTTTTACCTAATAGGTAAATTAAAATATAGAATAATAAATTATACAAATTCAATACATATAAAGAACGTGCAAATCAAATTGATTTACACGTCCTTTTATCATCATATCATCAGTAGTTATTTCTATTTTAGAAATAACTACTAACACATCTCAAATATGCTACTTTATTAATTCTCAACAATTATGGAATCCAGTTGATTCATTCTAAATTCTTCTACCACGTCCATAAAGGCCTTATTATGTATTGGATTTTCAGTCATACCAAACAAATGGCTCATGCAATTACAGTCGGAGCAGCCAAATTTTTGGCACGTCCCACTCGGAAATGGCACGTACCGCATCAGCTAAAGCACATTCGACGCTCACGTCTACATCATCAGGGTCTGGCATGCTCGGCATAGATGGGTATGGCTCATGAGTGAGAATCCAGCTTTCAAGGGGTAGACCACTTGTGCGAATAGGCACAGCCGCTATCATTTCGCAATGGCCGCGGAAGTAATCGAGGTGCCAATGCATTTTCTTGCGTTTTCTCTTATGGCGCTCAATGCGTTTCGTAAGGTTCGTCTTGGCGGAGCCGACATACATGTAATAACCTGCATTAAAATGCATCATGCCCTTAGATCCGATTTCGAGATCTAGTTCATGGTCAAGGTGCATCACCATGATGTATACGCCGCTATCGTGCGCTTCGCTTTCGAGAACATAGCTCGGATAGGTACAAGCGCGTGTCACGGTAGGCATTGTGAAAGTCTCATCCCACGCTACAGCAACGGCTTTCCAGTCAAGATATGGGGCCACTTCTTTAAAGGTCGTAGCAAATTCTAAATCCGTATGGTAGTCCGGCAAGAACCATTGAGCTTGGTCCCATTGTACAAGAAATAATACACCCGTATGGTAGCCTTCATTTTGCAGTTCCCGTAAGTGCAATAAATGCTTGTGTCCCCGTTCTGTGATAGCATCGGGGAACATGGCACCGGTCTTGGAGAACAAGGTGCAGGATTTAACCTCTAACAGGAATTCTTCACCATCGTCGTTAGTGAGGAGTAAATCAAAGCGTGATGTCGCCCCATGTAGTTTTACCGTATATTCGCGACGTACAACACGCCATTGTTCCCAACCAGGAATGAGTTTGTTTCAATCAAATGCTGAGCCACATCATTGCTATAATTCGTATCAAGCATGATAACCACACCGTCGCGCTCAATGCCTACAACGCGGTACTTCGTCTTCGCATCCGGCTTATCATGAGGCACGATGTACATCGTGACACCAGTAAATAACAATTCCCACATACGACCTGGATTTGGTAAATGAGCAAGTACGCTTTCACCATTAAGATCCAAGGTCACCACAAAACGATTGGGACGACCTGTATAAGTTGCTTTCAAAATTGTATCGTATAGAACCTTCATCGTTCCTCCTACATCAAGATAATTCTAGATTCATTATACAACAAAACGGGCCACTCCGAAGAGCGGCCCGCTGGGAGGCGTCATATGACAGGTTCCGAGGCTATCATATGACCAGGGATAAGATATTCATCGCATAACAGCGATAGTTGTGCTAAGCACAGATGGGATAGAATTATCTATACATTAGCGATATGTTGTTTTATTGCAAATCTTTACTTTGCGTAGATACTTCACTGGCAGAGGTAAAGCTTGCCAATGGAGCATCGCCAGAGCCTAAGATTACCTTGTTCGCTACTAGCGCATTAGCTGCCGTTTTAGCTTGCTCCAAAGTAAGGCCAGTGCGAGGTCCACTAATTGTGATCGATGCGCTTTTACCATCGACTGTAGCAAATTTAAGATATACCACACGTTTATCAGCCATGTTGGGCACTCCTTTCTAATTCATATACATAAGGATGGGAATGATCGCGATAGGTCCACAGGGTTTGGATTACTACGAACCTTCACGCAGCCATTATGTGCTAACTATTATGAGTGAAAGCACATTAATGACCAAGGGATACTTCGTTGACGCGTATTACGTCAGCAATGGTGTTCTCATAGAGACCAGCCAATGCGGTACCGACGATTTTAACCGCATCATCAGTAGCTTCTTCAGCGACGCGTGTGAAAGTGACGTCTTTGTACTTCGGTTTTTCTTCCGTACCGATATTAAAACGTAACACTAACTTTGTGCGTTTTAGTTCAGCCATCTGATCACCTCCTTTCACCTATATACATTCCAAAAGGAGGCTCGTGACAAGCAAATTCGTTTCAAAAAGAGGAATAATATTTTTCCCCATGAAAAAACGACCCCAAATCAAGGTTTAGGGCCGTACTTTTGTATTTAGTTTCACGTGAAACAGGGTCAAAAAATTTTTTTGCTTTTTTTGTAGCTTGGGACACATTATTTTATTGTAAAATGAATTATACTAGTATATGTAATTTGAAATGATGATAACAATCATTTCATAACGATCTCTTACTAGCTCTCTAGAACATGTATCGTTTGGACGTACATCATCGTCGAAACGCATCATCTCTAGCATGTGCTAATAGAGACTTTCACAGTGAAAATATATGATAGAATATAAGTAGTTCATTACAATTTAGAGGGGATTACAATGGCTCAAATCGCAGGAAATTTACAACGAATTAAAAACGGCCAACGCCGTTATGCTATTACACCGCGCATTCCAGCGGGTTTTATTCAACCAGATCAATTGCAAAAATACATTGATGTGGCGAACAAATTTGGCGCTGTTCTTAAACTAACCGGCAGCCAACGCATTATGATTACGAATTTGAAAGCTGAGGACGTAGACGCAGCGTGGGAAATGCTCGGCATGGAGCCGGCGTACATGGTGTCCAACCGCGTGCGCAGCGTCAAGATTTGCCCTGGCACAACGTTCTGTAAACGGGCTAAACAAGATAGCGTGCATCTTGGCATGCAGTTGGAACGCAAATATTTGTCCCAAGAAATGCCTAGCAAGATGAAAATCGGCGTGTCCGGCTGCATTAATTCTTGTACTGAAAGCCGCATGAAGGACGTTGGCGTTATCGGTTCTGTTGAGGGCTGGAGCGTCTACGCTGGCGGCAGCGGCGGTGCGCATCCACGCATTGGTGACCTCATTGCAGAGGTAACAACAGAAAAAGAAGCCCTTGCACTTGTGGACCGCATCATCGAATATTACAAAGCAAATGCACAAATCGAACGAATGGGTGAATTCATCGACCGCATCGGCTTAGAGGCTTTCAAAGAAGCTGTACTAGGCGACCTTGAAGGGGCTCCTACAGAAGTAAAAGCAGCAGAACCTATTGTTAACTTGCCAGGTCACGGCAATGATCCAGAGGTTGAAACGCCACGCCTTGAACCAGGTCAACCAATTACACCGGATACAATCATCCGCGATATCGTAGACATCTATCCAAATACAGTACCTGTACTACAAAGCATCGGCATGGGTTGCCTCGGTTGTCCATCCTCTACGATGGAACCACTATGGCAAGCCGCTGAAATCCACGGCGTCAACGTGTACGATTTACTTAACAAACTAGAAACTGCCCGCAAAGGTGCATAATTAATATAAAGGAGTTTCACATGTCCGCATTTAGGCCACATTCACTACTGGTTATACCGCAAAATCCAATTGCTCGTAGAGCGTGAAAACTTAATTCTTGAAAAAACGACAAAGGTCGTAGATGACCTTGCTGAGGAATTGCATTCTATCTCCGTAGATACATACGGCGAACCAATTAACCCTAGCATTCCATTGGAAAACATTATCGACCATAACAACATTCACGGTTGGCTCTCCAACCAAATCAACATAGCATCCGTCCGCGAAGCGGCTTTCATCAAAGACATGCTCGATACAAATGCTGATGAAAATGCTATTCACGTAGTAACCGCTATTCTCGATGCCTTCGCTGTACAAGGTCAAGCATGCGGCGTTGTGGCCCAAGATAGCCTCGAAGAGCATACGGCGCCAGCCATCTACAACGCTCTTCAAAACTTCTATGTAAACGGCATGCCTTGCGACGGCGGCGACCAAATCGTTGAGGACAGCGCTGACCGTTTCACATGGGTCGGCGACCACCGCTTACAAGCTGGCTACTGGCGCACTGCAGGCGTAGACCCTAAATTCATGATGCTCGCATACCAAACATGGTTCGAGGCCTTTGTGAAAGCTATCGATCCTGAATTCGAGCTTATCACCACCGAAGACAATGGCACACGATTATATACAATCGCTAAAAAATAAATACCATTTCGTTCGCTAAAACGGACGAAAAACGAACGAAAACGCGAACGTAAAATTTTACGCTCGCGTTTTTGTCATGATTTATAATTTATACTTACTCAACTGTATATGTGGTACTGCGCCCAGATCCTTGTTTCCTTAAAAAACCAGATTTCACTAATTTATTAACAATTTGTAATACTTTTGTTTTCCCAAATCCAGTATTCTCTACTAATTTCCCAGAAGATAATGCCTTAAATTGTAGAATATTATATATTTTCTTCTCATCAATGGTTAGTTTATCTATATTTTTTTCAATAACTGGCAAAAATAATTTTTTTATTGAGTTATCGGAAATATCAAATTGAGGCTTTTTAACACTATTTTTATAAGCCTCCTGAATACGTTGTATACCAGTACCATATCGCTCAATAATTTCAAGTCGGAAAAAAACATTCCCAATAATAGGATTTCTAAGAATAGAAATTTGCCCCTCTAAATATTGATCTTTTCCTAGCCCCTTTGGTAGGCCTCCTGGCGATACAATTTCAATATGATCATCAAACATAGAAATTTTTGTGTGAGCTGGTATATCCCAAGCACGATGGACCAATGCATTAGCAATAGCTTCTCTGAAAGCAGTCTCAGGTATACGCTCATATCGTTTGCGAAAGGAGCCCTCGATTTCACTATATTGATAATAACGACGATACATAGTTAATGCTTCGTTATAATAGTTCAATAACGATGTATGTTCAATTGTATTTCTTTCCAAAAAAACATTAATAGATTCCCCAAAACGAGCCATATCTACACCATGAAAAGAATTCTCATCAGCTAGTAACTCACCTGCAATAGTATAGCCTTCATTCATACGATATAATTCTAACGTAATTAGTAAATCCCGTGTTAGAGCAGAAATCCCCATTATAGATTTACAAGCCTCTTCTAATACAGTAAATTGTAAGTCCTGACGTTTAGAAACTAAGCTATCATAGGAAAGGTTCTCTCCTTCCATAACCAATCGCTTCAATTCAATCGTATCTACAGGTATGGATGCACTATCACTACGTCTATATGATTTTCCATTATAAAAGTATGGAGTATCTTTTCCTTTTTCTACTGTTAAGGTTATAACATTCGTACTATCATCAATCTCCAATCTAAAATTAGGAATTGGATTAATAGTATCATTAATCTTATTTTCAATGGCTAAACATGCCTCTCTAGGATTTTTCTATACCAATAATTGCCCCATCATCCTTTATTCCAAATTGAATCTTTCCTGTTCCATAATTAGCATAAGCACTTACCGTTTTTTTAGAAATGTATTGGTTATTGATTCTTTAAACTCTAAAGATTTCGTTTCTCGCATAGTATCACCCACCTTTTTATATAATATATCATAAAACGAGCGTAAAAACGAACGTAAAATTTTTTTCGTTCGTTTTTACGCTCGTTTTTGTCTATGTCTAAAATTTGTATTCACAAAAATTATTGTTAATACAAATACTTTTGGACATATATAGTGTATCCTATGAAATAGAACAGGCCTGTTCTATTTTAAAATTCCTTATAAAAGTGTAGCTATAGACACAGAATTGATAAGAAATATCAGTTATAATAGAACCATAAGATAAATCATTACTCATATACTTTCAAATATAGGAGGTGCAGCATCATGGCAGGCACAGTAAAAAAAGAATTAGGTTTATTATTCCAAGGTCCCTAATTATGTGATCGTAAAAAAAGGCGGTAAAGCAGGCGAAAAGGTAGAAAAAAACATAATCATCCTGAAGCCAATGTTATCTTTACTGTTGTTAAGGGCACAGTTCAAGTATTCCTTAACGAAACAGAGGAACATGTACTCGTACCAGGTGAAGTTCTCGAATTTAATGGCGATAACTACATTCAAGCAACGCTTGTTGAAGATAGCGAATTCATCGTAAACCTCGTTCATAAACCTGAATAAGATTATATAGATATGACCTCCTCCTCTCCTTAGTGTCTATATAAAAAAACACCTATAAGTGGTAAGTTATACAAAAACAGTAACTATTACCATATATAGGTGTTTTTTACATTCTTAGTCCTAATATCTTAATTTCATAACTGTATTTCTATAGAATATAGTGTTTGCTTGCAGTTGCTTTCATAAGAGAATATACTAATTATGTAAGAGAGAAAGAAGGATTTACATGACACGCGAAGATTTAGAAACCTATATTCACAATCAATTTGAGGATACTACCACCAATACTCCTTGGACGCAGTTCCCGCATTACAAGGTGTACCGCCATCAAAGTAATCATAAATGGTTCGCCCTAGTCATGAATATTACTACCGATAAATTAGGATGGTCAAACATTCGGCCTATCGATGTTTTAAATATTAAATGCGAGCCCACCATGATTGGTGCCTTTCGTAAGGAACCAGGCATATACGCAGCCTATCATATGAATAAGGCCAATTGGCTAACCGTTTCTTTGGATGGCTCTGTGCCTACTGAAAGAATAAAAATGCTCCTCGACATGAGCTATCGATTGACTAAATAAAATACTAAATTCTTTATCTGCCCATTTAGCACATAAAATAAAACGAGCCTGGATTCATTCTAAGCTCGTTTTTTTGCTTTCACGTATTGTATTGTTTAATATTTATGAAATAACTTTCACCTATACTCGTAACATCATAGATGCACTTATTAAAAGTACAGTATATACAATAGCAATGATAATAATATGCATTGATGTGGTCTTTAACATTTGGCGGTATAATCCAAGTGAACAAAGTATATAATATAGGGCCAATACAAACGTAATAAGGCCTAAAATAAATTGAACACCAAACGCAATCATACCTGCTCCAGCAAGGCTCAATATAATAACAAGTACCGCACCGAGTAAGGACAATACGGTTATAGGTAAATCAAAGGCCATCGCATACGAAACGGCCATGAACGTATCCTTAAACATAAGATCACGATTACTAGTGGCTTTCACATAAAAATAGACCAATATCAACCAAAGCCCTTTTAGGAAAAACCAGGCAAAAATAAAACCTAAAATCGATACAATCGTATCTAGCATGGTCGCAGGCGTGATAAAAAATATGATACCATTTTCCACCACCGACAAACCAAGCATAATGCCAAACAAACGCAACATAAAAACTAGCGCTTGATCAAACGTACCATTCTCCATAATATACGGAATCCCCTTAGACCGCGGATACCGCATTAAACTCCAACAAACCTGCATAAAAGACATAATTAAACCCTCCTTGTCCCTTTCTCCTCTACAGTCTAAAAAAACTAATATCTATCTCTGATAGAGATAAACAGCCCCCTCTCGAAAAACGACTTCGGGCTCCGCGTAAGCGCAGTAGCGTGTCGGCTTTTCGAGAGGGGGCTGTTGAATTCTATCTCAAAGGATAGATATTATTTTTTTAGACGTTTAATTACTTCATCTGTAATATTTTCAACGTTACTATTTGCATCAGCTGCGCGGATTGTGTATGGGTCGTCTAATACAACGTCCATTTTCTTTTCAACGCGAACGGATTCGATAGCGTTGTGAATGTTTTGCATCATTGGTTGTGCAATTTTATTCACTTCGTCATTTTCTTTTTGTAACAATGGAGCTACGGATTTATTGAATTCTGCTTCTGCTTGAGCTTGATCTTTAATTTTGTCAATTTCTTGCATTTTCTTTTCAATTTGTGGACGGTATTGTGCATCTACTTGTTGCATTTTCATGTCGAGTGCACCGTAACCAGGATAGCTATTTACAACTTGACTCATTTGCACTAAACCAATGTTAGCAGCGCTTGCCACAGCAGTGGTAGCGGAGATAGCACCAACGATAGCCAATGTTGTCAATTTTTTAGTTAATTTCATTTGAGATCCTCCTGAACAGTAAAGTTTCATTACACAAACATGTAATGCACTATTTTTTTACTATATCAAATCTAACTTGCTTTCACAAGTAAAAACCCTCAAAAAAATCATAGATGAGATATAGCATCTAATAATTAAATTGTATACTATTAAATAATAATAAGGGCCCATGAATTCATCATGAACCCTTATTAAAAATTTACTATCTATTATTGTTCGTCATTAAGATAGATATATTTATCGGATTTCAATTTAGACACGAGGTCAGGCACCAAGCCGATAAGGCGATCAAAGCTATTGCTGTAAGGATTGCCTTTAATGTTGAACAACTCGATGCGTTCGCCTTTGATCACGAGCACAGCGCTTGGTTCCATGCGAGCGCCGCCGCCACCGCCGCCACATTCATGGTTCTTGCCAGATGTATTGTGGTTTGTGCCAGTGCCGAAACCAAATGTTACGTCCACAAATGGAACCAATGTAGTATCGCCGATTTGCACCGCTTCACCTACTACAGTTTCCACCTTAATCATATTTTTGAACTTCTCAAAAAGGACTTCTAAATTTTTCCTTTTACGTTACTGTTCTCCATCGTAGTACCTCCACTGATGTCAACTATGCGTTAGCGGCTTGTTCCGCTTTCAATCGTTCTAACTCTTTCTTTTCTTTGCGCTTAACCCAAACGACCTTGACCGTTTCAGCTATGAGTGCACGCATTGGTTGTGAAAGCACGAATCGCGTGCCGTGCCATGCCAATGCGCCTAGAATAATGCGCCCTTTAATGTGTCCGCTACCTTCTAAATGCCAATTCAAATAATCAATCTCGATATGTTCAGCCTGTTCAGGCCAAATACTGTACAACATCGAAGCAAACATGCCACCCTTAAAAGGATCACCGATGCCGATATGCCCTTCTACAGCGATATCTCGTGGTTTAGAATGGTCATAACACCGCTTAGAAACAAGCAACAATTGACGCCACAATTCCGTATTCGTCACATGTTTCATGAACCAAAAGGTCGGGATTTTCGATTTAAAGCTAGCCACCGGATCATTAGGATCTGGTTTTTGAAAGCGCGATTTTACGCTATCTTTCAAGCCGTCTATTTTCGTAAATACCTTCTCTTTTACGGTGCCATCACTATTGAAAGTAACCTTTTCTACCACTTCATCATCAGGTTTCATCGTCGGGTTATCGCGAATTGAATCATATTGTGCAGCCCGCGCTTCAGCACCCTTATTATCATCCTTAGATGTATCAACACGTTCAACGCGAACCTGTTTACCTTGTGCATCTGATGTTTGCCCTGCACTGCGCGAAGCATCTAGGCTTTCACCAGAAGCACCAACGGTCGTCGGCTCAGTCGGTTCAGTACCGCCCTGGCCATCACCTTGCATGGCTTTCATCATCGCTTCCGCCTGCGCAGCCATCGGATCATTTTCAAATTCGTCAACAGCCTTCTGATATTCGTCATCAACCCGTTGTTGAATCCATTCGTCGTATTCTTTCACAGGGCCTATTTTCTGCATACCTAATACATACAGTTGTTTAAAAAATGGTTTGCTCTGAAAATATGCGAGATGCAGCGACAATACGCGCCACAGCCATTTAACCGACAATTCTACGCGGTACGGCGTCCTGCCGTTCCATTCGATGCTATATGTGATTGGCGTTAGTAGGATAATCATGATCAGCGCTACGATAAGAAGCACTACGACGAGTGCCACAATAGCGACTATACTCAACCACATCACCTCCTTAGGTTATGGGATTTGTGAAAGTATACTCTAATTTTCAATGCCCTTGCGAGCCATTACACCTTGCATGTAATAATGCTTAACTTCCTTCATTTCCGTCACAAGATCGGCCACATCAAGAAGTTCTTGCGGTGCCCCGCGCCCCGTAAACACCACTTCGGTTTCCGGATTACGAGCCTCTAATAGAGCCTCCGTTTTTTTCCAATCAATGAGTTCAAAGAACAAGCCATGTTATATTCGTCAAGAACCACCAAGTCATAGTCACCGCTAGATACAGCCTCTAACGCGCGTTCATAGCCCTTTTCAATAAGCGCTACATAATCCTTAGGCGGATTTCCCGATTCAAATACAACCACCTCATCACCCCATTTGGCGAGCTCATCCTTGCTCTTCATGCCTTCCTTGATGATAAAAAACGGTTTACCTACAGTTTCTAATGTAATATTTTTGAGGGTCGGTAAAATATTATGTTCACTATACACTTTAGACTTCATGAACTGTAAAAATAAAACCTTTTTGCCAGCGCCTATAGCTCGTATAGCGAGGCCGATAGCAGCCGTCGTTTTACCCTTGCCTTCGCCGGTATAAACTTGTACATAGGCCTTCATAGATATACCTCCGTTCATATACCATAATTGTACAATATTTATAGACGAAAAGGAATAGATATCCTTATTATGCAATATAATACATAAAAATCTGTTCCTTATTACAATTACATACATAAACATAAGGGATGAGGGTCCCGAAAAAACTCCACCGGCCGGGTCTGACTCCGGCCTACGGCCTTCGCAGGGCCAAAGTCGTTTTTTCAGGACCCTCAACCCTTTTTATTAGTATACAAATCATATATGAGGAACAGATTTATTACCTGCCTTAATTCACAAAAAGGATATCTATTCCATCCCTTATACAGTAATCGTAGCAATTATGGTATATGAATTACTACCAACCCAGCCGTTTAGGAAGAGATGTAATGAATACTTATTAGATAAGTTCCTTATAATGTGTCTTAAAAAAATAGAACAGGCCTGTTCTATTTTTTAAGACACATATACTAGACCCTCAGAATTAGTACACGCCTGTTCTATTTTTTAGGGCACATATATTAGGTACTCAGAGTTAGAACACTCCTGTTCTAATTTTTTATAAGGCATATATAAGCCAATCTCGTACACTTCTTTATCCTAAATTGTACAATGATATTTTATACCAATTAGCCTGCTAAATTTGGGTAGAAAAAGATAGCCCCCTCCGGAAAATGATTTCGGACTCCGCGTGGCGCAGTAGCTTCCCCTCTCCCGCCAGTTTAGTAATTAGTAATACGCAAAAAAGGATACCCCCTGTTCGAAGACGACTTCGGACTCTCCCTTATGCTAAGTTGTACAATGGTATTTTATGCCAATTAGCTTGCTAAATTTGGATAGAAAAAGATAGACCCCTCCGGAAAATGATTTCGGGCTCCGCGTAAGCGCAGTAGCGTATCATTTTCTGGAGGGGTCTATCGACTCTATGTAGTTTTAATTACTAATTGGCAAAAATACCATTGGATCAACCGCGGATCCATTAATCCGTACTTCGTAGTGTACGTGTGCGCCAGTACTTTTACCAGTACTACCCATAAGGGCGATGACTTGGCCTTGTTTTACGGTCATGCCCGGTGTAACGAGAACGGCGCTATTGTGGCCATAGCGAGTCACAAATCCGTTGCCGTGATCGATTTCTACAAGGTTACCATAACCGCCTTCGGTGTAGCCTGCAAATGTTACGGTACCCGCCGCAGTAGCAACGATAGGTGTGCCGTAATCGTCAGCGATATCGACACCTTCGTGGAATGCGCTGGCAGCACCGGTCACAGGATCGACACGAGTGCCATAAGGAGATGTAATAACACCCTTACTTGGCCAGATGCTTGGCGTTGTACTATTCGTATATCCACCAGAACCTGTGGTGTAGTTCAATTGTTGCAATGCAGCGATGTCTTGAGCCCCACCATCACGCAAGATGTTTCGCATCGTGTAGAAGCTAACCAATAATTTTTGTGCATCCTTATCTAATTTAGATAGTCTTGCTGAAAGTTGCGCCGCATTTAGCGTGGGACTTGTCTCATCGCTAGCGGCTTCCTGCTTTGGGTCAGAGCCATCGCTACCACCTTGAGATGGTGTGCCGGACTCAGCACCCTTTAACATTTGTTTATTTTCTTCACTAATTTGATTTAAGTTTTGGATTTTCTTATCCAACACTTCTGTTTTTTGTTGTAACAGTTTTAGTTGTTCTGTTTGCAATTGTGTTTGTTGACGCAATTGAACGATTTCTGCTTGTCGTGCAATGCCCCAAATGGATAAAACAAGTGCTGCTACAAATAAGATTACGACCACTACAGCTACAATCTTCGCTTGTTTATGACTCAATGTAATGGTGCAATTATCACCATTCTGAGACACTACAGAACTCAAAATACTTGGTACTTTCAAAATGCCTTCCTTACTTTTAATCATTCCTCAACTCATCATGCATGTGCGCTCTATATGAACACGACAAGGTGATTTGCCTATTGAGAATGGATAACGCTTGCTAACGCTTCCTCATTCGTACGTTCCCCAAGCGCTTCATTTAAACTTTCTAATTCCTCTTGTGAAAGATTAACGAGACTTTTACCTTTCACAATTGGTTTACTGAAAATACGAGAGTCATTTCGGCCATAGATACTGGAAATGCAAACCCCATTATTATTGCCATCAAGCAATGTAAGGGAAAAGGACAAATCGTTGCCGATGTTATCAAATGCATTATACTTCTTAAAGCCGATTTTTTGTAATGTGTTGCCTTGAATATTACGAATTTGAGTTTGTTCCTCAATCATATCCTGCAATCCCTTTGCGGCCTCGCGAATTTCAGTGATTTCTACTGAAAGTTTACGTTCTAGGCTAGCTCCATTTTCACCTTGCATGAAGAAATTGAACTTCTTCGTTAAGCTCCCTAATCTAATGTGTAGGATGATGCAATATACCAATAAAATAACGGCTAATACGCATCCTAATACACCAATATAGGGTTGTATAGATTCTAACATTCAAAACCCTTTCTATCTAATTCGTCCATAAACGGACTAATAGCACGTTCTAGTATACCATGTAATGACGCAATAAGTACACCATAATTCACAATAGGCGTACCTTGCACAACAGCACAATCAATGCGCCGTAACACCTCGCGACGCGTCAACATACAAGCCCCGCAATGGATGATAAGATCATAACCACTCACATCCTTAGGGAACGCGCCACCACTAGTAAATTCAAGCTGTAGGTCCGTATGCCCCTTCTTTTTAAGCCACATCGGAATTTTAACGGTTCCAATATCATCGCATTGGCGACGATGTGTGCAGCCCTCACTGATGAGCACACGCGCACCAGGTTTCAAGTTGTTAAGGGCTTTCACCCCCGTTACTAAATCCTGCAATTTTCCCTTGAACCGAGCCATTAAGATGGAAAATGATGTTAATGGAATATCCGCAGGCGTCAATGCATTCACCGCTTCAAAGGCTTGCGAATCAGTAATGACGAGTTTTGGTTTTTGTGAAAGCTTACTGAGCATTGCCGGTAGCTCTTCTGTTTGGCACACCAAGACAAGGCCTTTGAGGTCCAAAATCTCACGAATTGTCTGTACTTGTGGCAAAATTAGACGTCCCTTTGGCGCCGCCGAATCAATAGGACATACCAAAATGATAGTATCTCCTGGATCAACTAACCCTTGTAATAGAGATTGCTCGCCTTCTACATCGAGCGGTGTTAACCCGCCTAGCAAATCGAGCAATGTAAGACGATCCCGATTCGATGTAAAATCCGTAGAGCCTACGACAGTGGCAATAGCTAACAAATCGGGATACGCATCAACATAATTTAGGTTAGTATCATTACCATTGCTATCATTGTCATGAGCGCTTTCACTATCAAAAGCGTTAATTTCATTGATGAATAATGCAATAGGCACATTATTTTGTTTCAACTTATTAAGCCACATCATATCATCAGCAGTGGGCGCTTCATCATTACGCAACACATAGACAGCGAGATTGATTTTTTTGATAATTTCTTCGGATTTTCAATGCGAAGAGCGCCCAGTTCCGATGTATCATCAATACCCGCCGTATCGGTAATGACCACAGGGCCTAGAGGCAATATTTCCATAGATTTGCTAATAGGATCGGTCGTAGTGCCTGCCACCTCAGACACAAGGGATACTGGTTGATCCGTTAGCATATTAATTAAGGTCGACTTACCCGCATTACAACGGCCAAAAAAGCCGATGTGTACGCGGTTCGCCTTTGGTGTTTGTTCCATTATACGCGAAACTCCATTGTTTCTTCATGTTCTGTGCTCTCCTGAGCATCCATATACGCAATAAGACGTTCTAATTCAGTTTCAGAGCTAAAGGCAATTTCAATTTTACCTTGTACCTTCTTACCGGCTCTAAATTTAATAGATACTGGAGAACCTAGGCTCAATTTTAAACGATCTACCAATGCACGAACCTCAGCTGTATCATGTGGCTCTGTAGTGTCTTTAGACTTAGTCTTTTTAGACATCATGGCTTTCACGAGCTGCTCTGCTTGGCGGGCACTTAATTCGCCCTCTTTAATGCGCTCTGCGGCTTCTACTTGTTGCGCTGCACTACGTAGAGCCAACAAAGGTCGAGCTTGACCAACAGTTAAATCGCCTTCAATTAAATCCTTTTGAACAGATGCGGCTAATTTCAAAAGACGCATCATATTGGCAATATATGAACGGCTACGTCCAAGGCGTGCAGAAATCATCTCCTGAGTTTGCTTATACGTATTCATCAAACCTTGATACGCCAAAGCTTCTTCAATAGGATCCAAGCCTTCACGTTGGAGATTTTCTACCAAAGCGACTTCTGTCATTTCCTCTGTATTATAATTTTTTACAACTACAGGTACTGTTTCTAGGCCCACCATCAATGCCGCGCGATAGCGGCGCTCACCGGCTACGATTTGGTATTTATCCTTTTGCTTGCGAACGACGATTGGTTGAAAGATACCTAAATTCTTAATAGATTCAGCCAAAGTAGCTAAACTTTGTTCATCAAAATTCTTACGTGGTTGATCCTCATTAGGAATTACATCCCCTATAGGCAACTCGTGAACTTCACGTTCAGGTAAAGCCGTCTCTATGGACTGCTCTCCCATCATTGTTGCTAATGTTTCGTTCCTTTTTCTGTTTCATCACCATAATAATCCCCAATCTATTAGTACTTTCACACCGCATATATAAAATGCAGCACAAACCAATATACAGTTTGTGCTTACATTACATAATCATATTTATTTAGTCTATTCTATACCAATTATTTCGTTTTCTTAGAATCTCGAATAACCTCTTTAGCTAATTTAGTGTAAACAGCCGCACCCTTTGATTTCGGATCATACACAATAATCGGTTCCCCATAACTTGGTGCTTCACTGAGGCGAACATTTCGAGGAATAATTGTTTTATACACCTTAGTACCAAAGAACGATTTCACCTCATCTGCCACTTGGACAGACAAGTTAGTACGTCCATCAAACATAGTGAGTAACACACCCTCAATTACAAGGTCTTTATTAGATGTTTGTTGCACGATTGTAATCGTCTTAACAAGTTGACTAACACCTTCCAAGGCATAAAATTCAGTTTGAATTGGAATCAAAACACTGTCAGCCGCTGTGAAAGCATTCAATGTTAGCAAACCAAGAGATGGCGGGCAATCAATGATGATAAAATCATACTCATCGCGTACAGAAGCAATGGCTTTTTTCAAAATTGTTTCACGTGAAACAATCCCTACTAATTCTACCTCAGCACCAGCCAATTGAATCGTTGCAGGCGCTACAAAAAGCTTTTTAAGCATTGTAGGTTGAATAACATTAGCAATGTCTTCGCCATCTATCAACACATCGTGAATACATAATTCCAAATCATCTTTTTCAATGCCTAATCCAGAACTAGCATTACCCTGCGGATCCAAATCTATTAATAACACCTTTTTACCTGCATCAGCTAAACAAGCACTGAGATTAACAGATGTTGTAGTCTTGCCTACACCGCCTTTTTGATTAGTAATCGCTATTACTTTGCCCACAAAATTCACCTCAACTTTACGTTCAAAAATATTTCATTTCATTATAACATAGGGCACGCAAAAGAAATAGAACTTTATAGGTATGACCATCATTTTTCAAATAAAATCTAATAACAAATAAGAATGTTTCACGTGAAACATTCCAAAAAAACATATGTTCACCAACATGATATATCAGCTTATAAATTTATTTGATTATGTGTTATCACTTAATTGATTTACACTATTAGGTATAAAAATGTTTACGTATAACTTTTTTTCTATGGACGCACCTTAATAAATTATATGAAGCTATGACCTTTACAGTATATATAGATATATTTATACTTATAAAAGACAGTGTTTTTAATAGGTTTAACATTTTTAACCATACAATCTATTTTATTTTTTTAAAGGAGGCGTTTCACATGCCCATTTATAACGGAATGCTTCCCGTCATCAACAAGGATGAAGTAAAGCGATATGCAGGACTTCGTCATGCCGAAGATTTTCCAGAAAAATTCGTTGACGAAGCTTGTAAAGAAATCCAATTATTAGCGACGCCAAAAGGTGTCTACCAAGAATATGATTACGATGCGGAAAATAAAGTTATTTTAAGTAATCCGCCGCTCAAAATTGAAGGATCCATCATTGAAAAACATCTTGAAAAATCTACAAAGGTGTATGTGCTAGGTGTTACGGTCGGCGAAGACGTTGAAAGACGTAGCGAACAGCTATTCAAACAAGGCAACTACACCGTAGGTCTCTTACTAGATGCGGCTGCAACAACTGCAGTTGAACAAGTGGCTGACCAAGTTAACGAGGTAATCAATAACATTGCTAAGAAACAAGGTTATGCACCTACATGGCGTTTTAGCCCAGGCTATGGCAACTGGCCTTTAGAAATTCAACCACAACTTGGTAAAATCATCAAAACCGAACAAATCGGACTACAAGTTACAGAAAACTTCTTATTATTTCCAAGAAAATCCGTAACAGCTATTATTGGTTTGATGCCAGGAGATCAATGCTTGACAACAAAACGCGGTTGTAGCTCTTGCTCACAAAAAGATTGTCAATCAAGAAAACTTCCAGAAAAAACAGCGGCTACAAAACCAGAAACAAGCAAAACAACAGCCGAAACATCTGGTATAGCTATGAAAGCACAACCAACAGAATAAAATTTTAACACACGATGTTTCACGTGAAACATTACCTTGTACATCTGTACCATTGTACCCATTCTGTACCATTGTACCCATGTGCAATCAAAAATGTTTCACGTGAAACAATCTATTTATGATATCGAAAAGATGCAATTGTTATAATGAACTAGTGGATTGAAAGCCCGCATATAGATGGTTTAGAAAGATAATTGTGAATAAACATTACTTTCGCAGCGACTTTGGCCCTGCGGAGCCCGAAGGGCGTAGACAGACCCGGCCGGTGGAGCGAGAAAGAAATGTTCATTCACAGCTCTAATGTTTACATACTTTAAGGCGGGCTGACATCACAGAGTTCATATATCAATAATTGCATCTATTATATATAAAGGATGATTCACATGTACATTTTTGACGGCGCTATGGGTACAATGCTCCAAGCAGCAGGCCTAGAAGAGGGTTATTGCCCAGAATTATTTAACGTGGAACGAACAGAAGTTGTAAAAAATATCCACGCACAATATTTACAACATGGTAGTGATGTAATTACTACTAATACATTTGGCGCATGCGGCCTTAAATTAGAAGATTACGATTTACAAGATCGTGTAAAAGAAATAAATATAGCAGCTGTAAAGGTTGCCAAAGAAGCAATTTCAGAGTTCAAGCCATCCGCTCGTGTAGCCGGTTCTATGGGCCCCTACAGGACGGTTTTTTTACAACCATTGGGTAATATGAGCTTTGATTCTATTTACGATACATATAGAGAACAAGCAGAGGCTTTTGATTGAAGGCGGCGTTGATTTCATCATTATCGAAACGATTATCGACGTACAAGAAATGCGTGCCGCTCTATTAGCATCTTTGGATGCTCGTGAAGCAGCAGGTAAGACTAAAGAAGATGTACAAATTATCTGTCAATTTTTCTTTTCAGTGAAGACGGTCGTACCATCACTGGTACACCTCCAGAGGTTGCCACAACTATCGTAGAGGCAATGGGGGCCGATATCATCGGTATTAACTGTTCTCTTGGACCTGAACAAATCACACCGCTTATTGAAAAAATCGCTAGTGTTACTAATTTACCAATCAGCTGCCAACCAAACGCAGGTATGCCACAACTCATTAACAAACAAACGGTATTTCCGCTTTCAGCAGAAGACATGGGCCCATTGATGATTCCAATTGTTGATGCAGGTGCAAGTTATGTAGGTGGCTGCTGTGGTACAACACCAGCGCATATTCAATCAATTTCTGACGCTGTGAAAGCACATACGCCTAAGGAACGTGCTCATATTGAACCTAAAACGGTGATTACAAGTCGTACAAAATTGCTTGAATTAGGTCATAATGTTAAACCGTTGATTATCGGTGAACGCATTAACCCAACAGGCCGTAAGGTGCTCGCTCAAGAGCTACGCGACGGTTCTTTCATTCGTGTAAAACGCGACGCCTTAGACCAAGTAGAAGCAGGTGCAGATATCCTCGATGTGAATATGGGTGTAGCCGGTATGGATCAAACACCTTTGATGGAAAAAGCCATCTTTGAATTGTCCATGCTTGTAGAAACGCCATTGTCCATCGATACATTGGATCCTAAAGCCATGGAGGTAGCCCTTAAAAACTATCCTGGCCGTGCACTTATCAACTCTGTAAATGGAGAAGAAGAGTCCATCACACACGTTATGCCATTGGCTAAACGCTATGGTGCCGCATTACTTTGCTTGCCAATCTGCAGCGGCGATTTGCCTGAAAAGGCTGAGGACCGTGTCGCTTTAGCTGAAAGCATCGTAAATCGCGCATATAGCTATGGTTTACAACCGCACGACCTCTTGCTTGACCCATTGGTATTAACACTTGCCAGCGGCGAAGATAGTGCACGACAAACGCTTAGCACATTGCGTTTATATAAAGAAAAATTTGGTTTTCCAACTGTTATGGGCTTATCCAATATTTCTTTTGGTATGCCACAACGTCCATACTTAAACGGTCAGTTCTTAACAATGGCACTCGCATCAGGCTTAACTACGCCAATTATGAACCCACTTAACTACGCCGCTAAAAAAGCATTCGTATCAAGCTCTACACTTCTTGGTTGGGATCCAGGATCTGCCGATTTCATTAAAGAATACGGCTACGAAGACGAAACTACAGCACCAGGCAATGCGGCGCCAAAAGGTCCAGATAAAGCATCCTTTGATAGCAACGACCCATTAGCCAATATCCGCGCTTGTGTAGAACAAGGCGAAAAGGAAGCCATTGTTGATCTTGTAAAAAAAGCATTAGCTGACGGCATGGATCCATTGGATATTACGAAAAAAGGGCTTTCAGAAGCCATGAACGTAGTAGGGGACAAGTTTGGCTCTGGTAAATTATTCTTGCCACAAGTTATGCTCGCTGCGGAAACGATGCAAGCTGCTTTCAACACTATCAAAGAAATCATTCCAGCCAGCGACAGTTTAGATAAAGGAACCGTTGTTGTAGCCACTGTTAAGGGCGATATTCACGATTTAGGCAAAAATATCGTAGCCGCTTTACTTGAAAATAATGGTTACAAAATCGTCGATCTCGGCAAGGATGTTGACCCTGAGGTCATCGTACAAGCCATTAAGGACAACAAGGCGGCCCTCGTAGGCATTTGTTCCTTGATGACGACCACAATGCCTCAAATCGACAATACCATCGCTGCTATTCGTGCAGCCGGCCTTAAAACGAAGGTCATGGTTGGTGGCGCCGTAGTATCCCAAGATTACGCTGACCAAGCGGGCGCAGATATTTACGCCAAGGATGGTATCGCGGCTGTAAACCACGCGAACGATTTCTTTGAAACTTTGAAATAATGGCTAATCTAGGCATATAATATAGGTAATACTCATGGTGAAAGCCCCAAATAATTCTCACATAACGCATATGAGGCTTTCACCATACATAGAATAGATAAGAGGTATATGATGACATTACGTGAGAAACACCAAAAAGGCCAGTTCACCATCACCGTTGAATTGGACCCACCTAAAAGCAGTTCTGCCCAAAAGGTTTTTGAACAAGCAGCGCGCCTAAAAGGCAAGGTTGACGCCATAAACATTGCGGACAGCCCTATGTCTAAAATGCGCATGAGCCCTATTTCCTTGTCCTATTTATTGCAACATAATGAAGGCATCGAAACGATTTTCCACCTCACATGCCGTGACCGCAACATCATAGGCTTACAATCCGAACTGCTCGGTGCTGCAGCACTTGGTGTTAATAACATTTTGACACTGACAGGCGATAAGCCAGACCATGGCGACCATCCATTCGCACAATCCGTATTTGAAGTGGATTGCATGGGCTTACTAAATATTGCTAAAACATTGAACAGCGGTAAAGATTTAGCAGGTAACGACCTCGATGAACCTACGAACTTCTACATTGGCGCTACAGGTAATCCCTGGTGCTCCTGATTTAGAAAATCGAACGTCAAAAAAACTAGCTGCTAAAATCAAAAAAATGGTGCCCATTTCGTGCAAACACAACCTATCTATGATTTAGAACAAGCTAAACGCTATATCGACAAAATGTCTGAATTCAATGTACCTATTATGCTTGGTTTGATTCCTCTTAAAAGCTTTAAAATGGCAACATACCTTCATGAAAAAGTACCTGGAATCAACCTTACCCAAGACATTCTAGACCGCGTAGAAAAAGGCGGAAAAGAAGCGGGTACAGAAATCGCTATCGAAACACTGGAACAAATCAAAAAAATCGCTGCAGGCGTACATATCATGCCGCTTAATGATATAGATACGACTTTGCATATTATTGATCACGTGTAAATCTTTAAATAACAGCAAAAGTGCTCCCAACAGCCTCCCAAAAATGACACGCTATCGCGCTAAAGCGGGACCCGAAGTCATTTTTGGAAGGCTATTGGGAGCTTCTTTATTCTATAATTAAGCAAAAACGTGATCAATAATATGCAAATCTAAAGAACAGGGAACAAATCAAAATAGATTTGTTCCCTGTTTTGTTTTCGATATAGTCGTTAGTATTAATATGCTACAATCTTTTCCTATTTATTGTTACCGATAATATAAGTTTAATCTAAAAACACCTTTCAAAAAACGACTTTGGCCCTGCGGAGGCCGATAGGCCGGAGTCAGACCCGGCCGGTGGAGGCTTTTTGGAAGGTGTTTTTAGATTGCTTTACATTAATGAAAAAGATTGTAGCATATTATAATAACGGTTTATCCTTTATCTCTTTTGGTTTTCTCGGATATTTCCCAGGTGTTGTTCCTGTTTTCTTAATGTACACGATAGCTCGTTTATCGTCTAGTGTCGGTAAGGTCACGGTTCTTACATCTTCGATGGATGCTTTTAATGTGCTAAGGGCTTTATCAGATTCGCCGACTTCTTCTTCGTAAATAGCGCCTTTTAAGGCGATAACATAGCCTCCATGTTTAACGTAGGGCACGGTCCATTCTAATAAGATGGGCAATCTTGCAACGGCACGGCTTGTGGCGATATCAAAGCTTTCACGATAGTCCTGATGGCTCAAATCTTCAGCGCGTCCATGTAAGGTCTTGCAGTTCGTCAATTGCAATTCGTCGATAACGGACTCAAGGAAGGTAAGGCGTTTCTTGAGGGAATCAAACAAGGTCACGTGCAAGGTTCTGTCATAGATGGCCAAGGGAATGCCAGGAAAACCAGCACCAGTTCCGACATCGATAATGAAGGATCCAGATTTGATAATTTTCGAATCATAACAAGATAGAGAATCAATCATGTGCTTAACCACGACTTCTTTCATATCCGTAATACCGGTGAGGTTAAGATATTTATTTGTTTCAATCATGCGTGCATAGTACACGTAAAAATCTTTTGCTTGCTGCAGTGTGCATGACAATCCAAATGCTGCCATTTGTGAAAGCATATATTCTACAAACTCAGATTCACTAGCGATAGGCACATCATATTTTTCTTTCATCGGTGCTCCTAACTATATGTATGTAATTCAGGTTAAAATTCATTTATTCGCACTGTAAGGCCTATTTATGTACTTCTAGGATAAATTATATACAAAATCACTCAAAAAAAGAGCATACAAGCGAAATATAAGAGTCATATTTGTATCTATTATACCATATTCTCAATATATTCTCATTTATTATATAGATAAAAAGTACAAAAAGAGGAGTTACGCATAAAAAAATCTTATATCACCTAAACCGCCTCATAATTGTAAACCTATTTTTGTTAGCCTTCTAACACATACTTTTTCCAAATTTATATATCTTATTTCTACCTTTTTAAATTTTTTTCTGTTTATCTATAATTTATCACTATGAACTTTTTCTTCACATATAAATTGTTTTGTCTATTCTGAATGTACACTTAGTGTATTTCTCTAGTGTACATATTTTTACTAGTAGAATAATATACATTTTATAAATATTCATATAAATATACAAACTTTTACGTATATACTCACTTTTACATTTATAAAAAAATAAAAGCTTGCTAATGGTATCATTTATAGATACACTACAATCAATAGGAGGTGATACCCATGAAACAAAAAAATGTATGTGGTTCTTATTTAAACTTGGGCTATCCTTATTTACTCCAGATTATATGAGTCAAGGTCGCGAAGTCGATGAGCATCAGGAACGGGAAACCTTATAACAGAAAAAGCTAGTTAATCAAACGATTAGCTAGCTTTTTCTATGTAATCACATATTCTATTTGTTCCTATTGTATTGTTCCAATTGAATCAACAGAACAGACACATCCGCCGGAGATACGCCAGAGATACGGCTGGCTTGGCCGATGGAGTGAGGGCGAATTTTGTTGAGCTTTTGTTGCGCTTCAAGGGAAATACCTTTAATTTCTGTATAATCCCATTCTTTTTGGAAGAATTTTTTCTTCCAGTTTGCGAACCTTCTCAACTTGTTCCATTTGCTTTTTGATGTAACCTTCATAGGTAATGGCAATATCCATAGCTTCTTCTACGTCAGGTGTAAGGCGTTTCAAATCGAATGCATCAGCTACGGTAGCATAGGAGAGTTCATTACGTTTTACCAAATCATAGGCGTGGATGCCTGTTTTGATAGGAGCTGTGCCCAAGCTTTCAAGCAAGGCTTGCGTTTCCTTGGATGGATTGACAGGTGTGTTGCGCAACAATTCCATGCCTTCTTCGATGGCCGCTTTTTTAGCTGTAAATTTAGCCCAACGATCGTCTTTCACAAGGCCAATTTCACGACCTTTTTCAGTAAGGCGCATGTCCGCATTGTCTTGACGAAGCAATAAACGGTATTCACTGCGGCTCGTCATCATGCGGTACGGTTCGTTGGTACCTTTTGTCACGAGATCATCGATAAGAACGCCAATGTATGCTTCGGAGCGAGCAAGGATGAAAGGTTCCTTACCTTCAAGCCATAAAGCAGCATTAATACCAGCCATGAGGCCTTGTGCAGCCGCTTCTTCATAGCCAGATGTACCATTGGCTTGACCGGCAGAGTAGAGGCCTTCAATATGTTTCACTTGAAGGGCTGGTGTTAATTGTGTTGGGTTCAAGCAATCGTATTCAATAGCATAGGCAGGACGCATGATTTCGACGTTTTCAAGACCAGGAATGGTGCGAAGGAATGCATATTGTACGTCCATAGGAAGGGATGTACTCATGCCTTGTACATACATTTCATTTGTGCCCGTTCCTTCTGGTTCTACGAATAATTGATGGCGTTCTTTATCGGCAAAGCGCACCACCTTATCTTCGATGGAAGGGCAGTAGCGCGGGCCAACACCTTCAATTTTACCGCTGTACATAGGAGCACGATGAATATTGCTTTTAATAATCTCATGCGTTTCCTTATTCGTATACGTCAACCAGCACACATCTTCGTTGCGGTTGATCCATTCGTCCATAAAGGAAAAGGCATGATGATGTGCATCGCCTTCTTGAACGGCCATATTTTCAATATTAAGCGTCCGTTTATCTACTCGGGCTGGCGTGCCAGTCTTAAAGCGCATCAATTCAACGCCATTATCTAGTAGGGATTGAGAAAATTGTTCCGCTACCCGTTGCCCATTTGGGCCACCTACATAGTCGATATCACCGATGAGGATTTTACCTTTCAAATAGGTCCCTGTACAAAGAATGACAGCCTTAGCTCCATAGAATTCGCCAAGCTCAGTAACGATGCCCGTTACCTTGCCACCCTCAACCTTGAGCTCCGTAACCATGATTTGCTTAACATTGAGATTATCCGTATTTCCAAGGTATGTTTCATCAAATGTTGGTATTTAATTTTATCCGATTGGCAGCGCAAGGAATGCACGGCAGGGCCTTTACCCATGTTAAGCATACGCATTTGAATGGCCGTAGCATCCGCATTGATACCCATTTGACCGCCCAACGCATCGAGCTCATACACAAGATGGCTTTTACCAGGACCGCCAACGGCAGGGTTGCACGGCATAAGTGCAATATTATCCAAACTGATGGTCGCCATCAACGTGCGATGACCCATGCGGGCGCAGGCGAGGGCCGCCTCACAACCAGCATGACCGCCACCGATGACGATGACATCATAATTATCTACAGTATACATATCTATTTCCTTATATAAAAATGTGTTTGTAATGACAGCTTCCAAAAAACTCCACCGGCCAGGTCTGACTACGGCCTTCGGCCTTCGCAGGGCCAAAGTCGTTTTTTGAAAGCCATCATTACAAATCTGCATTATTTACCTAAACAAAAACGACTGAACAATTCGTCAATCATGCTTTCACGGATGGTATCGCCCGTGATGTCGCCTAGTAGTTCCCAGGCGCTGCGCAGATCAGTAGCGATAAAGTCCACAGGCATCCCCATGTCGATGGAGGATAGGGCTTCTTCGACTTGAGCCTTTGCTTGTTCCATGAGGCTGATATGGCGCACGTTACTAATCATGGCGCTGTTGTCTTGTTTTACACGACCGCCATAGACGAGTTCTTGCACCCATTTGGAGAGAACTGCAGATCCTTCGCCGTCTTTGGCACTGATGCGCTCGATGGCTGTAAAGGTTCCGTGTTCTTCGATATTTTCGTCTGTAACGACTTGTGCCACATCGGACTTATTGAGGAGTACGATGGTGTTCAAACCGCTCACAGAGGTCAAATTTCGATTTCTTCAGGGGTTAATGGAGTAGACCCGTCGATAACGCAGAGCACGATGTCTGCTTTGTTGATATAATCACGAGCACGCTCCACGCCGAGGGCTTCTACCGTATCTTGTGTATACCGAATACCTGCCGTATCGATAAGGCGCAGAGAAATGCCTTCTACGGTCATATATTCTTCAATACTATCCCGCGTCGTCCCCGGAATATCCGTTACAATAGCGCGGTTTTCGCGCAAGAGAGCGTTCATAAGGCTCGATTTACCTGCATTTGGACGGCCTACAATAACCGTCGTAATACCGTCACGAATGAGGCGACCTGTGTTCGCTGTAGACAAGAGTTCATCCATAGCTTTCAAAATAGGCTCTAACTGCTCACGAACCTCTTGGCTTGTTACATCCTCGATATCTTCTTCTGGATAGTCGATAGTTACCTCTAAATGAGCAATCATGGCGATGAGCTGTTCACGCACATCTTTTACAAAGGACGAAACTGTGCCGTCCAGCTGCGATACAGCGAGAGAGAGGGAGTCCTCTGTTTTTGCTTCAATAATATCAATGATTGCCTCCGCTTGAGTGAGGTCAATACGTCCATTCATAAAGGCGCGCTTCGTAAATTCGCCGGCCTCTGCCATGCGCACATCGTGATTGACGAGCAATTTTAGAATTTGTCGAACCGGTACAATACCGCCATGACATTGAATTTCCACCACATCCTCTGCCGTGTAGGAATGAGGGCCTTTCATTAATAACACAAGAACCTCATCGATGGTCTTGTTCGTCGCTGGATCCACAATAGTCCCGTATTGAATCGTTCTATTTTGACGATCCATCAACGGAACCGTGCCAGCGCTCTTGAACAGGCTATTTACAATAGGAAAACTATCCTTGCCGCTGACCCGAATAATACCAACCCCGCCGATGCCGGGCGGCGTCGCAATGGCCGCTATTGTATCATCTATATACATAAAAATCTCCGTACTTCGAATCTCTTTAATTTCTTCGCCTGTGAAAGTTAAACTAAACCAATCTTACCCATGCGAAGATTACCTTAAGTTAGCTTTCACCATAACTTATTGATTGCGATAACGATGGTGTTCCAAAACCTCCACCGTACCTATATTAGAAATTAGAAAAGTGATGCCAGTATTCCGAAACCGACTTTGGCCCTGCGAAGGCCGTAGGCCGGAGTCAGACCCGGCCGGTGGAGGTTCTCGGAATACAGGCATTACTATCATTATTTCTTATATGAAATCACAATGTGACGGAATGGTTCATCACCAGCGGATTCTGTGACGATGTGTTTATCATCATGCAACGCCGTATGAATGATTTTGCGTTCAAATGCATTCATAGGTTCTAAGGAAACCTTTTGACGGTTACGTTTTACCTTAGCTGCAAGGCGTTTTGCAAGATTGATCAACGTTTCTTCACGACGAGCACGGTAATTTTCCACATCCACCACGATGTGACAATGGCCAGACACCTCTTTGTGAGCCACCAAATTCGTTAAATATTGGATAGCATCAAGGGTTTGACCGTGTTTACCAATCAAGATACCAAGGTCTTCACCATGTACTTGGAACGTGATTTTATCACTGGTAAACATCTTTTCAATCATCACGATAAGGCCCATTTGACCGAACATCTTTTCAAGAAATTCCTTACCTTTTTTTCAGCGATGATTTGTTGTGTTTCTTTTTGAAAGCTCTTGTTTAGCTTTTCACAGATACCGGTGAATCATCAACAGATTCAGCCACATCGCATTCATCAGTCGCAACAGGCACATCCGATACAGCATCAGAAGTCTCAGCGATGACTTCTTTTTCTTCTTCCGTAGCCGCAGCTGATACCGTTGTATAGAACAAACGAACCACAGCTGGTTTACGTCCAATACCTAAAAAAACCATTAGAAGGTTGTTCAATAACCTTTGTTTCTACCAATTCACGGCCATCTATAGAAAGTTCTGCAACCCCTTTAGCGATGGCATCTTCAATCGTTTTAGCAGATACATCGATAAATTCCATAGTGCCTCCTATTTATTAGCTTCTAAGCCTTTGTAAATGAAATGTTGTTGCACCAATTGGAACACATTGGATACAATCCAGTAAATAACAAGACCAGATGGGAAATTCAAGGAAATGTAACCGATGAACAATGGCATAAAGATTTGCATAATCTTTTGTTGTTGTGCAGCGGCACCACTAGCACCCATACCAGTTTGTCGGGACATAAGCCATGTGGACAAAGCACTCAATACTGGCAAAATGTAGTATGGATCTGATTCGCCAAGGCTAGGAAGCCATAAGAAATGTTCGAATTCAGGATTGTAAGGATATCCTTGCAATGCGTAGAAAATAGCAATCAAGAACGGCATTTGCACCAATAAAGGCAAGCAGCCAGCCAATGGGTTTACGCCCATTTCTTTGTACATAGCGCCCATCTCAGCTTGTAAACGTTGAGGGTCGTTTTTGTATTTTTCTTGAAGCTCTTTCATGCGAGGTTGTAACTCTTGCATTGCTTTCATAGATTTAATTTGTTTTACTGTCAACGGCGCTAAAATCGCTTTAATAATGACAGTAATGATGATAATAGCCACCCCATAGCTTGGGAAGCCGACCATGTCAGTGAAGTTGAAAGCATATGTCACAAGTGTGCGCATAAATTCAACTAAATAGTTAAAAATTTCCATTGTTTCTCCTTCGAGTGCAGGTCTAAATTGGGTTTCTTCGCGCATCCATATATCGTTATGGTATGGTCTAAATTTCATCCATACAGATGCTCAGGCATTTCCAAAACTGTGCTCGCTCAAACTAATGTCAATTGTGAAAGTTGTACTAGTCTTATCTTTCACCAATACCAAATTAAGGAACGGGATCATACCCGCCCTTGTGGAATGGATGACAACGCAAAATGCGTTTTAGCCCAAGCCAGCTACCTTTCAAAGGACCATATTTTTCAATGGCCTGCAGAGTATATGCGGAACAAGTGGGATAATATCGGCAACATCCCGGTTTGAGAGGGGAAATGGCAATCTGATAGAAGCGAATAACGAGCCATAAAACAAAGGTAACCCCTCGTTTTATAAGATTTAATACAGTTATACATGTATCTTTCATAGAATTCACCATGATTGGATTAGCGTATGTATCTAAGACATTTCCACCAAATCCATATACCTCATAATACGCGAATAGGACCAAAGCATAGCGCTGTCCATGCTTGTGGTCCTATATAGGATTATACTAAGAGCTTGCTTTTACGCAATAAGTACAGTATTTCCTTTTCCGCTCGTTCATAGGTTGCGTCCTTCAGAGGGCCACGTCCAACGATAACAATATGATACCCTTCGCGAATTTGATGCTGATTGAGGCGATATACCTCTTTCATAAGGCGACGTGCTCGATTGCGTTCAACCGCACAACCCACCTTTTTACCCGTCACAAATCCGATGCGAGTCTTTTGCTTCGCTACAGGCATACGATATAACACACATAGGCGTCCTACCTCGTACTTACCATGCTTATACACAAGGCGATATTCATTATTGTTTATAATACGTCTCGTTTTATCTAAGCGGTAATCCATTGTATCGTCCGAGTCCTATAGAATAGAAAAACTTGGCAAGAGCGCCAAGTTTTCTGAAAGCTCTTGCTGAGCCATTATATTATGCAGATAAGCGTTTTCTGCCTTTAGCACGTCTTCTTTTTAATACGAGACGGCCACCGATAGTTTTCATGCGTTCACGGAAACCATGGGTACGTTTTCTCCAAAGAGTATTTGGTTGATATGTACGTTTCATTAGTAAAACACCTCCTCGTTATATATTTGTTTTACTTATACCATAACAGGGTAATTATAGAGGGAAAACGCAAATCTGTCAATAAAAAACAGGTGTTTTCTTAGCATTTTTAGTATGTGCGAAACCGATATCACACTATTTTTGAATATATAATTTGTTTGCTGCCAACATTTTCATAATTTAGTAATGAGGAAAGGGCCATGATTTTTCGCTCCACCGGCCAGGTCTGACTACGGCCTGCGGCCTCCGCAGGGCCAAAGTCGCTGCAAAATCATGGCCCTTTCCTCATTCTACTGTAACTATGAAAACGTCAAACAAATTATATTGCATTCAAAGATCATCCTATCGGTTTCGCAAATATTAAAAACAAACAAGTAAATACCTGTTTTTTTATTGAAACAGATTGCGCGCACCTTCTCTTGGCGGGGAAGACAGAATCTACTATTTTAGAGCAACATACATACACCTCTTTTGAAATAGAACAGTCCTGTTCTATTTCCGGAACACCCTATACACATACCTATTTCGAATTACTACACGCCTGTTCTTTTTTTCGGTACACCCTATACACATACCTATTTTGAATTAGTACACGCCTGTTCTATTTTTCGGTACACCCTATACACATACCTATTTTGAATTAGTACACGCCTGTTCTATTTTTCCAGAACACCCTATACACATACCTATTTTGAATTAGTACACGCCTGTTCTATTTTTCGTAACACTCTATACACATACCTATTTTAAATTAGTACACGCCTGTTCTATTTTTCGGAACACCCTATATCACATACCTATTTTGAATTAGTACACGCCTGTTCTATTTTTCGGAACACCCTATACACATACCTATTTTGAATTAGTACACGCCTGTTCTATTTTTCAGAACATCCCTATACACATACCTATTTTTGAATTAGTACACGCCTGTTCTATTTGTCCCTATTCCATATGAAATTTGTTTTATTTTTGACTATTTTTGATCAAAGAGGTGAGGTTATCATGCGACTTTTGGTCCCTGCGAAGCCCGTAGGGCGGAGACAGACCCGGCCGGTGGAGTAAAAAAATGATAACCTTACCGACCTACGCAAAAATACGAAAATAAACAAATTCCATAAAAGTTATCCACAGATTGAATGACAATCTTCCTCATTTTTGGTACAATCATAATTGAAATTGGTAAAAAATATATATTTTTATAAGTTTTTTTCGGATAGTTTAGAAAAGTTATCCACATTTTTTTCTCTTTTTAACCCTGTGAATAGTATAAACTCAGTATTTATAAGGTTGGAAGGAATTTTATTTTTCTCTTATTCACAAGTTGTGCACAGGTTATTCACAGGTATTTGTGGTTTTTCCACAGTTTTAGAATAAGTTATGCACATAATAACGAAAGTTATACACATTTTTAGTAAAAAGTTATACACAAGAGGAACAAAATGCAAGCAGCTGATATTAATGATATATGGGAACGTATATTACAAGTAGCAAAACAAACACTGCCGCCCTGCGATTTATTCAAGTTTGAGTACTTCTCTCATACCGATGAGTATAGATAATAATTCTATACACATTGGGGTTATGCAGAGTTTTATAAAAAGTGTCATCGAATCTCAGCAAACGGTAAGTAAGTTGTTAACAGATGCCATCAAGCAAGTGACAGGCAAAGAATTAAATATGGTTTTATTGGATTTGTTTCCACAAAAGGGATGATGTTCCAACAGCACCGCATGTAGCAGATACTTTCACAGAGAATACTGCAGAAAATACTAGTACGAACACTATAGAAAATACGGTGGTAAGTGACGTGGACAATATCGATAAAAAATTCTCTAAACCTGCAAAGCAGGAGATTCCATATCAAGAGGAATTTTTACACACCGTGTACGCAGATCCTGTGTATATCCAGCGCAAAGAGGTGGACGAGTTAATTCCAGATGAACCGATGTTTCCTGTAGAGCAGCCACAAATGGTGCAAACGTTGCAATCTACGGATATTCCTATCGATTTGTCATCATCACAGCTCAACAGTGGGTATCGATTTGATAATTATATTACAGGCAATGCAAACCGCATTCCTTTTGGGAGCAGCCCAAAATGTGTCGGAGCGTCCTGGCGGCGATTATAATCCGCTTTTTATCTATGGTCCATCGGGCCTCGGTAAAACGCATTTGATGCACGCCATCGGCAATGCCATCGTTGAAAGATATCCTAATCTCAAGGTGATGTGCACAACGAGCGAAAAGTTCATGAATTTGTTATCGAATCCATACGCAAGCGGCAAGGGAGAGTTGTTCCGCAATACGTTCCCGCAACATCGACGTATTGCTCATCGACGATATTCAGTTCTTGGAAAATAAAAGAGGCACGAAAAACAGAGTTTTTTCAACACCTTCAATGAATTATTGGACAATAACAAAGCAAATCGTCCTCACCAGCGATACCATGCCAAACGATATGGATCAATTCGAAGAGCGCTTGCGTTCTAGATTCCAAGCTGGCTATGTGGCGACCATGGAAAATCCAGATTTGGAAACGCGTATCGCCATTTTGAAAGCCCCTCGTTGAAAAAGGAAAACAACAAGAATCGTAATCTCGTTATCGACAACGATGCCATCAACTACGTGGCGTTGCAATTC